>Ga0213872_10000133_pt1 | contig 67595 bp, 53 predicted proteins | sample VelepicomBERX_R2_FD_160071 | JGI IMG/M metagenome (GOLD analysis project Ga0213872, IMG submission 160071) | Rhizosphere microbial communities from Vellozia epidendroides in rupestrian grasslands, the National Park of Serra do Cipo, Brazil - RX_R2 | ecosystem: Host-associated > Plants > Roots >... | reverse complement strand
TCGGCGGCCTTGGTGAAAGTGCCGGCCTCGACGACACGAACAAAGGCGTTCATTGCCGCGATACGGTCCATGGGACAGTTCCTCCGGGATTGAAGGGTGCAAGCCCGGCAAGGCGCTTTGCCGGATCGGAGCCTGTTCAAGCAAGACAGGCATTTATTGCCATATTGGCTCAAGTCATTATGAGTCAGCTGACACCTTTGAAACACCATATGCACGCATGGCCTCACTGCGGCCCCGCGAATGACGGATTGTCGCAATTCGGGCAAAACTCTTTTGGCGATCGCTGGGCTGGATGCCAGAGCCCACGGGGCATAGATTGGCGCGTCCCCCAAAAGTCTGGCGATGGCTTGAAACGCATTGCATTGACAGACCGAGGCCATGAAACCCCTGCTGCGATGTCTCCGCTCCAAGTCCGGGAGAATCAATCCACATGCAGAAACAGCTGAGGAGCTGCCATGAAGCCCCAACACAATGCTGCCAGGCGACTCGTGCTGGCCTCGACCGCCGCGGCGGCGGCCGCAGCCGGCCTCGGCGCGGGCTGGCCGGCCGCGGCGCTCGACTGGCTGTCCGACGCTTCCGGCGCCGCAGCGCCGCTGACGGGCGCGCTCGAATGGATCAATTCGCCGCCGCTGGACATGGCGTCCCTGCGCGGCAAGGTGGTGCTGGTCGATTTCTGGACCTACTCCTGCATCAACTGCCTGCGCACCCTGCCCTATGTCCGGGCCTGGGCCGCGAAATACCGCGACGCCGGGCTGGTCGTGATCGGCGTGCACACGCCGGAATTCGAGTTTGAAAAGAGGTCTGTCAACGTCAGGCAAGCCGTGAAGGACCTGGGCATCAGCTACCCGGTGGCCGTGGACAGCGACTACAAGATCTGGAATGCCTGGCGCAACCAGGCCTGGCCAGCCCTGTATTTCGTCGACGCGCAAGGCGTGGTCCGCCACCACCAATACGGCGAAGGCCATTACACCGATCTGGAGCGCCTCATACAGCGCCTGCTGCGTGACCGTGGCGCCGCCGCGGTGCCGGACGGCTATGTGGAGCCGCAGGGCGGTGGCGTCCAGGCCGCGGGCGGCAGCGGCCGCGTGCTCACGCCCGAAACCTATCTGGGCTATGCGCAAGCTCAGGGCATGACCCATCGCCTGGTGCCCGACCGGGCCCAGACCTATGCGCACCCCGGCGCCTTGGGCTTCAATCAATGGGCCTTGGGCGGCGACTGGATGGTCGAGCGCGAGTACGCCGTGGCGCAGGCCGCCGGCGCGCGCGTCCTCTACCGATTCGGCGCGCGCGATCTGCACCTGGTCCTGGGGTCCGACGACGAGCGCGTGCCGTTTCGCGTCCTGCTCGATGGCAAGCCGCCTGGCGCCGACCATGGCACGGACGTCGATGCACAGGGCTATGGCGCGGTGGACCGCCTCAAGCTGTACCAACTGGTGCGGCAGGCCGGCGACAAGCGCGATCGAAGCTTCGAGATCGAATTCATGCAGCCCGGCGCCAAAGCCTTCGCATTCACCTTCGGCTGATGCTGCCGCGCCTGGCGGCAGCATCAGCCGTCAGACGACCTCGATGTCGTGGAAATCGATGGACAGAATCACTCGGTCGCGCAACGGCAGGTTGTCGGCACCCACGGCATAGACGCGGCGTGCCGAGGGAAAGACCAGTCCGTTGAATGCCTTGTGGCCGCTTGCATAGTTGGCGCTGGAGGTTCCACCTATCACGTCAACGCTGTAGTCGTGGCGGCGCAGCAGCCCGTCGGCACCAAAGTAGAAGGTCTGGACCGGGCTGTGGCTGGGAACGGCCTCGGGGAACCGGACCCTGACCCTGCCTTCGCGTCGACGATCAATGTGAATGCGACGCTCCCGCAGGCATGGTGAAGGTCACTGTCTGGCTGCATTCCGTACATCCGGGAAACACGCGATGCTGGGCATTGACCAATTCGATCAGCATCTTGTGCTGACCCGGCGGCAAACCCGCCACGCTGATCGTGTTGTTGTCGCTCGCCTCCACCCAGCCCCAGGGGAGGTCGTCCATGTGCACGTGCAAATGGCCAACTCGAGGTGAGACATTGACGGCGCCCGCGCCGAATACCGGCACGACATGCACGTTCTCCACGCGGTATTGAATCCACACGATGCCGATGGCCAGGCCCCTTGCAAGCGGCACGGGGTCCACGATCAGCTTGGGTTGGGCTTCGTTCTCGATGGAGACATAGGGCGACGCAACGCCAATGGGGCCCGTACTCTGGGCGAATGCATTCGTGGCAAGGCAGCCGACAGTCGAGACGGCAGCAAAGGCGAGCATTTTGAGATGTTGAATCATTTTCGACCTCAGTCATTGATGGATGGTTTGAACTCGGCGCGCACCTCTTCGACCGTTCGGTCCGGATCCTGCAGGTGCGGGTAATGCCCGACGCCCGGCAGCACCTTGAGCGGCGCGCCGGTCCTTTGTGAAAACTCTTCGCCCATGCGCTTGTCGATGTAGATGTCCTTGTCGCCCCAGAGCACCTTGACTGGCGTCTTCAACTGGTCGAGCCGGGCTTCGAAGTCGTGCTCGTCTTCGTTGAAATGCAGGTAGTAGTGGTAGAAGGAATCGGCCGAGCTCATGCTGCCCTGGCTCCAGCCTTGGTTCATGTCCTGCTGGAGCTCGCTGGAGATGTCGAACTGCTCGGCCTTGTTCAGCCCGCGCCGGTAGGCATTGGCCAGGATCTCGTCGCTGGTCTTGTTCATGTAGGCGCGCGTGCCGTCGGCACCCGGCCTGGCCTTGAGGCTTTGCAGCGCCGGCCACATGGCCTGCGGGCGATCAAAGGGGGCGAAGTCGCCGACGACGATCGCCTTGGCAATGCCCGGATCGTCCAGCGCCAGCAGCAGCGGCGGCAAGGCGCCAATGTCGGTGGCGTAGATCACCAGCTTCGAGGCGGGGATGCCCGACTTGCTGAGGTAGTCGCGCAGCACGCCGGCGTAGTCCCGGGGTGCGTAGCCAAACTGGTCCGCGGGAGGCCGGGTGGATTGGCCATAGCCGGGCCAGTCGAAGGCATGGACTTCAAAATCCTTGCCCAACCTGACGGCAATGTCCTTCCACGCATACGCCGTCTCGGGGAAGCCGTGCAGGAACAGCACATAGCCCTTGGGATTCGGATGGTGGACGACCAGGGTCCGCAGCGTCATGCCGGGTCGGACCTCGGTGTAGCCGAATTCCGCCTCGGGGGCGGGCGCCACCTGGGCCAGGGCACCGCCCGCCAGCAGAGCCGTGGCAGCAAAAAGGGCAGCGACCTGCGGCTTTCGATACGGGAGCTTGGACATGGCTTGTTCTCCGGTTTGGACCATGCGACCGGGAAGCACCGGTCAATGGCTGGGAACTCTAGGGGCCCTGCCCGCGGGAATAAACCGCTGTGCCTACAAGGCAGTTTTCATCAATTCGCAATGAAGGCAGCAAGCCCCGCCGAACCGCAACACGCCAAGAGCTTGTTATTCCTGAAATATCAAAGGTCTACTGTCCGATAGCCTCTTAATCTGAGCGCACCCATTTCATAGAGTTCATCCACTGGCTCGACCGTTTTGAGCCTGATAGGAATGACCTTCAAATGGAAACGACTCAATCTGACAAGGGTGTGGCGCTGATCACAGGCGCTTCGGGCGGCATTGGTGCCTGCTATGCGGACCGGCTGGCCAGGCGCGGCTACGACCTCATCCTGGTGGCGCGCGACCTGAAGAAGCTGCAGGCCCAGGCGGACCGGATTTACCAGGACACCGGCCGCTACGCGGAATTCATAGGCGCGGACCTCACGACCCTGGACGGCCAGCGACGCGTCGGACAGGTGCTGGAAACCGACTCGCGCATCAGCCTGCTGCTAAACAACGCGGGCGTCGGCGCGACCCAAACCCTGATCGAATCCGACGTCAATCGCCTGTGCAAGATGATCCAACTGAACGTCATCGCGGTGACCCACCTGGCGCGGGCCGCCGCGCCGGCGTTCGTGGCCCGCGGACGCGGCACGATCATCAATATTGCATCCATCGTGGCGCTGGCGCCAGAGCTGCTGAATGGCGTGTACGCGGCGAGCAAATCATTCGTGCTGACATTGACGCAATCCCTGCATCACGAACTGGCCGCCAAGGGCATACAGGTACAAGCCGTGTTGCCCGGCGCCACCAGCACCGACTTCTGGCAAGTGGCGGGCACGCCCGTGCACAAGCTGCCCTCGCAGATCGTGATGCCGGTCGACGCGATGGTGGACGCTGCCCTGGTCGGCCTGGACCGCAAGGAACTGGTCACGATTCCCTCGCTGCCAGACGCGGCGGACTGGGAGCGCTTCGACACGGCCAGAAAGGCCCTGGGCCCCAATCTGTCGCGCTCGTCTCCCGCGCCACGCTACCGGGCCCCTGTCGCCTGATCGACACCCATCCCAAGTGCGCAAGCCGTGACGGATCACAACGTACATGGCTTCTGTCGTACCACGCGAAAACATAAACCGTTAGATACACCCGCCAACAGCGTGACCCAACCAGACCTACTGGAGCATTACCTTGACGCACACGACTCTTCGCACCCGTCGCCGACTCTGGTTGGCCGGCACAACCATCACTGCCGGTGTCTCGGTCCTGGCAACCCTTGCAGGTTTGCGCAGCGGACCCGCCGCCGCCACGTCCATGCCCGCGGCGCCCAAGCCGGTAGCGGTCGGCGTCGCCGCCGTCGTCAGCGCCAATGTCACGCCCTGGAAGGAGTTCTCGGGACGTCTCGAGGCGGTTGACCGCGTCGACATCCGTCCGCGCGTGCCCGGCACCATCGAGCGCGTCTACTTCCGTGAGGGCGCCCTGGTCAGGGCTGGCGACCCCCTGTTCACCATTGATCCCGCGCCCTATCAGGCCGAAGTCGAGCACGCCGACGCCCAGGTCGTGGCGGCCCAGGCGCGGCTGACCCAGGCCAGGATCGATTTCGAGCGCGCGCGGCGCCTGCTTGGCGACCATGCCATCTCGCAACGCGAGGCCGACCAGGCCACCAATGCGCAAAACGAGGCCGATGCCAATCTGCGCGCCGCGCGGGCAGCGCTCACCTCCGCCAAACTCGATCTCGGCTACACCGAGGTGAGAGCGCCCGTCTCCGGCCGCGTCGGCAAGATCGAGATCACCCCGGGCAACCTGGTGGCGGCCGGCCCGACGGCGCCGGTGCTGACGCGCCTGGTCTCGGTCAGCCCCATCTACGCAAGCTTCGACGCCGACGAGGCGGCGGTGACCCAGGCGCTGCGCGAGCTGCCCGACCAGCGCAGCGCCACGCATGCTGCGGTCGAGCAGATTCCCGTGCAGCTCGGCACCGCGGCCGACGCCGACACACCAATCAAGGGCCATCTGCAGCTCATCGACAACCAGGTCGACGTCCGCAGCGGCACCGTGCGCGTGCGCGCGGTGTTCGACAACGCCGACGGCACGCTCATTCCGGGCCAGTTCGCCCGCGTGCGCATGGGGCAGACGCATCCGGAGGCGGCGCTGCTGGTCAGCGAGCGCGCCATCGGCACCGACCAGAACAGGAAGTTCGTGATGGTGGTCGATGCCGAAAACAAGGCCAGCTACCGCGAGGTGACGGTGGGCGTCGCCATCAACGGCCTGCGCATGGTCACTTCGGGCCTGAAGGCGGGCGAACGCATCGTCGTCAACGGCCTGCAGCGCGCGCGCCCCGGTGCATTGCTGGCGCCCCAGGATGTGCTGATGTCCCAGCAGGCGCAAGCCGACGCGGACGCCAAAACCTCGACCCACTGAGGGCCAAGCCGTGAATCTCCCAAAATTCTTTATTGATCGCCCGATCTTCGCGGGCGTGCTGTCGATGCTGATTTTCATCGGCGGACTCATCGCGGTGCGCGGTCTGCCGATCTCCGAGTACCCGGACGTCGTCCCCCCCTCCGTGGTGGTGCGCGCGAACTATCCGGGCGCCAACCCGCAGGTCATTTCCGAGACCGTGGCCACGCCGCTCGAAGAGGCCATCAACGGCGTTGAGGGCATGCTCTACATGAGCAGCCAGGCGACGACCGACGGCCTGATGACGCTGACCGTCACCTTCAAGCTGGGCACGGATCCCGACAAGGCGCAACAGTTGGTGCAGAACCGAGTCCAGCAGACCGAGGCGCGGCTGCCGGCCGCGGTGCGCGCGCTGGGGCTGCAAACGGTCAAGCGCTCCACCGACCTGACCATGCTGGTGCACCTGACCTCGCCCGACGGCCGCTACGATCAGACGTATCTGCGCAATTACATCGTGCTCAACGTCAAGGACCGCCTGGCCCGCATCGATGGCGTCGGCGACGTCGGGCTGCTCGGCGCGGGCGATTACGCCATGCGCATCTGGCTGGATCCGCAGAAGGTCGCGGAACACGGCCTGTCTGCCAGCGACGTGGTCAATGCGATTCGGGAGCAGAACGTCGAGGCGGCGGCCGGCATCGTCGGCGCATCGCCGGGCGTGAAAGGTCTGGACTTGCAGCTTTCGGTCAATGCGCAAGGTCGCCTGCAGTCAGAAGAAGAATTCGGGAACATTGTTGTCAAGACCGGCGCTGACGGCGCCGTCACCTACCTGCGCGACGTCTCCCGCGTCGAGCTGGGCGCCTCCGATTACTCGCTGCGTTCCATGCTGGACAAGAAGGACGCCATCGGCATCCCCATCTACGCATCGCCGGGCTCCAATGCCATCGCCATCTCCGACGCCGTGCGCGCGACGATGGCAGAACTCAAGAAGAGCATGCCCGAGGGCGTGGGCTACGAAATTGTCTACGATCCCACGCAATTCGTGCGCGCTTCAATAGAGGCGGTGGTGCATACACTGCTGGAGGCCATCTTGCTGGTCGTGCTGGTCGTGATCCTGTTTCTGCAGACCTGGCGGGCCTCCATCATCCCGCTGCTGGCCGTGCCCGTCGCCGTGGTGGGTACCTTCGCGGTCATGGCCGTGTTCGGCTTCTCGATCAACGCACTCAGCCTGTTCGGCCTTGTTCTGGCGATCGGCATCGTGGTCGACGACGCCATCGTCGTGGTCGAGAACGTCGAACGCAATATCGAGAACGGACTATCACCGCGCGAGGCCACCTACCAGGCCATGCGCGAGGTGTCGGGCCCCATCATCGCCATTGCGCTGGTGCTGTCGGCCGTGTTCATCCCGCTGGCCTTCATCAATGGCCTGTCCGGCGTGTTCTACAAGCAATTCGCTCTGACGATCGCCATTTCGACGGTGATCTCGGCCATCAATTCGCTGACACTGTCACCCGCGCTCGCCGCCCTTCTGCTGAAGAGGCATGACGCCCCCGAGGACAGACTCACGCGCGGCATGAATTACGTCCTGGGCGGCCTGTTCTCGCGCTTCAATCGCCTGTTCAACACCGGCGCCACTCGCTATGGCGGCGGCGTCACCCAGGCCATTGGGCGCAAGGGCCTGATGCTGCTCATCTACCTGGCGCTGGTCGCCGCGACCGCTGGCCTCTTCAAGACCGTGCCGGGTGGCTTCGTACCCACGCTGGACAAACAATACCTGGTCGGCGTCGTGCAATTGCCCGACGGCGCGTCGCTGGACCGCACCGAAGGCGTGCTGCGCCGCATGAGTGACATTGCGCTCGCGCAAACGGGCGTGAACCACGCCATCGCCTTTCCAGGCCTGTCGATCAACGGCTTCACGAACAGCTCCAATTCGGCCATCTTGTTCATCAACCTCAAGCCGCACGACGAGCGTCGCGACAGCTCGCTGTCGGCAGCGGCGATCGCTCAGGCGCTGAACAAGAAGTTCGCGATCATCCAGGACGCCTCCATCGTGGCCTTCCCCCCGCCGCCCGTACAAGGCATAGGCACGACGGGCGGCTTCAAGCTGCAGTTGGAGGACCATGGCAATGTCGGCATAGAAGGTCTTGCAGCGGCGCAGAAAGCGTTTCTCGAAAAGGCACGTAAGGCCCCCGAACTCGCTGGGCTGTTTTCAACTTACCAGGTCAACGTGCCCCAACTCTATGCAGACATCGACCGCATCAGAGCCCGCCAGCTGGGCGTACGCGTGACCGACGTCTTCGATACGTTGCAGATCTACCTCGGCAGCCTCTACGTCAACGACTTCAACAAGTTCGGACGCACCTACACCGTACGCGTGCAGGCCGACGCGGCATTCCGCGCGCATGCCGAAGACATCGGCGCTCTCAAGGTTCGCTCGAACACGGGCGAGATGATTCCGCTGTCCGCGTTGCTGAACGTTTCCCAGACGCACGGCATGGAGCGCGCGGCGCACTACAACGCCTTCCTGTCGGCGGATATCAGCGGCACGGCTGCGCCGGGCTACTCCTCGGACCAGGCGCAGGATGCGGTCAAACGGATTGCCGCTGAAACCCTGCCCGCCGGCGTGGAGTTCGAATGGACCGACCTGACCTACCAGCAGATCCTGGCCGGCAATTCGGGGGCGCTGATATTCCCGCTGTGCATCCTGCTGGTGTTCCTGGTGATGGCAGCCCAGTACGAAAGCCTCGCGCTGCCGCTGGCGATCCTGATGATCGTGCCCATGGGCCTGCTGGCCGCGATGACCGGCGTGTGGCTGACCCATGGCGACAACAACATCTTCACCCAGATCGGCTTGGTGGTGCTGGTGGGCCTGTCGGCGAAGAACTCGATCCTGATCGTGGAGTTCGCCCGCGAGCTTGAGTTCAAAGGACGCACGCCGATCAAGGCCGCGGTCGAGGCCTCACGCCTGCGCCTGCGGCCCATCCTCATGACCTCGCTGGCCTTCATCATGGGCGTGCTGCCGTTGGTGACCTCGCACGGCGCAGGAGCCGAGCTGCGGCATGCCATGGGCGTGGCGGTGTTCTTCGGCATGATTGGTGTGACCGCATTCGGACTGGTCCTGACCCCGGTCTTCTATGTCTTCGTGCGTGGACTGACAGGCAACAGGCCATTGCGTCTGCACGGCCGCGATCCGCTCGCGCCCGAGGCGAATCCTGCCCATGCCGCGCACGGCCACGGCGGTAGCCAGGCAGGCAAGCCATTGGCGGCCGCGCCGGTACACCCCATCGAATGACGGATGAAGCCGTCACAGACCTCGATGAAGGAATCCAAATGAAGTCGATCTTCAAGACAACAGGCCTGGTGCTGGCCATGGCGGCCGCCTTGGGCGGGTGCGCCAGCACGTCCAGCTTTACACCCATCGCCGCGCCCGCGCCGCCCCAGGCCTTCAAGGAAGACAGCGGCGCCCGCTTCGTCCAATCCGCGCCAGCAGACAACCTGTCGCGCGGCCCCTGGTGGCAGGTCTTCCAGGACGCCGTGCTGAACGATCTGGAGACGCGGGCAGCGGCCGGCAACACCAGCCTTCAGGCCGCTGCCGCGCGCGTGACCCAGGCCCGCGCCCTGCTGCAGGCGGCCAGTGCCGAGCTGCTGCCCCAGGTCGGCGTGGGCACCAATGCCCAGCGCGTGACCGTGCCGCCGGCCTTGGCCTCGCACCCCGGCGAAGTGGGCAATCCCGCCACGGCCGGGCTGACTGCCTCCTGGGAGCCCGATTTCTTCAACAAGCTCGGCCAGGCGCGGGACGCCGCGCACCTGGACGCGCGCTCGCGCGAGGCCCTGTTCGAGAACACCCGCCTGGTGGTGCAGGCCGAGGTGGCGCAGGTCTATTTCAAGCTGCGCCACCTCGACACCGAGCGCGCCCTGGTGCGGCAGACCGTCGCGGCCTACCAGGACACGCTGCGGCTGACGCAGCGCCGCTTCGAAGACGGCGATGTCGACGAACTCGATCTGGCGCGCGTGCGTGCCGAGGTCGCGTCGACGACCGCGCAAGCCCTGGCACTCGATCTCGAACGCAGCGTGCTGGAACATGCGCTGGCCGTGCTGCTGGGCGAGCTGCCTTCGCACTTCGGCCTGGCCACGATAGACGGCTGGCAGGGCGCATTGCCCATCGTGCCTGCAGGCCTGCCCAGTACCTTGCTGGCACGCCGCCCTGATGTCGCCGCCGCGCAGCTCGCCATGCAGGCGGCCGAGCAGCGCTTCGGCGTGGCGCGCAAGGCCTGGTTCCCCGACGTTTCATTGACGGCCAGCGGCGGCTACGCATCGACCAATGTCGACGAACTCTTCAAATGGTCGGCGCGCGCCTGGGGCGTAGGCGCCTTGCTGTCTCTGCCATTAATCGATGGTGGCCGGCGCGACGCGGCGATCAAGCAGTCTGAGGCGCAATGGGATGTGGCCGCCGCAGCCTATCGCGACCAGGTGCTGGCGGCCTTCCGCGACGTCGAAGACCAGCTCGCCAGCCTGCGCCTGCTGGCCGACCGCTGCGACGCCGAAGGGCAGGCCGTGGACGCCGCCGCGCGAGCCACGCGGCTGTCCGACCTGCGCTACCGCGAGGGTCTGGTCAGCCAGCTCGAATTGCTGGATGCGCAACGCAGCGAGCTCGCCGGCCGGCGCGCCGCCGTCCAGGTGCGAGCCGCGCAGTACCAGGCGGCAGTGGGCCTGATCCGCGCGCTCGGCGGCGGCTGGGCCGCGTCGTCCTCCCTCGCTGCCCTTTGAGGATTCTGGAAAAGTCATCTGGCCCCAGGCCCATTTTTCCTGCGCCGGCGTTTTCCTACATTGACCCCATCGGTTGCCGGCGTGCAGCAGTTCGCCACACGGCAGCGATGCAATCCGCAGCCCCACCACTCCTCCCCCCGGGCCTGGCACGGCCCGGGAGAACTCAGGAATCAACATGGACAAACGTCTTCTCGTACTCGCCGGCGGCATGTTCGCCCTCGGCACCGACAGCTTCGTCGTGGCCGGCATATTGGCGCAGGTGGCGGCGTCGCTGCACGTCTCCGTCGCGCTGGCCGGCCAAATGGTCACGATCTATGCCCTGACCTACGCCCTGCTGTCGCCAGTGATCGCAGCCGCCGCGGCGCATGTGCCGCGCAAGCAGTTGCTGATGGCCGGGCTTGTGGTGTTCGTGATCGGCAACGTGATCACCGCGGTGGCGCCCGGCATTGGCCTGGTGCTGCTGAGCCGCTTCATCGCCGGACTGGGCGCGGCGATGTTCAGCCCGACCGCCACCGGCGCCTCGCTGGTGCCGCCGGAACAGCGCGGCCGCGCGCTCGCCATTGTCATCGCGGGCTTGTCCAGTGCCACGGCGCTGGGCGCGCCGCTGGGTACGTTCATCGGCGGCCTGCTGGACTGGCGTGCAACGATGTGGTTCGTCTCCGCAGTCGGTACGGTCGCAGCCTTCGGCGTGGCCCTTCTGCTGGCAGCCGTACCTACGCCGCCCGTCGTCAGTCTGCAGCAACGTCTGGCGCCCTTGGCCGACGTGCGCGTGCAAAGAACACTGCTGACCACCTGGCTGGCCTATGCGGGCCTGTTCCTGGTCTACACCTACATTGGCCTGAGCTTCGACCGTGCCACGGGCGGCAATCCCAGCGTGCTCGCCGGCCTGCTGCTGCTGTGGGGCATCACGGCAACCATCGGCAACCTGATGGCGGGCCGACTGACCGACCGCTTTGGCAGCCGCCGCATCATCAACGCCACCGTCGCCATCGCCGCCGTGAATTTCGCATTGCTGCCGCTGAGCTCGGCGCATCTGTTGACTGCGGCCCTGGCCATCGTCGTGTGGGGGCTGTGCGGCTGGGGCTTCGTCGTGCCGCAGCAGCATCGCCTGATCAACATCACCCCTTCGGCCGCACCGCTGTTGCTGGGCCTGAACTCGGCGGCCCTGTACGTCGGCGTGTCGATGTCGGGCCTGCTCGGCGGCGCGGCCATCAACCACATCGACCGGCATTCGCTGGGCCTGGTCGGCTCGGTCTTCATCGTACTCGCGCTCTTCACCGCCGAATGGGCCCACAGCAGCATGGCGCGGCCCGCAGGCGGATTGGCCGCAGCGGCCGCGGCATCCCGCTGAACACGGCCCCTCGCCTCTCACCGTCCCCTTGCCATTGAAAGTCATTCCATGAAAGCGAAACAAGTCTTCTCCCTGGCGCTGCTCGTGCTCGGCGCCTCTGCCGCCCTGAACACAGCACAGGCCCAGCAGGAGCTCAACTTCCTGGCCTCGGTCGCCGCCGCACCGGTGGAACGCGCGCCGCAAGAAGACATCGGCCGCGCCGAGATCCAGCGGCACGACGCCGTCGTGCCGGGCTACGAAACCCTGCAGGTGCGCGTGGACCTGCCGCGCGATGCCAGCTTCCCGCGCCACTCACACCCCGGCGACGAAGCAGCCTTCGTGCTCACGGGCACGATCGAGTACCAGCTCGACGGCAAGCCGCCCGTCACTCTGCACGCGGGCGAAGGCATCTTCCTGCCGGCCGGCACGGTCCACGCCGCAAAAAACGTGGGCAACGCCAAAGCCTCGGAACTCGCGACCTACCTGGTCCGCAAGGGCCAGCCCGTCGTCCATCTGGCCGATTGATCGCCGATTGATCACCGCAAGGAGCAACACCATGAAAGCCGTCATCGCCGCGTATGCGCGCTCCCCCTTTCACTTCGCCCGCAAGGGCCGCCTGGCCGAAGTCCGGCCCGACACCCTGGCCGCGCAGGTCGTGCAAGGTCTGCTGCAACGCACCGGACTGGATCCGGCATTGCTCGAGGACGTGATTCTCGGCTGCGCCTACCCGGAAGCCGCGCAGGGCAACAACCTGGCGCGCATCGTTGGCCTGTTGGCCGGCCTGCCCGAGGCCGTCGGCGGCATGACGGTGAACCGCTTTTGCGGATCATCCATGCAAGCGGTGCACATGGCCGCCGCACAGATCGAGGCCGGCATGGGCGACGCTTTTCTGTGCGTGGGCGTCGAGTCCATGAGCATGGTCCCGCAGGGCGGCTTCAACTTTTCGCCCAACCCCGAATTGCAGGCACATACCTCGGCCTATATCTCCATGGGCGAAACTGCGGAGAACGTCGCGCAGCGCTGGGAGGTCAGCCGCGGCGACCAGGAACTGCTCGCGCTGCAATCCCACCAGAAAGCCGCTGCCGCCCGCGAGGCGGGCCGCCTGTCCGGCGAGATCGTGCCCATACGCCTGGCTGACGGCGAGCGGGTCGACGCCGACGGCTGCATCCGCCCCGGCACCACGCTGGAAGCACTGGCCGGGCTCAAGCCCGCGTTCCGGCCCGAAGGCGTGGTCACCGCCGGCACCTCGTCCCCGCTGACCGATGGCGCCGCGGCCGTGCTGGTCACCCGCGACGACTTTGCCGCGCGCCACGGCCTGCAGGCGCTGGCCCGCATCCGCAGCTTCGCAAGCGTTGGCGTGGACCCGGCCATCATGGGCATCGGCCCGATTCCAGCCACGCGCAAGGCGCTGGCGCGCGCGGGTCTCTCGGTGGCCGACCTGGACGTGGTGGAAATCAACGAGGCTTTTTCATCCCAGGCCCTGGCCTGCATCCGCGACCTGGGCCTGGACATGAACACCGTCAACATCGACGGCGGGGGGCTGGCCATCGGCCATCCGCTCGGCGCCACCGGCGCCCGCATCACCGGCAAGGCCGCGGCCCTGCTGGCGCGGCATCAAGGCCGCTACGCGCTGGCCACGCAATGCATAGGCGGCGGCCAGGGCATCGCGACGGTGTTGGAGCGCCTGTGACTCGACGCGCTTCCGGATCCGGGCGCGGCACTTCGAGAACACATCTTTTAATGTTATTCAATCCGGCAAGGACCATCATGTCGCTTCGAATCCCGTCCCTTTCCATCCTGGCCTGCGGCCTGCTTCTTTGCGCCAGCGCATGGGGCCAAAGTCCGTCGGAGGACCGCATCCCGCCGGCAGCGCCGCTCACACCGACCACCAGGATTCTCGCAATCGGCACGATCGCCGAGGACGCGAATCCGGCGCGGCTGCTCGCGATCCTGCCGGACGAAGCGCGCGAAACGGTCAAGCTCTACCTCGAGGGCAAGATTGACCAGTGGTACTCGCTGCAGTCTCGGCGAGGTGTCGTCTTCGTTCTGAACAGCACCGACGCGGCGGCGGCGCATGACATGCTGGAGAAGCTGCCCCTTGGGCAGGCGCACCTGATGAGCTTCGAACTGTTGCCGCTCGGCCCGCTCCATCCGCTGCGACAGCTGCCGGGCATCCGATCCACGCAGTCCGTCACGGCGGGGACTGGAGGAGACGATCGTTAACTGAGGTCCAAAACGGCTGCAGCCTCAGGAGTCTCGCATCGAATCGAAAGCAATGTGCTCCAGCGTTCGGCCGCCGAGCATCACCTCGCCGCAGGCGCGGGCCAGCCGCTCCAGTTCCGCGTCCTGCGCATCGAGTTCGCGGCGCAGTTGGGCAATTTCGGCGCGCCGAGTCTCCAGTCCGGCCAGGATCTTGTCGAGCGGGAACTCCTGCGGATTTTCGGTGAACAGACAGCGCAGGTTGTCCAGCGAAAAGCCCAGGCGCTGCGCCAGTTGGATGAACTGGATGCGCTGAATGGCCTCAGGGCCGTAGTCCCGGTAGCCGTTCTGACCACGGACGCCGGGCGCGAGCAGGCCGCTCGCCTCGTAAAAGCGGATGGCCGAGGTTTTCAAACCGACGCGATTCGCCAATTCACCAATGCGCATACAAGCTCTTGACATTCAAGTTGACTTGAATCTTATCCTGCCTGCATTGCCACCGTCGAGAGATACCATGCCGAGCTCCAAACCCAGCCATGCGCCCCTGTTCGAACCCCTTCCCCTACCCTGCGGCCAGACCTTGAAGAACCGCATCGCCAAGGCCGCCATGGAGGAAAGCCTGGCTGAGCCGGGCCAACTGCCGGGCGCATCGTTCCAGGCCCTGTACCGCCGCTGGGCCGAGGGCGGCGTGGGCCTGCTGATCACGGGCAACGTGATGGTGGCGCGCGACGCCCTGACCGGGCCTGGCACCCTGGTGCTGGAGCACGACACGCCGCTGGCGCCGTTCGAAGCCTGGGCCGCCGCGGCGCACGCGGGAGGCGCGCGCATCTGGATGCAGATCAGCCATCCGGGCCGCCAGGTGCTTGCCGCCCTCGGCAATCCGGGCTATGCGCCGTCCGCCGTCGCGCTGCAGATGGGCAAACACGGCAAGCTGTTTGCTCCGGTGCGCGAATTGACCGGGCAACAGATCGAGGCGGTCCAGCAAGGCTTTGTCGAGACCGCGCGCGCGGCCGCGCGCGCCGGCTTCGACGGCGTGCAGATCCATGCCGCCCACGGCTACCTCATCTCCCAGTTCCTTTCCCCGCTGACCAATCGACGCACTGATCGATTCGGGGGCGGCATCGAGCAGCGCTCGCGCCTGCTGATCGAGGTCGTGCGGGCCGTCAAGGCGGCCGTTCCCAGCGGCTTTGCCGTGGCGGTCAAGCTCAACAGCGCGGACTTCCAGCGCGGCGGTTTCAGCGAGGCGGATGCCAAGGCGGTCGTGTCGCTGCTCAACGACGAAGGCATAGACCTGCTCGAACTGTCCGGTGGCAGCTACGAAAGTCCCGCCATGCAAGGCCGGACCGCCGACGGGCGGACCCTGGCGCGCGAGGCCTATTTCCTGGAATTCGCGCAGGAGCTCGCGAGACTCGCCAAGATGCCGCTGATGACGACCGGCGGAGTGCGCCGGCGCGAGATCGCCGAACGCGTGCTGGCGGGCGGCGTGTCTCTTGTTGGCATGGCGACCGCGCTCGCCTTCGATCCCACGCTCCCTAAGCGATGGCAGCATGCCGAATCGGCGGTCGATCCCCTGGTCGTCGACTGGAAGGACAAGGCGCTGGCCAGCCTGGCCGGCATGGCGACCGTGCGGCGCCAGCTGCGCCGGATGGGCGCGGGCCAGGAGCCCGCCACTAGCCTCTCCCCGTTCGGCAGCCTGATCGTGGATCAGCTGCGTGCCAGGCGGCTGACCAGGCGCTACCTGGGATGGCACAGACTTTCGCGTGCATCCAGCCCCCTGCCCGCCAAGCCCATGGAGGCGCGTGGCGCTGAGCTGCCCCAAAGCTGATTCATTCCGCATCGATCCAGATTACGACGTCCGGGCTCGCGTTATGCCTGCACGGCGGCGGTTCCATCGATTGAAGTACCATCCCATGCTCTGTACTGAACGATTGAACCAAAGAAATCAGTCTCGATGCGGTTTTCCGACGAATTGGAGGCGCCTTGCAAGGTGCCTGGGTCCTTCAGCAGTTTCCGCAGCCTCTGCAGCTTCTGCGCCCTCTGCGTCACGGCAGCCTTGATTCAAATCCCGGCCATGGGCGCGACCGGACCATCCGCACCGCGGGCGGACGTGCCCCCCTTGCGCGTGGCCGTGAGCAGTTCATGGGGCATGCCGTTTGCGAAATTCCAGGGCGATCAGGTCGTTGGCGGATTGGTGCCCGATCTTTCCAAGGCATTGGCGGTTTCGCTCGAAATGCCGCTCCGCTTTGTCATCCTGCCCGGAAAGCGGTTCGAGGCCGCCTCGATGGACGGCCAGTTTGATTTGCGCTGCTATCTGGAACCCGCCTGGGTGGAGGCTCCTGAGGCCTACGAATGGAGCGGCGCGCTGTTTTCATTCAACGATGTCGTCGTCGGTCAGCGCGACAGCCCATCGCCGCGCGCCTTGAAAGACCTGGCGTCGGGCGCCCGCGTCAGCGTCGTGGAAGGCTATGTCTATCCCGGCGTGGATGCGCAGTTCAAGTCCGGCGCGCTCAAGCGCGATGTCTCCCCGGACCAGGTCAAGGTGCTGGCCAAGGTGGCCCGCGGCCATACGCCCTATGGCATCAGCAATGTGCTGGCGTTGAGCTGGTTCGTGAGGCACAACCTCGATGCCAATCTGTCGAATTGGCAGCTGGCGGTGGGTCATGTGGACTTCCAATGCGTCGTCCCCCACGCCAGCTCCCTGGATGCCAGCAAGACCTTCAAGGCGCTCCATCAACTGAAGCAGTCGGGCGCGCTCGACGAAATTCTCGGCAATTACCGCTGACGCGCAGCTCAGCCGGCGCTCCGTCCCGGCTCCAGGGCTTCGCGATAGGCCTGGCAAAACTCTGCAGGCATCCTCTTGGCCCGTCCGCTGCTGATCTCGATGCAGACCAGCTGCCAGCGCGCCCGCATGACGGTCTGCCCGTCCGCGGGCCTGATGAACTGGAAACAGCGCTCCATGCGCAGCTTGCCGTCGCCCGACTGCAGCCAGGTGCCCAGCAGCAGCTGCTCGCCCAACAAGGTGGGGGCCAGGTAGTCGTACTCGCCGCGCTGAATGGCCATGGCCCGGTCCAGGCGCTGGTAATCGGGCAGGCCCAGCCCCAAGGCCTCGGAATGGGCCCATCCTATGCGTTCGCACCACTGCACGTAGACGGCATTGTTGGTGTGGTTCAAGCCGTCGATATCGTCGGCCGACGGGCTCAGGGGCAGCGTGAAAAGATTCGGGCGGTCCCAGTTCATTGATACGCGCAGTGAGAAAGACAGATGCCCGTGATTCTCGCCCAGAGCCCGAACCTCTCTGCAGCGGCCCGTCTTCGCTCAGGGATTGCTTGCCAGATGGTCGAAGGGCGCCGAACGCCAGACAACCCGCCCGCCGACCATGGTGAGCAGCACTTTCGTGAATGCCAGCTGGTTCTCGGGCGCCGTCATGAAATTGCGATCGAGGACCGCGAGGTCCGCCAGCTTGCCGGGTTCGATCGAACCGACCTTGGACTCCAGCCTCAGCTGGTAGGCCGCATGGGCCGTGGCGGCGCGAATCACGTCGGCGCGCGTCAACAGGGGATCCTGGTTCAGGCGTCCGGCGTATTGGGGACCGAATCCCGCGGGGTGCGCGGGATCGCCGCTGCGCGTGACGCCGACCCGCAGATTGTAGAAATAGGCCATCTGGTCCACCGGCCAGTCGCTGCCATACGCAATGCGCGTGCCGGCGCCCTTCAGGCTGCCTTCCGGCTCCATGCGCGCGTAGCGCTGCGGCCCCAGCTGATGCTCGACGGCGTCGACCGAATACGGCGCGCGTTCGGCCCATTGGAACTGCATCACGGCCGTGACGTCCAATTGCTTGAAGCGACGGTAGTCGGCCGGATCGACCAACTCCGCATGCGCAATGGCCGGGCGGAAATCCAGCTCCGGATAGCGGTGGCGTTCGTCGGCAATGCCGTCGAGCGCGAGGCGCACCGTTGCGTCGCCGATCGCGTGCATGTGCACGTCGATCCCCGCCTTGGCCGCCTCCGCCAGAAGTCCGTCGACCTGGTCGCGCGTGAAGTAACTCTGTCCCTGCGCGGCTCCCGCATGCCATTTCGAGTGCCCCGCCGGGCCGGTCTTTTCAAGATAGGGAGCGAGCAGCGCCGCGGTCTGCGCGGGGGCCTGCAGCACGCCGTCCATCCAGAGCTTGATCGTGTGGACATCGACGGCGGGACGCGCGTCGACGGGCGACTCGTTGTAGCGGGCCGCGATGTCATGCACGGCCGCGACCGCCTTGACGGGATCTTGCGCCTCCTTGGGATCGACCTTGATGGCGAACTCGGCGCGCGCCGTCAGCTCCCCCGAATGCGACAGCGTGGCGAAGGTCTCGACCTCCTCGGTATTGCTGAGCGCCGACAGGAAGCTCGTCACGCCCTGCTGGCGCATCATGTCCAGGGCGATGCGCGCGAACTGGAGGCGCTCGGCTTCGGTCGCCGGCGGAATGGCCTTGTCGCTGAACAGCAGGGCGCCGTCTTCCAGCATGCCGGTCAGGTGCCCTTGCGCGTCCTTGGCGATGACCCCGCCGGGCGGATTGGGCGTGCTGTTTGCGATGCCCGCGGCCGCCAGCGCCACGCTGTTGTTCAGCCGCGAATGCCCGTCAATGCTCGTGACAATGATGGGACGAGGTGCCGCCAGCGCATCGAGATCCGCCAACGTGGGGTCCCGGTCGATGGATGACATCGCCTGGCGGTCCCAGTTCACCACTTGCAGCCATTCCTTCTCGCCCTTGTCCGCCATGGCCGCGATGCAGGCGCGGATCTTGTCCTGCATCTGGGCCACCGTGAAGGGCTTGTATTCCATATTGCACCTGAGCATGCCTTCGCCGCCGCCCAGCGGGTGCATGTGGCCGTCGATGAGGCCCGGCATCATCATGCGGCCGCCCAGGTCGACCACGTGCGTGGACGCCCCGACAAAGGCCTGGGCCTTGCGGTCGCTGCCGACGAACACGATGCGGCCGTCCCTGACCGCGACCGCCTGGGCCCTGCTGTTCTTCGCATCCACCGTGTACACGTCGCCATGCATGAACACCGTGTCGGCGGGCTCATTCGTCCCGGCCCAGGCCCACGAGCCGAGCAGGCCGGCCGCCGCCGCGCCAATGTGCGCCGACATTCGCCAGGCCCTTGCAACACTTCGATCACCAAGTTTCATGACCTGTCCTTCGCCGGCTGTTTCAGAAACGGTAGTTCGCGGAGGCGCCGAGCATGCGCGGCTCCAGGGCTGAACCGTAGAAATGCGTCGAGCCCTGCCCCGTGAGCGCCGACATGATGAAGGTGTCGGCACGGCTCATCACGGTGCGCTCGTTCAGGGCGTTCTTCACGTAAAGACTGAAGTCCCAGGCGCCCGACTTGAGTCCGGTGCGCAGGTTCAGCATGTGAAAGGCGTTGATGTCGCGGGTGTTCGGATCGTAATTTTGCGTGCCCTGGCTGCCCACCGCGTCATAGCCGGTGGCGAATTGGTAGTCCGCGCGCGCGTAGGCGGCGCCCATGCCGTCCCAGTGCCATGCATATTCGGCCCCCAGGCTGGCCGTCCAGCGCGGCGTCGGCAGCGTGTCGCCGGCCTTCACCAAATACTGGATGGACGACAGGCCCAGCGTGTAGCCCGAATTGACGACCGACTGCGTGTAGGTGGCCTCGTCGTATCCGAGCGCCGCCGACAGCGTCAGCTGCCGGGTCAGCTTGGCCTCGGCCTCCAGGTCGAAGCCCTTGCTGGTGGCCGTGCCCACGTTGGCGACGTAGCCGAATCCGCAGCTGGGCAGCTCGACCTGCGTCTGGACCTTGTTCCAATTGATCCAGTACAGGCTGCCGCCGATCCGCGCGGCGCCGCCGGCCACGGTCTGCTTGGAGCCGAATTCATAGCTCCACACCGAATCCGAGTTGTACAGCAGGGGTTCGACACCGGGCCCGCCGAGGTTCCTCAAGTCGGTCTGGCAGGTCGGGTTCGACGCCAGCGAAGGATTCGCCCCGCCCTGCCGGAATCCCTTGCTGGCCGTGGCGTAGTACAAGCTGTCGGGCGTCGCCTGGTAGGACAGGCCGAATTTGGGCGTGACCGGATGCTCTTCGTTCGTGCCGGTGTAGAAGCTCTTGGCACCGCCAACCCACCAGCCGTTCAAGGTGCTGTCGAAATAGGCCGTCATGCGCGTCAGCCGCAGGCCCAGGGAGGCCGTCAGATTCGGCATCAGCTTGTAGCTGGCTTCGCCGTACAGCGCCTGCTGGGTGGTCTTGTAATGATCGTTTTCCGTATAGCTGAGATTGCCGCCCAGGGGATCGTTGGGGTCGTAGAGGCTGCCGCCGCCGCCCCACAGGGCGTCGTACATGGACGAGAGCTGGGCGACGTTCTCGTAGATGTACTGGTCGTAGCCCTGGTGCGCCACCTGGAAATAGGCGCCGGCAATCCACGAAAGACGCGCACTCTTGCTGTCAGTCGACGTGAAGCGCAACTCTTCCGTCCAGGTGTTTTGCGTGTTCGTGGTCAGGGACCTGGCGGTCGCCATGCCTTTCATGGCAGGCAGCGGCTGATCCAGCGCCGCCACGGGGAAATTCGGCGGCAGGTCGAGGTTGTTGAGGTACTCCCGGCCTTCGCCGGAATTGGAATAGTCGTCCGTGCGGTTCTCCGTCCTGCGCAGGTTGGAAACAATGGCCTTGAAGTTGAACGCATCGAAGTCGTAGTCCACCGTGACCGCGCCGACGCCGAACCGGTCGTGGTTGGGCTGCGGAATATTGAACTTGCTCTTGTCGACGCCCAGCGATTCGTCGAAGCTGGCGCGGTCGGCCTGGTTGACGTTCTGGTAGTAGAGCGACGGCGTGATCGACAGCCTGTCGGTGGGCATCGCCTTCACGGAAAGCCGGACCACCTGGGAGTCGCTCGAATTGATGTTGCGCTTGAGCAGCTCGCCCGTGGCCGGCGAGTAGGCATCGACATAGCCGCCTTCATGCTGGCTCCACAGGCTCAGCCGGAAGCCCGCGAGGTCGGTCACGAGCGGTGCGTCCAGCACCACGCCGGCTTCGGCGCTGGGCGCGCCGCCCTGCCAGGTCGAGATCTCGGTATGCGCCATGCCCGTCAGTTCGCCGCTCAGCTTGGGCGCCGCGGTGATGAACCTCACCGCGCCGCCTTCGGAGCTCGAGCCGTAAAGCGTGCCCTGGGGCCCGCGCAGCACCTCGACGCGGTCGAGGTCGAAGATCCTGGGGCTGGTGTTGCCCGAGCACAGGATGGGGCAGCCTGAGATGTTGAGGATCTGGATCGGCACGTCGTCGATGTAGATGCCCGTCGTCGACGCGCCGACCGTGGAGCTGATGCCACGGATCGATATCGTCGTTTCGCCGGACGGGTCCGGGCTGCTCAGGGTCAGGCCCGGCGTCAGATGGCTGATGTCGCTGAGGTCATGGACCGAGCTTTTCTCCAGCGCGGTCGAATTCATGGCCGCCACGCTCATCGGCACCTTGCTGATGACCTGCTCCCGCCGCTGCGAGGTGACGACGACGGTCTCCAGCTGCCTGTTTTCGATGTCCGCGGCCGCCTGCTTGGATGCCGCGCCCGCGGCATCGGCCGGCACGGCGTTTGCATCGCCCTGGGCCCAGGCGCACGAGACGCACAGTGCGCCCGCAGACAGCGCAAACCAGATGGGAACAGTCAGGTTTCTTTTCATGCAACTTCCTTTGAATGGTGTGAGCCCGTGGACCTTCAAGTTCGACAAGCAGGACCTCGGGACGTTCCACCGGGTCTCCTCTCCGGTCGAACGGCCGCCAAAATGCGATCAGCAATTCGATGATAGGAATTCGCCGTCTGCGTCGAATTCCCAGTTGGCGACGCTCACATTGGCGGGCGTCAATGTTTGAGGGCGCGGCGGCACGCCATCCGGCCGCGACAGGGCCGCGCGGTCATCGCGCTTCGCGGCGGCGGCCATTCAAAAGGGGAATTCAGGCGTGGGCGGCCTTGATGCCGAAAGCCTTGAAGACGTCGTCGCAGAACGCCTTCACGACCGGCTTTTCGACGCTGGAGCGCATCGTCACCAGGTGGAATGGCACGTCGAAGCCGAAGGTGTCGCGCTCCACGGCGCGGATCAGGCCGCGCCGCTCGAAGGCCTCGGCATGATGCGAAGGCAGATAGCCGAGGTTCCCGCCTGACAGGATCAGGATGGTGGCGGCTTCGATGTTGTCGGTCGTGGCGGTGATATGCCGCTGCGTCAGCGGCAGCTGCTCCTCGGGCACGTGGTAGCTGCGCCAGACCCAGTCGAAACCGAGCAGATCTTCCACCGTCACGCGCTTGCGCGAATGGAACAGCGGATGCCCCCGCCCGCAATAGATTTGCTGGCGTTCGGCAAACAGCTGGGTGTAGCTCAGGCCCGGCACGCGATGCCAGAAATAGCCGATCGCCAGGTCCAGCTGCTTGTTGACGATGCCTTCCTCGAGCGCCTGCGAGGGCGCCACCGTCATCGTGAATCGAACCGCCTGGTCGCGTTGGCGGAAAGCGCCTATGGCCTCGGCCAGGCGCGCGTTCTCGGTCAGGGGCGCCTGGCCGATCAGGCCGATGGCCAGCGTGCCCACGAGCTTGCGGTCCACCTCGCGGACCTGCACGACGAAGTCGTTCGTGGCGGCCAGCAGGGCGCGGGCCGAGGCGGCAATGCGCTCGCCCTTGGAGGTCAGCCGGAAGCCGCCGCGCCCTCGCTCGCACAGCTTGAAGCCCAGGCGCGTTTCCAGTACCGACAGCTGCGTGCTGATGGTGGACTGGCGAATGCCCAGCGAGGCCTCGGCCGCCGTGATGCCGCGCGCGTCGACGACGGCAAGAAACACCCGGATGAGGCGAAGGTCGAGATCGGTGGTGTTGGAAAACATGCGCGCACGGTCTCAGGAGCTGGCCGACGATTGTAGGAGGCAGGCGCCGCGCCTCTACATGGGGAATCCGAGCGCCTTGATGCCCTTGATCCAGGCCCGCTTCCAGCCGCCTTCGGCGTCCGCGCCATCGAAGGCATGGAAGGTGATGCGCGCCGCGATCCAGCGGAACGGCTCGGGCGGGATGTAGGACGGACTCTTGCGCGCGATGTCGAGCTGGCGCTCGGGGCTGTCGCGGTCGAACAGCATGTTGAGTCCCATGAAGGCGCCGAAGCGGCTGGCCGCGACGCCGAAGCCGGTATAGCCCGCCACAAACACAGCCTTTCCGCCCAGGTAGGGCTTGGCAAACACCGAGCCGCGCGAGCAGTAGTCGATCGGGCCGCCCCAGGCATGCGAGAACTTCACGTCGGCCAGCTGCGGAAAGGTCCGGTAGAACGCCGCGGCCAGACGGTGATAGGTTTCCCGTTGCTCGTCCTGTGCCGGATTGGGATTGCCGTCGAAGTGGTAGTCAACCAGGCCGCCAAAGATGATGTTGTTGCTCTTGGTCAGCCTGAAGTAGTTCAGCTGCGTGCGTGTGTCGTAGATGCCCTGGCGCCCAGCCCAGCCCAGGCGGCCCAGCTGCTCCGCCGTCAAGGGCTCCGTGGCCAGCACATGGTCGCGCACGGCCAGGACGCGCCGGTTGATGTCGGGCAGGCCCACCTTTGCCGTCCCGGTGCCGAACAGCACGCGCCGCGCCGTGATACGTCCATCGGGCGTATGCGCTTCCACCAGAGAGCCCAGGTCGACAAATCGGCGCAGGGGCGTGTTCTCATACACCCGGACACCCAGCGACAGGGCCGCGCGCCGCAGCCCCCAGGCCAGCTTGGCCGGATGCACAATGCCGCTGCGATGCCGCGACCACAGCGCGCCTGCAAACAGCGGCGAGCTGATCTGCGCGGCGGTCTGCTCCCGGTCCAGCAGCACCACGTCGTGCCCGTAGCGGCGGTGCAGCTCGTAGTCGTCGCGCAGATGCGCCAGATGCGCGTCATCGACGGCCACCGTCATCTCGCCGTTCCACTCGATGTCGGCGTCGATGCCGTAGCGCTTCAGCGTCTCCTCGAATCCATCGAGGTTGGCCTGGCCCAGGCGCTCCAATGCCTCGATGTCCTTGGGAAACAGGCGCACGGCATTGGGCAGTCCGTGCATCACCGAGGTCGAGATGATGCCGCCGGCCCGCCCGGACGCCCCGAAGGCGATGCGCCCCGCTTCGATCAGCACGACGTCGAGCTCGGGCATCTGCTCCTTGGCCTGGATGGCCGCCCACAGGCCCGTAAAGCCGCCGCCCACGACCAGCAGGTCGGCGCGCGTGGGGCGTTCGAGCGGCGGCAAGGGCGTCGGCGCGGCCTGGCTGTCCAGCCAATACGGAAACAGGCGCGCATGGGCCAGGGCTTCTTCCACGCCGAGTGGATTCACCTGGGCCTGGCCGGTCGGTTCGCCTTTCAAGATCATGGCTTCCATTGTGTCAAGACTCCCGATGCGCTCAAGCTTTCAAGGTCGAATCCGGTTTTTCCAGCAGCACGTAGAGCTTCTTGGCGTCTTCAAGAGTTTCCCAACGGCCCGCAAAGCCCGCCTGCACGAAATAGGCGTCGCCGGCGGCGAATTCGCGGCGCCCGCCTTGTGCATCCGTCAGCGCGATGCGCCCTTCGGCCAGCCACACCACTTCGTCCGCCGTCGTGGCGGGAAAGTCGACGGCACCGACCTTGCCTTCCCACCAGCCGACGACATGGCCTTGGCTGGCGCCCGTGAGCGCGCACCAGTCCGATTCGTCCATGCCGAAGTCAAGCTGCGTGAAGCTGCCGACGCCGGCGCCCAAGGTCTTGATATCCTGAATGAGTTTGCTCATGCGATGTCTCCATTTGAAAGTTGAAACCAGACCCGGCTCAGGCCGCCCGGCGCCGCACCACATGGCGCAGCTCCTGAAAGGCCCGCAAGCCTTCCAGGCCGAGCTCCCGGCCCAAGCCGCTGGCGCCGAAGCCACCCCAGCACACCTGGGGAAAGATCAGCTGCGGGGTGTTGATCCAGACCAGCCCCGTGCGCAGGCCCGCCCGGTACAGTTCGCCGGCTTCGGCGCTCTCGGTCACGACGGTCGCCACCAGGCCGTAGGCCGTGTCGTTGGCGGCCGCAATGGCCTCGGCGTCGTCGCGGAACGAGCGCACGCAGGCCACCGGGCCGAAGATCTCCTCGGTCCACAGCACGTTGTCGGGCGCGGGCTCGGCCACCACCAGGGGCGCCATGAAGAAGCCCTCGCCCGCGCAATCGGCCAGACGGCCCGAGAAGGCCGTCTGCGCGCCGGCGGCCAGGCCTTGCTTCACCTTGGCCTGCACCTGGCCCAATTGGGCCTTGGAGATCAACGGCCCCATCTGGCTGGCCGCGTGCTCGGGCGGACCCGCAACCAGATCGTGCACCACCGTCTCGAAGGCACTCATGAACTTCCGATACACGCTGTCGTGGACCAGGATGCGCGAGGTCGCCGAGCACATCTGGCCGGCATTGCCGAATGCGCCGGCGACGGCCAATTCAACGGCCAGCGCCATGTCGGCGTCCTCGCGGACGATCAGGGCCGATTTGCCGCCCAGCTCCAGGGTCAGGCGCTTCATGCCGTCGGCGGCCTGCCGCATGACCTGCGCGCCCACCGCCGTGCTGCCGGTGAACGAGATCTTGTCGACGCCAGGGTGCGCAGCCAGCGCCGCGCCCACCTTGGCCCCGCCGTTGACGAGATTGACCACCCCGGGCGGCACGCCCGCTTCAGCCAGCAGCTCGAAGAGCGCGAGTTCGGCCGGCGAGGTCAGCTCCGAGGGCTTGAGCACGACCGTGCAGCCCGCGGCCAGGGCCGGCGCCAGCTTCCACGCGGTGGTGACCATGGGAAAGTTCCAGGGCACGATCAAGGCGGCCACGCCCACCGGCGCGTGGAAGCGCTCGGCCGCGACCCCGCTCTCGGGCACCGCAACCGGCTCCCGATCAAATAGGCCGCCCTCGGCGCAGAGCTCGCCGTAATACGCAAAACACGCGGCCAGGTCCGAGACGTCCAGCTCGGCTTCAGCGCGCGGCTTGCCGTTGACCCGCATCTGCAGCTGCACCAAAAAGTCGCGGCGCGACTCGATCAAGGCGGTCACGGCGCGAAGCAGCTCGCCGCGCACGGTCGCCGGCGTGTCGCGCCAGGCGGGAAACGCCGACCTGGCGCTCTGCACCGCCGCCTCGATCTGCTGGGGCGACGCCACCTGCTGCCAGCCGAACAAGGCGCCGCTCGCCGCCGAGAAGACGGGGGTGCGCGAGGCCGGGGCATACAGGCGCTCGCCTGCGATACAGGCGGCAGGAAATACGGGTTCGTTCATGAAATCGATGCAGGTCTTTGGCTGCGTCTCTTGAAGGTCAGCGGAATTGAACGCCGGGCATGACGCACAGCATTTCGTAGGCCAGGTTGGCGCCCACCAGGGCCGTGGTGCCGGTCGTGTCGTAAGGCGGCGAGACCTCGACCAGGTCGGCGCCCACCACGTTGAGGCCCCGCATGCCGCGGATGATTTCCAGGCCCTGGTACACGGAGAGTCCGCCGATCTCCGGCGTGCCCGTGCCCGGCGCGAACGCGGGATCCAGGCCGTCGATGTCAAAGCTGAGATAGACCGGTGCGTCACCGACCCGCGCCCTGACCTCGGCCATCAGTGGCACCAGCGAGCGGATCCAGCACGCCTCGGCCTGGACGACGGTGATGCCCTGGCGGCGGCACCAGTCGAAGTCGTCGGCGTGATAGCCGGTGCCGCGCAGTCCGATCTGCGTCATGCGGTCGCATTGCAGCAGGCCCTCCTCGATCGCGCGCCTGAAGGGCGTGCCATGGGCGATCTTCTCGCCGTTCATCGTGTCGTTCACGTCGGCATGCGCGTCGACATGGACGACGGCGAGCGGGCCATGCCTCTTCTTCAGGGCGCGCAGGATGGGCCAGGCGATCGTGTGGTCGCCGCCCAGCGTGATTGGGCGGCAGCCCGCGCCCACGATCTCGTCGTAGGCCTCCTCGATCATGCGGACCGAGTCCTTGAGGTCGTAGGGGTTGGTGGCGACATCGCCCAGGTCGGCCACCTGCAGCGAATCGAAGGGCGCCGCGCGCGTGGCCAGGTTGTAGGGCCGCAGCAGCACCGACTCGCATCGGATCTGGCGCGGGCCGAACCTTGCCCCCGAACGGTTCGAGGTGCCGATGTCGAGCGGCACGCCGACAAAGCAGACATCGAGGCCCGCCGCGGTCTGGGCCTGCGGCAGCCGCATCATCGTGGCGATGCCGCCGAAGCGCGGCATGGCATTGCCGCCCAGCGGTTGGTTCAGTTCTCGTTGGCGCTCGCTCGACATGGATTCAGCATCTTTCAATGGATGGGCAACACGGTCATGCTAGGCGGCCCCGGCCCGGCAGGGATTCCGATCTCGCGACCTTTACATTGACCGGAATCGTTGCAATGGCCGGACTTACATCGAGGCCGCGGAAGGAGCACCCGCGCGCAGGGGCTGGGCATCAGCGTCGGCTGCGGCGTCGGTATCGGCATCTACTCGGCGCATCCAGAGCCGCCCGCGCGGGCCATAGACCGCATCCGGCTCCGGGAAGACCCAGAGCAGACCGCCGTACAGCAACCCGCCCGTCAGCAGCGACACCGGCACGCTCACGTCCAGGCCGCCCACGAACAGGCTGAGCGGGCCGACGAACTGGCCCGGCACATTGGCAAACAGCAGTCCGGTCGCGGAGCTCGGCACCCAGGCTCCTATGGCGCGCAGATTCCATCCGCCCGTGAACCAGTAGTGCCCGCCCCGCTGTCCCCGGTTGAAGACCTGCAGGTCGTCTGGCAGGTAGTGCCCGCGGCGGCTCGCATAACCGATCACCATGATGGCCAGCCAGGGGCAGCTGAAGGTGTCGATCAAGGTCGAGAAGGTGGAGACGCTCTCCACCATGTTGAAGGCGAAGCGGCCAACGAAGATGAAGCTGATGGCGAAAATGCCGATGACCACCGTGGCGCGGACCCGGTTGAGATGGCGGGGCAGCATGCTGGACAGGTCCAGGCCGGTGCCGTACAGCGCGGTCGTGCCGGTCGACATCCCTCCGATGATGGCGATCAGGCAGACCGGCAGGAAGAACCACCGCGGCGAGACCGCCAGCAGCCCGCCGACATAGTCGCTCGACGCGATGAACTGAGGTGCCTTGGACGCGATGATGGTGGCCGTGGCCAGGCCGAACAGAAACGGCACCAGGGTTGCGGCCTGGGCCACGAACACCGCCAGGATCACGCGCGGCTTGGGCGCGTCTTCCGGGATGTAGCGGGCCCAGTCGCCCAGCGTGGAGGCGAAGGACAGCGGGTTGCTCAGCGCCACCATCGCCGCCCCCAGGAAGGCCGGCCAAAAGCCCGGCAGCCCCCATTGCAGACGGCCGGCGTAATGGGTGTCGAGCAGGCCCGCGAACGCGAAGATGCCCACGACAAAGAGCAGGCTGGCCGTCCACACCGCGATCTTGTTGACCCACAGCATGAAGCGGAATCCATAGATGCACACCGTCAGGACCAGCACGGCGAACAGGCCGTAGGCGCTGCTCAGCGTCAGTCCGTTGACCGGCAGGCCCACCATTTCGTGCGCGCCGCCGACCAGGGCGTCGCCCGAACTCCACACCGCCAGCGAGAAGAACGCAATGGACGTCAGCAAGGCCAGGAACGAGCCCACGATGCGGCCGTGGATGCCGAAGTGGGCGCCGGACGAGACCGGATCGCTGGTGCCGTTGCGGGGTCCGAACAGGCTCATCGGCGCCAGCACGCAGGTGCCGGCCGCAACGCCGATGACAATGGCCCAGACACCGGCCCGGAACGACAGGCCCAGCAGCACCGGGAAGCTGCCCAGCACCGAGGTCGAAAAGGTGTTGCAGCCGCCGAAGAGAAGCCGGAACAGATCGACCGGCCTGGCATGACGCGACGCGTCCGGAATGCGCTCGAAGCCGAAGGGCTCGACCTGTGTGATGTCATTGCTCATATCTACCCAGTACCGCAAGAACGTAGGGAGCGGTCGCAGGGAGTATGAAAGCGGCCTCCCCGCTGATGGGTCGGGATCTGGCGATCTTCAGATTGACAGGCATCGATGCGTGGCCGGCGCCTACCCGCTCCCCTATCCGCTCCGTGCCTACGGCTAGCGCGCCGCGCTTCCTTTGCGCTTGCGCAAATCCGGACAGGCCTCATGTCGGCAGAATCTGTAAAGGCGCTCATGCGCCTCGCAGGTGGAGCCTTTGCAGAAGAACATCCATCAAAGCCGGTAAGTCATCTGTTTTTTTATGAAGTCCAGTTAATGCAGAACATTGAATTGTTTGAAACGGATGAGCATCGCTTCATCCTGCTCAATGAGAGTGAACCTGGCGAAGAAGATGGAGTTCGCTCGAATCAATACCTGGTGCAGCACGGTTCGGACGGGGTCCTGCTCGATCCAGGCGGCTTCGGCGTCATGCCCCGCGTGCTCACGGAACTGCTGCGCTATTTGCCGCCCGACAAGGTCAAGGCCATTGTTCTCTCGCACCAGGATCCCGACATCCTGGGCGGGATCTCCGCTTGGCTGGAATTGACGCATGCGCCGGTCTACATCTCCCAGATCTGGACGCGATTCGTTCCGCATTACGGCGTCGAGGACATCCACCGCTTTCGCGGCATTCCGGATGGCGGGATGACGCTCAACGTGGCGCCCGGGTTCGACCTCCAGCTGGTGCCCGCGCACTTCCTGCATTCGGAAGGTCATTTCAATGTCTACGACCCCATCTCCAAGGTCTTGTTCACCGGCGATATCGGGGCCGCGATGATGCCGACGGACAACGACGAGCCCTACGTCGACGACTTCGCCGCGCACATTCGCAACATCGAAGGCTTTCATCGGCGCTACATGAGTGGAAACCGTGCCGCGCGCGCCTGGGTGGAGCGGGTGTCCAGGCTCGACATTGCCATGCTGGCGCCGCAGCATGGCCCGGTTTACCGAGGCGCCGCAGTCGCCGCATTCCTGGACTGGTTTCGCGAAGTCGAATGCGGCATGGACCTGCTTGAAGAGTTCGCGCAGGGGGCCTGACATGAATGCCGCCGGATTGCCCGCGCAGCCGCAAGGTATCGCGGAGTTGCGCCTGTACATGGTGCAGCGTTTTGCCGCCTTGCTGGAAAACCAGATGCGCAACCAGCGTTTCTCCGGCGCCATCTCGCGCATGGTGTACGAGGTGCACAGCGAGCTGGTGCTCAGGCTCGAAAACATCGTCGCGAGCCTGGCGACCAGCGATATCGCAGCACACCACCGCAAGGAACTCATTGACGGCATCGACCAGACCCTCAAGCGCTGCAAGCACTTTGAATCCGCCCTGCCACTGCTGATCCAGAACCGGAACCAGCATGTCGTCTCCAACCGCAGCGATTTGCGCAGCGTGCTGCTGCGCTTTGACGACACGGCCCAGAAACTCTCGGGAACGCTGGTTCAGAAAGAACTGCTGGAACGCCAGAGCGCGGTGCTGGAGCAGATCATCCTGTCGCAGGAGAAAGTGACGCAGTGGAAAACCTTTGTGCAGGAGATCCTCTCCAGCTTCCAGGACGTCTTTCCGTTCCAGTTCTTTTTCATCGCCTTTGGCGAAGAACACTGCCTCTCGCTCAACCTCTACTACGCGGGCCACCCCACGGAGGAGAACAAGAAACTCGCGCGATCGCGCCTGGCGCGTCAAATGCTGCAGCAACTGAAGCTGCCGGACGACACGCCGCTGGACATCGAGGAATTCGAGATCAACTGCCATCACGATCAAAGCCCGATCGACGATGTGGAGATGATCATGGTCGCGGTGCCCGAGATCGAAAAGGTCAATCTGGCGGGGCTGCTAGGCGTCGCGTACGCCTGCACGCGGCAGCCTGACGCCCAGGAAATCTCCATCATCCGTTCGATCCTGGCGGTGATGGTGATGGTGGTCGGATCGAGCAAGGCCCTGGCTCGCACCTTGTCCGAACTTGAATACTATTCAAGCCACGATCCACTGACGGGCCTGCACAACCGGCGCTACTTCAATGAAATGCTGGAATACGAGGTGGGCCGGTCCAAGCGCCATGAGCACGCGTTCTCGCTGCTCATGCTGGACCTGGATGACTTCAAGGACGTGAACGACACCTGGGGCCATCCCTGCGGCGACACGGTATTGCGCCTGATCGCAGAAAACCTGCAGGCCGAAACGCGCGTCGGCGACCTGTCAGCGCGCCTGGGCGGCGACGAATTCATTCTGCTCCTGACCGAAACCGGGCGCGAAGGCGCGCAAGTGGTGGCCGACAAGCTGCGCCGCAGGCTCAAGGACTGCATCTACACCTCGCCGGACGGCAAGCCGTTTCACGTCACCACCTCGATCGGGCTCATCACCTTTCCCGACGACGCCAGCACGGTGTCCGACCTCATGACAGGCGTGGACATGGGCCTGTACCGCGCCAAGACGCAGGGCAAGGACAGCATTGGCACGATGGACTCGATCAGCGAGCACGTCCAGCACAACCGCGTGAATCGCGACCTGGTTGAAAAGCTCCGCCTGGCGCTCAAGGAAGACCGGATCGTCCCCTACTTCCAGCCCATCTTCGATTGCAAGTCGGGCAAGCTGTACGCGTATGAAACCCTGGCCCGCATGAAGGAGCCAGATGGCACCACGGTGTCCGCCGGCGCATTTATCGAGACGATTGAAAAGTACGGGCTTTCACGCGAGCTGGACCGCGCCGTGATCGGCCATGCGCTGCACACCTTGCGCAATCGCCTGGACGGCGGCCATGAACCCGTCAAGCTCTTCATCAACCTGTCGGTGCAGGAAATGCAGGGCCGGGGCGTGATCGGATACGCCGAACAGCTCTGCGCCAGGCTGTGCATCCCCCCCAACACCGTCGTCTTCGAGCTGCTGGAAAGAGACGCCATTGGCGACATGACGCACACGCGCAGCTTCCTGAACACCCTGCGGGAAAAGGGTTTCCTGTTTGCGCTCGATGACTTTGGCAGCGGCTACAACTCGTTCCACTACCTGCGCGAACTCAAGTTCGATTTCGTGAAAATCGATGGCGACTTCGTGCGCAACATCCTGAATTCAAAGATCGACCACTCCCTGGTCCGCAACCTGACCCATCTATGCCAGGACATCGGCATCAAGGTGGTCGCGGAGTTTGTCGAGTCCGAGGAGCTTGCCACCGCGCTGAAATTGATAGGCACGGATTTCGCTCAAGGCTTTCACCTGGGGATGCCCAGGGCGCTCATGTCCTGACCAGGAATGGCTGTGGCCAGATCGACGCCTGGCAACCGGAATACCCTTTTGCCGCCCAGGCCGATTGATCAAAATGATTGCCTAGGACGCTACCAAGTCACAGAAAAAATGCGGTGAACAAGTCATGCTCACTTGCATTATATTGCCTAGGCAATTTAAAATACACAGAACTAAGGAGCAAGGACATGGACGTCGAAGCCGCTTCCACCAGCTACGCGCACCGGGCCGACGTGGCCAGGCTCACGCATCAGGTCCAGTCAGCCCTCGTCGGGGAACTGGACGAAGCGCTGGCACCCTTCGGCTTGTCGGCCGCGCAGTACGCCATCTTGTCGACGCTGGCGTCCGGGCGCCTTGAAACCGCTTCGCAAATCTGCAAGGAAATCTCCTACACGCCCGGCGCCATGACGCGCATGATCCACCGGCTCGAGGAGAAGCGGCTGCTCGTCCGCAGCGAGTGCCCGGACAACCGCCGCAAGAACAAGCTCGAGCTGACGGAGACGGGACGCTCCACCTACCCGACGATGCAGGCGGCCGCAAGCCGGGCCATCGATCGGTATCTCGGCAGCTTCGATCCCGCAGAGCTGTATCAGCTCGAGTCGATGCTGCACAGGATGAAGCCACGGAATTGATTTTCTTGGCCCGACCGACCATGAGCCGGCCAAGGCCATTTGATGGGGGTGGCCTGCATGCCTTGCTCGCGACTGCAGTCGGCAGGCAGCCGCCTCGTCCCCAGGCAGCGCCTTCTGCTTCAGGTGGCACAATGGCGCCATTTGCAATTCAGAGGGAGTTCTGTCGTGCGACCGTTGACGGGAGCAACTTCGAACAGCGGTCGCAAGGGCCGATTCGATTTCTCGGACGGACAACTGTCGTGCCAGACGGAAGGGGTCGAAGCGTTTGTGCGGGCGAGTTCGTGGGCTGCCGCCTTGCAGCCCGACAGCATGAGCCGGCTGCTCGCCGCGACGACCGTCTGCAAGCTCGCGCCGGGCGAGGTGCTTTGCCACCAGGGCGAGAAGCCCTTGCATTGGTACGGGCTCATGAAGGGATTGCTGCGCCAGGATGTCTTCACCCATGACGGCGAGCGCGTCTCGCTGGCCATCGGCCGCAAGGGACTCTGGATCGGCGAAGCGGCGCTCGTGATGGGCGAGCCCAGGCGCTACGAAATGTCGGCCCTGCGCGAAGCCGTGGTGGTCAGCATCGGCGCGCAGGCCTTCGCACACACCCTTTGCGACGATCCGGAATTCAATCGTGCAATGATGCTGACGATCAGCCACCGCATGCACTATTACATGGAACTCTATGTGATCCAGCACAGCTCCGTCCCCGAACAGCGGGTCGCCTGCGTGCTGCGCTCGATGGTGGGCGAGATGCCGCAGGAGGCGCACCTTCATCTGACCATCACCCAGGACGAAGTGGCGCAGCTGGCCGGCATTTCCCGCCAGCGCACCCACCGCGCGCTGCACGAGATGCAGCAGCGGGGCATCATCGAGATCGCCTACGGCGCCATCACGATTCTCGACTTCGAGGAATTGAAGCTCTTTTGAGCGGCGCGCCGGCTTGTGCGCGGCCAGCAGGCGCCAACTTCGTCACGAACGGCGAAGAAGCCGTCACAATCCCTGGCAAATGCGCGGCAAATGTCGTCCTGAAAACAATGTAGCGCCGGCCCGCCGCCTAGACTGACTCCCATCGTTCATTCGATAGGTCAATCCAAACCATTTCAAAACCATTTCCCATGCCGGTCTGGGGTCGGCGCGGGCGCCATGCCGTGGTCCGAGTCGGGTCGGGTGTCACGGGGAAGAGTTCGTCGGGCATAGGGAGCCGCTCAGGTGCGCCAGATCCGCACCAGGACGCGAATGCTGAGGCAGGCTATCCCGATGTGCATGTCCCCAGCCAACGATGCTCCAACCTACGTCCATGAAAATGTTCCCTGCCCTCGGTCTGAGATTTCTCGCCGGTTCGAGTGGAGAAAGCGCGGCCGGCCCCCTGCCCTTCGAAGAACGAGGATGGGATGCCAGCAGCTATTCTGAAACTGCCGGACGCGCAAGGTTCGCCGGCAATGCATGGCCGGCTCCGACGCAAGGCGCCGCATGGTGGTGGGGCGTGGCGCTGCTGCTCGCGCTGGGCATTGCGCTGTCGCCGCTTGCCGCGTCGCTGCCCCGGCTCGGCTTGCAGGCGCGCGTGGAACTGCACCTGGGCCTCAAGATCGTGGGCATGGCGGTCGCGCTCGCGATTTCCCTGCTGACCTGGAATACCCGCCAGGGCCAGCCGACCAACTTCGTGCTCGCGGGCTTCGGCTATTTCGCCATCGCGATTCTTGGCGGCCTGGAATTGATGCTGCTGGCGCTTGCGCCGGGCGTGACATTTTTCGACGAAGGTCCCCTGTCCATCGCACTGCAACTCAGCGCGGACGGCGCGGCCGCGGCGGCGTTCATGACGGCTGCGCTCGGGCCATCCAGGCCCGCTTCGGAGCGCGCCATCCGCCTGGGCACCGTGCTGACGGCGGCCTTGGTGCTGCTCAGCCTCGGCCTGGAATTGTCTGCCTTGCAGGGGTCGCCTTCGATCGCCCGCGCCAGCGCGGGCATTGAAATGGTGCTGGCCGCCCTCGTTCTTGTCGCGGCTGGATTGTTCCTGCGACGCGCCCAGCGCGGCGAACTCGCCTTCGGATTGCTGTCGCGCGCGGCCTTGTTCGCGGCGATCGGCATCGCCTTCGGCACCTACCTGCCTCTGGGGGACCTGTCCAAGGGCCTGTTCAGCGGCGCCTTCAAGGCGCTGGCCTGGCTGCTGGTCTACCGGGCCCTTTTTCTTGAAGGCGTGCTGGAGCCCTGGCACAGGCTGGTCGAGTCGGGGCGCGCGGTAGAGGAGGACAGGCAGCGTTATCGCCAGTTGTTTGAGACCACGCCAGACGGGCTGCTGCTGGTCGATGCAACGGGCACCATCGTCGACGCCAATCCCGCCGCGGCGGCGATGTTCGGCTGGTCGGCCACGGGCGTGACCGGCGTGTCTGTCGAGGCGCTGATACCCCAGCATCTGCAGGCCCGCCACGAATCCGAGCGCATGCGCTTCGTGACGGCGCCTCGAACGCGCCCGATCGAGTCCGGCCGCACGCAATGGGCGGTGCGCCGCAACGGCGAATCGTTTCCGGTCGAGGTCGCGCGGGTGCCGCAGACGTTTTCCGGCGGACACACGGCCCTGTACATCGTGCGCGACGTGACCGAGCGGCAAAGACTCGAGCAGTCGCTGCTGCGCCAGGCCCTGCACGACCCCTTGACCGAGCTCCCCAACCGGCGCCACTTCCTGAACAGCCTCACCAAGGCGCTTGCACGCGCCGAACGCCATGGCGGCACGCTGGCGGTGCTTTTCATCGATCTCGATCACTTCAAGCATGTCAACGACACGCACGGCCACAGCCACGGCGACGAATTGCTGCGGCAGGTTGCGCGCCGGCTCAGCGAAACCCTTCGCGCCGGCGATCTGCTGGCCCGCATGGGCGGCGACGAGTTTGCGCTGCTGCTGCAAGACGCCAAGGCCGACGATGCCGCGGCCGTCGCCAGCAAGGTCCTGAGCGTGCTGGAGCAGCCCATTTTTTACGAGGAGCAGACCATGAAGGTCGGAGCCAGCGTGGGCATCACGCTCTTTCCGGCCGACGGACGCAAGGTCGAGGAACTGCTGAGCAACGCGGACCTTGCCATGTACCGGGCCAAGGGCGACGGCCGCAACGCCTGGTCCTTCTTCAAGCAGGACATGACCGAACGCGCGAGAGCGCGCTCGTTGCTGCAACAAGACTTGAGCCAGGCGATCGAGCGAGGGCAGCTCTCGCTCGAATTCCAACCGCGCGTCAGGGCGGTCGACGGGATGCTGACCGGATTCGAAGCGCTGCTGCGATGGAAACATCCCCGGAATGGCATGGTCTCGCCGGATGTCTTCATCAAGCTGGCCGAAGAGAGCGGCCAGATCGCGACGATAGGCGCGTGGGTCTTGCGCGAGAGCTGCGCTCAAGCAGCCCGCTGGCGCGATGCAGGCGTGGAGAACCTGACGATGGCCGTCAACGTATCGACCCATCAATTGCGGCAGCCCGCTTTCGCCCGCCATGTCGAGCAGACGCTCGCCGAGACCGGATGGCCCGCCGGCCAGCTCGAGCTGGAGATCACGGAATCCGCCTTGATGGAGGACCCCGCCGAAGCCGCCCAACTGCTGCGCAGCCTGGCGGCCCTGGGCGTGCGCCTCGCCGTCGACGACTTCGGCACCGGCTACTCGTCGCTGGCCTACCTGAAGGACTTCCCGCTGCATCGCCTGAAGGTGGACCGCAGCTTTGTCCGCGGCCTGCCCGACCACAGCACCGACCGCGTGATTGCGTCCTCGATCGTCCAGCTCGCCAAGGCGCTCGGCCTCCAGGTGACCGCCGAGGGCGTCGAAACGCCCCAGCAACGCGAATTCCTCGAGCAGCAGCAATGCGATGAACTTCAAGGTTACTTGTTCAGCGCGCCGATTTCTGCGGCGGCCTGCGAGGCGTGGATGGCGCCCTTGCGCTCATGTCAGGACCGGGCGTAGCACGCCCTGGAGACATTCCAGGCATATCGGCGGGAGGCCGTGCCTTGTATTGATGCCATATTGATGGGCATCGACTGAATTTCGCCATGGCCTTGATCTGCGTCGATCTAAATTGAGTGCCTAGGTTCTGTCAAGCAGCCAGGAGAACTCATCATGATTGCCCAATATCGCCAGCATTTTGCACAGCGTGCAACCCAGCGGCTGTCGCGTCGGGTGGCCTCGGGTTCGGACTGGATGGAAGAGTGGATGCGCAAGCCCATTCGCAAGTGAACCGGTGCAATCACGTCATCCACGCACGTCCACCGACGAAAGGCCAGCAGTATCTTGGCTATCAGCAACACGTCTGACGAACAATCTCCTTGTTCATGCACACCGCGCATTCGCATGGCCAGAGTCTCCGATCTGGAGAATCTGTGCGTGCTGGAGCAGACCGCATTCGCCGGCGACCGGATATCCCGCCGAAGTTGGAAACGGCTCATTGATGGCACATCCAACGTGGTGATGCTGATTGAATACAGCACGGAACTGGCCGGCGCGCTGGTCATGCTCTATCGCAAGGGCAGTACGGCCGCAAGAATCTATTCCATTGCCACGGCGCCGTCCTATGCCGGCAAGGGTTTGGGCGGGCATCTGCTGAGCTTCGCCAAGATGCGCGCCCGCCACGACGGCTTCACTTGCCTGCGCCTGGAAACGCGGATCGACAACCATCGAGCCCAGACCTTGTTCCGACGCCATGGCTTCGAGGCCTTCGAGCGCAAATTCAACTACTACGAAGATGGCGCGGATGCCCTGCGCTTTCACATGCCGCTGCGCAGGCCAGAGCGGCATTGATGCATTGATGGCTCCTTCCACGCCCATTTGATCTGAACACAAAACATGCCAACCGAATGCATCATCGTCGTTGAGAAACGATCGGACTTCCGCTGGGACGATTCAGACTTGCAACTGATCACGGCCGAGGAATTCATTGCTGAATTGCCGCAATTGCGGCACCGGCAGCGCAAGGTGATCAACCTGTGCCGCAGCTTCGAGTATCAAGGCATCGGCTACTACTGCTCACTGCTGGCGCAGGCACGCGACGACCGGATCACGCCCAGCATGGAAACCTTGATCGACTTGAAGCATGGCAGCGTATCGGCGCCCGTCTTTGCCGAGTTGACCCGCTGCATCGGTCCCGATGTCGATCTGCCTCGCTCGCTCAGCACGCTCACCCTGCAAGTGATGTTTGGCCAGATCGAAGACGCCGAATGGGCCAATCTCGCGCGCAAGACTTTCGAGCAATTCCGCTGCCCCCTGCTTGAGATTCACCTCGAACGGCAAGAGGGTGCGAACGGCTGGGGCGTGACGGCCGTCCGCTCGCTGGACTTGCGAGACATCGATCCCTCCCGGGATGCATTTTTCCTTCACGCGCTGAACAGCTGCATCCGGCAACACTGGCGCCCGACGCTGTTGCGTGCCAGGCCTCGCATGAACCTGGCGGTGCTGCATCAGCCACGCGACCCGCTGGCACCGTCCAGCCTGGAGACCTTGGAGAAATTCAAGGCCGTGGGGCGCGACATGAACATTGCGGTGGAATTGATCGAAAAAAAAGACTTCCCCCGTCTCACGCAATTCGATGCCCTGTTCATCCGGGAGACCACCGCGGTCACCCACCACACATTCAAGTTCGCCAGGAAGGCAGCCTTGGACGGCATGCCAGTGATCGACGATCCGGACTCCATCGTCAAATGCACCAACAAGGCCTTTCTGGCGGACATGTTGAATGAACACCAGATCGCCGTGCCGCGCACCCAATTTGTCAGCCGAAGTACGCTGGCTCATGTGGAGCGCCAGCTCAGCTACCCGGTGGTTCTGAAGGTTCCTGATGGCGCCTTCAGCCTGGGCGTGAAGAAGGCCGACAACGGCCCGCAGTTCCGCGCCATGGCGCAGGCCATGTTGAAGGCGTCGGCCATCATCCTGGTTCAGGAGTTCATGTACACCGAATTTGACTGGCGCATCGGCGTATTGGGTGGGCAAGCCCTGTTCGCGGCGCGCTACCACATGTGCCGCGGCCATTGGCAAATACTCCGGCACACGGACGACGGAGGACACGCCGAAGGACGCACCGAAGCGGTCAAGCTTGGCGACACGCCCACTGAAGTGCTGCAGGCCGCGCTCGCCGCCACGCGCCTGCTGGGCGACGGTCTCTACGGCGTGGACCTGAAACAGACCGCTGCCGGGGTGTTCGTGATCGAAATCAACGACAACCCCAACATCAACCTGGGCGCCGAGGATGCAATTCTGGGCGACGAGATTTATGGCCGGGTCCTGAACCACCTGCTGCAAAGCCATGAACGGGGCATCAGTGAGCGCCGCGCCACTGCGCCGCAGCTGACGAACCTGGCGGATGCCAGGCACGGCAAGCTGCCCCTGCCCCGCATCCATTCTGGCGCACGGCCCGCATCGCTGAACTTGCAATGAAGGCACGAACTGCGATTTGATCTGGCAAGGTTTTCGTGGTGAATCGAATCCGCACGTTCCCGCTGTTCATTCGAAGCCGATGGCCCGGTTCAGCCGTTCAATGATTTCATCCGGCACCGCTTTATTGCAAGCGATGTAGCGCCTCTCCCCTGGCGGCATTCCCGACGGCAAAAGCAGATGCAAGCCAGCCAGATTCGAACCGATTTCGTCGAGCAGGAAATGGGCCTCTTCTCCTGAAGCAAACATGATGTCAGCCCGGTTTGCCTTCAGCATGGCGACCATCTTCACGACCTCGACATCGGTCACCACCTTGGTAGAACCCAGATTCATCAGCAGTTCGTCGATGACCGGACCGTAGGAATAATTGCTCTTGAGAAGAACCCTGACATTGCGGGTCTCCAGTATCTTTTCAATGCTGTCGCCGTCCAAGGCATGGAAGTCGTTTCTTGCAATCAGGACCTGGGGCTTGTCGCGGTATATGGCTTTGGTGAACTTGAGCAGCTTTTCCCTCTCCCTGGTCTTGAACCACCCGATCACGCAGTTCATTTCTTCCGCCTTTTGCAGTGTGTACCACTGCCGCCGTGCCGAGGAGCGCGCCCACACAAATGGAACATCGGCGTCGTGAAATATCCGCTCCGCTTGAGAAACCAGGACGCCGACGACAGCGCCATCCTGCTGTTGCATCGCATAGGGCAGCCGATCATCGAACTGCAGCGTGATCGCGGGAAATGCAAAGGATGCAATGCCGATCTGCAGCCCAGACAACCCTGCCGCAAGCCTGATCGTGTTCTTGATTTCCATGTCATGTCCAAAAGGTCTGATTGGATATCTCAACGACGGCCTCGTCTTGGATATTCAGTGCCCGAGGAGAATTTTCAGCATACGCAAGTTGCCTGGCCCTGACAACCGTGCCGCGCCATGTGGCGGTGGCCTCACTTGATCTGGTCCAGCAGCAGCCCGACGTCGGCGTTCTCGAAGTCGCCGTCGCAGTTCGCGGACAGCTCTTGTTTGACTGCGCGACGAAAGCGATCTTTCGTCGGCCCGAAAACGCCCTGCCTCTACTTCAGCACCGCGCGGAAGAACAGCGCCATGCGGGCATCCATCGCCGCCTCCGAGGCGTCGCCCGTCGGGCGATCGAGGCTGCGCGCCAGCGTGTCGCCGACGACGCAGTTGATGAAAAACACCGGCAGTTGCTCAAAGGGCAGGTCGTCGCGCAGCTGCGCGCGCACGTCGGCCCGGTCGAAGTAGGCGCGCAGAAGCTCGAGCGTGATGCCGGGCCCGGCGCGATAGAAGGAGTCGACCAGCTCAGGGTTGTCCTTGCCTTCGGCGGCGATCATGCGGCGCAGCGCCTGCGATTCGGGCACATGCAGCATCGTGTGCAACTGGCGCGAGAACTCGCCCAGCGCCACACGAACCGGCCGCGGGTCGGTCAGCAGCGCCTTGCCGGACATGTAGCTGTCGCGCTTGGCCTCGATCAGGGCGCCGACCAGGCCGGCCTTGCCGCCGAACTTCACGTAAATGGTGCGGATCGCGACACGGGCCGCGCGCGCAATCATCTCCAGGCTGACCTTGCTGTAACCGTGCTCCAGGAACAGCGCGGCCGCCGTCTGCAGCAGCGCCTGCATGCGCGCCTCGACATCGGCCGCGCGCGGCCGACCGGCGCACCGGCGTGCAGGTTTCGCCGGGACCTCATTGGGCACTGGATGCGTCTTCATGGCGCCAGTTTAAATCCCTACTAATGAAATGAAAAGGTTTCATTTCTTGACAACCACGATTGCTCAACCAATAATGAAAACCATCAATTTCATTTAACCCGGACCGGATCATGGACGACAAGCCCTCCACCCCGCCGCAGGCCAACGCCGCTGCCGCCCCCGCCGCCAAGCGCCGCGTGCTCGTGATTGCGGGCCTGATCGCCCTCGCCGCCCTGGGTGTCGGCGGCCGCATGGTCTGGCGCAGCCACTATTTCGTCGAGACCGACGACGCCTATCTGGCCGGCCACCTGCACCCGATTTCCTCGCGCATTCCTGGCACCGTCGCCAAGGTGCTCGTCGACGACAACCAGATCGTCCATGCCGGCGACGTGATCGCCGAGCTCGACCCGGCCGACCAGCGTGTGCGCCTGGAACAGATCGAGGCGCAGATCGTCCAGGTCCAGCAGCAGGTCGCCCAGGCCGACGCCCAGACCGCCCAGGCGCGCGCCTCGGCCAGCGGCGCGCAGGCGCAGGTGCTGCAGTCGCAGGCCACACTGCTGCGCACGCAGCAGGACGCCACGCGCTTGTCCGAGCTCTACACCACGCAGATGAAGGCCATCTCCAAGGCCGAGCTCGACGCCGCGATCGCCGCCCGCGCCAGCGCCACCGCCGACCTGGCCGCGCGCAAGGACGCCGTCACGGCGGCGCAGGCGCAGATCGGCGCCTCGCAGGCCGCGCGCGACGTGCTCAAGGCCCAGATCAAGGTGCTGCAGACCCAGGCCAAGGATGCCCAGCTGCAGCTCGGCTACAACCGCATCGTCGCGCCGGTCGACGGCCGCGTCGGCAAGCGCGACATGGAAGTCGGCCAGCGCGTGCAGCCGGGCCAGCAGATCGCCGCCATCGTGCAGGACGACATCTGGGTCCAGGCCAACTTCAAGGAAACGCAGCTGGCCAACCTGCGCCCGGGCCAGGACGTCGAGGTCAACATCGACGCGCTGCCCGACGAACATCTCTTCGGCCACCTCGACAGCTTCTCTCCGGCCTCGGGCAACCAGTTCGCGCTGCTGCCGGCCGACAACGCGACCGGCAATTTCACCAAGATCGTCCAGCGCATCCCCGTCAAGATCACTTTCGCGGCGGCCGACATCAAGCGCCTCTCGGGCCGCCTGGCCCCGGGCATGTCGGCCGTGATCTCGGTGGACTTGCGCCAGGCCGCCGCGCCCCAGGCCACGCGAACGGCTCAGCGCTGAGACCGCCATGTCCAAGAACGCCCCCACCCTCGCCCTCGCGCCGATGCTGGCGGCGCACGACGCCAAGGTCGACCTGCGCACCTGGCTCGCCGTGGCCGCCGGCCTGCTCGGCGCCTTCATGGCGGTGCTGGACATCCAGATCACCAACGCCTCGCTGCAGGACATCCTCGGCACGCTCTCGGCCACGCAGGAGGAAGGCTCTTGGATCTCCACGGCCTACCTCTGCGCCGAGATCGTCGTGATCCCGCTGACCGGCCTGCTCGCCCGCGTGCTCAGCATCCGTGCCTACATGATGGGCACGACGGCGCTGTTCCTGGTCTGCTCGACGCTGTGCGGCTCGGCCTGGAACCTGCAAAGCATGATCGTGTTCCGCATGATGCAGGGCTTCACCGGCGGTGCGTTGATCCCGATGGCCATGACGCTGGTGCTGGCCAAGCTGCCACCAAGCAAACGCGCCATCGGCCTGGCCATGTTCGGCCTGACCGCGACGATGGCGCCCACGCTAGGCCCGACGCTGGGCGGCTACCTGACCGACCTCTACGGCTGGCCCTCGATCTTCTACATCAACTGGGTGCCGGGCCTGCTGCTGATGGGCGGCATCGCCTGGGGCCTGGACCCCGAGCCGCGCCACTGGGCGCTGCTGCGCAACGCCGACTGGATCGGCATCACCTTCATGGCTGTCGGCCTGGCCAGCCTGACCATCTTCCTCGAAGAAGGCAACACGCACGACTGGTTCGCGTCAGACTTCATCCGCAACTTCGCCATCGCCGCGCTGGTGGGCATTGTCGGCTGGTTCGTCATCACGCTGCTGCGCGACGAGCCCTTCGTCAACGTGCGTCTCTACGCGCACCGCAACTTCTTCGTCGCCGCGCTGCTGGCCGCCACCACGGGCATGGCGCTGTACGGCTCATCCTACCTGCTGCCGCTGTACCTCGGCCAGATCGCCGGCTACACGCCCATGCAGATCGGCGAGGTCATCATGTGGGCCGGCCTGCCGCAGCTCTTCATCATGCCCTTCGTGGCGAAGCTCTCGACGCGCGTCGACAACCGCCTGCTGTGCTCGATCGGCCTCGGGCTGTTCGGCATCTCGTGCGTGATGAACGCGCACATGGACACGAGCTACGGCTACGACCAGCTGCTGTGGTCGCAGATCGTGCGCGCGCTCGGCCAGCCCTTGATCATGCTGACGCTCTCGAACTTCGCCATGCAGGGCATCTCACCCAAGGACACGCCGTCCGCCTCGAGCCTGTTCAACATGACCCGCAACCTCGGCGGCTCGGTCGGCCTGGCCCTGCTGGCGACCATGCTGACGAACCGCGAGCACCTGCACTCGGCGCGCCTGGGCGAATCCGTCTCGATGCTGGCGGCCATCACGCGCATCCGCCTCGACGCGCTGACCGCTGGCTTCAGCGCCAATGGCATAGATGCCGCCGGCGCTTCGCGAAAGGCCATGGGCGTGGTGGACCTGCTGACGCGCAAGCAGGCCTACATGATGGCCTACAACGACGCCTTCCTGGTGATGGCGGCCGTGCTGTTCGGCTGCATCTTCATCCTCTGGCTGGCCGACGGCGTCAAGTCGCCCTCCGGCGGCGGCAACGCCGCGCACTGACGGCGGCAACGCCGCGCACTGACGGCGCGCCCCTCACAGAAAAGTTCAAGCCATGTTCAAGACCCCCATCTCCCTGACCGCCGCGGCCGCCGTGGCGGCGCTGAGCCTGCTGTCCGGCTGCGCCGCCCTCGGCCCCGATTTCAAGGCACCCGCCGCACCGCAGCAGGCCGCCTACCGCCATGCCGCCGGCAGCGCCGACGCCGTGCTGCCCGCCGCCTGGTGGAACGCGTTCGGCGATGCCACGCTGGCTGCGCTCGAACAGCGCGCCCTGCAAGACAGCCCGAGCGTGAAGGCCAGCGCCGAACGGCTGGCCCAGGCGCGCGCCCAGCTCGGCGCCGCGCGCGCGGCCACGCGGCCGCAACTCGGCGTGTCGACCTCGGCCGCCTATGAGCGCAGCTCGCAGAACACCTCCCAGGCCATCCTGCTGCATCACGTCTCGGTGGTCGGCATGGACTACGAGGCCGGCGCCTCGATGTCCTACGAGCTCGATGCCTGGGGCCGCGTGCGCCGCCTCGTGGAATCCGCCAGCGCGCAGGTCCAGGCCGCCGAGGATGATCACGGCGCCGTCGTGCTAACGCTGAGCAGCCAGATCGCCAACAGCTATTTCCAGCTGCGCGGCCTCGACGCGCAGGCCGATGTCCTCGGCCAGGCCCTGGCGAGCCGCATCGAGACCGAAGCGCTGGTGCAGTCGCGTTTCGATGCCGGCGTGTCCAACGAGCTCGACCTCTCGCGCGCCCGCGTCGAGACGGCCAATGCGCGCGCCCAGCTGATCGACGTGCAGCGCCAGCGCGCCGATCTCGAACATGCGCTGGCCGTGCTGGTCGGCGCGTCACCCAGCGAGCCGCTGGTGCCTGCGGCCACGAGCGCCAAGCTGGCGTCGCCGCCGCAGATCCCCGTAGGCCTGCCGGCCAGCCTGCTCGCGCAGCGTCCCGACCTGGCCGAGAGCGTCGCCACGTTGCGCGCGCTCAATGCCCAGGTCGGCGTGGCCGAAGCCGCCTTCTACCCGTCGATTTCACTGACCGCCAGCTACGGTTTCGCCTCGCAGCCGCTGAGCGACCTGCTCAAGGCCAGCTCGCACCAGTACAGCATCGGCCCGCTGGGCCTGTCGCTGCCGATCTTCGATGGCGGACGCAACCGGGCCAATCTAGCCGCCGCCAAGGCACGCTACAGCGAGGCCGCGGCCAATCACGAGCAGCGCCTGCTGACGGCGCTGCGTGAAGTCGAGGATTCGCTCAACGACGTGCAGCAGTTGCAGGACCAGGCCCTGGTGCAGGCCCAGGCCAGTGCGGCCGCCGAGCGCGCCTACGAGGTCGCACGTGCACGCTGGGAGCGCGGCGTGTCCAACTACCTGGACGTGACCGACGCCCAGCGCAGCGCGCTGTCGACCGAACGCGATGCGACCCAGATCGCGACCCAGCGCCTGCTCGCCGCCGTGGCCGTGGCGCGCTCGCTCGGCGGCGGCTGGACGCCGGAGCGCTGAACTCAAGCGACTGGCGGTGAAGGCCGATGGGCCCACCGCCAGCGCGGCGATTCGGTAAAAATGGTCCCATGGATACCAAGACCGAATGCAAACCGCGCGCCCATCGTTTCGGCGACCGCGATGTCGTGACCTACGGACTCAAGCATCCATGGGGCGCCAATGCCTACCACGTCTTTCTCAAGATGCGCTGGTGGCAATTCTTCGCCATCGCGGCGCTCACATTCCTGGCACTGAATACGCTGTTTGCCGGCCTGTACCTGCTGGGAACTGCTCCGATTGCCAACCAGAACCCAGGCGGCTTCTGGGGCGCATTCTTCTTCAGTGTCGAGACCCTGGCGACCGTCGGCTATGGCGACATGCACCCCGACACACTGTATGGCCATGTGGTCGCCACCGCCGAGATTTTCGTCGGCATGGTCAACGTCGCACTCGCCACCGGCATGATCTTTGCGCGATTTTCACGTCCGCGTGCCTTGATCCAGTTCTCCGACCAGGCCGTGGTACACCCCGTGAACGGCAGGCAGACCTTGACGATCCGGGCCGCCAATGCGCGCCAGAACGTGATCCTGGAAGCCTCGGCCAGGCTGCGGCTGATTCGCTCGGAATTGACGCAAGAAGGACAAATGATCCGCCGCATCCATGACCTCCAGCTGATCCGGGAGCAGCAACCGATGTTCATGTTTGGCTGGACCCTGATGCATGTCATCAACGAGACCAGCCCCCTGTGGGGCGCGAGCGCTGAGGAATTGTCCCGGCAGGACGCCGGGCTCATCCTGACCCTGTCAGGCATTGACGAAACGACTTCGCAGCCCATGCAGGGGCGCAAGACCTACGACTTGAGCCAGGTGCAATGGAACAAACGCTACCGCGATTTCATGCATGTCGACGATGAGGGTGTGACGCACCTGAACTTCAATCATTTCCATAGTGTCGAAGCCTTGCCCGAAGAGCCAACGCGGCGACGAGGTTGATGATCTTCGGATGCAGAAATCCGGATGACGCTGACAACGTGCGAGACATGCTCAGCCTTGGAGACCGGGCCATGTACAAAGCAAAAAGGGGTGATCGCAACGCAGTTGAGGTAATTGGCTCTGCGTTGAAGTCAATTGATCACGCTTGATGCTATTTATCTAGAGTATGGCAATTCGACTCTGCGGTGAAGCGCCCGGGGTCTGCCAGTCTTCCATCCTTACGAAGAAAATGTGATGCAGAACTGGGCCTTGCTCTGGAACAGCAACCTTCAATAGGCTCGCCCGTCATCCTGATGTGCAGGATCCACCAAGATGGAAAAGGGTCACTTCCTACGTTTTCAGGATGCAGCCGGCTGTGCCTAAAGGTCGAGTTCTCTTACATTTCTGCCAGCCGCATTCTTGGGAAGCCTCCGTGACCTTGATGCAAGGTATCCTTTGTGCACGGCTTAAAAATGCTGGCGATACGGAACCGGCGACAAACAATCGGCACCGCCATTTCTGGAGACTCGACCCATGTTGGATTCAAGGATTCTGGGAGCGCTCGCTTCCTTGGGTGGTTTGGCCGTACCCCTGTCGGCGCACGCAGACATTGCCTATACGGGTGTCCATGTCCAGCAGAACATCTATCGGAATGCCAATGGCGTCGTGCGGCGGGAGGCGTCATGAACCGAATCTGGCTGATGTTTTGCGGCGCAGCCGTGTTCACATTGCTCACATTGCGGACGATGCCGGTGGCGGCGGCTGATGTGACGCCGGCGCCCGTGGTCCAGCGTTTCCACGACATCTTCAAGGAATTGGTGGAAATCAACACCACCAACTCCAGCGGCAATTGCACGGTGGCTGCACAGGCCATGTCCAGGCACCTGCGACGGGCCGGCTATGCGGAATCCGACATGCAGTTGATCGCCCCCCCCGACGGTCCAAGCAAAGGGAACCTGGTCGTGCGGCTCAGGGGCACCGGCGAGCGGCGGCCGCTGCTCCTGCTGGCGCATCTGGATGTGGTCGAGGCCCGGCGCGAGGACTGGGCGCGGGATCCATTCAAGCTGGTCGAGGAAAACGGCATTTACTACGGGCGCGGGACCGCCGACGACAAGAGCGACGCGGCGAGCCATGTCAGCAACATGATCCGCTACAAGGAAGAAGGTCTGAAGCCGAAGCGCGACCTCATCATGGCGCTGACTTGCGATGAGGAAATCGTGCCGTCCCCATTCAATGGCGTGGCCTACCTTCTCAAAAACCACCGCCCGCTGATCGACGCAGAGTTCGCGCTCAATGAGGGCGGCGGCGGCGATCTTGACAAGAACGAGAGGCTTTATGCCTACGAGTTTGCGGTCGGCGAAAAGGTTTACGCCACCTATGAAATGGAGGTGACGAGCCCAGGCGGCCACAGCGCCGTCCCTGAACGAGACAACGCAATCTACCGCCTGGCGGCAGGCCTGGAACGATTGTCGAAGTTCGACTTTCCGATTCATCTCAACGATACGACGCGCGCCTACTTCGACCGCATGTCCAAGCTTGACAGCGTCAAGGACGACGCCGCCGACATGCACGCCCTGCTCGCCGATCCGCCTGACGCCGCGGCATTGGAGCGTCTGTACGCCAAGGCGCCGGGCTATAACGCTGTCGTTCGGACGACTTGCACCGCGACGATGCTCGATGCCGGCCACGCGGAAAACGCCCTGCCCCAACGGGCGCGGGCGAAGGTGAACTGCCGCATCCTGCCCGGCGAATCAGTGGACATGGTCCGCAAGACACTGGTGGACGTGCTGGCTGACGACAAGATCACGGTCCGCCAGACCGCCCTGGACGTCGTCTCGCAGCCGCCGCCGCTCTCGCCGGTGGTCCTGCGCGCGGTGGAAAGCGTCACCGCCGAACTCTGGCCGGGGGCGATCGTGATCCCCTCGCTGCTGCCGGCCACAACCGATGGAAAGTATCTCAACAACGTGGGCATCTGGACCTATGGCTTCGGCGCAGCTTCGGCCGACGGGGAGAATGTCGGCGTCCACGGTTTGAACGAGCATGTTCGGGTCAAGGCACTCGATGAGCACCAGGAGTTCCTGTATCGGCTGGGTAAGAAGCTTGCCCTGTGACGCCTGAAGCCCGGCCGAGTCAAAGGTTTTGTGAACGCTTTCTGCCGCCGAGGAACTTGGAACGGCTGTTTGATTTTCGGGTCCGAACGACCGTGATCGCCATGACAGGCTCGGAGCACGAAATATTGCAATGGTGCAATTTGAGTCAATCCAGGATGAAGCCCTTTTCCTGGGGCATGGCGATCAGGTTTTTCTCACCCTGCATGTCCCTCAGTGAATTTTCAATCGTCCATGACAGGGCATTCAGTGCCAGATCGTTGGGTTCGAGACCAAAAGGCTCCTCAAGCTGTGCACTCAGGGCTTCCAAAGCAAAAAAGGTGTACGCCACGAACATCACCACAAGCGGCGTCATGGAACCCACCGAATCAACCAGGCCGAAAGGCAGCAGCCAGCAGTAGAAATAAATAATACGGTGGATGATGACGCCATACGTGAATGGAATGGGTGTGTTGGCTATGCGCTCACAGCCGCCCAATACCTCGCACAGCCTCCCTAGATGAACTTCCATCGCCGGCAAGAGCACAGGCGATAACTTTCCCCCGAGGCGAAGTTGCTGCAGCCATTCGCCAGCCATCAATAGCAAGATGGCGGGCTTGTAGAGCGCTTGATCGAGTCGCTCACAATCTTGCGCCGACAGCAATCTCCTCAAGTCCGAGGTGGGATCCGTACCTCTCAGCTGGTGACGCAATGCATGCGTAAAGGCAATCAGTCTGTTGATCAGGACGGAAGCTTGCTCGCGCTCGTCCACCAAGGTGAGTGCTTGTCGAGCGAGCGAACGCGACTCATTGAGCAGCCCGCCCCACAAGCTGCGCGCTTCCCAATAGCGTGCGTAGCTGGTGTTATTTCGGAAACCAAGAAACACCGCCAATGTCAGGCCAATCAGCGAAAAAGGCACGAAGGTCAGTGGAATCTTTGATTTGAAAATCTGGCCATGCAACACCGTGACCACGATTGCAATGCCTGTGGTGAGCAAGAGCTGAGGCGCGATATCAAACAACACCGAACCACGCCAGACAAACAACATGCGAAACCAGTGGAGGCGAGGACGGACGATCACTTCAGTTTGACGCAGGGGGTTTGATTTCAGTGTATGCCAAAGTCGCGAAGACGAAGCTGGCGGCATCGCGCTGCTGTGGCGGAGTCAGGTGGATTCCCGCGAGCGAACCGTCAGCAACTGATTGACGAGCACGGCAAGGCCAGCCCCCAAGATCTCTGCCGCAGCGAAACCCGGCACGCTGCCCGGCGAGATGCCGGCAAAGGTGTCGCTGAACATGCGCCCGAAGGCTGCGGCCGGATTCGCAAACGAGGTGGAGGCCGTGAACCAGTAAGCCGCGCCGATGTAGGCCGCGACCATCGCTGCCACGCGTTGCTGCGGCGCCCTCAGGATGACCAGCAGCAGCCCGAACGTCGCCACCGATTCGGCGATCCACTGGCCAGGCCCGGTCCGCAGCTTGGTCGAAAACTCCAGCACGGGCAGGTCGAACATCGCATGTGCAAGCCATGCGCCCAGCATGGCACCCAGCAGTTGAGCCAGCACGTAGGGCGCGAACTCGGCCCAGCGCAGCTGCCCGCGGGCAGCCAAGACCAGAGAGACCGCCGGATTGAACTGCGCCCCGCTGATGGGGCCGAAAACCTCGATGAGCACGTACAGGCCACCCACGGTCGCCAGTGTGTTCGCCAATAACGCCAAGGCGACGTTGCCGCCGGCCAGCCGTTCGCCCATGATCCCCGAGCCGACGACCACGGCCAACAGCAGCAGCGTGCCCAGGCCTTCGGCCAGAAGCCGCTTCATCAACGATGCCTGCACCTCAGTCCTCCGAAATGTCGACCAGCGCCTGCTGGAGTTCAGCGGTGTCGAGCGTATCCAGGGGCAGCAGCGCCAACTGGAGCATGCGGTAGCCGATGGCCTGCCGGGTCAGCTCAAAGGCTTGAGCCTTCTGGTCCTGGGGCGCATTGGACGGGTCCGGGTAGCCCCAGTGGACTTGAATCGGGCCGCCAGGCCAGTACGGACACTGCTCGGCTGCCGCGCTGTCGCAGACCGTGATGACGATGTGCATGGTCGGCGCGTCGGGCCCGGTGAACTCGTCCCAGCTCTTGGAGCGGAAGCCGCCGATGTCGATGCCGGCATTCGCCAGGGCGGTCAGGGCGTGCGGGTTGATACGGCCGCTGGGCGCACTGCCCGCGCTGAAGGCCTTGATGTCTTTGCCGAGCTTGGCGGCCCAGTGGTTCAACATGCCCTCCGAGAGCACGCTGCGGGCCGAGTTGTGGGTGCAGAGGATGAGGACGTTGGTGGTCATGCGCTGGCCTCTCGTATCAGCAGCAGGACTTGCCACCGGGTGCGACCTTGCAGGCGGCACCCTGGCAGCAGTTCTCGGTCAGGTAGTCCAGCAGCGCGTTCATCCGCGGGTAGACCGCGCGGTAGATGACCTGGCGGCCGGACGGCTCCGCGCTCACAAGGCCGGCCTCGCTGAGGTCCTTCAGGTGGAAGCCGAGCTTGGCGTAGGCCACGTCGAGCATGTCCACGAGCGCACCGGGCGTGAGGCCGTCATTGCCAGCCACCACCAAGGCGCGGAAGGCATCGAGGCGAATCGGATGCGCGAGGGCCCCCAAGGCGGCCAGTGCGGCGAGTTTGTTCATGGCATGAATATTACAACAATCTTTGTAATATTGACAATCTCCCCACTGAACCGCGACCCACGCCAATGCCTGCCGCCGAGCGAGGCGTACCGAAGACGCTTACACTCAGCACCCATGTCTCGCCGGTCTACGCATCGCCTGATCACTGTGCTCCTCGTGGCGCTCTCGCTGCTGTTCAGTCAGCTGGCGATGGCGAGTTACGTGTGCCCGGCCGAGGCCGATCCGAGCGCGATGGCTGAAGCCATGGCGTCGGGTCAAAGCTGCGATCAGATGGATGCGCAGCAGCCGGCGCTCTGTCACCAGCACGCGGTTGATCCGGGCAAGACCTTCGAAGTGGCCAAGGTGCCTGTGCCTTCGTTGCCGGCCCTGATCCTGGTTCTCGAGCTGGCGCCCGCCGGCGAGTCCGTGGCCGTGCAATCCGTGCTGGACGCACGGCCGCTGGACGAGCGCCCGCCGCCAGCACCGCCCTTCCTTTCCACCCTCAGACTCCGAGTCTGATCGCTCCGTCGACCGACTGGCGCCGATGCCGCGTGACTGCGCATCGGCAGGCCCCCTGTTCGTCCACGGAGTTCCCATGTCCATTCTTTTGCTGCGTGCGGCCGTCCTGGCTGCCGCCGGCGTTACCGCCTTCTTGCCGCCCTTCGCGTCGGCCGATCCGCTCTCGCTCGACCAGGCCTTGAGTCTGGCCGTGCAACGTTCCGAAGCAGCGCGCGCCGGCCGCGCGGCCTCGGACGGGGCCCGAGCAGCCGCGCAAGCCGCCGGCCAGCAACCCGATCCGACGCTCCGTGCCGGCATCGACAACCTGCCGGTCGCCGGCGCCGACCGCTTCAGCACCACCCGCGATTCGATGACGATGAAGCGCGTCGGCATGAGTCAAGAATGGCTCTCTGCCGACAAGCGCGCCGCACGCGAAGCCGCCGCGCAGGCCATGGCAGCCCGCGAGGCCGTCATGGCTTCAGCGGCCGAGGCCGATACGCGGCTGCAGACGGCGCAGGCCTATCTGGACGCATGGTTTGCGGACGCAAGCGTGCAGCTCGGCGTTGAGGCCGAACACCACGCGCATGAGGCGCTCGACGCGGCCCGCGCTCGCCTTGCCGCGGGCGCGGCAGGCAGTCCCGAGGTGCTGCAGTTGCAGGCTGCGCAAGGATTGGCCGAGGACGACAGCGAAGAGGCGCGCCAGCAGCAGACAGCGGCGCTCCTCGCGCTGCAACGTTGGACCGGCGTCATGCCCGACGCGCTGCTGCCGCTCCCCGCCTGGATCATTCCGACCGAAGACGACTATCTTGCGCGCGCGCCAGCATGGACCGTACGCCAGCGCGAGATCGGCGCCGCCCGAACGGCGGCGGCGGTCACCGCGCAGGATCGCCACACCAACTGGACCTGGGAGGCCTCCTACGGTCAGCGCACCGGGTACTCGAACATGGTGTCCGTGGGGGTCAGCATTCCGCTGCCCATCGCGCCGAGCCAGCGCCAGGACCGCGATCTCGCGTCGAAGCTCGCGCTTGTTGAGAAGGCTGAAGCTGACGCTGCCGAGGCTCAGCGCGCGGCCAGGCTGGAATACCAGACGCTGCGCAGCGAAGCAGAGCGGCTGCAGCAGCGCCTGGACCGGTATCAGGCGGCCGTCGTCCTGCCGTCGCGACAGCGCACCGAAGCCGCACTCGCGGCCTATCGATCCAACCTGGCACCGCTGTCGACCGTCTTCGAAGCGCGGCACATGGAGCTTGACGCGCAGCGCCGCCAACTTCAGCTCCGGCGCGAGCTGGGCAGGGTGCAGGTCCAGCTTGTCTTCAAACCCATTGCTGCTGGAGCCTTCCAATGAAGCGCGCACGTCTCGTCCTCACTCTCTCCCTCGCCGTTGGCAGCCTGGTCCTCGCAGGCGGGGGCTTCATCGCCGGGCGCCTCTCGCAGGGCTCGCCAACAGGGACAGCCAGGGCCGTCGCCGCGGCGCACAACGCGGTCTCGGCGCCTCGCAAGGTGCTCTATTGGCACGATCCCATGGTGCCGGGACCGCGCTTCGACAAGCCCGGCAAGTCGCCCTTCATGGACATGCAGCTCGAGCCCGTTTATGCGGATGAAGGCAGCAACACAGACGGCGACACGGGCGTGCGCATCCGTCCGGCGATCCAGCAGAACCTGGGCATCCGCACTGCAACCGTCCGCCGCCAACAGGCCGCTGCCTCGATCGAGGCCGTCGGCACCGTGCAATTCGACGAGCGCCTGAGCCAGGCCGTGCAGACGCGCGTGGCGGGCTACGTCGAGCACCTCGCGGTGCGGGCTCCCATGGAGCGCGTTCGCCAAGGCCAGGCGCTGGCCACGCTGTTTGCACCGGACTGGCTGGGCCCGCAGAACGAGCTGCTCGCGCTGGAGAAGGCGGGGGGCGCGCCCGACATCGTGGCCGCCGCACGCGAACGCCTGAGAGCGATGTCCATCCCGGACGCGTTGATCCGCCAAAGCGAGGCCGCGGGCACCGCGCAGGCGCGCGTCACGCTGACGGCGCCGATCAGCGGCGTGGTGGCCGAGCTGGGCGTTCGCGACGGCGTAGCGGTGTCGCCTGGCACGACGCTCTATCGCCTGGCCGGCCTGGACAAGGTCTGGGCCGTCGCGGACGTGCCCGAATCCCAGGCGGCGCAGTTGCGCCCAGGGCAGACAGTGACGGCGGTCCTGCAGGCCGATGCCTCGCAAACCTTTGCCGGTGCGCTGGCCGAAATCCTGCCGCAGATCAACGCCGGCACGCGCACGCTGCAGGCCCGCTTCGAGGTCGACAACCGCCGCGGCAAGCTGGTTCCCGGCATGCTGCTGCGCCTGCAACTGGCCGGCCCGGTGGCATCCCGTCTCGTGGTTCCAGCCGAGGCGGTGATCCGCACCGGGGCGCGGGCGGTCTCGATCGTACGGACCTCGGGCGGCGGATTCGAACCGCGCGAAGTCCAGCTCGGCGTGGATCTGGGCGACCAGATCGAAGTGGTCCGCGGTCTCGCCGAGGGCGACGAGGTGATCACAAGCGGCCAGTTCCTGATCGACTCCGAAGCGCGGCTCAAGTCGGTGACGGACAGCATGGCCGCATCGGGAGGTGCACGATGATCGAAGTCCTCATTCGCTGGTCCATCGCGAACCGCATCCTCGTGCTGGTCGCCACGGCCGTGCTGGCTGCGGCGGGCGCCTGGTCGGTGGCCCATACACCCGTCGATGCGCTGCCCGACCTCTCGGACACGCAGGTGATCGTCCGCACGACCTACCCGGGCAAGCCACCCCAGCTCGTCGAAGACCTGGTGACCTATCCGCTCACTACGTCGCTGCTGGGCGTGCCCGGCGCCAAGACCGTGCGCGGCTACTCCTTCTTCGGCGACTCCTTCGTCTACGTGCTGTTCGACGACAAGACGGATCCCTACTGGGCGCGCTCACGCGTGGTCGAGTCGCTCAACCAGGCCCAGGCGCGGCTGCCCGCAGGCGCCACGGCGACGCTCGGGCCCGACGCCACCGGTGTGGGCTGGGTCTACGAGTACGCGCTCGTAGACCGAAGCGGCAGCAAGGACCTGGGCCAGCTGCGTGCCCTCAACGACTGGTTCCTGAAGTTCGAGCTCAAGACCGTGCCCGACGTGGCCGAGGTCGCAAGCATCGGCGGCATGGTTCGGCAGTACCAGGTCGTGCTGGACCCCGACCGCATGCGCGCGCTGTCGGTCACGCAGGAGGCCGTCGCCGAGGCCATCCGGAAGGCCAACCAATCGTCGGGCGGCTCGGTCGTCGAGATGGCCGAGGCGGAATACATGGTGCGCTCGCGCGGCTTCCTCCAGTCGCTCGACGATTTCCGCACCATCCCGATCGCCGCGTCCGGCGCCACGCCGGTGCTGTTGCGTGACGTGGCCCATGTGCAGCTCGGGCCCGAAATGCGCCGCGGTGTGGCCGAGCTCGACGGCGAGGGCGAAGTCGCCGGCGGCGTGGTCGTCATGCGCTCAGGCAAGAACGCCCGCAGCACGATCGCGGCCGTCAAGGCCAAACTCGCCGTGCTCAAATCGAGCCTGCCGCCCGGCGTCGAGATCGTTGAAACCCATGACCGCTCCAAGCTCATCGACCGCGCCGTCGACAACCTGCGCGGCAAGCTGATCGAGGAGTGCGTCGTCGTGGCCCTCGTCTGCGCAGTGTTCCTGTTTCACCTGCGCTCGGCCCTGGTCGCCGTGATCACCTTGCCCGCGGGCATCCTCGTGGCCTTCGTCGTGATGCGCTGGCAGGGCGTCAGCGCCAACATCCTCTCGCTCGGCGGCATCGCGATCGCGCTGGGCGCGATGGTCGATGCCTCGGTCGTGCTCGTGGAGGCCGCACACAAGCATCTCGAGCATTTCAAGGAGCGGCATGGGCGTGCCCCCGATCTCGCCGGGCGCTGGGCCCTGGTGGCCGAGGCGGCCGTGGAGGTGGGGCCGGCGCTCTTTTTCTCGCTGCTGGTGATCACGCTGTCCTTCCTGCCGGTATTCACGCTCGAAGCGCAGGAAGGGCGGCTCTTCGCGCCGCTGGCGCTCACGAAGACCTACGCGATGGCGGCCGCGGCCGGCCTGTCCATCACGCTCGTGCCCGTGCTGATGGGCTATTTGATTCGCGGCCGCATTCCGAAGGAGGCGGAGAACCCGCTCAATCGAGCGCTCGTTGCGGCCTACCGGCCGGTGCTGGAGATCGTTCTGCGCCACCCCAGGGCCACGCTGCTCGCGGCCCTGCTCGCGCTCGCAGTCACGGCCGTACCGCTCGCGCGTCTGGGCGGCGAGTTCATGCCGCCTCTCGACGAAGGCGACCTGCTCTACATGCCGTCGGCCTTGCCTGGCCTCTCGGTCGCCAAAGCCGCCGAGCTGCTGCAACAAACCGACCGCCTCATCAAGACCGTCCCCGAGGTGGCGCACGTCTTCGGCAAGGCCGGCCGGGCCGACACCGCCACCGATCCGGCGCCCGTGGAGATGTTCGAGACCACGATCCAGTTCAAGCCCAGAGATCAGTGGCGCACCGGCATGACGCCGGAAAAACTTGTCGAAGAGCTGGATCGCGTGGTCAAGGTGCCCGGCCTGTCCAACGTCTGGGTGCCGCCGATCCGCAACCGCATCGACATGCTCGCAACCGGCATCAAGAGTCCGGTGGGCATCAAGGTGTCAGGCAGCGACCTGGCGACGATAGACCGCTTGAGCGCGCAGATCGAGGCCGCGGTGACGAACGTGCCCGGGGTGTCCTCGGCGCTTGCCGAGCGCCTCACGGGTGGGCGCTACATCGACGTCGACGTCGACCGCCTGGTTGCCGCTCGCTACGGCCTCTCGGTCGCCGACGTTCAGTCTGTCGTGGCCGCGGCCATTGGCGGCGACGAGGTCGGTGAAGTGGTGCTGGGCCGCGAGCGCTTCCCCATCAGCCTGCGCTACCCACGCGAGATCCGCGATTCTCTGGAGCGGCTGCGCGTCCTGCCTTTCGTCACGCGCCAGGGCGCGACCGTGCTGCTGCAAGACGTGGCTCGACTCTCCGTGCAGGACGGACCGCCGATGCTGCGCAGCGAGAACGCGCGCCTCTCCGGCTGGGTCTACGTGGACGTCCGCGGCCGCGACCTCAGCGCCGTGGTCGGGGACATGCAGGCCGCCGTGGCCCGGCAGGTGGCCACTCCGCCAGGCTACGCCATCGCCTGGTCGGGCCAGTTCGAGTACTTGCAGCGCGCGGCCGAGCGGCTCAAGCTCGTCGTGCCCGTCACGCTGGCGATCATCTTCGCGCTGCTCTACCTGCTGTTCCGATCCGGCACCGATGCGGCACTCGTGATGGCGGCCGTGCCTTTCTCGCTGGTGGGCGGTTTCTGGCTCGTCTGGGTACTTGGGCACGCCCTTTCCGTGGCCACGGCCGTGGGTTTCATCGCCCTGGCCGGCGTGGCGGCGGAGTTCGGTGTGGTCATGCTGATCTATTTGCGCAACGCGCATCGGCAGCTCGTGTCGGCGGGCGCCCCCGACGACGAAGCGACGCTGTTGACCGCGATCCGCGAAGGCGCAGTGCAGCGTGTCCGACCGAAGGCGATGACGGTCGCGGTGGTGACCGCCGGCCTGCTGCCGATCCTGCTCGGGCACGGGACGGGGTCCGAGCTCATGTCACGAATCGCGGCGCCCATGCTGGGGGGCATGCTGTCCGCGCCCTTGCTCAGCATGCTGGTGATTCCTGCGGCCTGGTACCTGGTACGCCGCAGGCGGTGCGACCGCCCGACTGAGGTTGAAGGAGCGCATGGGCGCCAAGAGACATAACGCTCACTAGGGTCAGTGCCAGGAGAGTGTCTTCCTGCCTGCGCTGACAATCGCCGCCATTCCCCCAACGCGAGGCTCCGATGTCCTGGCTCCGCAAAATTTTCCTGTTCCTGCTGTTGCTCGTCATCTTGTTGGCCGCGGGGCTGTACGGCTTCCTGTGGTCCAGCTTGGCCCAGCTCGATGGCCAGCGCAGCATAGGAGTCAGCACCCCGGTCGAGCTGAGCCGCGACGACCACGGCTACCTGACCGTCAGCGCCGCGAATCGGCTGGATGCCGCGCGCGCCCTCGGCTTTGCGCATGCGCAGGATCGCTTTTTTCAAATGGACCTGCTGCGCCGCAATGCAGCCGGCGAGCTCTCAGCGCTGGTCGGTGCCAAGGCGCTGAAGCTGGACAAAAGCCGCCGCATCCATCGCTTCCGCGCGCGCGCCGAAGCGGCTATCAAAGCCATGTCGGTTGAGGAAAAGACGCTGTTGCTGGCCTACGCCGATGGTGTCAACAAGGGTTTGGCAACGCTCAATGCACGTCCCTTCGAATATGGCTTGCTGAACCAGCCGCCCAAACAATGGCAGCCAGCCGATTCGCTGCTCGCCGTGCTCTCCATGTACCTGGATCTGCAACGCGGGGAGGGGCGCGACGAATTGGCCATGGGCGCCATCAAGGAGGCCGTTCCTGCCGACTGGTACGCCTTCCTGATGCAGCACAGCGCCGACTGGGATGCGGCCGTGGACGGCAGCAAACCCACGCCCATTCCGGTACCCGCCTCGCCCTGGCCGCAGCAGCTCGGCGCTGCCGCCAAGCTGGCCTGCTCCGACTGCGGCCTGCGCGACTCGTGCGACATCGGCTCCAACAACTGGGCTGTGGGCGGCAGCCTGACGGATACCGGCGCGGCCATGGTCGCCAACGACATGCACCTGGGCATCCGCGTTCCCCACACCTGGTACAAGGCGCAACTGCGATGGAAACAAGACGGGCGCGACCTTGTCATCACCGGCGTGACCTTGCCTAGCATGCCAGCCGTGATCGTAGGCTCCAACGGCAAGCTGGCTTGGGGCTTCACCAACAGCACGGCCGACTGGACGGACGTCATCGCGCTCAAGCTCGACAAGGCGGGCACCAAATATCAGAGTCCCTCGGGCGAGAAGCCGCTCATGCTCTTCAAGGAACGTATTGAAGTTGCCGGGGGCGAAAGCGTCGAGATGGAGGTCAAGGAAACCGAATGGGGCCCCGTCCTTGCTGCGCCTTTCGATCGTTATGCCTTGCGCTGGGTGGCCTACGACAGGGAAGGCCTGAATTTGCGTTTCATCGGCCTGGAGAATGTGGGCAGCGTCGAGGAGGCCCAGAAAGTGGCTGTCGGCGTGGGCATTCCGGCGCAGAACTTCATGACCGCCGACTCGCAAGGCCACATCGGCTGGACGATCATCGGCTCCATCCCACGTCGTCACTATGCAAGTGACGCAGACATGGATACGCCGCAGGACTGGAGCAGCGGCGCCAATGGCTGGGACGGTTACTACGTGTACGGCGACAAGCTGCCCAAGGTCTACGACCCGGCCGATGCGCGCCTGTGGAGTGCCAACCAACGCATGGTCGGCGGAGCCGACTTGGGCCTGCTCGGTACCGGCGGCTACGACCTCGGCGCCCGTGGCCAGCAAATCCGGGACGACCTGCGCGCCAGGAAGCACTTCAATGAAGCCGATATGCATGAAATTCAGCTCGACGATCGCGCGCTCTTCCTGCAGCGCTGGAAACGCCTGCTGCTCGACGAAGTCCTGACCGACGAGTTCGTGACCCGAAACGGCTTGGCCGACTACCGACTAGCCATCGAGACCAGCACCGACCGTGCCAGCGTGGACGCAGTGGGCTACACCTGGGTGCGCGCCTTTCGGGTCCACGTGCACGAGGAACTGCTACGGCCGATCTCCTCGTACCTGGAAAGCAGGAGCCTGTCGCAGCGTGACCTCAAATGGGCGCCCGAAACACCCGTGTGGGCCCTGATCCAGGCGCGCCGAATTGACGTGCTGGCGTCCGGCGACAACTGGAAGCAGTTCTTGGAGCGCGCCGTGATCGAAAGCCGCAGGAATGTACTCAAGACGACCCAGGGCAATCCGGACGAAGTCCGATGGGGCCGCCAGAACCTCTCAGCCATCCATCATCCACTGGCCAGCGCAATCCCGTTGCTGGGCCGCTACCTGAATATGCCAGAGACCGAGTTCAACGGCGACAGCCACATGCCGCGCGTGCAGCGGCCCGAGAATGGACAAAGCGAACGCATCGTCGTCTCGCCGGGCCATGAGGAAAACGGCATCATGGTCTTGCCAGGAGGTCAGTCGGGCAACCCCATCTCGCCCTACTATCGCGCCGATTTCGCCGACTGGGCCAACGCCAGGCCCCTGCCCTTCCTACCCGGCCCAACCCTGCACAAACTGACACTGCTACCTTGAACCGCAGGCGCTTGATGACGCCAAATTCCTCCCGGCAACTCGGCAATCAGGCGGCATTGACTGCCTGGACTCACCCCAACTTAGCTCCCAGGAAGCCGGGGCGGTTCACTTCGTTTTTACTTTTGATACGTGACGAGCACTCGACTCATTTGCCGGACAGCCGCTCTGAAGACGTTTTGACCTGAAGGACACACAAGGCCGCTATCCCCAACAGGATTCCGGCCAGCCGAATGACATTCTCTGGACGGCCTCCCAGCAGACTTTCATAGAACAGCGGCAGGGTGAGAGATTGAATCAGCATGGGAATCACGATGAACATGTTGAAGATGCCCATGTACACGCCAGCCCGCTCAGGTGGAATGCTGCCTGCGAGCAGTACATAGGGATTGCCCATGATCGACCCCCATGCCAGCCCTATGCCGATCATCGGCAGGAACAACAAGGTCTTGCTGTGCAAGTCAGGGAGCACGCACATGCTGCCTGCGGCGCACATCAGCGCAAAAGCATGCACCCACTTGGCGCCAAATCGTCTCGTGAAGGAAACCATCGCAAACGCAGCGAGGAAGGCGATGACGTTGTAGAACCCGCCAATTTGCCCATTCAACAACGCTGCGTCCCGGAAGCCGGCACTGTGCGCATCCCTGGTGTTGAACATCGTGGCCGCAAGCGAAGGGACGATGTAGATCCAATAGCAGAGCATGCCGTACCACTGGAAGAGCGCCATCCACCACAGCCGGCGCATGGTTTGCGGCATGTCCCGCAGCGCAGACACGATCTCCCGGATCGACGGCCCCAGGCCTCGCGGCAAGGCTTCGATCCTGCGCAATTCCGCATCCGGCAGGGGCAACTCAGGTACGCGCCTGATCGACCAATACACGGTGACAAAGGACATCAGGGCACCGATGATGAACGCCAGCGTGGTGGTGTAAGGGATGCCGTTGGCGCCGACCGCATTCTTGTTCATGCCCAGCGCCACCAAAAGACTTGGCGTGAGATACGCCAAGGTCTGGGCCAGTCCGGTAAAAGACGCTTGAGTCAAAAAGCCGCTGGCATGTTGGTCGTCGCGAAGACGGTCGGTGACGTAGGCCCGATACGGCTCCATCGTCACGTTGTTGGCGGCGTCCAGGATCCAGAGCAGCCCTGCGGCGAACCACAGCGAGGGACTGAACGGCATGGCGAGCAGGCCCAGGCTGCACAACAGCGCGCCGAACAGGAAATACGGCGTGCGGCGCCCCCAGCGATGCGTGGTCCTGTCGCTGGCCGCTCCAATCAGAGGCTGGACCAGCAAGCCGGTGATCGGACCTGCAAGCCACAGGTAAGGCAGGTCTTTGCCCTGCGCGCCCAGCATCTGATAGATGGGGCTCATGCTGGCTTGCTGCAAGCCGAAGCTGAACTGAATGCCAAGAAAACCGATATTCATGTTGACGATCTGCGCGAACGTCAGGCGCGGCTTGGGCGCCGATGAACCGGCACTCATGACGCATCCCCCGCCGGGAGTCCCGCCAGGGCTTCCCGCCAGGCCGTCAAGCCTTCAGGATGGTCCGGAAGCGGCCCCTTGATGCCGCAGACAAATGCCGCATATCGGTTGGCGAGTTTCAGCACTTCTGCCATGTCGCGGCTCAGGCTCAATCCCGCCAGAACCAGCGCCGCAAACGCATCGCCTGCCCCGACCGTATCCTGCACATGCGACTGCCGGACCCCATCTGCCTCGATTTGCAGGCACCCTGACTGGTCATACAGCAGATAACCCTGCTCGCCGCGCGTGACCAGCAGGCGCGTCAACGCAAATCTGGCCATGAGGCAGGACACGTCATCCAATCCATACCAGGTCTGCAATTGGCGCCATTCCTCTTCATTGACCTTGACCCAATCGGCCAGCATCAAGGACTCGGCCACCCGCTCTCGAAGAGCGTCCCCTGCCCGCAGGTTCAAATCGAGAAACACAGGCCCGCAGTGCCGCTTGACCAGCTTGCGCAAGCTGGCGCATGACACAGGGCTGCGCTGGGCCAGCGTGCCAAAGTACAGCCACCCGCCCTCGCCGTTCAGGTCGAGATCCGGCAGCGCAATGTGATCCCAGGCCGACTCGGCATGAATCTCGAACCGGTGCCCCACTTCTCCCGGACGCTGAACGACGCTGACTCGACCCGTTGGGTGCGATGCATCGCGCTGCACGCCGGACATTGGCAGTCCATACCGGGATGCACTTTCCAGCACCAGCGCCGCCCCGGCATCGTCAGTCCCTATCCTGCTGACAAATTCAACCGACGCGCCCAACTGCACGAGCGAGCGCGCCACATTGAAAGGCGCGCCCCCGGCGACCCAACCATCCTGAAATTCATCGACCAAGGCCTCGCCCAACACGAGGATAGGCCGTGCAACTGATTGCACCGCGGGCATTTTTGTCTCCTGTCTTGCTGTTTGACGCCCCCATCCAGGGCTGCATCGCGCCCCGTATTCTGGACGCGTCTTCAGTGTTTTGCAATCGATTGCATACAGGGCTTTCCAGCACAAACCAAGCGCGTGGAGCGCCTTCCTTGCTAGGCCCCTGCCAGCGTGCTTTTGCGCTGGTACAAGTAAACAGGCATCGTGCGCGACAAAGCTCGATCACCGCTCATCTGGGCAACCAAAGCTTCCACCATTTGAACGCCGGCCTCGGCCACCGGCTGATGCACTGTCGTCAACGGCGGATCGCAATAGGCGGCCAGCGGCATGTCGTCATAACCAACGATGGCGACATCCTCCGGCACACGCCTCCCTTGTGCACGCAAGACCTGGATCATGAGCAGCGCCAGTACATCGCTGCAGCACAGCGCTGCGTCGAAATCCTGATGGAGAGCACAGAATTCACGCAGGAATTCTGTTGCTGCGCTTGGCTCAAACGGGGCGGCCAGTTCCAGTTCGGGATCCGCTTTCAATCCCGCTTCTTTCAGTGCCAACGCATAACCCTGTTGACGCAACCACACCTCAGGCAGCTTGGCATCGCCTACGAACGCCACACGGCGCCGGCCTGATTGCAGCAGATGCCGGGTTGCCAGTGCGCCCCCAAGCTGGTTGTCCCCGCCTACGCTGCAATAGAGCTGCTGCGGCATTTCTCCTCCCCACACCACCAGCGGCAGTTTTCGCATCGCCATTTCGTTGAGCTGATCGTGATGGCGCCATTGTCCGATCAGGATCAAGCCGATGGCCTTGCCCGAATCCAGCCAGCCGGCGGCCAGATCCAGGCGTTCTGCATCGACTCGCGACAGCAGCATGTCGTAGCCACGGTCGGTCAACGCGTCGGCGATCGAACCGACGATGGAAAGGAAAAAGGGATCCGAAATGTGCTGGCGGGACTTTGCGTCGTAGGGGACGACGACCGCCACTGTGCGGTTTTCCTGAATGCGCAAATTTCGCGCCGCCACATTGACGGTGTAATTGAGCGACCGCGCGAGTTCGACGATGCGCTTACGCGTCTCCTCGTTGATGAGCTTGCTCCCGTTCAAGGCACGCGACACGGTTGCCGTTGAAACACCCGCCAGCCTGGCAATGTCATCCATTTGCAGTCGTCGCGGATCGGGCGACGAACTCGTCGAATCAGTGGCAGGGGGCTGTTTGGATCTCGGCATAGGGGCATTCCTCGCAGGCCGAGCAGCATCGGGGCAAGTCGATCCCCGCATCAAGGCGGCCCTGCAAGCTGGAATTGTCGCAGCTTCGCCATCGACTTCCAGCCCAGACCTCATACCCTTGGGTCAATGATTCAATTCCTAACGTTCACGCCCCAACGTCGCCCCGGCATCGCGATGAAAATGGCTGAACTCCGAGTCACCACTGCTTCTGATCCGCAATGAGTGCCTGACCAGATCCACGTCCAGCTGCGCCCATGCGTCCTCCCTGCTCCAACGCAAGCTCAAAACGTCGCTGCCGCCGGACAGAAGCTCGAATTCACCTTGAAAGGAGGGGTGGCTGTTGCGCCAGCGAATCAAGCCCAACAAGGTCTGCACCACAGGCCTTTGCACCGCCTCAGCCACTTCTCCTACCTGGTAGTAGTGGCGGTTGATATTTCGGCCGACACCTGACTTGAGCAGCAAGTCCATGTCGTTGCAACCCGCCAGCAGTCCGACGTAATACACCTGAGGCACGCCTGGCACGAAGAATTGAATGGCACGTGCAATCAAATAGTCGGTATCGTTGCGGCCCAATGCATCGTAAAAGGTGCAATTGACCTGATAGAGGTCCAGATTGGAGGCTGCTGCACCGGTGGCCTGGCGACTTTGGTCCAGAGACGCCGTGTGAATCCGTTCCACCAGCGCATCAAGTTCGCTGTCCGGCACCAGTCCTGGCCTGCCGCTTCTGTCTGCCTTGTCCGCGCCGATGTCGATGATGCCAATGCCGTCATGCGTGTCCAGCACGGTCACGGCATTGCGCGGCCTGATGGACAGCCAGCGCCTGAGCCCTGCGCTGGTGTTGAAGTTGAGCGCGTGCAACACCAGGGGCGGCAGCGCGAAGTCATAGACCCAGTCCACATACCTGGCAATCTCGATCTGCGTTTGGTAGTAAGAATGAATCTCCACCAAGATTTCGATCCCCAGCGCCCGCGCCTCGGCGGCGAAGCCGGCAATGAAATCAAAAGTCTCCGGCAGCATGAAGCAATTGCTTCCCGCCTTCTTGATGGCGTAGCCAATCGCGTCCAGCCGCGTCATTCGAACACCTGCCGCAGCCAGTTGCTTGAGTATGGCGCTCAGGTAGGCGCGCCCTTGCGTATGGTGGACGTCGATGTCGATCTGCTGGGGCGTGAAAGTGGTCCAGAGCAGCTGGGTTTGGCCGCCTTTCAAGACGACCGGCGTGAATGGAGAACCCGGCCTCGGACGGTAGATGGCCTTCAGTTCCGCGTCGCTGGCGCCCTTGGGGAATACGGCATCCCGGGTCAGGAACATGCCATTGAATTCAGACGCCTGGCCACGCGCCAGAAAATCCTGGAACTGCGGCGATCCGGAAGAAACATGGTTCACGATGACATCGGCCATCACGTCCACTTTCTCCGACAAGGCGGCCACATCAGACCAGTCGCCCAGGCGGTCGTCGACACGCAGGTGATCGATGGGATCGAAGCCGGCATCGGCGCCATCGATCTGGTAATAGAAAGGCAGCAAGTGGACGCCGCCAAACAGATCGTGGAGCGGGCCGTCCGGTTCGCAAAGCATGGCTTGAAGCTCATGCAGGGAGCCACCTGACAGGCGGTCGACGTAGGTGATGAGCTGGACCTGGTTTTTCATTGAGATGGACTGGATTCGCTGGAGGGGCCGCTCTAGGCAACCCTCGTGGAGCTGCACAAAGAGCGGCGCCGCTTCCCGGGTCAGAAGCTGTACTTCAAGCTTGCCTTGGCTGTCCGCCCATTGAGCGCACGGGCACTCGTGGTGCCATCCAGCTCGGTGTAGGCCAGCGTGTTGAAGAGGTTGTAGACACCGATCATCAGGCTGGTTTGCGGATTGAAGTTGTAGGCAAAATGCCCGTTGACGACGGTGTAGGCCGGCAGCGTGTTGTTGGGTGCGACGTTATCGGTTTCCGTCGCGCTGCCGACACCTTGAATGTTCAAGCCGACGTCCAGCCGATCCGTGGTGTAGCCAGGGCCGAATTGATACATGAACTTGGGCTGCCGATTCGTCGGCTGCCCGACCTGGTTGGTATTGCCGGTGTATGAAACCGTGTTCGAATCGGTATAGGTGAGCCCGGCGCTGAGATGGAAATCTCCCATCCGATAGCCGGCTTCAATTTCCACGCCCTTACCGTCGTACACGCCTGCGCCCGCATTCTGCGTGGTTGCGCTGTAGTTGTATTCGGACGTACGAGCGTCAAAGAAAGTGACAAAGGTACTCAGCGCACCGTAGCGCGCCTTCATGCCCGCCTCCAGTTGCTTGACCACGTTCAAGGGCACATGGGCCGATCCACTCAAGGGACCGTTGAACATGATCCGATCGGCATTGAATGACGCGCCTTCGCTGTAACGGCCAAAGAAGGCGACGTTCTTGTTCAGGGCGAAATTGGCTCCCAGCGAGTATTCGGTATGGCTCAGGCTGTAGTCGATGGGCACCTGGTTCGCCTGCACATAGGCGCTGCCCGTGGGACTGGTGCTGCTGGCCACGCCCTGGTTGTAATACCCGCTGGCCTTCTGGTTGTCCTGGCGGACGCTGCCGTCCAGCGTCCAGGATCCAATTTCGTAGGTTCCAAACACGTAGGGCGCAGTGGTCTGGTAACTGGCTTCAATATCGCGGGCGCAGCACAGTCCGAACGCAGGCCCTTGAAATCCATTGCCGCTGGCGCCCGCTGTCGCACTGTTGAGCGGCATGGGCGTGCTGGCGGCGCTGGTCAAGTAGCTGTTGAAATTCCACACCAGGTCGACATGCTGTGTGTCGGTGAACAGGCCCGCCCCTGCGGTCAGCCGCCCCCCATAGAGGTTGTCGAACACCTGGGTCAGCTTGGCGTCGTTCACCGTATTGCCAAGGTCTTTGACGTTCACGTCAAAGACCACATTGGTCAGGGCCAGTCCGGCGTAGGCCTTGCCAGCGCTCGGGCCATTGGCATAGACCGCATCCGCCGGCGCCGCCGCCACTGCGCTGCCGGGAAAGAAGGCCGCCCACTGCCCCGAATTCGAGGCGATGCGGAACTTGTCGTCCAGCACCCATCCATCGTTCAGGCGCAAGTGTGTTTCCAGCCCCAGCGCATTGGCCGTGCTGCTCATGCCGTTGTTGAGATTGATCGTCGAAGGGGTGTTGTTGTTGTTCAGCACCTGGTCCGTGGGCATGAAGGGCGAATAGCCGGTGTACGTTCGCGGATCAATGCCTGGAATAGTGTTGATCGAACCGCCGCTGATACGCACCGGCGCAGGCATGTACATGGGTTGCTGGTCGTCGAGATGCTTGAAGTTCAGGCGGACATAGCCGATGTCGAAATCGTGCGTGATGTTGCCCTTGATCTGTCCGCCTTGAAGTGCAGTAGCGCTGTCGATGCGCGGACCTTCGCCGGATTCGTAATAGCCGCCAATGAAGAAGCGGGTCTTGGCGTCGAGCTTGCCGCCGTAGCTGAAATCATAGCGATTGTCCTGGAACCCCAGACCGGTCGTCAGCCCGACGCTGCCGCCCTGCTCGTCGCCGGTCTTGCTGATGAAGTTGACGATGCCACCGGGTCCGTTGGTGCTCAACGTTGATCCGGTACCTCCGCGCAATGCCTCGACATGATCGACCGAGGTGTCCATGCGGATGAAGTCGTCAGGATTGCCGAATGCGATGTCGCCGAACAGGACGACAGGCAAGCCATCCTCCTGAAACTGCAGATAGCGCGAGCCGCCGGCCGTGATGGGCAAACCGCGCACCGTCACATTCGCGTTGCCGCCTCCGCCGCTGGACTGCACGAACAGGCCAGGAATCGCGCTCAGCACGTCGGCCGCGTTCTGCGGCTGATTCAATGCAATTTGGTCAGCGTCGACCGAACTCACCGCCACGCTGGATTTCATTTTGGACGTCGCGATGGATGTGCCCGTCACCACCACGCTGTCAAGGTTCAGCGTCGGGCCCTTGGTGTTTTCAATCCCATTTCCTGCATCGGCAGTCTGGGCGTTGGCCACCCCTGCATGCAATATCGCCGCCGCCACAGCGGTCCTGGCAAGGTGTTGATAGTTCGACTTGAGGCGCATGGTTGTCTCCTGGAATAGGGATTGGTTTTGGTCTCTCAGGGCATGTGCACGCCGCTTGGCGCGCACCGAAAGTTCATTCGCCCACCCCGTCCACCACCAAGGCCTCGGCATGCGCAGCAAACTTCGTGCATTGGATTCCGCAATCAATGCAATCGATTGCATTATAGTAAAAACACCTACTTGATTGACGCAACTTGATTTGACTCAAAACGCATTGCAAACGATCTCATAGATGAACCAGGTCACGCTGAAGTTTTTCAGTACGGACGCTGACCAGGGCTGAATCGGCGCCACGCCGCATCAACGAACGCCCAGTTGCGCCCCGAGTCGGCGTAGCAGCAATGCGTGTGCCCAGTCCATGAAGGCTT
>Ga0213872_10000132_pt1 | contig 67609 bp, 60 predicted proteins | sample VelepicomBERX_R2_FD_160071 | JGI IMG/M metagenome (GOLD analysis project Ga0213872, IMG submission 160071) | Rhizosphere microbial communities from Vellozia epidendroides in rupestrian grasslands, the National Park of Serra do Cipo, Brazil - RX_R2 | ecosystem: Host-associated > Plants > Roots >... | reverse complement strand
TCACCCGTTCGCCACTCGTCAGCTTAACCTGTTACCGTTCGACTTGCATGTGTAAGGCATGCCGCCAGCGTTCAATCTGAGCCAGGATCAAACTCTACAGTTCGATCTTGATTTACTCAACGGAATTGAACAAGAACTATGTGTACATAGTATCTGTTCTGTTTCCGTGAGTGTTTAAAGTCCGGAGACTTGATATCGGTCACCCAATATCAGTACTCGCCTTCAAACACCCACGCTTATCGGCTGTTAATTTTTAAAGATCATCGACAGTTTGCACCGTCGTTCTGCACGTCTTTCGATCAGCGCAGAAGCGAGATTCTGACATGCTTAACTTCAGCTTGTCAAGAACTTTTTGAATTTATTTTCTTCGCACACGCTGCAGATATTCAATCCGCAAACTCGCAAACAAATTCAAAAAGCTTCTCGCTTTATTCCGCTCTTATTCACCGCCTCAGAATTCAATCAAAATCAATCGAATTCGTCAGCAGCAAAGAAGCGAGATTGTGACGCGTTTGATTCAAACTTGTCAAGTGCTTTTTGAATTTACTTGAATCATCGCCGTGCGTAGATTCAATTCATTCAAAAGCTCTCGCTTCTGGAGCGCCTTGCCGTCAACCCATCGAGCCCGAAGGCAAGCGACTTGTCAACAGCAAAGAGATGGGATTGTGACGCGCTTCATCGAAGCTTGTCAAGCGCTTTTTGCAGACTCTTCCAAGACTCCGCAGCAACCACTCAACCCCAACTCACCTCCGCCACCCTCTCCCGCGCCCCGCCCTATCGATCGGCAGACGGCGCTGTCTGAGCAGCGAAGCCTGCGACTGTAGCACAGTATTTTTGAGCCGAACAAAGAACGCTGCAAAAGAAGATGGCGGGCGCTTTTCACTGCGGTCACCGTCAGTCATCCCGAAACGCCTGTTCTCGTTTGGTCCTGAGCGTCGGCAGGATCACGACGATCACCAGCAGCAGCGCCGTGATCAGGAGGCCGGCAGATAGCGGCTGACTAATGAAAGTGCTCCAGTCCCCCTGGGAAAGGAGAAGCGCTCGGCGGAGCTTGTCTTCCATCAACGGCGCGAGGATGAACCCCAGCAGCAGCGGCGCGGGCTCGCAGGACAGCTTGTGGAAGAGGTAGCCGAGCACGGCGAAGGACGCGGTGAGATACACGTCAAAGCTGTTGTAGTTCAGGGCGTAGCTGCCAATGCAGCAGAACACGACGATGGCCGGGAACAGGAAGCGGTAGGGGACCGTCAGGAGTCGGCTCCAGATTCCCATCAGCGGCAGGTTCAGCGCCACCAGCATCAGGTTGGCGGCCGCCATCGAGGCGATCAGCCCCCAGAACAAGCCGGGGCTGCTGCTCATGAGCTGCGGGCCGGGCTGAATGCCTTTGATGCTCATGGCGCCGACCATCATGGCCATGGCAGCGTTGGCTGGAATGCCCAGGGTCAGCATGGGAACGAAACTGGCCCTCGTGCCGGCACTATGGGCGCTCTCCCGCCTGCTGACGCACTGGATGGCACCCTTGCCGAGCGAAATGAGCGGATCGCGGCCCCCCACTTTCCTCTCCAGGGCGTCAGCCGCATAGGACGCCAGCAGCGTGCCGCCGCCGGGCAGCATGCCCAGCACGCTGCCCAGCGAGCCGCCCAGCGCACTACCGCGGAGCATCGAGCGCCAGCTTTCGTGGAGATCCCGCTGGCTCGGCCACAAACCCTTTGGGTCCTTGGTCAAGACTTCGCGGCGTTCGCCGGGCTGGCCCAAGCGGGCAATCATTTCGCCCAGGCCGAACATCCCCAGAGCGATGACGACGAAGCCGATGCCCCCGGACAGCTCAGGGAGGTCGAAGGAAAAACGCGACACCCCCGATGTGGCATCCGTATTGATCTGCCCGAGCAGTAAGCCGAGCACGACCATGGCCATGGATTTGATCAAAGAGCCCGAGGCCAGCACAACGTTGACGGTGAGGCTCAGCACTGCCAGCGAGAAGTACTCGGCCGGGCCGAGACTTGTCGCCAGTTCGGTCAGCGGCGCAGCGAGGATCGCAACGGCGAAGATTGCCAGGCACCCAGCAAAAAAAGATCCCACGCCCGCGGCAGCCAAGGCCGCTCCCATGTTCGACTCGCCGGGCCCCTTGAGCAAGATGCCCGAGGTCGCTCGACCATACTGCGCGCCGCAATAGATGCCGGCCAGCATCATCAGGACCGGCGTTGCGTCGAGCGAATGGATCAAGGGCAAGACCATCGCCATCGCGGCGACGGGCCGCGGGGCTGGCAGCAGGCCGATCAAGATGCCCAGCACACAGCCGCTGAAAGCGCTGACGAGGTTTTGCAGCGTCAGCGCCGTGCTAGAGCCTATGGCCAGGTGATGCAGCAGGTCCACGCTCAAGTTCAGATGACGGGCCAGACCGGGACCGCCAGCCTGAGCGCCCAGACGAAGACGATCCAGCCGCCTGCGGTCAGGACCAGAACCTTCATCAGCGCGTCGCGCAGACGGGTTTCAGCGCCGGCCAGCGTGGACAGCAGCACGACCACGGGCAGCGTGAGCACCAGCCCCAGGCGAGGCAGGGCCAGGCCAAACACGGCGACGGCGGCCACGATCGCGATCAGCGGGCGCCAGGCAATCTTTCCGATACGGTCTCCGCCATCACGCTCGATGCTCAGGGCATTGAACAGGATCAAGACGCCCAGAACGGCCAGCAGCAGCCCCAGGCCGAAGGGGATGTAGCCCGGGCCGGGCTGAACCGAAGAACCGAAGCTGTAGCGCGCAGCGCCCCATGCGAACGCCAGGCCGATCACGAGGAACATCAATCCCGCAAAGAAGTCCTTCTGACTCTTGATCTTCATGCGCTTCCCAAGAATCAGCTCTCCCACTGCGGCGTGCTTCGCAGCACTTCTTCCAAGGTGGTTTGACCTTCCGCCACCTTCATGGCTCCCGCCAGACGCAGCGGCCGCATGCCCTCCTGCGCGGCCTGGTGACGCAGCGCCGCGATGTCGGGCGTCGGGTGCATCTTGGCCCGAACGGCTTCGCTGACGGTCAACAGCTCGTACAGGCCGGCACGGCCGCGATAGCCTGTGTTGCGGCACTCGAGGCAGCCCACCGGCTTGTAGGGCTTGACGCCTCCGCTCATCCGCCAGGGCTTGAACATTTCGTTCAGCGAATCCCGCGTCACGGTCGGATCGGGCTGCTTGCATTGGGGACACAGGGTCCGCACCAGGCGCTGGGCCAGTACGCCGATCACGGTGGCGCTGATCAGGTAGCTCGGCACGCCCAGGTCGGTCAGGCGGGTGATGGCCGCGGAGGCGTCGTTCGTGTGCAGGGTGGAGAAGACCAGGTGCCCGGTCAACGCGGCCTGGATGGCCATCTCGGCCGTGTCCAGGTCGCGGATCTCGCCGACCATGATGATGTCGGGGTCCTGCCGCATCAGGGCGCGCAGCCCTTCCGCAAAACCAAAGTCTAGGGCGGACTGCACCTGCGTCTGGTTGAACGCGGGCTCGATCATCTCGATTGGGTCCTCGACCGTGCAGACATTGACTTCTTCGGTCGCCAGGCGCTTGAGCGTGGAATACAGCGTCGTCGTCTTGCCGCTGCCGGTGGGGCCGGTCACGAGAATGATGCCATGCGGCCGGGAGGTCAGTTGCTCCCAGCGTTCGCCGTCGTGGTCGGAAAAACCCAGCGCGGCCAAGTCCTTGACCGCCGCGTCGGGATCGAAGATGCGCATCACCATCTTTTCGCCAAAGGCCGTCGGCAGGGTCGAGAGGCGCATTTCCACCTCCTCGCCGGCCGGGTTGCGCGTCTTGATGCGGCCATCCAGGGGCCGGCGGCGCTCCACCACATCCATGCGGCCCAGCAGCTTGATGCGCGAGGTCATGGCACTGAGCACGGTGGGCGGCAGCTGGTAGACGGTGTGCAGCACGCCGTCGATGCGGAAGCGGATCAGCCCCATCTCCCGGCGCGGCTCCAGGTGGATGTCGCTGGCGCGCTGGTCAAAGGCGTACTGCCAGAGCCAATCCACCACCTGCACCACACCCTGGTCGTTGGCATCAAGCTGTTTGTTGCTCTTGCCCAGTTCCACCAACTGCTCGAAGCTCGTGATCTGGCTGGACTCGCCCTGCTTGATCGCCTGGCGCACCGAGCGCGCCAGCGTGTAGAACTCCGTCGTGAAGCGCGTGATCTCCAGCGGGTTGGCCAGCACCAGCTTGATGCTCTTGCGCACATGCGCCTCGATCTGCGCCACCCAGCCCGTGTCGAAAGGCTCAGCGGTGGCAATCACCACTTCGGTCAGACCCACCATCACGGGCAGGCAGCGCTTGGCCTCGGCATAGCCGATGGACATCACGTCGCTGACCCGCCCCACGTCGACCTTGAGCGGATCGATACGCAAATATTCGAACCCCGAGCGGCGGGCCAGCCATTCGGTCAGCACATCCACATCCAGCGCCTTGCCGCCGCGGACCGGCTGGAGGCCCGCACGCCCGAGTCGGACCAGCGGATGCAGGGTGCTGTCGCCAGCGGCAAAGCGCTGCTCGACCTGCAGCGCCTGGGCCTCGTTGATCAAACCGTCCTCGCACAGCCAGCGCAGCAGCGCGCGCCATTCGAGGCGGCCTTCGTGCCGGGTCTTGCTCGCGGTCTGCGGTTTAGCGCTCATCAGGAATTCATTCAGGCTTCAGGCTTTTCTCGAGGATGGACAGTGGCAGCGGCCTCACCAGGCGCATCCATTTGCGCGCCGGCAGGCCATAAGCGCCATACAGCGACTCGATATTAGCCGCGCGACGCTCCAACTCCTCGCGCGGCGGCGGCAGAACATCACGCCCGGCCACGAGCACCGTGTTGCCTTCCTTGGTGGGCGCCACACTCCAGACCTGCTGGCCGCCGAAGACACGCGCGATCCGGCTGGCGCTTCGCGCGAAGGAGGCATTGCGCCCGAAGAGGTTCACCGTCATGACGCCGCCTGGCGCCAGCAGGGCGCGGCAATCGGCGTAGAAGTCCTCATCGTCGAGCACCGGCGAGGCCGCCTCGTGGTCGTAGAGATCGACATTGAGCACGCTGGCTTGCTGCGGCTCGGCCTCCTTCAACCAGAGCGCCGCGTCGGCGTTCACGACGTTCAGCCGCGAATCGTCCTCGGGCAAATGGAACCAGCTGCGGCAGGCGGCGATCACTGTCGGGTTGATCTCCACCGCCGTGGTGGGCATGCGCAGCACCTTGTGGCAAAAGCGTGTCAGCGCCGCTGCGCCCAGGCCCAGCTGCACCGCACGGCCCTCGGCCAGCTCTCGGCTCTCGCGCCACAGCATCCAGACCATCATGCGCTGGATGTATTCGAGGTGCAGCACCTGGGGCTTGCGGATGCGCATCGCCCCCTGTACCCAGATCGAATCCAGGTGCAGGAAACGCACGCCATCGAACTCCGACAGCGTGGCCGGGGTCCATTCTTCAGTTCGCTTTTTCTTCACGCAGTTCCATCCAGCGCGCCAGCTTGGCGCCATAGGCAAGGGTATAGGCTGGGCTGGAGGACGGCAGGTCCACCAGCCGGTAGTTCACACCGCGAGGCCCCAAGCGCTTGCGGCCGATGCGCGCCGCCGTGGCGCCGTTGAAGCCGATCGCGCGCAGCCGGGGCAGTCGATCCAGCAGCGCATGCAAATCGCTGATCTCGGGATCGCGGATCGAGCTGTCGAGGCTTCCTTCACGCTGGGCGCTCGTGATCACGTCCCAAAGGCCAACACCCTCACTTCGCAGCAAATCGAGGCGGCGTTCATAGGAACTGGCGGACAAAGGGAGCTGCATGGTCTCGCCCAGCAGCCGCCAGAACTGATTCTGCGGATGGCCGTAGTACTGGCCCGCTTTCAACGATGCTCGGCCGGGGAAGCTGCCCAGTAGCAGCAGCCGAGTCTCGTCGCCAGCCAGCGGGTCCAGGCCACGCCACACGGGGGACTTGGCGGCTGCGGTTGCGCTTGCCATGCTGCGGCGGCTCCTGGTCAATCTCATGTTTGGAGAAATCGATGTTGAACACCGAAGCGGTCATGCAATTCATCACCACGCAAGGCGTGGACTTCGGCCTCAAGATCCTTGGCGCCCTCCTCGACTGAGTCGTCGGGCGCCGAATTATCAGCCTGGTGGCCAGCCTCTTTGCCCGAGCGCTCAAGGCCGGCAACAAGGTAGACGCCACACGGTCCACGACCTGAACTCCATGCTTGTCGTCACGCTGAACATCATCCTGGTGCTCGCCATCCTGGCCATCGGCTCAGCCTGGAGCGGCTCGCTGACGCACTTCGCGTGCCGGCGTCTTCATGCGGGTGCTGCGACCCTTCAAGGTCGGCGACTTCGTCCAGGTCGGCGGCGTCACGGGCACGGGCACGGGCACGGCGAGCAAGATCGGCCTCTTCGGCACCACCGTCATCACCGGCAACGAAGTGCAGAACATCATCGGTAAAAATTCTCCTCGGAATGCATCCAGAACTATTACGCCCCGGCGCATCGACGCGTGGACACGGTGGCCATGGTCGCCAAGAGCGTGGATCCGATCGAGGCCATCGTCGCCACCTTCAGCGCGGGCGGTTACCCGGCGCTGGAAACACCCATCGCGCCACGCAACCGCTGGAGCGCGGCTTCCGTGTTGGCGCGGGTGATCTGCGCCGTCTCCACCAGCGTCCAGCCGCGCAGGCTCGCCAGTTCGCCAGCGATGCGCGGCAGCTCGCCCGGCTCGTTGCGCATCGTCGCGCCGGCTGTGCGTTCGGCGGCGGTCTTGTAGAGCCACTGGGGCGGGATGTCCGGCGCGTCGGTCTCCAGCACCAGGGCCGACTCGGGCAAGGTCGAGGCCAGGCGCCGGATCTGTAGCGAGCGATCAAAGCTCAGCGTGCCGCCAAAGCCGAGCTTGAAGCCGAGCTTCACGAACTCCAGGGCTTGCTGCGCGCTGCCGTTGAAGGCGTGAGCGATGCCCCCTTCGACGCCGATCCGCCGCAGGCCCGCCAACAGCTGATCGGCGCTTTTGCGCACATGCAGGATCGCCGGCAGCCCATAGCGGCGCGCCAGGCTGAGCTGCTCGACGTAGAAATGCTGCTGGCGCGCCGGATCCACCCCTGGCACGAAGTAATCGAGGCCGATCTCGCCGACCGCCACCAGGCGCGGGTCGTGCAGATGCTCCTTGAGCGCCTCGTCGAGTCGAGCCAGATCCTCGTCGGCCGCCCTCATCACATAAAGCGGATGAATGCCTAGCGCATAGGCAAAGCCATGCACCCGCGCGAGATCGCGCACCGCACCGAAGTTCGCGACCTCGACGGCTGGCAGCACCATCTGCGTCACCCCGGCCGCGCGCGCCCTCGCCACCACCGCCTCCCGATCCGCGTCGAACTCCGCGGCGTCGAGGTGGCAATGGCTGTCGACGAACATCAGCGGAACACGACCGTGCGTGATCCGTTCAGCAGCACGCGGTGCTCGGCATGCCATTGGATGGCCCGGGCCAGCGTCACGCATTCCACGTCGCGGCCGATGGCGACGAGCTGCTCGGGCGTCAGCCCATGGTCGATGCGGGCCACCTCCTGCTCGATGATGGGACCCTCGTCCAGGTCGCTCGTCACGTAGTGCGCCGTCGCGCCGATCAGCTTGACGCCGCGCTCGTAGGCCTGATGGTAGGGCCTCGCGCCCTTGAAGCTGGGCAGGAAGCTGTGGTGGATGTTGATCGCCCGCCCACTCAGATGACGGCACAGCTCCGGTGACAGGATCTGCATGTAGCGGGCCAACACGACGAGGTCGATGCGCTCTTGCTCGACCACCTCGCGCAGCTTCGCTTCCTGCGCCGCCTTCTGCTCCTCCGTGCCGCCCAGCAGCGGGAAGTGGTGGAAGGGAATGTTGTGCGAGGCCGCGAGCTGGTAGAAATCGCGATGGTTGGACACGATGGCCGGGATCTCGATGGGCAGATGGCCAGTCTGCACGCGGAACAACAGGTCGTTCAGGCAATGCCCGAGCTTGGAAACCAGGAGCAACACGCGCATCTTGGCCGCCCGCCCGACCAGGTCCCAGTCCATCTGCCATTGCGCCGCCAGGGGGGCGAAACCGGTGCGCAGGGGCTCCAGATCGGCCGCCGTCTCGAACTCGATGCGCATGAAAAAGCGCCGATGGTCCGCATCGCCATGCTGCGCCGACCCCAAGATGTTGCCGCCCTGCTCCAGCAGGAACCCCGTCACCGCGTGGACGATGCCCGCCCGATCGGGGCAGCTCAGTTTGAGGATGTAGCTCTTGGCGGTCATGCGGCGCTCAGTCGGAGTTGTGAACCGCATTGCGCGGCCAGGTGTTCATCGTGCGTGACCATCACGAAGGCCGTGCCCAGCTCGCGCGCGGCCGAGAGCATCAGCTCGAACACGCTTTGCGCCGTTGCGCGGTCCAGGTTGCCGGTTGGCTCGTCGGCCAGCACGCAGGCCGGCTCGGTCACGAGGGCGCGGGCAATGGCCACGCGCTGCCGCTCGCCGCCCGACAGCTCGGCCGGGCGGTGCTCGGCGCGCTGGCCCAGGCCCACGCGGGCCAGCATGGCCGCGGCCTTCCCGCGTGCCTGAGCCTGCGGCATGCGGCGCACGCGCAGCGGCATGGCCACGTTGTCCAGGGCGCTGAACTCGGGCAGCAGGTGGTGGAACTGGTAAACGAAACCCAAGTGGCGGTTACGCCAGCGGCCCAGCTCGGCCTCGTCCATGGCGGCCAGCGCCTGCCCCATCAGGCGCACGGCACCGCTGCTGGGCTGGTCCAGGCCGCCCAGCAGGTGCAGCAAGGTGGACTTGCCAGAACCCGAGGCACCGACGATGGCCAGCGTTTGCCCGCGCTGCACCGTCACGTCGACGCCCGTGAGGACCTGCACGTTCAGGCCACCCTGATCGAAGCGTCGTGCCAGGCCTTTGGCTTGGAGAACGATCTCACTCATAACGCAGTGCCTCGGCGGGCTGGACGCGGCTGGCGCTCCAGCTGGGGTACAGGGTGGCCGCGAAGGCCAGGATCAGCGAGACAACGACGATGGGCACGATGTCTGCGGCCTGCGGGTCGCTCGGCATGCGGCTGATCACGTAGATGCTGGCCGGCAGGAAGCTGGTGTGCAGCGCCCATTCGATGAAGCCCACGATGGCCTCGATCTTGAACGCCGCCAGCAGGCCCAGCAGCGTGCCGGCCAGCGTGCCGATGACGCCGGCCGTCGCGCCCTGGACCATGAAGATGCCCATGATGGAGCGCGGGCTGGCGCCCAGGGTGCGCAGGATGGCGATGTCGCTCTGCTTGTCCGTCACCGTCATCACGAGCGTGGAGACGAGATTGAAGGCGGCCACCGCGACGATCAGGGTCAGGATGATGCCCATCATCTTCTTCTCCACCTGCACGGCATCGAACCAGTTCGCATTGGTGCGGGTCCAGTCGCGCACCAGGTACTCGGTACCTAGGCTTTGCTGCAGCTCTGAGCCGATTTCGCGCGCGGCCTGCACGTCCTTCAGACGCAGTTGCACGCCCGTGGGGCCGCCGCTGCGGAACAAGCGCACAGCATCATCGATATGGATCAGCGCCAGAGCCGAGTCGTATTCATAGTGGCCGGCGTTGAAGATGCCTTGCACGGTGAACGTCTTGAGCCGCGGCACCACGCCGGCCGGCGTCACCTCGCCGTTGGGCGCCACCACCGTAATCTTGTCGCCGACGCTGACGCCAAGATTGCGCGCCATCTCCACGCCGATCAGCACACCCCAAGCGCCGCTTTGCAGCCGTGCCAGCGTGCCGTCGGCCTGCAGCGCATGCGCCAACGGCGTGAGCGCGGGCTCGTCCTCGGGAGAGATCCCGCGCACCACGGCGCCGCGCATGTCTTCACCGCGCGCGATCAAGGCTTGCGCAGCCACGAAGGGCGCGGCGGCAACCACAGCCGGGTTCTCGCGCGCCTTGGCCGCCGTGGCGTGCCAATCGGCCAGCGGACCGCCCTGGAAGTTCTGCACTTCCACATGGGCGATCACCGACAGCATGCGGTCGCGAACCTCCTTCTGGAAGCCGTTCATCACCGAGAGCACGATGATGAGCGCCGCCACGCCCAAGGCGATGCCCAGCATGGACACGCCCGAGATGAAGGAGATGAATCGGTTGCGCCGTCCGCCGCGTCCGGCACGGGTGTAGCGCCAGCCGATCTGCAATTCATAAGGCCAGTTCATGGGGCGGCATGCTATCCGACGGGCGCGACGGCCCTCTTCGAGCTGGCGCCCCGACCCCGACCCCGAGGCCGCGAAGACGCCGATCAGGGCACGCAATCCGTTGGGCCGACGCATGGCAACAGCCGAGGCAATCGCCCGTCTCGTGGTCTTCCTGCTCTCCGACCAGTCCAGCCGCACGAGCGGCCAGTGGCGACACGTGGACGGCGGCTACGCCCAACTCGACCGGGCGCTCTGAGCTCGGCTCAATGAACCGTGAGCGGGAGCGTGGCCATGCTACTAAGTCCAGCGCTATCGGTCGCCTTGATCTGGATGTTGTAGCTACCCACCAGCGGCACGGCCCATTTGGCCGTGACCGTGCTGCCGCTCAGCGACATCGTCATGCCCGAAGGGATGCCGGAAATCTGAATCGTCATGGCCAGCCCGCCGGGATCGCTGACAGTAAAGCTGCCCGCGAAGGCCTTGCCCACGGTGGCGCTCCAGGCCGTGGCGGAGATCTGGGGTGCGGCGCTGGTGGGAGGCGCGGATGTGCCGGTGCTCGAACTGCCGGTGCTGGCGCTCGCACCTGCCAGCAGGTTCGACAAGCTGGTGGTATTGGGCGTGCCCAGGCCCGAGGGCGCGTCGTAGCCGGTGTGGGCGCTGCAGCTCACGCAACTGCCGTCGCTGCCGCTGTGAACGTCGGCCAGCGCCGCGGCGTAGTTGCCGGGCACGCTGGCGATCGTGGTGTAGAGGGCGCCGTGAGGGGCGCCCAGTGCGGCAGTGCCGGCACGGGCGCGCTGGGCATTGGCGATCGCAATCAGGCCGGCCCATTGCGGCGTGGCCAGGCTGGTGCCGCCGGCGCTGACCCAGGACAGGCTGCCGCCCTGCGGCTGGATGGCGGTGTACTGGCCGGTCGTCGGGTCGGCATTGAAGGACACATCGGCCACCATGCGCTGGGCGGGGCTGCCCATGCCCGGCACGGTATTGACCTGGTAGCTCGGGCGGGCGACGTAGGCGCTCATGCCGCCGCCGGTGCTGGCCCACACGGTTTCGCTGCGCGTGCCGCTGCCGTTCCAGCTCAGGGTGGTGCCGCCCACGGCCAGCACGGTGGGTGCAACCGAGGGCCAGAGCACGCCGGCGCCGCTGTCGCCGGTGGCCGCCACATAGCTCATGCCCGTGCCATTGAAGGTCGAGTTCAGGGACGTCATCCAGCTGCCCTCCGGCGCGCCGAAGCTCATGGACACCACACCGGGTCCCATGGCATTGGCTAGCTTCACGCCGCCCATCAAGCTAGTGGTGGTGGTGTCGGGGACTTCGATCAGCACGATGCGGGCGCGCGGAGCGGTGGCATGGGCCCACTGCACGTCCAGCGCGATCTCCGTGGCCCAGCCGGCGTCGTAGGCCGGGACGCTCGTGCTCATGCCGCCGGCTGCCGTGGCGTAGACCACGCTGAAAGTGCAGCCGGCGCTGGTCGATGCAGCTGCGAGCGGCAGGGTGGCCGAGGTGGCCACGCTCTGCGAAGTGCAGGTCGGCAGGCCGAACTTTTGGTTGAAGGCGCTCAGCTCGGCCGCGACGTTGGGGTCATGGTTGGCGTCGACGATGTAGATCGTCTGCCCCGCGCCCTGCTGGGCGGCCTGGTCCGCCGTGGGCGTGACGCCGGCAGCCGTCAGCGCGGGCATGCCGTAAGCGGCACGGATCTGTGCCGGGGTGTAGGTGAGCACCGCCGTCGCGCTGGCCTGCGGTGCCGCGGAGGATCCGGACTGGATGCGGCGCCGCTCGTTGTCCTGAATGGTCTGAACGGTCAGGCCGCGCGTAGGCAACGCAGCTTGGTCGCCGCTCAGCCAGTTCGAGGCCGGGCGACGCCGGGCGGAAGCCTCGTTGTCGAAGCGGTCGCCATCGTCGGGTTCTGCCAGCGTGGTCGGCGCGAGGTGAAAGGCAGGTGCTGCAACGACGGCGGCAACCGTGGCAGCCGGCTGCACGGCCGGGACCTGCAAGCTCGCGGTCTGAGCCGACTCAACGGCGCTACTGCCGCCACCACAAGCCGTCAATGCCCCGCACAGCAGCGCAACCGAAAGAGAGATGCGGGTGGGCGACATGGGCAGCGTTCCTCGAATTTCGGCGACCGGGCCACGCTGCGGACCAAAAGCTCAGGGAGCGTTTCGGGCAACCCCGCTACCGTGGCGCAAGCGCTGTAGGCCGGAGGCTTTGCGTCGCTGGCTTTCGCCAGCTTTGCCGAGTCTGGGTGGAGACTTCAGGAGAGGCTCAAGCTTAAGTTCGCGTCCCACCCGCGAATGTGTCCACAGCGTTACCCCGGCGCGCAATTCGGGCAGTTGTTCACGCCTCAGTGCGCCTCGTCCCAGTTCGCGCCCACGCCCACCTCGGCCAACAGCGGCACCTTGAGCTGCGCCGCCCCCGCCATCAAGCGGGGCACCTCGACCTTGATCCAGTCGAGTTCATCGACCGGCACCTCAAACACAAGTTCGTCGTGAACCTGCATGATGACCTGGGTTTTCTTGCACGCCGCGTCCAGGGCTTGCTGCACGCTGGCCATGGCCAGCTTGATCAAGTCGGCCGCCGTGCCCTGCATGGGCGCGTTAATGGCCTGACGCTCGGCTCCGGCCTTGCGCGGGCCATTGCCGCCCTTGATTTCCGGCAGGTAGATGCGCCGGCCGAAAAGCGTCTCCACATAGCCGTGGGCCCGCGCGAACTCCTTGGTGCGCTCCATGTAATCGCGAACGCCGGCGAAGCGGGTGAAGTAGCGGTCGATGTAGTCCTTGGCCGCCTTTTGCTCGATGCCCAGGCTGGACGCGAGGCCGAAGGCGCCCATGCCGTAGATCAGGCCGAAGTTGATGGTCTTGGCATAACGGCGCTGTTCCGCGGTGACCTCGGCCAGCGGCGTGCCGAAGACCTCGGAGGCCGTGGCCTTGTGCACGTCCACACCCTCGGCGAAGGCGCGCAGCATGCCCGGGTCCTCGCTGATGTGGGCCATCAGGCGCAGCTCGATCTGGGAGTAGTCGGCGCTGGCGATCACATGGCCGGGCGCTGCGATGAAGGCCTCGCGCACACGGCGCCCCTCGGCGGTACGGATGGGGATGTTCTGCAGGTTCGGGTCGGTGGAGGCCAGGCGCCCCGTCACGGCCACAGCCTGCGAGTAGCTGGTGTGCACGCGGCCCGTGATGGCGTTGATCTGCAGGGGCAGCTTGTCAGTGTAGGTGCTCTTGAGCTTGGCCAGGCCGCGGTATTCGAGGATCTTGGCCGGCAGCGGATAGTCCTCCGCGAGCTTGGCCAGCACCTCCTCGTCGGTGCTGCGTGCGCCGGTAGCGGTCTTCTTGATGGCAGGCAGGCCCAGCTTGTCGAAGAGGATCTCGCCCAGCTGCTTGGGGCTGCCCATATTGAAGGGCTGGCCGGCAATGGCGTAGGCATCCTGCTCGATGGCGACCAGGCGCTGCGCGAGCTCCTGGCTTTGCGATTTCAGCCGGGCCGCATCGATCAGCACGCCGTTGCGCTCGATCCGGGCGAGCAGTTCGCTGGTGCGCACCTCCATCTCGTAGATGAACCGGAGCCCGGCCTCGGCCTCGATACGCGGCCAGAGCACCTCGTGCACCTGCAGGCACATGTCTGAGTCTTCGGCCGAATACTCGGCGGCCTTGGTCACCTCGACCTGGGCGAAGGGGATCTGCTGCGCTCCCTTGCCGCACAGGTCCTCGTAGGACACGCCGGCGCGCCCCAGGTAGCGCTCGCCCAGGGCACCCAGGCCGTGGGTCTTGTGCGCTTCGAGGACATAGCTCTGCAGCATGGTGTCGTGTGCCACGCCGCGCAGTGCGATGCCGTGGTTGGCGAAGACATGGGTGTCGTATTTGAGGTTCTGGCCGAGCTTCTTCTTCGCCGCGTCCTCGAGCCAGGGCTTTAGCCGCGCCAACACCTCCTCGAGGGGCAACTGCTCGGGCGCGTCGGGCCCGCTGTGGCGCAGCGGGATGTAAGCGGCCTCGCCGGCCTTGACGGAGAAGCTGATGCCGACGATCCGGGCCAGCATGGGCTCGAGTGAATCGGTCTCGGTGTCGAGCGCCGTCAAGGGCGCGGCTTGTAGCCTGGCGAGCCAGGCGTCGAACGTGACCCAATCGAGGATCGTCATGTAATCGCGGCCGATGTCGCGCGGCTGCACGGGCTCGTCCTCGAACAGCGGGGCCGTTTGCGCCAGCGCGGCCACCGGGGCCGGCGCGCCGGTCAGCTCCTTGAGCATTGTCTTGAAGCCGTTGCGCGTGAAGAAGTCGATCAGCGCAGGCTTGTCGATGTCCTTGAATGCCAAGGCGTCGAGCGAAGGCCAGCCCACCACCTCCGCGGACAGGTCACAGTCGCACTTGATGGTCACGAGCCTGCGGCCCATGGGCAGCCAGTCCAGGGCCTTGCGCAGGTTCTCGCCGGCCACGCCCTTGACCTGGCCGGCGCTGGCGATCACGGCGTCCAGCGAGCCGTACTCGCCGATCCACTTGGCGGCCGTCTTCGGGCCGACCTTCTCCACGCCGGGCACGTTGTCCACGGTGTCGCCCATCAGCGTGAGGTAGTCGATGATGCGCTCGGGCCTCACGCCGAACTTGGCCAGTACGCCGGCCTCGTCCAGCGATTCGTTGCTCATGGTGTTGATCAGGGTGATCTCGGGCGTGACCAACTGGGCCATGTCCTTGTCACCCGTGGACACGATCACTTGGTGGCCAGCCGCAGCGCCCACACGGGCCAGCGTGCCGATCGCGTCGTCGGCCTCGATGCCCGGCACCTCGAGCACGGGCCATCCCAGGATCTTCACGACCTCATGGATCGGCTCGATCTGGGCGCGCAGGTCCTCGGGCATGGGCGGGCGCTGGGCCTTGTACTGCGGGTACCAGTCGTCGCGGAAGGTCTTGCCCTTGGCATCGAAGACACAGACCGCGTGCTCGGCGCCCACCTGTTCGCGCAGCTTCTTGAGCATGGCCACCATGCCGTGCAGGGCGCCCGTGGGCTGGCCAGCGGGGCCGCGCAGGTCCGGCAGGGCGTGATAGGCGCGGTAAAGATAGCTGGAGCCATCGACCAGCAGCAGGATGGGCTTGCTCATTGGAGAACCTTCAGGAGACTGGCCGCGATTGTGCCCCGCGTAGAATCCCTGGCATGCGTTGCCTGCCCCTCCTCATTCTTGCGGCCCTCCCCGCCTTCGCCCATGCGCAGGCCGCGGAAAAGCCCGCCGTGCTGCCGCCCCCCAAGGAAGGCTGGACGGTGCTGGAACAGCCCGATCTACCGGGTATCGAGCCCAAGATCGAGCATCTGGTCATGGAAGACCGCAACGCCCGGATTGAGGAGCTGCGGGTTCGCGGCGAATCCAAAAGAGTCAAGGTCCATCCCAAGCTGATCCCGTTGCCCGACTACGAGATCGTCGTCGGCGACGCTACGCGCGAGCCCGTCGCTGGCCCCAACGGGCTGCACGGAATCATCGGCCAGCGCGTCTGGGAATTGATGACCTTCTGATGGCCGTCTTCACCGAAGTTTCAGCGCAACAGGCGCAGGCACTCTCCACCCGGCTCGGTCTCGGCAAGCTCACTGGCCTGCGTGGCATCAAGGCCGGCATCGAGAACAGCAATTTCTTCCTTAGCACGGAGCGTGGCGAATTCGTGCTGACCGTGTTCGAGCGGTTGAGCTTCGAGCAGCTGCCCTTCTACCTGCGCCTGATGGAACACCTCGCCGCCCACGGCGTGCGCGTGCCGGCGCCCCAGGCCGACGCCGGGGGCGAAATCCTCTTCGAGCTCGCCGGCAAGCCTGCCGCCGTGGTCGAGAAGCTGGCCGGCGGCCATGAGCTGGCGCCCGACAGCAGCCACTGCGAGCAGGTTGGCGCCCAACTCGCGCGCATGCACCTCGCCGGCCGCGGCTTCGGCCTCTCGCAACCCAATCTGCGGGGCCTGGCTTGGTGGACGCAGACCGTGCCTGTGGTCCTGCCCTACCTGGCGTCCTGCCAGGCCGAATTGATCGGCACCGAGCTGGCCTTCCAGCAGCAATTGGCAGCCTCTTCCCAGTTCGCCGAACTGCCCCGCGGCCCGATCCACGCCGACCTGTTCCGCGACAACGTGATGTTCAGCGAAGGCCGGCTCACCGGTTTCTTCGACTTCTACTTCGCGGGCGTGGACAGCTTCCTGTTCGACCTCGCGGTCTGCCTGAACGACTGGTGCATCGACCTCGATTCGGGTCGGCTGATCGAGCCACGCGCCGAGGCCTTCGTGCGCGCCTACGAGAGCGTGCGGCCGCTAACCGGCGCCGAGCATCGCCTGCTGCCCGCGCTGCTGCGCGCCGCAGCGCTGCGCTTTTGGATCTCGCGGCTGTGGGACTTCCACTTGCCGCGTGAGGCCAGCCTGCTCAAACCCCATGACCCCGCGCATTTCGAGCGCGTGCTGCGTGAGCGCATTGCCAGTCCCTGGCACGCCCTGAAGTCCCAATGAACCTGCATCTGCAAACCGTTCCGGCCCGCCAGGGCCTGGCCTGGATCCGCCACGGCTTCGCGGTGTACAAGCGCCGGCCGCTGGCGATGAGCTCGCTCTGTTCCTTCGTCTTCATGCTGATGCTGGTGTTGCCGCAACTGCTGCCGCCACTGGGTGTCATTCTGGCCTTGCTGCCGCCCCTGCTCTCGCTGGGTTTCATGCTGGCCACCCACGAGGTGCTGCAGGGCCGCGCGCCCAAGCTGGGTGTCTTCCTGGCGCCGCTGCGCTTGACGGTGCAAAGACGCCGCAGCCAGATGTGGATGTGCCTGCTCTTTGCAGTGCTGCAGTTCGGCATAGGCCTGCTCGCAAGTTCGCTCTTCGGCGACTCGGTCGAGCGTCTCGTGAACGCGCGGACCGCCCCGACGCCCAACGACGCTGCCGTGCTGGCGGCCGTGTCCGATCCGCGCCTGCTCCAGGGCTTCCTAGTCTGGTCCATCCTGCAGACCCTGGTGGCCATCCCCTTCTGGCAGGCGCCGGCCCTCGTGCACTGGAGCGGCCAAGGTGCGCCGCAGGCACTGTTCTCCAGCACCCTGGCCCTGTGGCGCAACCGCGCGGCGTTCACCGTCTACGGGCTCGGCTGGGCGGCCGCCTTCCTGGCCATCAGCCTCGTGTTGCTGCCGGTGGCGGCGCTGCTCGGCCCTCAGCTGGGCGTCGCCTTCCTCGCCCTGGCCATGATCTCCCTGGCCACGACCTTCAACAGCTCGCTCTACTTCAGCTTCGTGGATTGCTTCCTGTCGGGCTCGCCCGACAAGCTGGAGCTCAAGTAAGCGCTGAGCGACTCGGCCTGCACGTCGCGCCAGGCACCGCATAGCCGGAGCTGCTCCACGCTGTCGGTCAGCACGGCGGCGCTGCCCTCGATCTTCGCCACGTCGGGGCCGAAGTGCGCCTGCAAGGCCTCGGCCGCCTGCGCACCACAGGCCCGGCTCGCGACCTCGGCCGGCCATTTGCTGCGCTCGAAGCCGCCGAACTGCCGGGCAAGCACGGCCTCGTTTCGCTTGAGGAACTTCAGCAGGGCAGTACGAGCGTCGGCGTCGGCGCCATGGCGGCGCAGGAGCTCGGGCAGGAGCTCGTGGGCGTCGAGCTTGGGATCGAGCACCAGCCCCAGCGCACGCTCGCGCAGTGCCGGCGCGCGGAACAGCGCCAGCGCCTTGAGCAGACTACCGCGCTCCGTGCGGTCCGACGTGCTGCGGGCCTGGGCCAGCAAGGCGTCGAACAATAAAGCGTCCCCTTCGGGCGCCACGGCCTCCAACACGGGGGCCGTGGATTTTCCGATCAGGGCCAGGGCCAGCGCCTGCGCGCGCAGCGTCGCGTCCCGGCCGGCCACCGCCAGTTGAGGCAGAAGCAGCGCGCGCCATGAGGCGAGCTCCACGCCTTCGTCCTGGGCCGCTTCCCAGCCAAGGTCATGCCCCTGAGCGGCGAAGAGTCTTTGCAGCAGGGCGGCGTAGCCGGCCTTGTCCTGCTCGCGCAGCAGGGGTTGCAGGTCAATGAGGGCGCTCAGAGCCGCACGACGCACAGCCAGCCTGGGATGGGCTGCCAGGCGTTCACTGAGAGCCAGGGCTTCGGACAGCGGCACGCGACCCGTGCGCGAGAGCACCAGCCGGTCTTCGAGCAGGCGCATCAGCGAGCGCGGCTCGTTCAGGCCGCTGGCCAGCAGCGCCTGCACGCCAGCCGCCGGCAGTTCGGCCACGTAATAGCCCAGGCCCGTGGCATCGGGCTGCAGCCATGCGGGGCAGGCAGCATCCGGCAGCTCGACGTGCTGCGTTTCGGCGTCGAGCAGCACTCGCGTCTCGCCCGCCGGCGTGCGCACGAGCACGGGCACGCCCCAGCGCATGGCCTTCATCTGCGCGCCGATCGGCGCAAAGCGCTGCTGGTGCAGCTCCACCGTGGGCTGCGCCGTGGAGCAGTCGAGCCTGAACTGCACCAGCGGCAGGCCGGGCTGCTCGATATAGCTGGCGATGGCGGCGCCGAGCTCGGGCCGGTCCTGCTCGGCCAGGGCCGCAAACAGGTCTTCGGCACGCGCGTTACCCCACGCATGGCGGTCCAGGTAGCGGCGCACGCCTTCGCGCATGCGGTCCTCGCCCAGCCAGCCCTCGAACATGGCCAGCACCGTCTGGCCCTTCTGATAGGTGATGGCATTGAAGGCCGTGCCTAGGTCCTCGTTGGTTTGCACCGGCTGGCGCACGCGGCGCGCGCTGGGTAGGCCGTCGGCGATCAGGGCCTGGCGGCGTGCGTCGGCAGCGGCATACAGGTCCCAGTGCCACTCCGGGTGAAGCTGATCGGTGATTTTGTCGCCGAGCCAGGAGGCGAAGGACTCGTTAAGCCAGAGGTCGTTCCACCAGGCCATGGTGACGAGGTTGCCCACCCATTGGTGTGCGATCTCGTGGGCCGCGGTGGAGACGTAGTCGGTCTCGAAATTGGCCCGCGCGCCGATGCGAGGCGCGAGGATGATGTTGCTCTCGTAGGTGATCAGCCCCGGATGCTCCATGGCACCGAAGCTGCCCGCCGGCAGGGGCAAGGCCACGCTGTCGAGCTTTGGGAAGGGATGCGGCCGGCCGAAATAGGCCTCCAGGGCGCTGACAACGGGCGCGGTGTGGGCCACGGCATAGCTCACCTCGTCCGCACGGCCCTTGGGAACGAGATAGCGCAGCGCAGTGCGCTCCGTTCCCGGACCTTCGACGGCCTCGATGGGTCCAACCGCGAAGCCCAGCAGGTAGCTCGGCAGCGGCGGCGTGGTGGCGAAGCGCAGCCGCTGCCAGCCGTCGCGCTCGGTGCTGCGGGTCTCGACGGGCATGTTCGCGTAGGCCTGCTGACCCGGCGGCACGATGAGGGTCAGGCTCCAGGGCAGTTTGCGGCCCGGCTCGTCGAAACTCGGGAAGGCGCGGCGGGCGGCGATGTCCTCGAACTGCGTGTAGACGTAGCGGCGATCGCGATCCTTCAGGCGAAAGAGGCCGAAGGGCTCGGCATCTTCGACGTGGCCCGAAAAGCGTAGCCGCAGCACGGTCCTGCCCGCCGGCAGGGGCTTGGCAAAGCGCAGCCAGACGCTGTCGATGTCTGCCACCGTGGCGCTGCCGCGCTGCACGGTCGCGCCCTCGGTCTGCGCCTCCACGCCGCTCACCGCCAGCTTGCGCGCATGCAGGCGCAGCTCGCGCAGCGGTGTGTCGATCTGCACCTCGATGCGCACGGAGCCCGAAAAATGCTGCGAATCGGGGTTGATGCGCAGCTCCACGCTTTCCGCCAGCGGCGCCACGTTCCTGGGCAGCTGCATGGGCAGGCCGGCGGCCTGCGCGAGCGACGAGGCGAGAAGGGAGAGAGCGAGCAAACTGCGCATGATGTTCAACGCCCGTGCTTGAACTGGGCCGGGCGCTTTTCCAGAAATGCAGCCGTGCCTTCCTTCATGTCGGGCGTGCCGAAGAGCGCATGGAAGTACTGGCGCTCGATGGCCACCGAATCTTTGAGCGGAACCTGGAAAGCCAGGTTCACGAGCTCCTTGATCTGGGCCACCACGGGCGCGCTGAAGCCGGCAATCGTCTCGGCCGCGGCGACGGCCTCCTCGATGAGCTTGTCGGCCGGCACTACGCGCGAGACCAGGCCCGAGCGCTCGGCCTCTGCGGCATCCATCATGCGCGAGGTCAGCAGCATGTCCATGGCCTTGCTCTTGCCCACGGCACGCGGCAGGCGCTGCGTGCCACCCGCGCCCGGCGTGAGAGCGAGCTTGACTTCAGGCTGGCCGAACTTGGCGGTGTCAGCCGCGATCAGGAAGTCGCACATCATGGCCAGCTCACAGCCCCCACCAAGGCAAAAGCCCGCCACGGCGCCAATCACGGGCTTGCGGATCTGCAGGATGGTTTCCCAGTTCTTGGTGATGAGCTTGCTCGTGTAGGCGCTCATGAAGTCGTGCTGGGTCAGCGTGGGGATGTCGGCGCCTGCGGCGAAGGCGCGCTCGGAGCCGGTCAGCACGATGCAGCCGACGCCATCGTCAGCATCGAAGGCCAGCAAGGCCTGACCCAGCTCGTCCATCAGTGGGTCGCTCAGGGCGTTGAGCGCCTTGGGGCGGTTCAGCGTGATGAGGCCAACCTTTCCGCGCTGCTCGGTCAGGATGCATTCGTAGCTCATGGGGACTCCTTGGAATTGGGTGGGGGTGATTGTGGCGCGGCCGCCTGCACGGGCGCCTTGGACAACATCAGGTCCACATAGGTCTGCGCGTCCTGGCGGATCACGAGGCGCACCGGCAGGTACTGCAGCGCGGGCGCGAGCCAGACGTCGGCCGTGAGGTCACCGGAAATCGGGGCATCCGCGCGGGACGGCACAAGGTGCCAGGCCTGGAGCTCGCCGATGGGCGTGGACAGCAACTCCTGCTCCTTCACCGTGTAGCGCCAAGCGTAGAGCCTGCGCGGCAGCGCCAGGGGGATGTCGACCACGGTGCCCGGTTGCATGGTCGCGCGGCCGGTGAGAAAGAGCCAGGTCAGCTGCACGAACTGGCTGGCCGTGTCCTGCACGCCGTCCGGCTGGGGCTGCGTGTCACCGTTGGCCAGCGTCAAGGCCTGGCCGCCGAAGCTCATACTGACCTGGCGCGGTGCCATGAGGATCACCTTGGTGAGCTCGTCATAACGCTGAGGCACGATGCCATGCAGCCCGAGCCGGCCGTCGCTGGTCATGCTGCGCGAGACGATACCGCCAACGGAGAAGGCCAGCGCCACCTGGTAGTGCGCGCCGTCGCGCCGCCATTCCACACTGGCGCTGCCGGTGACCTCGCCGCGGTAGTAGCCGGTGAGCGTGTAGTCGAGCCGCGTCGAGAGCGGCCATTCGGGGCCGGGTTCGCCATCCTGCGCAGCTTGCGCCACCGGTGCAGGCGCGGAGACCGGCTGCGCAGGCGGCGGCACGTCCGGGGGCTCGACGCTGCCGATCTGCACCTCGCCCTGCGCCGCCAGGTGAGCCAGCCTCGATCGCGGTGCCCGCGGCGGCGCTTGCGCCGCCGTGAGCAGTCGGGTCTGCTTCATCTCCTGCACGAAGGTCACCTCGATCGGTGGCGGTGTGCCGCTCTCGGCTCGAAGTGCCAGATCGGTGCGCTGGACCCACTCCCCCACGCCCAGATGTGCCAGCAGGACCGGCACCACCAGCAGGAGCGGTACGCGGCGTTTCAAAGCCAGGTCTTGAGGGTCGCAGCGTCTGCCACGCCAAGCTGAACGCCGCCCATGCCCGGCGCGACCTCAGGCAGCGTGACGGAAAGCGTCATCAGGCGCTGATCCCGCGCGACCAGCAACTCGAGTGGAGCGCCATCGGGCGGCATCAACGCGATCGCCTCGTCCAGCCTGCGGATGCGCCAGCCCGCGCAGGCCAGGATCTCGTCGCCGGGCGCCAGGCCCGCGGCCAGCGCGGCCGAATGAGAAAAAACCTGCTTGACCTGGATGCCGGTCAGCGCGCTCTCGCTGAGCTTGAGGCCCAGCCGCTGCGCCATGCTCGGCGCCTCGTCACGCCAGGCCACGCCTGAGCGTTCGAGCAGTTCGCGCCAGGGCGGGTCCTGCGTGCCGTGGACCCAGCCCGACAGCGCGGCTGCCTGGCCACCGGCTGCGGCCATGATGTCCTTCTCTTGGACCGGGCCGCCGCAGCTGGATCGCCACAGCGCTCGCATCAGCGCGTCGATGGTGGAACCCTCGACGCGCAGGCTCAGGTCCAGCGCCAGTGCAATCAGCGCACCCTTGCCGTAGTAGCTGACCGTGAGGTTGGGCGTGTGCTCGTCGGGCCGGTAGAACTTGGTCCAGGCCTCAAAGCTGGCCTCGGCCACGCTGTGGCACTTGCGGCCCGGCGTGGCGAGCACGCCGCTGAGCGTCTTCGACAGCATCTTCAGGTAGCGCGGCGCATCGATGAGACCGGCGCGCAGCAGCATCAGCTCGTCGAAGTAGGAGGTGAAGCCTTCGAAGAACCACAGCAGGCGTGTGTAGTTCTCGCGCTGGTAGTCATAACAAGCCAGTTCAGCCGGGCGCAGGCGCTTGACGTTCCAGGCGTGGAAGTATTCGTGGCTGAAGAGGCTCAGCAGGTTGGCGTAGCCCTCGCTGATGTCCTCCTGGCCGCGGCGTCGCAGATCGCGCCGCGGCGCCAGCAAGGCCGTGCTTGCGCGATGCTCCAGGCCTCCGCCGCCTTCATCCAGGCAGTTGAGCTGGAAGACGTAGCGCGGGAAAGGTACTTCGCCCCAGAACGCGATCTGGGTCTCGCAGATGCGCTGCACGTCCGCGAGCAGCCGCGCGCCGTCGAAGCTCGGCCAGGCGCCAGCGACGACGATCTCGTGCGGCACTGCGCCCGCCATGAACTCGCCCGACCAGAAATCGCCAATCTCGAAGGGATGGTCGACGAGTTCATCGTAGTCGGCCGCGACATGGCCACCTGCACCATCGGCCGGCATGGCGGTCGCGATACGCCAGCCCGGCGCCAAGCCGACGAGCTCGACGCTGTGCGGCAGACCTTCCTGCCCGTGCACACGCAGGCACAGGCTCGTGCCGTTGAAGAAGCCACGGCGCGCATCGAGCCAGGCCGTACGCACCGACGTGTCGAAGGCGTGGACCCGATAGCGCAGGACCAGCGGAGCGTCTGCCCGGCAGTCCACGCGCCAGCCGGCCTTGTCCAGCTGCTCGACCTTCACGGCCATCCCGCCCTGCTCTGCGGTGAGATCGCTCAGCTGTTTGGCGAACTCGCGCAGCATGTAGCTGCCCGGGATCCAGGCGGGCAGACTGAAGACCTGTCCGGCCACGGGCGCCGGCACCGTCAACGCAATCAGGTAATCGTGTGCAAACCGCTCACTGCAATCGATGCGGTAACGCGGCCCTGCCATCAGCAGCCCGCGGCAGCCAGAAAGCAGAGGAAGGCCGAGACGCTACTCAGGCGGAAACGCAGGTTCAGCCAGGCCTTGGCACCCATCTCGGGATAGAAGCGACGGTCCACCGCATAGCAGACGATCAGCATCACGCCGTGGACGACCAGGCCTGCATAGGGCGGCATGACCACGCCGAGCCAGCCCACGAAGACTGGCACGCAGCCCCAGACGAAATGCGGCGGCGCCGACTGCTGCTGCATGAAGCCCAGGCCCCAATAGATGCCACCCAGGAAGGCCACCACCAAACCGGCGTAGGCCGACAGCGCAAGGCTGGCCCAAGCGTGTGCGTCGAGGTTCCGGTCGCCGATCAGCCAGATCAGCGCCGTGCCAAGGCCAAACGGCGCGAGTCCGGCGTAGGCCAGGCGGCGCGCCTGTGGCGAGTGATCGGGGTCGGCAAGGGCGAAAGTGGCGGCTGTGTTCATCGGGATCAGCCCTTGGCACCAGTGGCGACGTCCGTCAGGCGCCGCTCGAGCTGCTCCAATTTGAGCGCGCCTGGGGCACGCGAGCCATCCTCGAAGAAGACACCCGGCGTGCCCGTGATGTGGAACCGGCGCGCCAGCTCGAGGTTGCGCTGCACTGCTGAGTCATCGCAGCCACCCATGACCTTGATCAGGGGCTTGGCTTCGATCATCCAGCTCTTCCACACGGACGTGCGGTCCTTGGCGCACCACACCGCACGGGCCTTCTCGGGCGAGTCGCCGCCGAGGATGGGAATGACGAAGGTATAGACGGTCAGGTCCTTGGCGCCTTGCAGCGAGCGCTCGAACTGCTTGCAGTAGCCGCAGTTGGGGTCGGCGAAGACGGCGATCTTGCGCGAGCCGTTGCCGGTCTTCCAGACCACGGCGTCGCCGAGCGGCAACTTCGCGAAGTCAACGCGGTTGAGCTTGTCCACTCGATCCTGGGTCAGGTTGCGCATGGCCTTCAGGTCGATGAGATCGCCCTCGATGAGGTAGCTGCCGGTGGCATCCGTGTAGCGAATCTCGTTGCCGATGCGCACCTCCCACAAGCCGGGCATGGGCGAAGGCCGGACCTCGTCGGGCGTGGGGAAGTTGGGCAGACGCTCGGCCAGGGTCTTGCGAATGACGGCCTCGCTAGCGGGTGCCAGCAGGGGCAAGCACAGGGACACAGCGGACAGGAACTTCAGGACAGTCTTCAATTCAAACTCCGAGAGCTTGGGACGTGAGCCAGCGCTTGAGGGGCGGTACGGCATTGAGCAGGCTCAGGCCCCGGTTGCGCAGTTCGCGCAGCGGAGCGTCATCGGCCGCGAAAAGGCGTTGCAGGCCATCGGTCAGTTCACCCATAGCCCAGGTGGCTGCGAGACGCTCGCGTTCGTAGCGCCGCAGCAGTCGCTCATCGCCCAGGGGTCGCCATGTCTCGCGCTCGCGGATCACGCGAGCCAGAGCGGCAACATCGGCCAGGCCCAGGTTCAGGCCCTGTCCGGCGAGCGGATGGATGGTGTGGGCACAGTCACCCAGCAGCACCCATCCCGGGCCGAGCAGCGGTTCAGCACGGGCCAGCGCCAGGGGCCAGGCCGCCCGGCCGCTTGACAGTGCGAGCGCCTGGCCTGTGGCCTCCTGCAGAGCGGCTTCAAAGGCCGCCTCGTCCAGCGCCATCAGCTCCGCGGCACGCGCCTCGGACACGGACCAGACCAGCCCGTAGGAGCGGCCGGGCGCTGGCCGATCGAAGGGCAGCAAGGCCAGCACGTCAGGCGAGCGGAACCACTGGCGGGCCAGGCCCTCGTGCGGCAGCTCGGCGGTGAGCCGCGCTGCAATCGCCCGCTGCGCGTAGGAGCGTCGCTCGAAGCGCACGCCCAGGGCCTGGCGGCCGGTGGAGTCGCGGCCTTCGCAAAGTGCGGTCAGCGCTGCAGGCACGGGGGCATCGACCTCGCGCACATGGGGCGAGAACTTCAGCGCTACACCCAGCTGGCGCTCCAGTTCGGCGGCGTCGGCAATGACGGCCAGCTGGCTTACGCCCTGTTGCCAGCTCGAGAACTCCAGCAGGGCGCCGGGCTGGTCGCCCTCCACGCGCATGTCGTGCACGGGCGTGACGGCGTCGGCGGCCATCTGGTCCCAGACCTTGAGCTCCTTGAGCAAGGCGATGGAGGCGGCGTTGAGCGCGTAGGTGCGGACGTCCTCGGGCGCGGCAGGCGCGGCGGACGCCGCGGACGGCAGGCTGTACAGCGCCACACGCAGGCCTTGCGCCCCCAGGGCCAAGGCCAGGGCACGGCCTACGCAGCCGCTCCCGCGGACCAGAACGTCAAACGTTTGCATGGGTGCCAATTGTAGAAACTAAAATGCCGGGTTCTCCCGAATCCCGCCCGAATCCATAGAAAGCCCCTCATGAGCCTCAAATGCGGCATCGTCGGCCTGCCCAACGTCGGCAAGTCCACCCTGTTCAACGCCCTGACGAAGGCCGGCATCGCCGCCGAGAACTATCCGTTCTGCACCATCGAGCCGAATGTGGGCATCGTCGAGCTGCCGGACCCGCGCCTGCAGGCCCTGTCCGAAATCGTCAAGCCCGAGCGCATCGTGCCGGCCATCGTGGAATTCGTGGATATCGCAGGCTTGGTGGCGGGGGCCTCCAAGGGTGAAGGCCTGGGCAACCAGTTCCTCTCGCACATCCGCGAGACGGACGCCATCGTCAACGTTGTGCGCTGCTTCGAGGACCCCAACGTCATCCACGTCAATGGCAAGGTCGACCCGATCGCCGACATCGAGGTGATCCAGACCGAGCTGTGCCTGGCCGACCTCTCCACCGTCGAGAAGAGCCTGCAGCGCAACTCCAAGCTCGCCAAGTCGGGCGACAAGGAAGCGCAGGCGCTGGTCAAGGTGCTCGAGAAGTGCCAGGCGGCGCTGGACCAGGCCCGCCCCGTGCGCTCGCTGGACCTGGCCAAGGAGGAATGGGCCACGATCAAGCCGCTGTGCCTGATCACGGCCAAGCCGGCCATGTTCGTCGGCAACGTGGCCGAGGACGGTTTCGAGAACAACCCCTTCCTCGAGCGCCTGCGCGAGTACGCTGCGGCCCAGAACGGCCCGGTGGTCGCGATCTGCGCCAAGACGGAAGCCGAGCTGTCGGAAATGGAAGACGAGGACAAGGCGATGTTCCTGGCCGAAATGGGCCAGGACGAGCCGGGCCTGAATCGCCTGATCCGCGCCGGCTTCTCGCTGCTGGGCTTGCAGACCTACTTCACGGCTGGCGTCAAGGAAGTGCGCGCCTGGACCATCCACAAGGGCGACACCGCCCCACAGGCGGCCGGCGTCATTCACACCGATTTCGAGCGCGGCTTCATCCGTGCCCAGACCATCGCCTTCGACGATTTCATCCAGTTCAAGGGCGAGCAAGGCGCCAAAGACGCCGGCAAGATGCGCGCCGAAGGCAAGGAGTACGTGGTCAAGGACGGCGATGTCTTGAACTTCCTCTTCAACGTCTGATTCGACACCACACTCGCGCGCCAGCGCAGGCATGGGCGTGCACAATCAGCCGCCTATGCTGCTCAAGCGCAAGCTCGCCTGGTACCTGGGGCGCTCGACCGCTCTGTTCCTGGCCTATCTGCTGCTGGGGGTGATCGGGCTGAGCCTGACGGTCAGCCCGCAATTTGCCTCGCCCTTCTATCCCGCCGCCGGCCTGGCCTTGGCGGCCCTGCTCAGCTGGGGCTGGCGCTACGTGCCAGCGGTGATGCTCGGCTCGCTTGGCGTCAATTTCTGGTTGAACTGGCATCAAGGCCTGCCGATTCAGTGGACGGTCCCGGCCATCGGCTTCTTCTGTGGATGCCAGGCCCTGGTCGGCGCGGCCCTGGTGCGGCATTTCTGCTCGCGGCCCCTGGTTCTGACCGAGCTGCACGACCTGCTGCGCTTCGGCTTCTGGGGCGCCATGCTGCCCCCCATCGTCGCCTCCAGCCTGAGCACGGCGGCCCTGGTTCACTCCGGCGAGCTGGCACCCGACGCAGCGTTGGCAAACGGCCTGTCCTGGTGGCTCGGCGACTTCGCCGGCTCCCTGGTCGCCGCTCCCATCTTCTTGACCCTGATCGGCCGCCCGCGCAAGGCCTGGGCCGCCAGGCGGCTGACCGTCGGATTGCCGATGCTGGTGTGCTGCGTCCTGATGGGGCTGGCCATCGTGGCCATCATGGAATGGGACTTGGCGCGCTCGCGCAGCGCCTTCGAGCGCGACTCCTCGGAGGCCGCTGAAAGGCTGGACGACCGCCTGCGCGAGGCCCGGCTGGCGCTGGAAGGTGTGCGCAGCATGATGCTGGCCTCGCCTCAGGTGAGCAGGTCCCAATTCCAGCGCAGCACGGCCGCCTTCCTCAAGGAGGGCAGCGCACTGAGGGCCCTGGGCCTGGCTCGCATCGTGCGACGCCAGGACCTGCCCGCCTTCGATCGCGCCGCGCAGACCGAGGGCCTCAGCGGTTTCCACTCCGTCGACCGCAACCGACCAGGCGATGTGGACCCGCCGTCCGACGAGGACATGCTCGTCATCCGCCTGATCGAGCCGATGAGAGGCAACGCCGCCGCCCTGGGCGTGAACCTACGCTCGATCCTCGCCTCGCGAACCACGCTAGCCCGCGCACTGAGCGTGGGGCAGGCGCGCGTCACGCCGGGCTTCAATCTCAGCCAGGACGGACCGGGCACCATCGGCGTGGTGATCTATCAGCCGCTCTTCGACGGCCAGCCCAGCACGCCCGAGGAGCGCCGCGCGAACCTGCGCGCGGTGGCCTTCGCCACCATCCGGCCGGATCGCGCCCTCGAACAGGTGGCCCGCTTCGCCGCCCCGTATCTGAAGTTCTGCCTGATCGACGATGACGTCAGTCGCAGCGCGCGCCTGGCCGGCCCACCGGATTGCGAGGCGGCGCCGACCGGCCAGCAGTTCGTCAGCGAGCGTCGCATCGACATGCCCGGCCGGGACTGGCTGCTGCGTGTCACCGCGCCAGCCATGGTGCAGGGCGCTGAGGGCGTGAGCCTGCCGTTCGCCGTCGCCGCCCTTGCGGCCACGGGCCTGCTGGGCATGATGCTGCTGACCCTGTCCGGCCGGGCCCGCATCGTGGAGGACCTGGTCCGCGTCCGGACCCTGGCCCTCAAGCGCGAAATGGCCGAGCGCATCGAGGCCGGTCAGGCGCGGGACGTCAGCGAGCAGCGCTTTGCCACGATCTTCGCGAATGCGCCGATCGGCATCGGATTCGTCGGCACCTCGGGCCAAATCGAGGAGGCAAACCCGCAGACCTGCCGGCTGATCGGCTGCAGCCATGCGGAGTTGCAGCAGATCCATACATCGGAGTTGATCCACCCCGACGACCTCCCCGAGATTCGGCGCCTGAGCCAGGAAGCGCTGGACGGGCGGATCGATTCGGTGCAACACCAGCTGCGCCTTCTGCGCCCTGACGGGGAAGTACGCCGCGTTCGCCTGCTCTCCCGCTTGCTGCGCGACGTGGATGGCCGCGCCCTGCACTTCCTGGTGGTGGTCGAGGACATCAGCGACGAGCTGCGTGTCCAGGAACTGGAGAGCGCGCGCGAAGCTGCCGAACTGGCGAACCAGGCCAAGACCGACTTCCTCTCTCGCATGAGCCACGAGCTGCGCACCCCGCTCAATGCCATGCTGGGCTTCGTGCAGCTGATGGAGATCGACCCGCTGGAGCGGCTGAGCGAGCGCCAGCTGGCCCGCACGCATCAGGTCCAGCAAGCGGGCTGGCACCTGCTGGCGATGATCAACGACATGTTGGACCTCTCGCGGATCGAAGCCGGCGTGCTCGCGGTCCACATCGAAAGCCTGGATCTTCCGCCGCTGCTCGGCGAGGTCCAGGCCCTCGTAGACGCCGCAGCACACGAGCGCCGGGTCAGCTTCCAGATGGAGCTCTCCGACGACGCCCGGTGGCTGTCGGCGGACCGCACGCGCATCAAGCAGGTGCTGACCAATTTGATGTCCAACGCCGTCAAGTACAACCGCGAAGGCGGCCAAGTGACGGTCGCCACGCACAGGCTGGGGACGCAGGTCGAGATCGAGGTCCGCGACACCGGTCTGGGCATGAGCAGCGCCCAGCTGGGCCAGCTCTTCGAGCCCTTCAATCGCCTGGGGCGTGAGCGCAGCAGCACGGAGGGTACCGGGATCGGCCTGACCATCGCCAAGCGCCTGACCGAGCTGATGGGCGGGACGCTCGAAGTCGAAAGCGTCGAACACCACGGCTCAATCTTCCGACTCCGCCTGCCCGTCGCTGCTTTCGTGCGGCCCACCGGTGCGGCCGAGGTCGTGCAGGCACAAGAGCCCCTGGTGCGCCGGCGCGTGCTCTACGTCGAGGACAACGCAGTCAATGCCGCGGTGATGCGCGGAGTCTTCGAACAGCGCCCGGGGCTGGAGCTGCAAGTCTGCGAGACTGGCGAGGCGGGTCTGGCGGCGCTGGAAGAATCATTGCCGGACCTGCTCCTGCTCGACATGCAGTTGCCAGGCATCGGTGGCGAAGAAGTGCTGCGGCGCCTGCGGCGCCGCTGGTCGCCCGCCGAATTGCCCGTCATCGTGATCTCGGCCAACGCCCTGCCCAGCCAGATCAGTGGGGCCGCCGAGCTCGGCTTGCTCCACTACCTGGCCAAGCCCGTCGACGTGGCGGCCCTGCTCCGCTGGCTCGATCAAGCTCTCCTGGAGCGGCCTCCCGCCCTGTCCGGCAATGCATAGTGAGCATACGCTCACCGTATAAGCATCTTATTTGCGTCACATTGCTGAATTCACCGGGCTTTGGCACTCATTCAAAGAGAGTGCTAATATGTGCAGCCATGGGACCGAAAGGTTCGAGTTTTCCCGAGGGAATCAATCCATGACTGCATCCAATGCTCTTGCACTGCGCGACCCGTTTGCCGTGGTGCCCTCGCTGGGCAACCTGGACGCCTATATCTCCGCCGTCAACCGCCTGCCCCTGCTGAGCGCCGAGGAGGAGGACGATGCGGCCCGCAAGCTGCGCAGCAGCGGTGATCTCGACGCCGCCCGGCGCCTGGTGCTCTCGCACCTGCGTCTGGTGGTCTCGATCTCGCGCCAGTACCTGGGCTACGGCCTGCCGCAGGGTGACCTGATCCAGGAAGGCAACGTCGGGCTGATGAAGGCCGTCAAGCGCTTCGATCCTGACCAGGGCGTGCGCCTGGTGAGCTACGCCATGCACTGGATCAAGGCCGAGATCCATGAATACATCCTGCGCAACTGGCGCCTGGTCAAGGTGGCCACGACCAAGGCCCAGCGCAAGCTCTTCTTCAACCTGCGCTCGCTCAAGCACAGCATGAAGGCCGATGCCTCGGACGACATGGTCCACCGCAACGGCCTGACGGAGTCGCAGGTCGAGCAAGTCGCCAGCACCCTCAACGTCAAGCGCGAGGAAGTGCTGGAAATGGAGACTCGGATGTCCGGCGGCGACGTGGCTCTGGAGCCGCAGACCGACGACGACGGCGAGAGCTTCGCCCCCATTGCCTACCTGGCCGATGAGGACCAGGAGCCGACCCGCGTACTCGAATCGCGCCACCGCGATGCGCTCGCGGGTGACGGCATCACCCGCGCGCTCGAGACCCTGGACCCGCGCAGCCGTCGCATCGTCGAGGAGCGGTGGCTCAAGGTCAACGACGATGCGTCGGGCGGCATGACGCTGCACGAGCTGGCCGCCGAGTACGGCGTGTCGGCAGAACGCATTCGCCAAATCGAGGCGGCGGCGATGAAGAAGATGAGGAAGGCCTTGACCGAGGCCTGAAGAGAAGAAGCCCGCTAGAGCGGGCTTTTTCTTTATGCGCCGCCAAGCAGCAGCTTGATATCGTCGACGAGCGCCTGCGGGCCGAGCCCATATTTCTCGAACACGCGTATGCGCCCCTGCGGGTCGAAAACGTAGCTGGCCGCCGTGTGGTCCATGCTGTACTGGCCCGGTTCCTTGCCCGGCGCCTTTGCGTAGAAGGACTTGAACTCCTTGGCGATAGCGCGCGTCTCGTCGTCATTGCCGCGCAAGGCAACGAAGCTCTTGTCGAAGCTGCCCAGGTAGGCCTTGAGCAGCTCGGGCGTATCGCGCTCCGGATCGATGGTGACGAAGATGCCCTGCACCTTGTCGCCGTCAGCGCCCAGGTTCTTTTTCACCTGGGCCAGCTCGGCCATGGTGGTGGGACAGACATCGGGGCACTGGGTGTAGCCGAAGAAGACCACGACCACCTTACCCTTGAATTCATCGAGCGTGCGCTCCTTGCCGTCGATGTCCTTCATGCGAAATCCTCGCGCGTATTCGGCTCCCGTCAGGTCCACGCCCTTGAAGGCGGTCTGAGCCTGGGGGCTGCAGGCAGCGAGCGAGAGCGCGAAGAACAGGGGCAGGAGCAGGGGCGAGAGCAGGGGCAGGAGCAGTTTCTTCATGGCAGATAGTGGTCGATGAGGAAGGCTGCGAAGAGCAGCGACAGGTGCCAGATCGAGAACATGAAGGTCTTGCGCGCGTACGCATCCGAATACGCGCGCCAGAGCTTGAACGCATGCCAGCAGAACATCAGGCCCAGGATCAGGGCCGAGCCGAGGTAGAACCAGCCGCTCATGCCCGTCAAGAAAGGCAGCAAGCTGGCGGCCAGCAGCACCCAGGTGTAGAGCACGATCTGCAGCCGCGTGTACTCGTTGCCATGTGTGACGGGCAGCATGGGCAGGCCGGCACGGGCGTAATCCTCGCTGCGGTAAAGCGCCAGGGCCCAGAAATGCGGCGGCGTCCAGAGAAAGATGATCAGACACAGCAGCCAAGCTTCGAAGCCTACCTCGCCGCGCAACGCTGCCCAGCCCAGCACCGGCGGCATCGCGCCCGAGGCGCCGCCGATGACGATGTTTTGTGGCGTCATCGGCTTGAGGATCACGGTGTAGATCACCGCATAGCCCACGAAGGTGGCGAAGGTCAGCCACATGGTCAGCGGATTGACCTCGAACCACAGCAGGGTCGAGCCGGCGACGCACAGCGCGCCGGAGAACAGCAAGGTCTGGCCGCGGCCGAGCTCGCCCTTGGCGGTGGCACGCCAAGCCGTGCGCTTCATCTTGGCGTCGATGTGCTGCTCGATCAGGCAGTTGAAGGCCGCGGCCGCCGCAGCCACCAGCCAGATGCCCGCGGTGGCGGCCAGCGCCACCTTCAGCTGAGCGGCCGTCGGAAGACCCGGCACGGCCAGGGCCATGCCGATCACGGCGCAGAACACGATGAGCTGGACCACGCGCGGCTTGGTCAGTTGGTAGAACTGCGTCCAGCGCGAAGGCAGCATGGCGGCAGCCGAGGTTTGGGAAGACATAAGGCTCAAGCGTAAGGGATTCGGGCGCGGGCCAGTACCAGGCTCAGCATCAGCACCAGCATGGCCGCACCGCCCGTGTGGGCAAGCGCTGCCGCCAGCGGCCAGCCGAGCACGACATTGGACAGGCCGCTGGCGACTTGCCAGACTAGCAGCAGCAAGAAGCGCCGCGCCCATCTGTCCTGCTCTGCGCGTTGGAGCGCCCAGGCAAAACCGAGCAGAGCCAGCATCAGCACGAACGCGCCGATCCGGTGGGCGATGTGAATGGCCGTGAGCGCGGCGAAGGGCAGCAGCTCACCTGCGGAGGTCTGGCCCAGGTGACGCCATAACTCGAAGCCATGACGAAAGTCGGGGTCGGGCCACCACTGGCCGGCCTGGCAGGTCGGGACCTCCGAGCAGGCCAGCACGGCGTAGTTGGTGCTGACCCAGCCGCCCAGGGCAATCTGCACCACAGCCAAGCCGAGCACGGCCCAGGCCGCGCGCCTGAGCCAGTCCGGCAGGGGCAGCGGCTTCGGCTCGAACGCCGCCATCTGCCAGGCCAGCAGGGCCAGCAGGCCCAGGGCCAACAGCAGGTGGAGCGTGACGATGGCCGGGAAAAGCCTCATGGTCACCGTCAGCGCACCGAAAGCTCCTTGCACACAGACCCAGGCGAAGCTCAGGGTGGGCCACCAGGGCGAGACCGCGCCGCGCCGGCGCCAGGACATCAGGCACAGCACTCCGCACAGCAGGCCCACGCCACTGGCGAGGTAGCGATGGAGCATCTCGATCCAGGCCTTGCCGTGCGTGACGGGGCCGGTGGGCATGAGCTCCTGCGCGGCGCTGATCTGGCCGTGGGCGCCGACGGGACTGGCCTGGCCGTAGCAGCCGGGCCAGTCCGGACAGCCCAGGCCCGAATCGGTGAGCCGGGTGAAGGCGCCGAAGAGAATGAGATCGAAGGTCAGGAAGAGCGTCAGCACGGTCAGTGCGGCCAGCAGGTTCGCGCCGCGCGAGCGCCACCGCAGCCACAGCAGTGCGCAGCCCGCGACCAGGGCTCCGATGGTGGCCACCTGGCCGATGGGGGCGAGATCGAAGCCCATTCAGCGGCCCGGCCGGTCCCACCCGGCATTGGCCTTGAGCAGGCGGTCCAGATCCTGCTTGATGGCCTTGGGCTCGGCATCGGGCCGGGTGCGCAGCATCCAGCGACCCTGCGGGTCGATCAGGTAGAGGCTGTCGGCGAGCGCATGACCGGCGGCGGGCTTGAGCCAGGCCTCGATCTGGGCTCGCGGCGCGCGCAGGATGGTCGGCGGCACCTCGCGCTCCAGCGCCGCGAGCAGCTTCGGATCGACCTGCGCGTCGTCGGGAATGAGCCAGAGCTTGTCGACCTTGTCGCGCTCCTTGCCCAGCATCTCGCGCAATTGGCGCTGCACGTAGAGCTTGCTCTCGCAGGCCTTGTCGCAAGAGGCGTCCTGCACGAGCGTGAGCAGCCACTGGCCCTTGAGGGACTCCGGCTCCACCGCATGCCCTTGCAGATCGTGGAGCTGAATGGCAGCCGGAATGTCCAGCGGCGGTTCAATCAGTTCACCGTTGGGCTTACCGGTGAGCTTGAGCACGTAGAAGCTGTAGTAGGAGGCCAGCACCGGCGCGGCGCAAACCGCGACCACCAGGGCCAGCTGCAAGCGGCCCACGCGCCGCTGCGCCAGGCCCGGCTGGGGCAGGCTGTGGACGGTCAGTTCAAGCGGGTCGTTTGAAGAATTGGTACCAGACATAAAGACCCAGAATCAGCGCGCAAAGCGCAAACCATTGGAAGGCGTAGCCGTAGTGCTTTTGCAGGCCCAGATCGGGCGCGGCCCAGTCGCGCTTGAGCGCGTCCGCCGGCCCGGTCTGCTGAACCGTCAGGGGCAGGAGCGGCTGGCGAATCTCCCGGGCATAGGCGCCCGGATCGAGATTTTGCCGGATGGGGCCCGAGGCGGCCGGTGAGAACTCGAAAAGCCTGGACGGCGCCGCCAGCAGCAGGCCTTGGACGCTGACCGTGCCCGCGGGCGTCTCGAGCGGCGGCAAGCGGCTGCGGTCCTGCATGTCGCGGGGCAGCCAGCCGCGCTGAACAAGGATCAGCTCGGCGCGGCCTTCCAGCTGCAGCGGCGTCACGACGAAGAAGCCGGCGTGCCCGTCCATGGGTCGGTTGTCGAGATACACGGTCGCATCAGACAGCCAGCGCCCCGTGAGCATCACTTGGCGGTGCAGCCGCTCGGACGACGACGTCCGAAGCAGGGCCGCGTTGTCCAGCGCGGGCAACTTCGCCATGGCCTCGATGTTTTGCTGAAGGGCGAGCTTCTGCGCCGCGCGATCGAGCTGCCAAAGACCCAGCCGCGCCGTCAGCGCACAGCCGGCCAGCGTGGCAACCAGGACGATCAACCGGCTCATAATCCCGCCATGAAATTCATCGTCATCGTCGCTTTCATCGGCATCCTCGGCGCGCTGGCTGCGGCCGGCTTCTTCATGCTGAAGAACAAGGGTCGCGGCGACATGGTGCGCGCGCTGACGCTGCGCATCGGACTCTCGGTGGCCTTGTTCCTGTTCATCCTGCTGGCGTATGTGCTCGGGTGGATACATCCGACGGGCATGCCACTCCAGTAAAAAACGCCGCGTCACCGCGGCGTTTCTTCACGAGCACCGGGGCGCCCGGCATCACATCCAGTAGACGATCAGGTAAAGCCCCAGCCACACCACGTCAACGAAGTGCCAGTACCAGGCGGCGCCTTCGAAGCCGAAGTGGTGGTCGGGCGTGAAGTGGCCCTTCATCAGGCGCAGCGTGATGAACAGCAGCATCAGCATGCCCACGAAGACGTGGAAGCCGTGGAAGCCGGTCAGCATGAAGAACGTGGAGCCGTAGATGCCGGAACTGAGCTTGAGGTTCAGCTCCGTATAGGCGTGGTGGTACTCGAAGGCCTGGAAGCCGATGAAGGTCAGCCCGAGCAGCACCGTGATCCACATGAAGGCGATGCAACGGGCACGCTGGTTGGCCACCAGGGCATGGTGGGCGATCGTCAGCGTCACGCCCGAGGACAGCAGCAAGGCCGTGTTGATCGTCGGGATGGGCCAGGGGCCCATGGTGCGGAAGGCTTCCACGGTGCCGGCCGGCGAGGCCGTGGCACCGGCGGCCACGCTGGGCCACAAGGCCTTGAAATCGGGCCAGAGGATGGCGTTGTCCAGGCTGCCGAGATTGGGCACGGAGTGCGCGCGCGCCCAGAACAGCGCGCCGAAGAAGGCGCCGAAGAACATCACCTCCGAGAAGATGAACCAACCCATGCTCCAGCGGAAGGAGACGTCAATGCGCTTGCTATAGAGGCCCCCCTCGCTCTCGCTGATCGCCTGGCCGAACCACTGCCGGAGGACGAAGAACAGCCACAGCAGGCCGCCCAGCAGCGAGTACTTGCCCCAGTCGTGTCCGTTCACCCACTGGCCAGCGCCGAGGATGACGAAGAACAGGCCGGTGGCCGCCATGACCGGGTGCCGCGAGGGCGCCGGGACGAAGTAGTAAGGGGTCTTGCCCGTCGATGCCGACATTTCGATCTCCTCTTTCTTATCCTTGTGCCACTCCACTGCCGATCACCCACTGGACCAGCAGTACGAGCAGCAGCACGAACAGCAGGGCCCCGATGACACCGGCAATGATCACATGCACCGGATTCAGCTGAGCCACATCCTTCTCGTAGTCCTTGCCGCGGCGCACGCCGAAGAAGGACCAGGCCACCGCGCGAATCGTCTGAAAAATGGACAGGGGCCGTGCCGCCGCCTCCTTCAGATCCGATCCGGGCTCCTCGTTCATGAACTTGCTTCCCCCGCCTTGACCTTGACCTGCTTGCCTGCCACCTCCACGAAGGTATAGGACAGCGTGATGGTCTTGACGTCCTTGGGCAGTTTTCCGTCGACCACGAAGATCACCGGCCACTGCTTGCTCTCGCCGGGCTCCAGCGTGTATTCGTTGAAGCAGAAGCACTCAACCTTGTTGAAGTGTGCCTCAGCCTGGCGCGGTGCGTAGCTCGGGATCGCCTGGGCTGACATGGTGCGCGCCTGGGTATTGCGGAACTCGTACATCACCGTCGTCATCTCACCCGGGTGCACCGTCAGATGGCTGACCGCGGGCTTGAACTCCCAGGGGCCGTGGACGTTGGCATCGAATTCGACCGTCACCAGACGGCTCTTGTCCACCTGCATATTGGCCACCGCCTCCTTGCGCTCGGCCTGGGTCAGCTGGTTGATGCCTAGCGCCACGCACATCGAGCGGTACAGCGGCACCATCGCGTAGCCGAAGCCGCCCATCAGGGCGACGACGACCACGAGCTTGCCGGCCATGTGCAGGTTTTCGCGCTGCAACGCGGCTTTGAGAGACCAGCGCGACTTCATCATGAGGACCTCAAAAACCCCAGATCGCTGCCTTGACCATGAAACCCACGAAGAAGACCGCCACCACGCTGGCCAGCGTCAACGCCAGCCGCAGGTTGGCCTTCGTCTGCTCCTCGGTCTTGCTCATCAGCCAATCACCTTGGTCGCCGCAGCGTTGAGCTTGGGCGGCTCTTCAAAGGTGTGGAACGGCGCCGGCGAAGGCACTTCCCACTCGAGGCCTTCAGCGGCTTCCCACGGCTGCTGGGCGGCCTTCTCGCCCTTGCCGCGCATCACGGGCAGGACGATGAAAAGGAAGAAGTAGACCTGGGCCAGGCCGAAGGCGAAAGCACCGATCGAGGCAATGGCGTTGAAGTCGGCGAACTGGGCCGGATAGTCGGCGTAGCGACGTGGCATGCCGGCCAGGCCCAGGAAGTGCATGGGGAAGAAGGTCACGTTGAACGCGATCAGCGACCACCAGAAGTGGATCTTGCCGCGGGCCTCGCTGTACATGACGCCGGTCCACTTCGGGCTCCAGTAGTAGAAGCCGGCGAACAAGGCGTAAAGCGAGCCGGCCACCAGCACGTAGTGGAAGTGGGCCACGACGTAGTAGGTGTCCTGCAGCTGGATGTCCACCGGCGCCATGGCCAGGATCAGGCCGGTGAAGCCGCCCATGGTGAACACGAAGATGAAACCCACCGCAAAGAGCATGGGGGTCTCGAAGGTCATCGAGCCACGCCACATCGTCGCCAGCCAGTTGAAGATCTTCACGCCCGTCGGCACGGCGATCAGCATGGTGGCGTACATGAAGAAGAGCTGGCCCGTCACCGGCATGCCCGTGGCGAACATATGGTGCGCCCAGACGATGAAGGACAGGATGGCGATCGAGGCCGTGGCATACACCATGGAGGCGTAGCCGAAGAGCTTCTTGCGGGCAAAGGTCGGCACGATCTGGCTCACGATGCCGAAGGCCGGCAAGATCATGATGTAGACCTCGGGGTGACCGAAGAACCAGAAGATGTGCTGGTACATCACCGGGTCGCCGCCGCCTTGTGCGGTGAAGAAGCTGGTGCCGAAGTGACGGTCCGTCAGCGTCATGGTGATGGCACCGGCCAGCACGGGCATCACAGCGATCAGAAGGTAGGCGGTGATCAGCCAGGTCCAGCAGAACATCGGCATCTTCATCAGCGTCATGCCCGGAGCGCGCATGTTCAAGATGGTGACGATGATGTTGATCGAGCCCATGATGGAGCTCGCACCCATGATGTGCATGGCGAAGATGCCGGCGTCCATCGAGGGGCCCATCTGCAGCGTCAGCGGCGCGTAGAGCGTCCAGCCGGCCGCGGGTGCGCCACCCGGCATGAAGAAGGAACCCACCAGCATCAAGGCCGCCGGGATAAGCAGCCAGAAGCTGAAGTTGTTCATGCGGGCGAAGGCCATGTCCGACGCACCGATCTGCAACGGCACCATCCAGTTCGCGAAGCCCACAAAGGCCGGCATGATGGCCCCGAACACCATGATCAGACCGTGCATGGTCGTGAACTGGTTGAACATCTCCGGGTTGAAGAATTGCAGGCCCGGCTGGAACAGCTCGGCACGGATGCACAGGGCCAGTATGCCGCCCACGATCAGCATCGTGAACGAGAACAGCAGGTACAGGGTCCCAATGTCTTTGTGGTTGGTGGCGAAGACCCAGCGCCGCCAGCCCGTGGGTGCATGGTGGTCGTGGTGGTCGTCGGCGTGTTCGCCATGCCCGTGGTGATCGATCACTGCGCTCATCTTGTCTCTTCCTTCGCTTCGAGCCTGATGATCACTTGCGCGCGGCAAGCACTTCGGCGGGCTGGACGATCTGACCGGTCTTGTTGGACCAGTTGTTCTTGGTGTAGGTGATGACGGCGGCCAGGTCGGTGTCCGACAGCGCCTTCCACGAGGGCATGGCACCGTTGAGACGGCCTTCCAGCACGGTCTTGATTTGGACGTTCTTGTCGGCGTCGAGCACCACGGCGGAACCATCCAGCGGCTTGATCGGACCGGCCCCCTTGCCGTCAGGCTTATGGCAGACGGCACAGTTGGATGCGTAGACCTTCTCGCCACGAGCCACCAGTGGGGCCATCTCCCAGACCTTGTTCGGATCGTCAGCCTTGGCGGCCATCGCCTTCTTCTGCTCGGCCACCCAGGCCGTGTACTCCTCGGCCGTCACCACCTTGACGTTGATTGGCATGAAGGCGTGCTCCTTGCCGCAGAGCTCCACGCACTGGCCGTAGAACATGCCGGTCTGCTCAGCCTTGAACCAGGTGTCGCGCACGAACCCCGGGATGGCGTCCTGCTTGATGCCGAAGGCGGGTACGCCCCAGGAGTGGATCACGTCGGCCGCCGTGGTGATGATGCGGACCTTCTTGCCCACCGGCACCACGAGCGGGTTGTCGGTCCTGAGCAGGTAGTCGTCGCCCTCGGGCTTGCCTTCGTCGGAAGCCTGGCGCTGCTTGACGTCCAGCGTGGACAGGAAGCCGACGCCTTCGCCCTCGCCCATCACGTAGTCGTAGCCCCACTTCCACTGATAGCCGGTGACCTTGACGGTGAGGTCGGGGTTGGTCGTGTCCTTCATGGCCACGACGACCTTGGTCGCTGGCAGTGCCATAACGATGACGATGATGAAGGGCACCACTGTCCAGGCCACTTCGACCGCCACGCTTTCATGGAAGCTGGCCGGCACCGCACCCTTGCTCTTGCGGTGCTTGAAGATGGAATAGAACATCACACCGAAGACGGCGACGAAGATCACCAGGCAGATGATCAGCATGAAGTTGTGCAGCCACATTTGCTCCTGCGCGATCTTGGTGACCGGCGGATGCAGATTGAGCTGGTTCACCGCCGGGCCGCCCGGCAGGTCCTTGACACCTTGGACGGCCAGCGCCGCACCGGCGGACAGCGCCATCGCTGTCGCCAGGGCCCCACGTCCGATTCGTCGGACGAGGCCGGTCGCTTTCCCGTGCACTCCTGCGTGTTCAATCATCATGGTTGTCACTTCTCGTTCATATTCAACCAACGAGGACTCCCGCACGAACAACGATCCACCAGCGCGGAAACCCTTCGCATCATGCCCATGGCACACCGGGACGCTCCAACCCCGGTCGGGCCACCCATCGAATGAGCGGCGCAAGGCCAATCGGCGGCGGATTTTAGCCTTAGCCCCCAGAGGCATCCGGGGCATTCGGCCCGGTGTTTCCCCTCGGGCAGGCTCAGCTCTTTTTGAGCATCTGGCGCATATGGTCCAGCGAGACCTCGGTCTGGGCCTCGATCTTCAGCCGGGGTTGCGGCTTGAAGGCGTGACCCTGGACAAGTTCCAGCGTCAGCGCGATCCGCCCCTCGGCATTGCGCAGGCCCTCGAGCAGCTCGAGGTAGCGCCGACGCCAGGCCGGCGTGCGCAGGCCCTTGTAGCGCGCGGGGGCCAGATTGCCGCCGATCGCGCGCAGATCGCGCAGCAGGTCCTCGGGCCGCCCCCAGGTCAGCGTGATACGTTCCTGGTCCATGACTGGGTCGGCGAATCCAGCCTGCACGAGCAGATCGCCAACGTCGTGCATGTCCCACCATTCGGGTCCAGCTGGGCCAAAGCCCTCGCGGGCGTGGAGCGCGCGCAGCTCCGCAAAGCTGTCCGGGCCGAAGCAGCTGAACATGACGAAGCCCTCGACGGCCAGCGCCGCGTGCCAGCGGGAGATTAGCGTCGGCAGCTCGGCATGCGCATGCAGATCCAGATGCGACCAGAGCAATTGGGCCGAGCCGGGTGCGACCTGCTCCGGGCAGAGGACCGTGACCTCGGGGCGGCCAGTCAGGCGCCCCAGCCAGCCCCGCTCATGCTGGCGGCGGCTGCGGGCGGCCAGTTCGGGCAGAGTCTCGATGCAGACCTGTTCGGCGCGCGGATAGGTCAGGCGCAGCAACTCGTCACTGGCGCCAAGAAAGGCCGGCCACTGAAGCACGCGTGCCGGTTGGACCTTGATCACGGCCAGGCGCTCCACCATGCGGGCGGCCAGTTCGGCCTGCAGCCAAGGTGGCCCCTCGGCGCGTGCAAGCCGCCGGGCCTGATGCAGGGCGGCTTGCGGATCGATGGATTGGGGACGGCTGGACATCAGGGCGGGCAGTATATTGAGTCGATGTTGTCCGGGCTGCTGCAAGGCCAATGCCCCGTCTGCCGTGCATCGGGCCAAGCGTGCATCTGCAGCGCCTGCCTGGCGCCATATGCACCGTCCGCCCCCCGCTGCACCCGCTGCACCCGCTGCAGGCGTTGCGGCCTGCGGCAGGCGACGCGCCAGCCCGTCTGCGGCCACTGTCTGGTCGAATCACTGCCATTCAGTACCACCCGGGTGGCGGTGGATCACGCATTCCCCTGGGACTCACTGCCATCAGGACGAGTCGAATTCCACCGCGCACCGGAACTGCAGCGTGCTGCGTGCCGCGAGCCGCGAGGGGCGTCGAGGTCCAGGCCTGGGTGCTGGCGCACAGGCCAGGCCAGGCCAGGCCAGGCCAGGCCAGGCCAGGCCAGAATAGAGCCCATGTTCCATATCGTCCTTGTCCAGCCCGAGATCCCACCCAACACGGGCAACGTGATCCGGCTGTCGGCCAACACCGGCTGCAACCTGCACCTGATCGAGCCGCTGGGCTTCTCGATGGAAGACAAGCTGCTGCAGCGCGCCGGGCTCGACTATCACGAGTACGCCAGAACCAGGCGGTATGCCGATTGGGAGACCTTCATGCGTGAGGCAGCCCCGACCAAGGATCGCATGTTCGCCTTCACCACGAGGGGCAGCCACTCCCTGGCCACTCAGCGATGGCAGGCAGGCGATTGGCTGGTGTTTGGCAGTGAAACAGCCGGCCTGCCGGCCGCGCTACGCGACGGCTTTCCAGAAGCGCAACGGATCCGCCTGCCCATGCGCTCGGGCCAGCGCAGCCTCAATCTCAGCAACGCCGTTGCCGTGGCCGTCTTCGATGCTTGGCGGCAGTGCGGCTACGACGGCGGGGCGTAGTGCCGGGCAATTGCGGGACTCAGGCCCGAGAGCGGCGCACAACCCGCCCGACCACCAGCCGACCAGCCATCAGCAGCACGTCGGTCTCTGGCGCGGGCACACGATTGGCCACCCTGACCAAAACGTTGTCTAAGATGGTGCCGCCCCCCGCGCATCACAGCGCAAACCCGCCGCCGCGCGGCATTGCGCCCTCTCGATTGCGATCAGATCACAAGGCGCGCAACCTCAGTGCTCGGACCGGGCCTGCCGGCCCATCAGCAGATCGATCGCGGCCATGGGCGTGAGCCGGCCGTCCAGCACGGCACAGACCGCGGCGGTGATGGGCATGTCCACGCCGAGCGCGCGGGCGCGGGCCAGCACCGTCGGTGCGCTGTAGACACCCTCGGCGACATGCCCCAACTCGGCAAGGATCTGCGGCAAGCTCTTGCCCTCGGCCAGCATCAGGCCTACGCGCCGGTTGCGCGAGAGGTCACCAGTGGCGGTGAGCACCAGATCGCCCATGCCCGACAGGCCCATGAAGGTCGTGGCCTCGGCACCCAAGGCCAGGCCCAGGCGCAGCATCTCGGCCAATCCGCGCGTGATCAGTGCGGCGCGCGCATTGAGACCTGGTGGGTTCTCGACGTCGCCGCGCGCGCGCAAACCATCGGCTGCACCGACGGCGATCGCCATGACGTTCTTGACGGCTCCGCCAACTTCGACGCCCACGGGATCGTTGGAGGTGTACACGCGCAGCCGCTCACCATGAAAGGCATCCACGGCGGCCTGCGCCAGATCGGCGTCTTCGCTCGCAGCCACCAGTGCAGTGGGCTGGCCCGCCGCGACCTCCTGCGCAAAGCTCGGCCCCGAGAGAATGCCCGCCCGCAGGCGCGGCTGCACCTCGCGGGCGATCTCGTGGCCCAGCAGGCCCGTACCCGCCTCGAAACCTTTGCACAGCCAGAGCACGCGCGCGCCATCGGGCAACGCGGCGAGCATGCTACGCAGGGCGGCCATGGGCGTGCCGATGACGATGAGGCCGTCCGTCCCCGCATGCGCGACGGCGGCCGCGAAATCATCGCCCACCGCCAGATTGGGCGGTAGCGTACCTTCCGGCAGATAGCGGGTATTGCGTCCCGTAAGGCGCATCTCGGCGACGGCGGCCCCGTCGCGCGCCCAGAGCAAGACCTCGTGGCCGCTGGCGGCCGCCTGGATGGCCAGGGCCGTGCCCCAGGCGCCGGCTCCGAGGATACTGATCTTCAACTTGGCTCGAAGCGACTTAGTTGATGGCGGTGCTCTGCTGGCCCGCAGCCGCGGCTTCGAGCTGGGCTTGGCGCTGCTCGAACATGGCCTGGAAGTTCACTTCCGTCAGCAGCACGGGCGGGAAGCCGGCGCGGTTGCAGACGTCAGAGACGATGGCGCGCAGATAGGGGTAGATCATCTGCGGGCAGACGATGCCGAGGATGCCGTCGAGCTGCTCCTGAGGCACGTTGCGGATCTCGAAGATGCCGGCCTGCTTGGCCTCGACCAGGAACAGGGTCTTGTCGCCGACCTTGGTGTTCACGGTGGCCGTGACGGTCACCTCGAAGATGCCGTCGGCGACGACTTCCGCGGCCAGGGCCAGGTTGATGTCCACCTGGGGCTGGTTCTGCTCCAGCAGGATCTGCGGGGCATGAGGCTGCTCCAGCGACAGATCCTTCAGGTACATGCGCTGGATCTGGAACACGGGGGCGGCGTTGTCTTGGTCGGCCATGATGATGCTTCCAAAAAAGGGAAGCCCGTCGGCTTGACGGGCGGTGAATGGATTATGGATCAGGGCCGCGGACCGACCTTTCGGGGTCTCCCCGGCCTTGAAATCCAATGAGCCGGCACGGCTCGGCGGCTTCAGCTCACGCTGCGGCGAGCAGGGGGAGCAACTCGCCCCGGTGATCGAGGGCGATCAGCTCGTCGCATCCGCCGACATGGGTCTCGCCGATGAAGATCTGCGGCACGGTGCGGCGGCCGGTGAGCTCGATCATGGCGTCGCGCTGCCCCGGATCCAGGTCCACGCGCACTTCCTCGATGCTCGCCACACCGCGGTTCTTCAGCAGGTTCTTTGCCCGGATGCAGAAAGGGCATACCAGGGTCGTGTACATCTTGACGGCTTGCATCAGGCTCTCTCGATCGGCAGGTTCGCATCGCGCCAGGCCGGGAAACCACCGGCCAGGACCTGGGCCTTTTCGTAGCCCAGCTTGTGCAGCATGCCTGCCGCGCGCTGCGCGCGTGCGCCGCTCGCGCACATCAGCACGATGGGCAGGGTCTTATTCTTGGGAAGCGACTTGTCGCCCTCCAATGTGGCAAGCGGGGCGTTGCGCGAGCCGGCCGCGTGGCCCTTGGCGTATTCCTCGGCCTCGCGCACGTCGATCAGCACCGCCTTCTCGCGGTTGATCAGCTGCACGGCCTGGGCCGGCGTAAGGCCCGCGCCGCCACGGCGCAGCATGGGCCAGGCCAGCATGCCACCCGAAACCAGGGCGGCCAGGATGAGGTACCAGTTGTCGATAAGGAACTTCAAGAGGGGCCTGTCAGTGAAAGGTGAAACCGCCAATTATAAAAAGGACGGCCGCCAAAGCGGCTCCTAAGGACATGCCCTGAGCCGTGCACGAATCCCGCCTCCAACTTGAAGCACGCCTGAAACCGGTGAAAAGTAGAATCCGCCGGCCCAAGAAGGGCGGCCGCACACTCTGACGATTCATGTACAAGCTCGTTCTCATCCGCCACGGCGAATCGACCTGGAACCTGGAAAACCGCTTCACCGGCTGGACGGACGTGGACCTCACGCCGACCGGCGTCGAGCAGGCCAAGCAGGCTGGCCGCCTGCTCAAGGAGGCGGGCTACGATTTCGACCTCGCATACACCTCGGTGCTCAAGCGCGCCGTGTGGACCCTGTGGCATGCGCTTAACGAGATGGACCGCACCTGGCTGCCGGTCATCCACAGCTGGCGCCTCAATGAACGCCATTACGGCGCCCTCCAGGGCCTCAACAAGGCCGACATGGCCAAGCAGTACGGCGACGAGCAGGTGCTGATCTGGCGCCGTTCTTACGACACTCCGCCGCCCGCGCTCGAGCCCAGCGACCCACGCAGCGAACGCTCCGACCAGCGTTACGCCAAGCTTGCCGAGGGCGAAGTGCCGCTGACCGAATGTCTGAAGGACACAGTCGCGCGCGTCCTGCCCTTCTGGAACGAGATCGTGGCACCCGCGATCCTGCATGGCCGCCGCGTGCTGATCGCCGCCCACGGCAACAGCATCCGCGCCCTGGTCAAGTACCTGGACGGCATCGCCGACGACGCCATCGTCGGCGTCAACATCCCCAACGGCATTCCGCTCGTCTACGAACTCGACGAAAACCTCAAGCCGATCCGCAGCTACTACCTCGGCGATGCCGAAGCGGCGGCCAAGGCGGCGGCAGCGGTGGCCAATCAAGGCAAGGCCTGATGCTCCGTTTCGCCGCGAACCTCAGCTGGCTATACACGGAGCTGGCCTTCGAGGATCGATTCGCGGCGGCGGCGGCCGACGGTTTTCGGAGCGTCGAGATCCTCTTCCCCTACGAGCACAAGGCCGCCAGAGTGGCGACCTTGCTGCAGCAGCATGACCTCGAGTGCGTGCTGATCAACGCGCCGCCCGGTGACTGGGCACGCGGCGAGCGCGGCCTGGCCGCCTTGCCAGGGCGCGAGGCCGAATTCCGCGCGAGCCTCGAAGAGGCGATCGCCTATGCGCAGGCAATTGCTTGTCCGCGCGTGCACGTGATGTCCGGCCTCGGCGATGAGAGGCATAGCGAGTTGTGGATCGCCAATCTGCGCCAGGCCGTCAAGACCGGCTTCCCGCTGAGCATCGAGCCGCTCAACGCCCGCGACGTACCCGGCTATTTTCTGCGCAACAACGCCCAGGCCCTGGACCTGATCGAGCGCGTCGGCGCGCCGAATCTCGGCCTGCAGTTCGACCTCTACCACGCGGGTCACACCGAGGCCGACGTGGGCGCTTCGCTGCGCGCCAGCATCGCTCGTGTCCATCATGTGCAGATCGCCGGCCTGCCCGACCGGCACGAGCCCGACCAGTTCGACCAGCTAGCCCTGCTAGACGCGCTGGGCTACACGGGCTGGATCGGCTGCGAATACAAGCCGCGCGCAGGCACTTCGGCGGGCCTGGGCTGGCTCAAGCAGGTATAGGCTCGACCGTCACCGCGACCTTGGGCTCCGGGTTCCCGCCGCCGCGGATCACGCCGCGTAGCGGCGCTACGTCGGCATAGTCGCGGCCCCAGGCCAGCGTCACGTGGTCCTGGCCGGCGAGCGTGTTGTTGGTCGGATCGAGCGCGATCCAGCCGTGCTCGGGGCACCACACGGCCACCCAAGCGTGCGAGGCATCGGCACCGATCAGCCGCGGCTTGCCCGGTGGCGGCTGCGTGAGCAGATAGCCCGAGACGTAGCGCGCCGCCAGGCCCAGCGAACGGCAGGCGCCGATCATCACGTGGGCGAAATCCTGGCAGACGCCGCGCTTGAGGGCCAAGGCCTCGGGAGCGCGCGTGCCCACGCTGGTTGCGGTCGTTGCGTAGCGGAACTCGGTATGAATCAGCGTCATCAAGGCCATGGCCCCCGCGGCCACGCTGATGCCGGGCGTGAAGGCGCGCCGGCCAAAGGCCGCGAGGCTGGCCTCGTGCGGCGCAAAGCTCGAGGCGAGCACGAACTCCACCGCCTCCGTGGCCACCGAACCGGCGCGATAACGCAGGCCCTGGGTCACATCCTCCCAGGCGGGGCTGAGCTTCGGATCCGGCGGTGTGGGAGCTTTGATGCCGGCCTCGAAACTGCTGGAGACCGACAACTGCTCATGCACCAGCGCATGGCTGAACACGATGCGGCCATTCCCCCAAGGGTCTCGCGAGAGGCGCGCGTCTTCGATCTCGCCGTCGAACTGCATTTTCCAGCCATCGGGCGCAGGCATGATCTCGAGCTTCCAGCCGCGCACCTCCTGATCGGCTGTGCAGCGCGGCGAGAGGCAGGCCAGGTGATGGGCAAGCTCGACCGGTGCGTCGTACTCGTAGACGGTCTCGTGATGCACGCGAAGCCAACGGACATCTGCATTCATTGCCACACCAATCTGTCGACCCGGCCGACGTGACTGAAGAAGTGACGGCTGATCTGCACAGACAAGGTCAGCGCCTGCTCGCTGGCGTCCTCCAGCAAGCCGCAGAGCCGGCTGTACTTACCTTGCGCGTCCGGCCGGCCGATCTCGGCCAGGGGCCAGTCCTCGGGTCGCGGCAGCGGGCGCGCGGCGTCCAGCGCCCAGTCCTGATCATGCCGCGAGAGCTTGACGAAGCGCTCACGCAACGTGCGCGCCACCCAGGCCAGGGAGCGCGGGTTGTCGGTGTTGTGCACGAGCAGGTGCAGCAGCGGCAGCACCTCGCGCCGGCCCGGAAACTGGGCCCGGTAAGTGATGCTGGAATCGAAGAGGCCCAGCAGCAGGTTCAAGCCGGCGTCGCTGGCGGGCAGGCCGTGGGCAAAGCCTTCGACCATCACATTGCACAAGAAGTCCAGGCGCTCGATCTGCCGGCCCACGCTGAGCAGACGCCAGCCATCGTCGCGGGTCATGCGGTCGGTCTGAGCGCCGGTGATGGCGGCCAGGTGCATGTCAGCCCGCGAGAGCACGCCCAGCACGGCGGAGTGCGGCGCCACCGGGTTGGCGGCCAGGAGTTGGCCGAGGTTGTGGCTGAACTGGTCGGCCGCATCGTGGATGAGCTTCCAGTGCTCGCTCGAGATCCGCTCGCGCAGTGCGTGTGAGCAGGTCTGCAGCGCGCGCAGGTTCCAGGCAACGCTGGTCGCCTCCTTGGTGTCGACCAGGGCTTGGACGAGGCTGCGCTCGAACAGACGCAAGGACTGCTCAGCCGAGGGCACGCTCTCGCCCACCAGGCCCGAGCGCCGCGCCAGCGCATCCAGCACGCGCAGCATCTCGGGGTCGGTGCCCTCGCGCTGGTAGCCGGCCAGGGCTTCCAGCGTGAACCGGGCCAGGCGCACGCAGTTCTCGGCCCGCTCGGCGTAGCGGCCGAGCCAGAATAGGTTCTCGGCCGAGCGGCTGGTCACAGTCCAGTGCACGTTCTCGAGATCGGCCGGCGACAGGGGCTTGGCCAGCAGGCTCGTCGCGTCGACCGCGCCGTCGGTCAGCACCCAGGTGTCGATGCTGGCACTGCCGCCCTGCATGGACAGCCAGGGGTCCGCCGGACCGGGCTTCGAATCGTGGCGCTGCTCCACGCGCGTCAGGCCGCCGGGCAGCACGGTGTAGCCGCCCTGCCCGTCCGCCAGCGCGAAGACGCGCAGCACCGCGGCGCGCGGCTCCAGCAGGCCGTCGCGCCAGACCGGCGTCTCCGAAGGACGCAGCCGCGCCTGAAGCGTGTGCGCCGCCGGATCATTGCCGATGCGCGCTGCCAGCTCCTGGCGCTGTGTGGGCGAGAGCTGCGCCACCAGCTCGGGCCGGAAGCTACGCGTCGTCTCGCTGCTGGGGAAAGTCGGCGCCACCACATAGTCGGCGAGCTTGGTGCTGTGGGCGCTCCAGGCCGCATCCTCCCCACACCACCAGGAGGTTGTCGCCGGCAGCAGCAACTCCTCGTCCAGCAGGGCCTGGGCCACGCCGGGCCAGAAGGCCGCGAGGCCCGGGCTCTCCAGCCAGCCCGCGCCGGGCGCATTCGACACCACGACCTCGCCCGCGCGCATGGCCTGCAGCAGGCCCGGCACGCCCAGGGCCGAATCGGAGCGCAGCTCCAGCGGGTCGAGGTATTCGTCGTCCACGCGCCGCATCAGCACATGCACGCGCTCCAGGCCCAGCGAGGTCTTCAGATAGAGCTTGTCGCCGCGTACGGTCAGGTCGCCACCCTCCACCAGGGTGATGCCCAGGTAGCGGGCCAAGAAGGCATGCTCGAAATAGGCCTCGTTGCGCGGCCCCGGCGTGAGCAATGCCACGCGCGAGCGCGAGCCCTCCGGCGAGAGGCTCATCAAACCTTGCAGCGCCGACTGGAAGCTCGCGGCCAGGCGCTGCACCTTGAGCTCGCCGAAGGCCTCGGGGAATTGCTGGCCGATGATGAGTCGGTTTTCCAGCACATAGCCCAGGCCCGAGGGTGCCTGGGCACGCTGGCCCACCACCCACCACAGGCCGTCGGGCCCGCGCATCAGCTCGAAGGCCATACAGTGCATCCATCGCCCGCCCTGCGGCTTGCAGCCGTGCATGGGCCGCAGGTACTGCGGATGGGCGAAGACCAGAGAGGCCGGCAAGAGGCCCGCGTCGAGCAGCTTGCGCTCGCCGTAGATGTCGGCCATGGCCGCCTCGAGCAGGCCGGCACGCTGGATCACGCCACGCTCGATGGCGCGCCACTCGGCCGGGCCGATCAGCATGGGCAACAGTTCCAGCGGCCATGCGCGCGAGGCTTGGCCGCCTTCGTCGTAGACGTTATAGGTGGCACCGTCCTCGCGCACGCGGCGCTGAGTGCGGGCCGCCTTGGCGGCCATGTCCTGCCAGCCGGCGGCACCGCCGGCGGCGAAGAAGCGTTGCCACAGGGGCGCGAGCTGCTGGGGCTGCAGGCCCGGGCGCATCAGTTGGTCGTGCAGCTCGCTGTAGTGGCCGTCGTGGCCGCGCAGCGATGCGGCGCGGGCCAGACCGATGCCATCGAGCGTCTCCTCGCCGAGCAGGCTGGCCTGTTTGGGATGTGAAGGCATGGGCGAATCATGCCTCGACATGCATCGGTCCGGTCACGGCCGTCGCAAGTCGAGCGTGAAAGGGTGCTCCCAACTCGGCTGCGGTGCACGCACCTCGATCCGGCCGGGTGTGTGGCCCATGGCCTCGAAGCGCGCCAGGCGGCGGCTCTCAGCCTCATAGGCGTTGACGGGCAGGGTCGAATGATTGCGGCCGCCCGGATGGGCCACGTGATAGCGGCAACCCGCGAGCGAGCGCTGCATCCAGGCGTCAACGAGGTCGACGCTGAGCGGTGCATGCACGGCGATGCTCGGGTGCAGGGCCGAGGGCGGCGACCAGGCCTTGAAGCGCACACCGGCCACGAACTCGCCCGGGCGGCCCGTAGGCTGCAGGGGCAGCGCACAGCCATTGACCATCAGCCGATGGCGCGGATCGATCAAGCCCGTGACCTTGACCTCGATGCGCTCCAGCGAGGCATCGACATAGCGCACCGTGCCCCCAGAGCTGCCCTCCTCGCCCATCACATGCCAGGGCTCCAGCGCATTGCGCAGCATGACGTGGACGCCGTGCGCCGAGAACTCGCCGGCCTTGGGGAAGCGGAACTCGAAATGCGGAGCAAACCAGGCCGAGTCGAAGGCGAAGTCGGCGTTGCGCATCTCGGCCATCACGTCCTCGAAGTCCATGGCCACGAAGGTCGGCAGCATGAAACGGTCGTGCAGGGCTGTGCCCCAGCGTACCAGGGGCGCTCGGTAGGGCTCGCGCCAGAAGCGCGCGACCAGGGCGCGCAGCAGCAGCTGCTGGACCACGCTCATGCGCGCGTGCGGCGGCATCTCGAAGGCGCGCAGCTCTAGCAGGCCCAGTCGCCCGGTGGCGGAATCGGGCGAGTAGAGCTTATCGATGCAGAACTCGCTGCGATGCGTGTTGCCGGTCACGTCAACGAGCAGGTTGCGCAGCGAGCGGTCGATCAGCCAGGGCGGCATGTGCTCACCACGCTCCTCGCAGGCGCGCTGGATCTCGCTCAGGGCAATCTCGAGCTCGCGGAGCTGGTCCTGCCGCGCTTCGTCCACGCGCGGGGCCTGGCTGGTCGGTCCGATGAAGAGGCCGGAGAACAGGTAGCTCAGCGAGGGATGGTTGTGCCAGTAGGCCAGCAACGAGGCCAGCAGGTCCGGGCGGCGCAAGAAGGGCGAGTCGGCCGGCGCGGCCGCACCGAGCACGAAGTGATTGCCGCCGCCGGTGCCGCTGTGGCGGCCGTCGATCATGAACTTCTCGCTGGACAGTCGCGACAGCCGCGCTGCCTCATAGAGGAACTCGGTGTTGCGCACCAGCTCCTTCCAGTCGTGCGCGGGGTGGATGTTGACTTCGATGACGCCGGGGTCGGGCGTGACCTGCAGCACCTTGAGGCGTGCATCGCGCGGCGGGCCGTAGCCTTCAAGCACGATCTTGCAGCCGGTCTCCACGCAGGTCGCCTCGACGGCCGTCAGGAGCTCGAGGTAGTGCTCCAGGCGCGCAAGCGGCGGCATGAAAACGTAGAGCACGCCACTGGCCTCACCCTGCGCCTCAGCCTTGGGGCCGTTGGCACGGCGGGGGTCGCGCGCCTCGACGCACAGGCCGGTGCGCGTGATGTCGCGGGCGCTCTCGAAGCGCTTCGGCGCCCGCTCGGGGCCCTGCATCCGGATCTTGGCCGGTGCGACCTCGTTCGAGGCGAAGGGGTCGGCCTCAATGAGATAGGGGAAGTCGGCCTTGGCTACCCAGGGCTGCGAGTCCAGCGGCAGCCGGTAGCCCATCGGCGAGTCGCCCGGGTGGAGAAGGAGGCGGTCCTCGCGCAGGAACCAGGAACCCGAAACCCAGCCGGCGGCATCGTCGCGGCGAATCGGCATCAGGTAGCCGGTGACGGCCTTCAGGCCCGCGTCGAAGACGCGGCGCAGGCGGTTGCGCTCAAGCTCATCCTCGAGCCGCGAATCGAAGGGATCGACGTTGACGGGCAGGCGGCGCTCGCGCCAGAGGTAGTAGTAGAGGTCTTCGTAGGCCGGCTGGATGTGCTTGGCATCAACGCCGAGCCGGCGCGCCAGGGCCTCGCTGAAGCGCAGTGCATCCCGCGACGTGTAGGCGTGCATCTCGCGCTCGTCGGCGAACCAAGACGGGTCCTGCCAGCAGGTGCGGCCATCGGCCAGCCAGTAGATCGACAGGGCCCAGCGCGGCAGTTGCTCGCCCGGGTACCACTTGCCCTGGCCAAAATGCAGGAAGCCACCACGACCGTACTCCTCGCGCAGGCGGTGCACGAGCTCCTGCGCACGCAGCCGCTTGGTGGGGCCGAGCGCCTCGGTGTTCCATTCGGCGCCGTCGCGGTCGTCGACCGAGACGAAGGTGGGCTCACCGCCCATGGTCAGGCGCACGTCGCCGCGCACGAGCTCGGCATCGACCTGCTCGCCGAGCTTCAGCACCGCCGACCATTGCGCGTCGGTATAGGGCCGCGTGACGCGCGGCGACTCCCAGACGCGGCTCACCGACATCTCGTGCTCAAACTCCACCTCACTCTCGTCCACCGCGCCGGAGATGGGCGCCGCACTCGAAGGCATGGGCGTACAGGCCAGCGGAATGTGGCCCTCGCCAGCGAGCAGGCCCGAGGTGGGATCCAGGCCAATCCACCCGGCGCCCGGCAGGTAGACCTCGCACCAGGCGTGCAGGTCGGTGAAGTCCACCTCCGTGCCGCTAGGGCCGTCCAGCGACTTTTCATCGGGGGTGAGCTGGATCAGGTAGCCCGAGGCGAAACGCGCCGCCAGGCCGAGGTGGCGCAGGATCTGCACGAGCAGCCAGCCGGTGTCGCGGCAGGATCCGCTGGCCTTTTGCAGCGTTGTCTCCGGCGTCTGCACGCCAGGCTCCATGCGGATCAGGTAGGAGATGTCCTTTTGCAGGCGCTGGTTCAGCGCCACGAGGAAGTCGATGGTGGTGCGCGGCTTGCGGTCGATGCCGTTCAGGTAGCGACTCAGCAGCGGGCCGGGCGGCTCAGTGACGAGGTAGGGCGCCAGCTCGGCACGTTGGTCCTCGGCGTAGGCGAAGGGAATCTGCTGCGCGTGCGGTTCGAGGAAGAAGTCGAAAGGGTTATAGACGGCCATCTCGGCAACGAGATCGACCGTGACCGTGAACTCCCGCGTGCGCTCCGGAAACACGAGCCGGGCGAGGTAGTTGGCAAACGGGTCCTGCTGCCAGTTGACGAAGTGCAGCGCCGGCTCGACCGAGAGCGAGTAGCTCAGGATCGGCGTGCGGCAATGCGGCGCAGGCCGCAGGCGCACGATCTGGGGGGACAGGGTCACCAGCCGGTCATAGCGATAGCGGGTGACATGCTTGAGGGCGACGTGGATGGACAAGCGAATCTCCTGGCTGGCAAAGCCCTACAGCATGGCCGCGCTGTGTGACGGTTCAGGTGAGGAAGTCGCGGCTGATGTCGCTGCCAAGATCACCGACCCGCTTGAGGAACTGCGTGAGATAGGCGTGCAAGCCGGTGGCGAGGATCTCGTCGATGTGCGCGTAATCGAGCTCGGCCTTGAGCTTGCCCGCCAGGCGCAGCGTTTCCTCGCTCTGCGCGTTGGCGACGCGGCGCAGGCTGTGCAGCACGCGGCCCATGCAATGCGCCAGCGAACGCGGCATCGCGCCGTTGAGGATCAGAAGCTGGGCCACCTTCTCGGGCACGATCACATTGCTGTAGGCCTTGCGGTAGACCTCGAAGCCGGAGACCGAGCGCAGCACGCTGGACCAGTGGTAGAACTCGGCCGCCGCGTTGCGCGATGCGCCGGCCTCGTCTTCCGAAGGCTCACGCGGCTCGCCCACCACGGCGTGAAACTTCACGTCCAGCATGCGGGCAGTGTTGTCCGCACGTTCGAGGTACGAGCCGATGCGCAGAAAGTCCACCGCCTCATCCTGCAGCATGGTGCCCAAGGTCACGCCGCGGGCCAGGTGGGCGCGCAGCTTGACCCACTCGAACAGTGCGGCCGGATCGCGCGCCAGCAGGCCGCTCTTGAGCTGTTGACGGAACTCGATCCAGGTCTGGTTGGTGGTCTCCCAGACCTCGGTCGTCAGCGTGCCTCTCACGGCTCGCGCATTCTCGCGAGCGGCGCGCAGGCAGCTGAGGATGGACGAGGGGCTCATCTCGTCACCGACGATGAACTCCTGTACGCGACGCGCGTCGATCTCACCATGGCGGGCCGTGTAGGCCGGCAGCAGCTCGTAGATGGACAGCAGGCTGCGCCAGCCGGCCAGCGCCACCTCCGGCGACTGCGGCAAGAGAGAGGCCTGGTAGTTCACGTCGAGCAGTCGAGCCGTGTTTTCGGCGCGCTCCATGTAGCGCGACTGCCAGAACAGATGGTCTGCGGTTCTCGAAAGCATGTTCAGTTCTCCAGGACCCAGGTGTCCTTGGTGCCGCCGCCCTGGCTGCTGTTGACGACCAGCGAGCCCTGCTTCAGAGCCACGCGGGTGAGCCCGCCGGGCACCATCTGCACGCCCTGCGTGCCCGAGAGCACGAAGGGCCGCAGGTCGATGTGGCGCGGCGCGATGCCGGACTCCACGTAGGTCGGGCAGGTCGAGAGGCTCAGTGTGGGCTGGGCGATGTAGTTGTCGGGCCGCGCGACGAGCGCATTGCGGAACTCCTCGACCTCGGCCTTCGTGGCCGCAGGCCCCACGAGCATGCCGTAGCCGCCCGCGCCATGGACCTCCTTGACGACGAGGTCCTTGAGGTTGGCCAGCACATGGGCCAGTGCCTCGGGCTTGCGGCACTGCCAGGTCGGTACGTTGTGCAGGATGGGTTTCTCGCCGAGATAGAACTCGATCATTTCCGGCACATACGGGTAGATGGACTTGTCGTCGGCGATACCGGTGCCGACGGCGTTAGAAAGGGTCACGTTGCCGGCCTTGTAGGCGTCGACGAGCCCGGCGCAGCCGAGCTGGGAATCGGCGCGAAAGACCAGCGGGTCGAGGAAGTCGTCGTCGATGCGGCGGTAGATCACGTCCACGCGCTTGGGACCGTGCGTCGTGCGCATGTAGACGAAGCGGTCCTTGACGACCAGGTCTTTGCCCTCGACCAGTTCCACGCCCATCTGCTGGGCGAGAAAGGCATGCTCGAAGTAGGCCGAGTTGTACATGCCCGGCGTGAGCACGACGACCGTGGGCTCGCTGGCCAAACCTTGAGGCGCGAGGCTGCGCAGCGTTTCGAGCAACAGGTCGGGGTAGTGGGCGACCGGCGCGATGCGGTGCAGGGCGAAGAGATCGGGGAAGAGCCGCATCATCATCTTGCGGTTCTCGAGCATGTAGCTCACTCCCGAGGGCACGCGCATATTGTCTTCGAGCACGTAGTAGCTGGCGGAGCCGTCCGGGTTGGCCGCCCTCACGATGTCGATGCCGGCGATGGAGGAGTAGATCTGGCCCGGCACGTTCACGCCCATCATCTCGGGGCGGAACTGGGCGTTCTCGAGCACCTGCTCGGCAGGCACGATGCCGGCCTTGAGGATCTCCTGCTCGTGATAGACGTCGTGCAGAAAGCGGTTCAGGGCGGTCACGCGCTGGCGCAGGCCGGCCTCCAACTCGCGCCACTCATGCGCCGGGATCACGCGCGGGATCAGGTCGAAGGGGATGAGCCGCTCAGTGCCCTCCCCGCTGTCCTTGTCGCCATAGACGGCGAAGGTGATGCCCACGCGCCGGAAGATGACCTCGGCCTCCTCGCGCCGTGCCTGCATCTGCCCGGGCGGCTGGTCGGCCAGCCAGCGCTCGTAGCCCTGGTAGTGGGCGCGCGTGCGGTCTCCAGCGCGCATCTCATCGAACATGATTCCCATGACACCCCTCCGACAGTCGGTCAATGCAGAGTAAAGCAATCGGCGCGCCAAGTTGTGGCAAAGCGCCCGAACTTGGTGGCTCCAGCAGGACTGGATCAACGCCGGTGCTCCATCTGCACCACAGCTGGGCAAGTTCGCACCGGCGACGGCCGCCTCGCCAGGGTGAAAACCCCAGGGAAGGTGCCAGCGTAGGTCACAATCAAGTCCCCTGGCTCGCCCACGATTCGCTCAAGCGATGGAGAAAAAAACCACTAGCTCGCTGTTTTTCGCCATCGCATTGGGTGCCACCGTGGGCCTGCTGCTCCCGGCCCTCATGGTCGGCGGTCTGCTGATCGGGGTGCGCGAGCCCCAGGTCGCCGCCGAGACTCAGCAGCGGGAGCTCCAGGCCAAGCTCGATGTGCTGGCCTCCAGCCTGCCCGAGTTGCTGTGGAATCTGGACGCGATATCCGCCCGCGAGGTCGCGGCCGCGGTGATGAAGTCGCCCGAGGTCGTGCGCATCCGCGTGACCGACGCCACCCAGGGCAATGCCTTCGTGGAGCTGGCCCAGCCCGAGCGGCGCCAGGGCAAGGTGATCGAGGGGCAGCGCGAGGTCTATCACGGCCACCAGCTGATCGGTCATATCAGCGTGGAACTCGACGACCACCTCGCCGCCGCCGCCGTTGCACGCCAGCGCTGGCTGTATGTAGCCACGGTGGGCGGCCAGTTGCTCGTCTCCCTGGCCCTGATCCTGGCGCTCCTGAACTCGCGCCTGCTGCGCCCACTCAAGGCGCTGGGCCGATTCGCCGACGGTCTGGCCTCGGGCCGTTTTACGGCCGAGCTGCCGCCGCGCAGCAAGGACGAGATCGGCCTGTTGGGCCAGCGCCTGGGCGAGATGCGCGACGCCCTCCACCGCCAGTTTGCAACTCAGCAAACGCTGCTCGAACGCATGCGCGGCATCGCCACGACAGTGCCCGGCGTGGTCTACCAGCTGCGCCGCCATGCCGACGGCGGCTATGCCTTCGTCTACGTCTCAGAGGCCATGTCCAGCTACTTCGGCGTGGAGCCGGACGAATTGCAAAGCAGCGCCGAACCCTGGTTCGAGCGCATCGACCCGGCCGACCGCGCCCGCGTGCGCGCCAGCCTGGCGGCTTCCGCCGCAGAGCTCTCGCACTGGCAGCAGGAGTTCCGCGCCGCGGGCAGCGGCGGCGAACGCTGGATCTACGGCAATGCCATTGCAGTCTCCGAGCCCAGCGGCGACGTGCTCTGGAACGGCTTCCTGACCGACATCTCGGTGGCCCGGCGCGACGCCATGGAGCTCGACCGCCATCGCCATCACTTGGAGGAGCTGGTCGCGGCACGCACCGCGGCGCTGGCCGAGGCAACGCGTGCGGCAGAAGCCGCAAGCCTTGCCAAGAGCGCCTTCCTGGCCAATATCAGCCACGAGGTGCGCACACCGATGAACGCGATCATCGGCATGAGCTACCTGGCGCAGTCCGAGGCCACCCAACCCCAGCAGCGCGAGCGCATGGCCACCATCGCGGAGGCGGCCGAGCAGTTACTCGGACTGATCAACAACGTGCTCGACCTGTCCGAGCTCGAGGCCGGCAAGATCACTCTGGAGCGCGCTCCCTTCACGATCGGTGAGGTCGTCGATGGCGTGGCCGAGACGCTCAAGCGCAGCGCTGCCGAGAAGGCGCTGCAGGTGCGGCTCGAGGTCGACGAGGCGCTGTCGCGGCTGCCCCTGCTGGGCGACGCGCGCCACATCGGCGAAGTGCTGCTGAACTTCGGAGCCAATGCGGTCAAGTTCACCGACAGCGGCTTCGTGCGCCTGCGTGCCGAGGTCGAGCGCGAGCAGGGTGACTCTCTTCACCTGCGCTTTGAGGTGCAGGACAGCGGTATCGGCATCGCGCAGGACGCCCAGGCCCGCCTGTTCCAGGACTTCGAGGTCGTCGACACCTCAAGCACGCGCCGCCACGGCGGTAGCGGCCTGGGCCTGGCCATCTGTCGGCGCCTGGCTGCCTTGATGGGCGGTGAGGTCGGCGTGAACAGCAGCCCCGGCCAGGGCAGCCGCTTCTGGTTCCGCCTGCGCGTGGAGAGGGCCGGGCGGCCGCAGGCGCCGACAGCCTCGGGATCGCCGCAGGCGCGTGGCGCCGCGGCGCGCGCCCTGCTCGAGCCCTACCAGGGCACCAAGGTCCTGCTGGCCGAGGACAACGCCGTCAACCAAGAAGTGGCCGTAGCCATGCTCTCCAGCGCCGGCCTGAGCGTGGACGTAGCCGAGGACGGCGAGCAGGCGCTGGCCATGGCCGCTTCGCAGGACTACGCGCTGATCCTTATGGACGTGCAGATGCCCCGCCTCGACGGCATGGACGCAACCCGCGCCATCCGCGGCACGGACTGGGGCCGCGACATCCCCATCCTGGCCATGACGGCCAACGCCTTTGCCGATGAACGCCAGCGCTGCCTGGACGCCGGTATGAACGACCATGTGGCCAAGCCCGTGGTGGCCGAGCAGCTCTACGCGACGCTTCGACGCTGGCTGGACCGGACCAGCCCCGCCCACTGAACGCCGTCCCGAGCCAAGCGCCGGGTCGCCCCCAAGCCGACCTTCTGGCGATGCCTGCCAGTCCAACCGGCATGCATCGACGTTCCCTCGAGGTCCCGCCCAGCGTCCCCACTGGGCGAGGGGCTCAATTCGATTCTTTGATCATCCGACCGGAGCCGGACTGGAGCGGGCGGGCATTCATTGGATATAGCCGCGCGAAGATGTTGATCTGGCTGCTCGTCAGTTGCACCGGCTGCTTCATCACCATCCACAGCACGTTCTCGCTGCAGGGCGGCGTGGTTAGCGAGCCCATATATGTGAAGTAACCGCGCTCCTTGGGCAGGAGCTGCAGGGGGTCGAGCTGGCCACTGGCCGGCTGCGGCGTGCCGCGCTCCAGCGGCAGGTTGTTCCAGACCTGCTGAACGGCCGCCTGGGGCTTGTCGTCAGGGCCGCGCTCGATCAGCACGGCCACCACGGCCAGGTTCCGCTCCGCATCGCGGTGCACGAGGTGCATGACCATCTCGTACTGCCGGCCGTTCACTCGCTCCTCGCTGGGGCGGTGGAAATGAAAGCTCTCGAGATCGAAGCTGCGGCCCATGACCTGCAGGGTGTTGCCGCTGGCCATGTCGACCTGCACGGTCTTGCCGTTGTCGATGACGGCGAAGCCGCTGGGGTGGTAGTCGAAGTTAATCTTCTCGAGATCGACCTTGATGGTGTCTCGAATGTCGATGGGGCTCTGGCGCGTCCCGACACCGCAGAGCCTGTTCTCGGGCGCCAGCTCGGCCCAGTGCTGTGGCGAGCCGTCGCCGGCGTAGTCCCATGGCACGTTCTTGGCGGCCATCTTGGGCACGGTCTTGGTCCTGGGCTTGGGACTGCCCCCATCGTCCGCCGCAGCCAGCTTTCTGGGCTTGAGCGCCGGGTCGGAAAGCTTGAGCTTGTCGGCCAAGCGCTGCTGGAGGGCCGCATCGTCGTCGGCAAGGGCCAGCGGTGCCAGCAGTGCAGACGAAAGGGCGAGCAGGAGCAGAAGCGGATTTCGGCGCATTGCGTTGATTTCGGCAGTTAGCACCCGAAACCTTAGCAGACGCGGCGCTTGACCCAGGTCCAGGCCAGGAGGCCGATCCCCATCATTGCCGCCGAACTCAGCGCCAGGGCCATGGGCGAGCGCATGACCAGGGGTGCGAGCAGGCCGGCGATGGCGGCATTGGCCAGGCTGCTGATGCACGCCTGCAGCGAGGAGGCCATGCCTCGCCGCTCGGGCGCCTGGTCCAGCGCCAGCAGCGTGGCCACTGGCGTCACCAGAGACCAGCCCAGGGCCATGACGGCCAGGATGGGCAGGGCCCACCAGGCGCTGGGCGGGAAGAGCGCGTTCAGCCCGACGTTCAAGGCCATGCTCGCGGCCATGATCACGAAACCGCGCCGCACCTGCTGACGCGGCCGGATCCTGCCCGCCAGCCGACCGCTCCAGAAGGCCCCGCCCATGATGCCGCTGACCACGCAGCCGAAGCACCAGAAGAACTGCGTAGGCGCGAGCTTCAAGTGCTCACCCAGGAAGACCGGCGCCGAGAGGATGTACACGAACACGCTGTTGAACGGGATGCCGGCCGTGAGCGCCAGGGCCCAAAAGCTCCGGCTCGTGGACAGCCGCGCATACTCGCGCAGCAGCACTAGGGGGTGGAAGCTCTGGCGCGCCGAGCGATGCAGGGTCTCTGGCAGCAGTCGCCATTGCAAGACAAGCAGGATCAGGCCCACGGCGATCAGCATGGCGAACACCGCGCGCCAGCCCGCATGGACGAAGAGCACGCCGCCAAACATCGGCGCCACCGCCGGCGCCACGCCGAAAAACAGGGTCACCTGGGACATCACCTTCTGCGCCTCATGCACTGGATACATGTCGCGGATGATGGCCCGCGAGCAGACCACCCCCGCCCCCGCGGACATGCCCTGCACGGTGCGCCAGAAGACCAGTTGGCCGACAGACCCTGCGAGCGCGCAGCCAGCCGAGGACAGGGCAAACACGGCCATGCCTACAAGCACCACCGGGCGGCGACCCACACTGTCGGAGATGGCTCCGTGGAAGAGATTCATCACCGCGAAGCCGAACAGATAGGCAGAAAGCGTCTGCTGCATCTGCAGCGGGCTCGCGCCCAGCTCCGCGGCAATGCCGGTGAAGGCGGGCAGGTAGGTATCGATGGAGAACGGGCCCACCATGGCCAGGCCGGCCAGCAGCATGGCCAGGCTCCAGCGGGGGCCACGCCACAGACGGCTGGCTTCGGGATTCATTGACTCGATTGTCGGGGTAAGGTTCGGCGCCGGTTCTCAGGCCGTCTTGAACTGTGCAATCAGCAGGCTCAGACCGCTGGCCGGCTTGTGCGGGGTGTGCGGGGTGTGCGGAGTGTGCGCCGCCCCCGCGTTCTGCCTCGGCAGATCGGTGTCCCGCGTAACGAGCACCAAGTTGCGGGCCGAGATCTCACGGCGCATCGCAGCGCCACGCACCTCGAACACCGCCTGCTCACGCCGGTCCAAGATATTGAGAGACGCGACGAAGCGCTCGTTCGAGCGACTCAGCGATCGTAGGGCCAAGCCGCAAGCCAACAGCACGACGGCCGCGAGGAACGCAAAGCCCAGCATGAGCTGGGTCCTCACTCGCATCTGATTCAACTTCATACATTCCTTCGCCTTGCGCGGTGCCCGAGAGGCGGCACTGGCGCTAGCGGGGGTGATGCGATCAAGACCCCGTCGCGCCGAACATGACGAGGCTCAGCCATCCGTATGGCTGCAGCAGGGCTGCAGCACGGCCGCGGCATGGCCGCGCGCGCACGTGTTCACGCCAATCGCAGCCAGGGGGGAAAAAGTGAAGCAAGCCGATAGGCCGGATTCTGTGCGCAGGTCGCCCTGCGTGACCGCCATTCATCTGGGCCGGGCATCGCTGCCCGGCTCGGTGCCACCTACCCGCCAGCTCCGCGAGCCGCGTCAATACTGGCCTACTTGGTGTTGCTGCGCGTAGAGATTGCCCGTTTCACCCCAGCCAGGTTTTGCCCCGGCTGGGATGGCTGCAATCTTTCGATTACAGACCACCCGCAACCGGCCCCAGTTGGACTCGTCTCTGTTGCTCTGATCCTCGGCTTGCGCCGGGCAGCCGTTAGCTGCTACGCCGCTCTATGCAGTCCGGACCTTCCTCCAGGGCCATGTTTCCATGCCTGCCCCAGCGGCGGTCTGGCTTGCTTCACGGGCAGAATTGTCGCCGATGATCACGCACCTTCTTTACCTGCACGGTTTCCGCTCCTCACCGCAGTCGGAAAAATCACGCCGGATGGCGCGCTGGGTGACTGAGGAGCAGCCGCAGCTGCGCTTCGAGAGCCCCTGGCTCGCGCCCTCACCCGATGAGGCCATCGTCCAATGCGAGCGGCTGGTGGCCGGATGGCCCGTGCAAACCATGGCCATCGTCGGCTCCTCACTGGGCGGATTCTTCGCGACCGTGCTGGCCGAACGCATCGGCTGCCGCGCCGCCGTGATCAACCCGGCCGTGGATCCGGCGCGCGACCTGCACAAGCACATCGGCGTGCAGACCTACTGGCACGACGAGAGCCTGAGCTTCGAGGTGAAGCCCGAGTTCATGGGCCAGCTGCAGTCCATGACGCCGGGGCCGCTGAAGGATCCGGGCCGCTACTTCGCGCTGATCGCCAAGGGCGACGAGCTGCTCGACTGGCGCGAGATGCACGCCCGATACCGGGGTGCTGAAATCCTCCTGCTCGAAGGCAGCGACCACGGCGTCTCCGACTTCGAAGACCATCTCCCCCAACTGACCCGCTTCCTCCTCCAATGAAACTCGCCAACAAAGTTTGCATCGTCACCGGCGCGGCCCAGGGCATCGGCCTGGCCACGGCACTCAAGTTCGCGCGCGAAGGCGCCACCGTCATCGTCTGCGACCTGCGCGCCGAAGGCGTGGAAGCTGCCGTCGAGGCCTGCCAGGCCCTGGGCACCACGGCCGAAGGCCATATCGTTGACGTGACCGACCGCGTTTCCGTGGACCTGACGGTCGCGTCCGTGCTGGAGAACCATGGCCGCGTGGACGTGCTCGTCAACAACGCTGGCATCACCAAGGACGCGCGGCTGCAGAAGATGAGCCTTGCCCAGTTCGACGCTGTCATCGACGTCAACCTGCGCGGCGTCTTCCACTGCGCCCAGGCGGTGGCCGACACCATGGTGGCGCAGGGCTCGGGCGTGATCCTCAACGCCTCCTCGGTCGTAGGCATCTACGGCAACTTCGGCCAGACCAACTACGCCGCCGCCAAGTTTGGCGTGATCGGCTTCACCAAGACCTGGAGCCGAGAGCTGGGGCCCAAGGGCGTGCGCGTCAACGCCGTGGCGCCGGGCTTCATCGAGACACCCATTCTGGGCACCGTGCCGGACAAGCTGCTGGCCGAGATGCGCGAGCACATTCCTCTGCGGCGCCTGGGCAAGCCCGAGGAGATCGCCAACGTCTATGCCTTCCTGGCCAGCGATGAGGCGAGCTATGTAAATGGGGCAGTGATCGAGGTCTCGGGCGGCATGACGGTTTGACGTGAGACCCCTCGCTCACGCCCGCGGCGCTGAACGCGGGCAGGCCCGCTCGCACCCCGAGGGGGACGACAGCGCAAGGCGGATGGAACGGCTTGTGGCAACAGTGGGCCGGCCTGGGCGCGGCCTGGGCGCGGCCTGGGCGCGGGCTGGGCGCGGGCTGGGCGCGGGCGGGGCGCGGCCTGGGAGCGGCCTGTGAGCGGCCCGGCGTTCGGCCCGCAGTGCATTCGGTTCATCCGTCGCGTGTGGGGCAAGCACGCAATAGCTGCTCAGCAAGCCCACTCCCTCCATCGGCGACAATCCGCCCCATGTTCGCCCTGTTTGATGACGCCGGGAAGTTCCTCGCCGGCCGCGTGATGTCCGAAGCAGAAAGCTCGATGCAGATCGAGCTGGAATCGGGCAAGCGCGTGAAAGTGAAGGCAGCCAATGTGCTGCTCAAGTTCGACAAGCCCGCCCCCGCCGAGCTGATCGCCGAGGGCCAGCGCCTGGCCCAGGAGATCGACCTGGACCTGGCCTGGGAGTTCGCGCCCGAGACCGAGTTCGGCTTTGCCGATCTGGCGCGCGACTATTTCGACGCCAAGGCCAGCACGGCTCACCAGGCGGCGGCGCTGTTCCGTCTCTTCGAGGCACCCCACTATTTTCGCCGCGCCGGCAAGGGCCAGTTCAAGAAGGCACCGGAGGAGATCGTCAAGGCCGCCCTGCTAGGCATCGAGCGCAAGCGCCAGCAGGCCCTGCAGATCGAGGCCTGGGCCCAGGAGCTGGCCGGCGGCCAGTGCCCGCAACCGATCCGCGAGCAGATCTACAAGATCCTGTTCAAGCCCGACAAGAACGGGCCCGAATACAAGGCCGTGGTCGAGGCCTCGCGGCTTTCGCACAAGGCACCGCTGGACCTGCTCAAGGGCGCCGGCGCGATCACGAGCGCCTACCAGTTCCACTGGAAGCGATTCCTGTTTGAGGAGTTCCCCAGGGGCGTGGGCTTCCCGGCGCTCAGCGCACCGGAGATCAAAGACGAACTGCCTGTGGCCAGCGTCGAGGCCTTTTCCATCGACGATTCGAGCACGACCGAGATCGACGATGCGCTCTCAGTCCAGGGCCTTGGGACGGGCGAGATCAGCTTCGGCATTCACATCGCCGCGCCAGGCCTGGCCATCCAGCCCGACTCGCCCGTGGACAGGGTGGCACGCGATCGCCTCTCCACCGTCTACATGCCCGGCTGGAAGCTGACCATGCTCCCGGACGATGTCGTGCAGGCCTACACGCTGATCGAGGGCCGCGACTGCCCGGCCGTGTCAATCTATTTCAAGATCGACGAGGCCACGCTGGAGGTGAAGAGCTTCGAGACGAAGCTGGAGCGCGTGCCCATCCGCGCCAACCTGCGCCACGACAAGCTCGACGGCATTGTCACCGAGGCCTCACTGAGCGGCGAGGCGCCGGCCGACTACGCCTTCGCGCCCGAGCTTGCCTTCCTGTTTCGCCTTGCGAAGAGTCTCAAGGCCGCGCGCGAAGTGGTGCGCGGCAAGCCAGAGCTCTTCAACCGCCCCGACTACAACTTCAAGCTCGACAGCGGTGGCGAGCGTGAGCCCGACGGCACGGAGACCGTGTCGATCAGCGTTCGGGCCCGCGGCTCCACGCTGGACCTGATCGTGGCCGAAGCGATGATCCTGGCCAACTCGAGCTGGGGCGGCTGGCTCTCGCAGCTCGGGCTGCCCGGCATCTATCGCAGCCAGGCCAGCCTGGCGCCCGGAATCAAGGTGCGCATGGGCGTCAAGGCCCTGCCGCACGCCGGCATGGGCGTGGCGCAGTACACCTGGGCCACCTCGCCGCTGCGCCGCTATGTGGACCTGGTCAACCAGTGGCAGATCATCGCGTGCGCCCGCCATGGCCGCACGGCCGCACTGGCAGCGCCCTTCAAGCCCAAGGATGCGCAGCTCTTCTCTATCATCTCCGGCTTCGACGCCGCCTACGCGGCCTACAACGCCTTCCAGAACGGCATCGAGCGCTTCTGGACCCTCCGCTATATCGAGCAGAACGGGATCAAGGAGCTGACGGCCACGGTCATGAAGGACGGGCTGGTCCGGGCCGACGAACTGCCCCTGGTGTTCAGAGCTTTGGGCTGCGAGCCGCTGCCTCGTGGCGCGCATGTCAAGGTTCGCGTGACGGGGATCGACGAAATGACGCTGGATCTGCACGCCAACCTGGTTGAACGCCTGGACGAGGTGATTGCCGAGACAGAATCCGAGGAGGAAGACGAGGAAGAAGCCAGCGGCCCGCTGACCCTCGCCATCGACGTCAACGAAGTACCTGCGGACACGACAACGAGTTGATGAAGCTCTCCGGGCTCCAGATCGCGCTCCTGATTTCCGTCGGCTTCCACGGCGGCCTGCTGGGTTTGCGTTTTGCCGACCCGGAGCGCTTCAACCGCATCTTCGAGGACACACCGCTCGAAGTGGTGCTCGTCAACACCAAGTCGAATGAGAAGCCGACCCACGCCCAGGCGCTGGCCCAGGTCAATCTCGCCGGCGGCGGTGTGGCCGACAAGGGCCGGGCCACCTCACCGCTGCCACCGAGCAAACTGATCGAGGTCGGCGAGTCGACCGAGGTCCAGCGCGCCCAGATCGCCCGATTGCAACAGGTGCAGCAGCAACTTCTGACTCAGATCCGCCGCGAGGTGGCCCTGCTGCCCGTGCCCGATCCGATGCGCGACAGTTCCTCGTCCGAGGCCCAGAACCAGGCCGAGCGCCGCCGCCAGCTCGTTCAGCTCCTCGCCGAGATCGAGAAGCGCGTGAACGAGGAAAACGCCCGGCCCAAGAAGCGCTATATCAGCCCGGCCACGCGCGAAGTGGTCTACGCTCAGTATTACGACGCCCTGCGCCGCAAGATCGAGGACCGCGGCACGCGCGATTTCCCCACCTATGCCGGCAGGAAGCTCTATGGGGCGCTGACCATGAACATCCACGTGGACCTGCGCGGCCGGGTGATCGAGACCGACATCATCTCCAGCTCCGGCGACGGCAATCTCGACCGCCGGGCCGAGGCCATCGTGCGCGCCGCTTCACCTTTCGGCGCCTTCACCGCCGCCATGCGCAAGGGAGCCGAGGTGCTCGTCATCACCAGCCGCTTCCGCTTCACGCGCGAAGACGGGCTGGAAACCACGCTCTCCAACGCCACACCATGACCCTTGACCTTTACGCCGTGGCCGGCAATCCGGTCGCGCACAGCAAGTCGCCCCAGATCCACGCGATGTTCGCCGCGCAGACGGGGCACTCGCTCCGTTACGAGCGCCTGCTCTGCCCTCTCGATGGTTTTGCCGATGCCGTGCGGGCCTTCGCCGCCCATGCCAAGGGCTGCAACATCACGGTCCCCTTCAAGTTCGAGGCTTTCGAGATGGCCGCGCGCCGCACCCCCCGGGCCGAACTCGCGGGCGCCGTCAATGCGCTGCGTTTCGACGAAGGCGGCTGGCTCGGTGACAACACCGACGGCGCGGGCCTGGTTGGCGATATCGAGCGCAATGCCGGCCTGCGCCTGGCGGGCAAGCGCGTGCTGCTACTCGGCGCGGGTGGCGCCTCCAGCGGCGTGATGGGCGCCTTGATCTCCGCGCGGCCGGCCGAGATCGTGCTGGCCAACCGCACGGTAGCCAAGGCCGAGGCCATCGTCGAGCGCCATCGCGGCCATGCCGGCCAACTCGGCGTGGTGCTCGAGAGCCGCGGGCTGGACGATTGCGGGGAAGGCTTCGACCTGCTCGTCAACGGCACGGCCGCCAGCCTTGCTGGTGCGGGCGTCCCGGTCTCGGCGCGGGTGCTCAAACCCGGAACCCTGAGCGTGGACATGATGTACGGCCCCGCGGCGCAGCCCTTTCTCGACTGGGCACGCGCGGCCGGCGCTACGCCCCGCGACGGCCTGGGCATGTTGGTGGAGCAAGCGGCCGAGAGCTTCGAGTTCTGGCGCGGCGTGCGCCCCGACACTGCGCCCGTACTGGCGGCCTTGCGATGAAGGCCTTGCTGCGCCTGGTCGCCCTGTTGCTGCTGAGCCTCATGGCCCTGCAGCTGTGGTTCGGCCTGCGCATTGCGCTGATGAATGTGCTGGATCCTCAGTCCACCTCCTTCCAGCGCTCGGAGATGCTGCGCCTGGCGGTGGACAAGCACCGCATCGACTGGGCGCAGGAGTGGGCGCCGGGATCGCAGATCTCCAATCAGTTGCGCCGGGCCGTGATCGCCAGCGAAGACTCCACCTTCGTGGACCATGCCGGCGTCGAATGGGACGCCATCGAGCTGGCCTGGGAGAAGAACCAGAAGGCCCAGGCGCGCGCGGCCAAACAGCCTCAGCGCGCCGGCAAACCTGCTCCCCAGCCCAAGATCGTCGGCGGCTCCACCATCACGCAGCAGCTCGCCAAGAACCTCTTCCTCTCTGGCGAGCGCAACTTCGCCCGCAAGGGCCAAGAGCTCGTCATCACGATGATGCTCGAGGCCTTGCTCGACAAGAACCGCATCCTGGACATCTACCTGAACAGCGTCGAATGGGGCGAGGGTGTGTTCGGGGCCCAGGCGGCGGCGCGGAACTACTTCCATGTGGACGCCGCGCGGCTCTCGTCCAACCAGGCGGCGCGCCTGGCCGTGATGCTTCCCGCGCCCAAGCGCTTCGAGAAGCGGCCGGCCTCGCCCTATGTGCTGGGCCGAGCCGGGACGATCGAAGCCCGGATGCCAGCGGTGGAACTTCCATGAGCATTGAAAAAGAAATTGCTGCCACCGCCGCCCGGCTGATCGCGGAAGAAGGCCTGGAATACGGCCCGGCCAAGCACCGCGCCCTGAAAACCCTGGGCTTGCCGCCGCGCAGCAGGCTGCCCTCCAATGACGAGATCGAGGACGAGCTGCGGGAGTACCTGGCCCTGTTCTGCGCTGGCACCCAGCCAGCAGAGCTGCGTGCCCTGCGCGAG
>Ga0213872_10000131_pt1 | contig 68632 bp, 60 predicted proteins | sample VelepicomBERX_R2_FD_160071 | JGI IMG/M metagenome (GOLD analysis project Ga0213872, IMG submission 160071) | Rhizosphere microbial communities from Vellozia epidendroides in rupestrian grasslands, the National Park of Serra do Cipo, Brazil - RX_R2 | ecosystem: Host-associated > Plants > Roots >... | reverse complement strand
TCTCGATCATTTCGCGGACCTCGACGATCGCGCCCGACCGGCCGGCCAGGCGCGCGAGCGCCGGCGCGATGCCGCTTGCGGCCGCGCCGCGCGGCGCGGCCGCCATGGTCGGCGCCGCCGCGGCCGGCGCGCGGCCGAGCGCCGACGCGACGACGAGGCGGAACTGGCGCAGGTCGACCGGCTTGGTCAGGTAGTCGTAGGCGCCTGCCTTGAGCGCCTCGACCGCGTTCTCGGGCGAGCCGAACGCGGTGATCACGATCGCCTTGTCGGCGCGGCCCGCGCGCTCGAGCCAGGCGAGCAGGTCGAGGCCGCTGCCGTCGGGCAGGCGCATGTCGGTGATCACGACGCTATAGGCCTGCCGCTCGAGGTGCGCGAGCGCGTCGGCGACGTCGGCCGCCGTGTCGATCTCGTAGCCGTCGCGCAGCAGGCTCAGCTCGTAGAGGTCGCGCAGGTCGGGTTCGTCGTCGACGACGAGCAGGCGGATCGGGTTGCTCATGGGGCTGTCACGCGCGGCAGGCGCACCGAGAATTCGTTGCCGTCGCGGCCCTGGAAGCGGCTGCGGCGGTACTGGATGCGCGCGCCGTAGCGCTCGCAGAGTTCGCGACAAATATAGAGGCCCAGGCCCGACCCGCGGCTGCGCGTCGAGAAAAACGGCTCGAACAGGTGCTGCTCGACCTCGGGCGGGATCGGCGCGCCGACGCTGAACACGCGCATGAACACATGGGCCGGGTCGGCGGCGTCGAGTTCGACCTGGACCGTCTGCGCACCCGGGTCGGCGTGGCGCAGCGCGTTGTCGAGCAGGTTCACGAGGACGCGGCGCAGGTGCTCGGGCTCGAACGCGACGACGAGCGCGCGCGCGGGCACGCTGCACGCAAGTGGCCCGTCGGCGCCCTCGGGCCGGCCGTTCGTGCGCAGCCAGTCGGCGCAGGTCTCGGCGACGAGCGCCGCCGCGTCGAGCGGCACGGCCTCGGGCGGCGTGCCGGGCGCGACCTCCATCACGTCGTCGACGATGCGCTTGAGGCGCTGCACGTTCGACGCGATCATCTGCGTAAGGCGCTGCTGGCGCGCCTCGAGGCCATCCTCGGCGAGCAGCGCGTTGGCCTGGCCGATCGCGCTGAGCGGGTTGCGGATCTCGTGGGCGATGCCCGCCGACATGCGGCCCATCGCGGCGAGCTTCTCCTGGCGGCTGCGCGCGAGCACGAGCCGGTTGTCTTCGAGGAACAGCACGCACAGGTCCTCGCTGCCCTCGGCCTCGCGGCGGCGCGTGAAGCGCACGCGCACGCGCAGGCTGCGCTGGATACCGTTGCCGAAGCTGACGAGCACGTCGCGCCCGGCCTCGGGCCAGCGCCCGTCGACGAACGCGCGCTCGACCGCCGACACCAGGCCGGTCCAGGCCGCGACGCCGCGCAGCCGGAACGGCGCCGCGCGCACGAGCTGGACCTGCCGCTCGGCGAGCAGCGCGCGCGCGGCCGGGTTCGCGGCGCGCACATGGCCGCGCCGGTCGACGACGAGCACGCCCTCCTGCATCTCCTCGATCACGAGGCGATTGAGCTGGGCCTGCTGGCGCGCGACCTCGAGGCTGCCGCGCGCGGCGCGCTCCTCGCGCGCGAGCCGCGACGCCATCTCGCCGGCGAGCAGGGTGACGACGAAAAAGCCGCTGCCGACGAGTCCGGCCTGGGTCAGGCGCAAGCCGACGTCGGCGCCGCCGAGCACGCCGGCGAGCGCGACGCCGAGCATCACGAGCGTCGCGAGCGCCGCCGTCGCGAGCGCGAGCAGGCGCGGCGTCATCACGCCGGCCATCAGCATCGGCAGCACGAACAGCGCGCTGTAGCTGACGCCGGCGCCGCCGTCGAGCACGTGCAGCGCGCTGAACACGAGCAGGTCGAAGCCGATGCTCGCGAGCCAGTGGCGGCCGACATGGCCGAGGCGCGCCGGCGTCGCGCCGCGCTGCAGGCGCGGCAGCAGCCACAGCACGACGGTCTCGGCCGCGTAGAACATGCATGCGGACAGGACCAGGTGGCGCGGCGGTGAGCCGAGCGCCGCGGCGATCCACTGCGCGAGCAGCAGCACGAGGCCGAGCGCCGCGCGCGCGCCGAGGAAGGCGCGGTACAGGCGCACGAAGCCGGTCAAGCCGGGTTCGGCGCCGGCCGCGGCCTCGTCGTCGAGCGCGTCGAAGCCGCCGGCGGCGTCGCCGGCCGCCGCCTCGAACGAGATCGCGTCGCGCGCCGGCTCGGGCCCGAACCAGGACGAAGTCCTGGCGTCAGCCATGCATGGCCTCGTGGATGTTGCGATGCGCCGCGCAGCAGAACGGCCCGCCGCGCCCGGGCAGCGCCTCGTCGGCGGGCAGGTGCAGGCCGCAATGGGCGCAGGCGACCACGGCCTGCGGCGGCGGGGCGTCGCGGGTGACCGTGCGCTTGCGCGCGCCGAACTTGTTGAACAGCCAGGCGAGCCCGAGCAGCAGGAGCAGGTATTTCATGTATTCGGAAACGGGCGGTGCAGGACGACCTCCAGCACGAAGCGCGAGCCCGCATAGGACAGCAGCAGCAGCGCCGCGCCGACGTAGATCCAGCGCGTCGCGCGCGGACCGCGCAGGCCGAAGCGGCGCCGCCCGACGAGCAGGCCCGCGACGACGGCCCAGCCGAGCAGCGCGAGCAGGGTCTTGTGGTCCCAGCGCCATTGCGGCGTGAGCCAGGCGCCGAGTGCGATCGCGAGCGTCAGCACGACCTGGCCCGCGCCGACGAACTGGAAGGTCAGGCGCTCGAGGCGCAGCAGCGGCAGCTGCGGCGCGTCGGCCGCGGCCAGCCCCTTGTTCAGGCGCAGCCGCGCCTCGGCGCGGTTCAGCAGCACCGCGTGCAGCACGGCGGCGCCGAACAGGCCGTAGCTCGCGAGGCCGAGCAGCCAGTGCAGCGGCTCCCACGGCGAGACGCTCGGGATCGGCACGCCCTGGAACAGGTAGCCGAGCAGCACGCCGAGCGCACCGAGCAGGGCGAGCGCGCGGCGCGCGTTCGCGAGCGGCAGCAGGCGGCTCTCGATCAGGTAGACGGCGATGACCATCCACAGCGTCGCCGACAGCGCGGGCGCGAAGCCGAAGTGCGCGCGCGCGGGCGCCGCGTCGAGGCCGGCGATGTCGATCACGAGCGCCGCGAACTGCGCGGCCCAGCCGACGAGCAGCGCCTGCTGGAGCCGGCGCGGCGCCGCGCGGCCCCAGGCGACGAGCGCGTAGGCGACGAGCGCGAGCAGCGAAGCGCCGGCGAAGGCCGAGGACGATAAAATCATGGATCACAGTTTAATTTGCTATGGCCTCCAACCTGACCGACCGCCTGAGTCGCCTCGTCAAGACGATGCGCGGCCAGGCCCGCATCACCGAGAGCAACGTCCAGGACATGCTGCGCGAAGTGCGCATGGCCCTGCTCGAGGCCGACGTGGCCCTGCCGGTCGTGCGCGACTTCGTCGCGCGCGTCAAGGAGCGCGCGCTCGGCGCCGAAGTCGTCGGCTCGCTGACGCCGGGCCAGACCCTCGTCAGCGTGGTCCACAAGGAACTCGCCGCGACGATGGGCGAAGGCGTCGCCGACATCAACCTCGCGGCCCAGCCGCCGGCCGTGATCCTGATGGCCGGCCTGCAGGGCGCGGGCAAGACCACGACGACGGCCAAGCTCGCCAAGCACCTGATCGAGAAGCGCAAGAAAAAGGTGCTGACGGTCAGCGCCGACGTCTACCGCCCGGCCGCGATCGAGCAGCTCAAGACCGTCACGGCCCAGGCCGGCGCCGAGTGGTTCGCGTCGAGCCCCGAGCAAAAGCCGCGCGAGATCGCGCTGGCCGCGCTCGACTATGCCAAGCGCCACTACTTCGACGTGCTGCTCGTCGACACGGCCGGCCGCCTCGCGATCGACGCGGCGCTGATGGCCGAGATCCGCGACCTGCACGCGGCGCTGAACCCGATCGAGACCCTGTTCGTCGTCGACGCGATGCAGGGTCAGGACGCCGTCAACACGGCCAAGGCCTTCAAGGAGGCGCTGCCCCTGAGCGGCGTGATCCTGACCAAGCTCGACGGCGACTCGCGCGGCGGCGCCGCCCTGTCGGTGCGCCAGGTCACGGGCGCGCCGATCAAGTTCGCCGGCGTGTCCGAGAAGATCGACGGCCTCGAGGTCTTCGACGCCGAGCGCCACGCGGGCCGCGTGCTCGGCATGGGCGATATCGTCGCCCTCGTCGAAGAGGTCACCAAGGGCGTGGACATGGCCTCGGCGGCCAAGCTCGCCGAGAAGATCAAGTCCGGCGACGGCTTCGACCTCAACGACTTTCTCGGCCAGATCTCGCAGATGAAGAAGATGGGCGGCCTGTCGACGCTGATGGACAAGCTGCCGACCCAGATGACGGCCAAGGTCGGCGCGGCCGACGCCGACCGCGCCGAGCGCGACATGCGCCGCATGGAGGGCATCCTCAGCGCGATGACGGCCAAGGAGCGCGCGACGCCGCGCCTGCTGCTCGACGACAAGAGCAAGGCGAGCCGCAAGCGCCGCATCGCGAGCGGCGCGGGCGTGCGGGTCCAGGACGTCAACCGCCTGCTCAATCAGTACGACCAGATGGCCGGCATGATGAAGAAGATGCGCGGCAGCGGGATGATGAAGATGCTCAAGAAGATGGGCGGCCTCAAGGCCCTCGGCGGCATGATGCCGCCGGGCCTCAAGTAGAAAGACAGGTCCGCCCGGCCGGCCGGCGCCGCGACTGTTGCGCCAAGGCCCCATCCTGACCCCGGCCAGGGGCGCAGAAGCGGTGTAAAGCCACGCCTTTGCCGGGGATCGGCCCGGACCTGCGGATTACCATGGGCAGTCGCCCTGTGTTCCCATTGACACGGGAGGCACAATGACGCTTTACGCCCATACAGGTCCTGCGCCGTGGATTCCACCCTGATCGAGCCCCCGCAATCCGCGCTGTCCGGCGTGGCGCGCATGCTCGTGCACGCGGGCAAGCTCCAGGCCAAGGCCGCCGAGGACCTGGTCCGCCAGGCGCGCGAGAAAAAGCAGAGCTTCGTCAGCGCCGTGATCGGCGCCGGCGTCGTGAGCTCGGTCGACCTCGCCCACACGCTCGCCCATGCGCTCGCGCTGCCGCTCGTCGACCTGGGCGCGCTCGACCCACAGCGCCTGCCGCGCGACGTGCTCGACGGCAAGCTTTCGCACCAGTACCAGGTCATCGCGCTCGGCCGGCGCGGCAACAAGCTGTTCATCGGCGGCGCCGACCCGACCGACCAGGAGGTCGTCGAGCGCATCAAGTTCGCGACCCAGCTCCAGCCCGAATGGGTGATCGTCGAGCACGACAAGCTCGCCAAGATGCTCGCGGGCGCGGGCGCGAGCGCGAACGAGGTGCTCGAGTCGCTGGCCGGCGACGACTTCGAGTTCGACGTCACCGAAGACGACGCCCAGCAGCAGGCGCAGGAAACCGAGCTCGCCACCGACGTCGAGGACGCGCCGGTCGTGCGCTTCCTGCAGAAGATGCTCGTCGACGCGATCAACCTGCGCGCGTCCGACCTGCACTTCGAGCCCTACGAATACCATTACCGCGTGCGCTTCCGCGTCGACGGCGAGCTGCGCGAGATCACCCAGCCGCCGATCGCGATCAAGGACAAGCTGTCCTCGCGCATCAAGGTCATCTCGCGCCTGGACATCGCCGAGCGCCGCGTGCCCCAGGACGGGCGCATGAAGCTCAAGTTCGGGAGCAAGGCGATCGACTTCCGGGTGAGCACGCTGCCGACGCTGTTCGGCGAGAAGATCGTGATCCGGATCCTCGACCCCTCGTCCGCCAAGCTCGGCATCGAGGCGCTCGGCTACGAGAAGACCGAGAAGGAGCGCCTGCTCGCGGCGATCCACCGCCCCTACGGCATGGTGCTCGTCACGGGCCCGACCGGCTCGGGCAAGACGGTGTCGCTGTACACCTGCCTGAACCTGCTGAACCAGCCGGGCGTGAACATCTCGACCGTCGAGGATCCGGCCGAAATCAACCTGCCCGGCATCAACCAGGTCAACGTCAACGACAAGGCCGGCCTGAACTTCTCGGCCGCGCTGAAGTCCTTCCTGCGCCAGGACCCGGACATCATCATGGTCGGCGAGATCCGCGACCTCGAGACCGCCGACATCGCGATCAAGGCGGCCCAGACCGGCCATATGGTGATGAGCACGCTGCACACCAACGACGCGCCGAAGACGCTCACGCGCCTGCTCAACATGGGCGTCGCGCCGTTCAATATCGCGTCCAGCGTGCTCCTGATCACGGCCCAGCGCCTCGTGCGCCGCCTGTGCGAGAACTGCAAGACCCACGCCGACTACCCGCACGACGCGCTGCTGCGCGCCGGCTACACCGAGGCCGAACTCGACGGCAGCTGGCGGCCCTATCGTGCGGTCGGCTGCGCGAGTTGCAACAACGGATATCGCGGACGCGTCGGCCTTTACCAGGTGATGCCCATCACCGAGGCGATCCAACGCATCATCCTCTCGGAAGGTACGTCGATGGACATCGCCGTCCAGGCGCGCACGGAAGGCGTGCGCGACCTGCGCCAGTCGGGCCTCGTGAAGGTCCGCGCCGGCGTAACCACCCTCGAAGAAGTACTCTCCGCCACCAATGAATAAGACGCTGCGGGCACCCGTGGCCTACGCAAACATCGGGAGCTGACATGGCGACAGCCGCTTTGGCAAAGAACGACAAGGAGTTCGTCTACGAGTGGGAGGGCAAGGACCGCAACGGCAAGGTCGTGCGCGGCGAGATCCGCGCCGGCGGCGAGGCCATGGTCAACGCCCAATTGCGCCGCCAGGGCGTGCTCGTCAGCAAGGTCAAGAAGCGCCGCACGAGCGGCGGCAAGTCGATCAAGCAGAAGGACATCGCGGTCTTCACGCGCCAGCTCGCGACCATGATGCGCGCCGGCGTGCCGCTGCTGCAGGCCTTCGACATCGTCGCGCGCGGCGCGACGAATCCGCGCCTGACGCGCCTGCTCAACGAGATCCGCGGCGACGTCGAGACCGGGACGAGCCTGTCGTCGGCGTTCCGCAAGCACCCGATCTACTTCGACGCGCTGTACTGCAACCTCGTCGAGGCCGGCGAGGCCGGCGGCATCCTCGAGGCGCTGCTCGACCGCCTCGCGATCTACCAGGAGAAGACGGTCGCGATCAAGGGCAAGATCAAGTCGGCGCTGACCTACCCGATCGCCGTGATGGTCGTCGCCTTCGTCGTCATCGCCGTGATCATGATCTTCGTCGTGCCCGCCTTCCAGGACGTGTTCGCGTCCTTCGGCGCCGACCTGCCCGCGCCGACGCTGTTCGTGATCGGCATGAGCAAGTTCTTCGTCTCGTACTGGTGGATCATCTTCCCGGCCATCATTGGCGGGGTCTACATGTTCCTCGAGACCTGGAAGCGCAGCGAGAAGATGCAAAAGCGCATGGACCGGCTGCTGCTCAAGATCCCGGTGTTCGGCGACCTGATGTACAAGTCGGCGGTCGCGCGCTGGACGCGCACGCTCGCGACGATGTTCGCGGCCGGCGTGCCGCTCGTCGAGGCGCTCGACTCGGTCGGCGGCGCCTCCGGCAACGCCGTGTTCAGCGAAGCGACCGAGAAGATCCAGCGCGACGTCTCGACCGGCTCGGCGCTGACGACCTCGATGCAGCAGACCGGCGTCTTCCCGACCATGGTGCTGCAGATGGCGTCGATCGGCGAGGAATCGGGCTCGCTCGACCACATGCTCGGCAAGGCCGCAGAGTTCTACGAGGAAGAGGTCGACGAGGCCGTCAAGGCGCTGTCGAGCCTGATGGAGCCTTTCATCATCGTGATCCTCGGCACCCTGATCGGTGGCATCGTCGTGTCGATGTACCTGCCGATCTTCAAGCTCGGCCAGGTCGTCTAGCATGGGGCCCCTCGCCTGGTCTTGCCGCGCTGGACGCGGGCAAGCCCAGTCGGCCGACCGGCAAGCATGCCGTTCGGCGCTCGCCAGCCGCGATCGAGCACGCGGGCGCTCGATCGGCGCGGGCTCGCTCCCCCGAGGGGACGAGGCAGCCCGCGGCATCGAGCCGCCGGCTGCCCCAGGGGGCCGGCTTGGGAGCGGCCCGGCGCTCGGCCCGGAATACCTCTCTTTCATGCGTTGAACTGATGCTCTTCGACCAAAGTCTTTTGCTTTCGCCCTGGGCGCTGGGCCTGCTGGGCCTGTGCGTCGGCAGCTTTCTCAACGTCGTCGTCCACCGCCTGCCGCTGATGCTCGAGCGCCAATGGCTGGGCGAGGCGCTCGACCAGCTCGGCGACGCGACCGAGCTCGCGCGCACGAGCGGCGCGCCGGCCGCCGAGGCCGCGAAGCTCAGCAGCGGCGCGCAAAGCCTCGCCGAGCACGTCGACGCGCTGCCGCACCTCGGCATCGCGACGCCGCGCTCGCGCTGCCCGCACTGCGGCCACCAGCTGCGCTGGCACGAGAACCTGCCGCTCGTCGGCTGGCTGCGCCTCGGCGGCAAATGCGCAGCCTGCAAGGCGCCGATCGCGAAGCGCTACCCGCTCGTCGAGCTCGCGACCGGCCTCGCGTTCGCGGCGCTGTCCTGGCGCTTCGGCGCGCAGCCGACGACGCTCGCGTGGTGCGGCTTCGTCGCGGCGCTGGTCGCGCTGTCCCTGATCGACTGGGATACGACGCTGCTGCCCGACGCGATCAACCAGCCGCTGTTGTGGGCCGGGCTGATCGGCGCGCTGCTCGGCTGGACCGGCCTCGCGCTGCCGGACGCGCTCGAGGGCGCCCTGGCCGGCTATCTGTCGCTGTGGTCGGTGTACTGGCTGTTCAAGCTCGCGACCGGCAAGGAGGGCATGGGCGCCGGCGACTTCAAGCTGCTCGCCGCGCTCGGCGCGTGGCTCGGCTGGCAGATGATCCTGCCGATCGTGCTCGGCGCGTCGGCGATCGGCGCCGTCGTCGGCATCGCGATGAAGTTCGGCGGCCAGCTGCGCGAGGGCCGCTACGTGCCGTTCGGGCCCTTCCTCGCCGGCGGCGGCCTCGTCGTCCTGTTCGCCGGGCAAGCCACCGTCCTGGGATGGCTCGGCTGGTGAATGTGAAGCCCCTCGTCCAAGGAGTACCTTGGCCGGTCCCCGGCGGGGACGGCGATGCTTGTCGCCTTGAGCGACAAGCACATCGCCATGGCGGGCCGGCTTGGGAGCGGCCCGGCGCCCGGCCCGAAGACCCCGCACGGCGAACGACATGGCGCTCTCGATCGGCCTGACCGGCGGCATCGGCAGCGGCAAGAGCGTCGTCGCGCGCTTTCTCGCCGAATGCGGCGCCGCGATCGTCGACACCGACGCGATCGCCCATTCGCTGACGGCGCCGCATGGCGCGGCGCTGCCCGCGATCGAGGCCGCGTTTGGCGCCGCGCTGATCGGCCCCGACGGTGCGCTCGACCGCGCGCGCATGCGCGCGCTCGTGTTCGGCGACGCCGCGGCCAAGCAGCGCCTCGAGGCGATCCTGCACCCGATGATCCGCGCGGCCTGCGAGCACGAGGCGGTCCTCAACGCGGCCGCACCCCTGCTCGTGTTCGACGTGCCGCTGCTCGTCGAGTCGGGCGGCGGCTGGCGCGAGCGCGTCGACCGCATCCTCGTCGTCGACTGCAGCGAGGCGATCCAGGTCGAGCGCGTGATGCAGCGCTCGGGCTGGTCGCGCGAGATGGTCGAGGCCGTGATCGCGCGCCAGGCGAGCCGCGAAGCGCGCCGTGCGGCGGCCGACCATGTAATCCTCAACGAGGGCATCTCCCTCGAAAAGCTGCGCGAAGAGGTCCGAAGCCTTGTAACGCTGTGGAACAATCGCGACAGCCACGCGAATTGACGACATGCCCGACCTCGTTCTCTACGAATACCCGTTCAACGAGAGCATCCGCACGATGCTGCGGCTCGAGCACCTGTTCGACCGCCTCGGCCAGCTGATGGAGCGCGAGTCCGCGCTCGACCATCATTTCGCGCTGGTCACGATGTTCGAGATCATGGACGTCGCGTCGCGCGCCGACCTCAAGGCCGACCTGCTCAAGGACCTCGAGCGCCACAAGGGCCAGCTGCAGGGCTACCGCGGCAACCCGGCGATCGCCGAAAGCGTGCTCGACGAGGTCATCGCGCGCGTCGACCACGCGCACACGCGGCTCAACAACCTGCAGGGCAAGGCCGGCGCGGCGCTGAGCTCGAACGAATGGCTGATGAGCATCCGCAGCCGCATCAGCATCCCCGGCGGCACCTGCGAGTTCGACCTGCCCGCCTATTACACCTGGCAGCAGTACCTGCCCGCGCGGCGCCGCAAGGACCTGATGGTCTGGGCCCAGACGCTGATGCCGCTGGCCGAGGCGCTGTCGGTGCTGCTGGGCCTGCTGCGCGACTCGGGCGCGCCGCACAAGGTCGCGGCCAACAACGGCCAGTTCCAGCAAAGCCTCGGCGCGGGCCGCAGCTACCAGCTGCTGCGCATGCGCCTCGACCCGAGCCTGGGCCTGGTGCCCGAGATCTCGGGCCACCGGCTGATGATCTCGATCCGCCTGATGCGCCCCGACGAAGAGGGCCGCCTGAAACCCGCCCAGCAGGACACGGCCTTCGAGCTGACCCTGTGCGCTTGAGCCACGCGATGGATAGCGAAGTCAAACCCCGCATCGTGCGCTGCCCCCAATGCGGCGGCGACTCGGTCTACGCGCCGAGCAACCGCTGGCGGCCGTTCTGCAGCGAGCGCTGCGGCCAGGTCGACCTCGGCGCCTGGGCCAGCGAGGGCTACGCGGTCGCGGCGACGCCGCCGACCGAGGGCGACGAAGCGCCCGAGCACTAAGCCCTCAGGCCAGCAGGGGCCAGAGGTCCTCGCTGGCCTGCGCAGCATCGCGAAACAGCACGGCGCCCCAGCCGAGCCCGCGCGCGGTCTCGATATTCGCCGGATGGTCGTCGAGGAACACGAGCTCCTCGGGGCGTGCCGCGAAGCGCGCGGCGGCCAGGTCGAAGACCGCCCTGCCCGGCTTGGACTGCTTGACGCGCCCCGAGAACACGCCGCCCTCGAACCAGTCGTGCAGCGGGAAGCTGCGCTCGAGATGGTCGGCGTAGGGCTCGGGCATGTTCGACAGATAGAACAGGCGATGGCCGGCGGCCTTGAGGTCCTCGATCAGTGCGACCGTGTCGGTGCGCAGCTGCAGCTCGTCGGGGACCGCGTTGGCGACGCACCGCACCTCGACCTCGGGCCAGCCGGTGCGCGCGGCGATGCGGCGCACCGTCTCGTCGAGGCCCGCGAGGCCCTGGTCGAACGCGCCCCAGTCGCCGCCGTACTGCTGAAAGAACTCGCGCGCGACCGCGGCGCCCTCGGCCGCGTCGCCGACGCGGTGCGGCCAGACCCGCGCGAGAAAGCTCGGCGGGTCCCAACGGAACAGCACGCCGCCGAAGTCGAAGACGATCCTTTTCTTCGTCATGCGCGCATGAGTTCGGCGAGCAGGCCGGCCGTCGACGCGTCGAGCCCGCTCGTGTCGCCGCTGCCCAGGCGCGGCAGCAGCTGGCTGCACAGCGCCTTGCCGAGCTCGACGCCCCATTGGTCGAAGCTGTTGATGCCCCACAGCGCGCCGCTCGTGAACACGCGATGCTCGTAGAGCGCGATCAGCGCGCCGAGCGCGGCCGGCGTCAGGCGCTCGAGCACGAGCGTCGTGCTCGGCCGGTTGCCGGGGAAGCTGCGGTGCCGCGCGACGGTCTCGGCGTCGAGCTCGCGCGAGGCGGTCGGCGCCTTTTCGCCGCGCGCCTCGGCCGTGGTCTTGCCCTGCATCAGCGCCTGCGACTGCGCGAGGCAGTTCGCGAGCAGCTTGCGGTGCTGGTCGCGCAGGCACTGCTCGAGCGCGCCGCCGACATGCGGGCCGTAGACCGGCGTCCTGACGGCGATGAACTCGACCGGGATCACGTCGGTGCCCTGGTGCAGCATCTGGAAATACGCGTGCTGGCCATTGGTGCCGGCCTCGCCCCAGACGACCGGGCTCGTGCCGTAGGGCAGCGCCGCGCCGGCGCGGTCGACGCCCTTGCCGTTGCTCTCCATCTCGAGTTGCTGCAGATAGGCGGGCAGGCGCTTGAGGCCCTGGTGGTAGGGCGCGACCGAGCGGCTCGTGAAGCCGTGGAAGTTGCGGTACCAGACGTCGAGCAGGCCCAGCAGCGCGGGCAGGTTGCGCTCAAGCGGCGTCTCGGCGAAGTGGCGGTCCATCGCGTGCGCGCCGGCGAGCAGCGCGCGGAAGTTCGCGCTGCCGATCGCGATCGCGATCGGCAGGCCGATCACCGACCACAGCGAATAGCGGCCGCCGACCCAGTCCCAGAAGCCGAAGGTGCGCGTGATGCCGAACTCGGCCGCCGCGGCGACATTGCTCGTCGTCGCGACGAAGTGGCGCGCGACGTCCGTGCCGCCCGCGGCCTTGAACCACGCGCGCGCGGCGAGCGCGTTCGCGAGCGTCTCCTGGGTCGTGAAGGTCTTGGACGCGATCACGAACAGCGTCGTCGCGGGGTCGATCCGCGCGAGCACCGGCGCGAGGTCGTGGCCGTCGACGTTGGACACGAAATGCAGGCTCAGCCCGGCGCGGCGGAACGGCTCGAGCGCGCCGACGACCAACGCCGGGCCGAGGTCCGAGCCGCCGATGCCGATATGGACGACGTCGCGCAGGCCCGAGCGCTCGAGGTCCCGGGCCGCGTCGGCGAACGCGAGCATCGCGTCTAGCGCCGCGTGGACCTCGGCGCTGAACGGCCCCTGCCCCGCCGGCGCGCGCAGCGCCGTGTGCAGGACCGCGCGGCCCTCGGTCAGGTTGATCGGCGCGCCCGCGAACATCGCGTCGCGCTGCGCCTCGAGGCCGCAGTCGCGCGCGAGCGCGAGCAGCAGCGCGAGCGTGTCCGCGTCGACGCGGTTCTTCGACAGGTCGGCGAAGACCTCGGGCGCGCGCAGCGACCAGGCGGCGAAGCGGCCGGCGTCCTGCGCGAACGCGTCGCGCAGGTCGAAGCGGCGGCCGCTCGCCTCGTAGTGCGCGGTCAGGGCGGCCCAGGCCGGGCTTTGGTCGCAGCGCAGCGCAGCCATGCTCAGAGCCCCTCGATCATCTGGTCGAGCTTGACCGCGTCGGCCGCGAACAGGCGGATGCCTTCGGCGAGCTTCTCGGTCGCCATCGCGTCCTGGTTCAGCGCGAAACGGAAGCCCGCCTCGTCGTAGTGGACGGCCGGCACCGGCGCCGCCGTCGACGCGTCGAGCGCGCGCGCGAGCGGCTCGCTGCTCGCCTGCAGCTGGGCGAGCAGGTCGGGGCTGATCGTCAGCAGGTCGCAGCCCGCGAGCGCGCGGATCTGGCCGACGTTGCGGAAGCTCGCGCCCATCACCTCGGTCGCGATGCCGTGCTGCTTGTAGTAGTTGTAGATCTGCGTGACCGACTTGACGCCCGGGTCGTTGACGCCGGCCTGTGCGGCCTCGTCCCAGGCCGCGCCCGCGCTCTTCTTGTACCAGTCGTAGATGCGGCCGACGAAGGGCGAGATCAGCTGGATCTTCGCGGCGCCGCAGGCGACCGCCTGGCAGAACGAGAACAGCAGCGTGAGGTTGCAGTGGATGCCCTCGCGCTCGAGCTCGGCGGCGGCCTGGATGCCCTCCCAGGTCGACGCGATCTTGATCAGCACGCGCGCGCGCGCAACGCCCGCGCGCTCGTAGTCGGCCATGATGCGGCGCGCGCGCGCGAGCGTCGCCGCGCGGTCGAAGGACAGGCGCGCGTCGACCTCGGTCGAGACGCGGCCCGGCACGATCCTGAGGATCTCGAGGCCGAAGCGCACGAGCACCGCGTCGACGATCTCGTCGAGCGGCCGGCCCTGGTGCGCGCGCACCGTCTCGGCGAGCAGCGGCGCGTAGTCGGGCGACTGCACGGCCTTGAGGATCAGCGAGGGGTTGGTCGTCGCGTCGCGCGGCGCGAACTGGGCGAGCTGGAGAAAGTTGCCGGTGTCGGCCACGACCGTGGTGTGGGCCTTGAGCTGTTCGAGCTGGTTCATCGCAAATCCTGGAAGCAGGGACCGAATTCTAGGGCCGTTGACCCCTCGAAGAAACTCGTGCATGATAATTCCCGTAACTTCGTTACATCAAGAGATCAAGCGCGCCGGCGGGGCTTTCCGTCGTCGGCGCGCCCTTCACGCAGCGAGTCCAGCATGTCTTTCGACCTCGTCTTTTTCGGCGGCACCGGCGACCTCACATGGCGCAAGCTGATGCCGGCCCTGTTCCAGGCCTTCCGCCACGGCAAGCTGCCGCCGGGCGGGCGCATCCTCGCCGTCGCGCGCGACGAGCAGAGCGATGAGCGCTACCGCGAATGGCTCAAGGAGCGCTTCCGCGAGGTCGAGGGCCCGAAGCGCCCGAGCGACGAGGAGTTCGAGCGCTTCGCCGCGCTGCTGCACTACCGCCGCATGGACCTGTCGCAGCCCGAGCATTACGCGCGCCTCAAGGAATGGCTGGCCGAGCGCGACGCCGACACGGTCGTGCTCTACCTCGCGACGAGCCCGCACCTGTTCACGCAGATCTGCGAGCAGCTCGGCGCGGCCGGCCTCAACCACCCGAAGGTCCGCGTCGTGCTCGAGAAGCCGCTCGGCCACGACCTCGCGAGCGCGCAGGAGATCAACAAGGTCGTGCGCTCGGTGTTCGACGAGCGCCAGGCCTTCCGCATCGACCATTACCTCGGCAAGCCCTCGGTCCAGAACCTGATGGCGCTGCGCTTCGGCAACGCGCTGTTCGAGCCGCTGTGGCGCCGCGAGAGCATCGCGAACATCCAGATCACGCTGGCCGAGAGCCTCGGCGTGGGCACGCGCGGGCCGTTCTACGACGGCACCGGCGCGCTGCGCGACATGATCCAGAACCACGCGCTGCAGCTGCTCACGATGATCGCGATGGAGTCGCCGCCGACCCACGATGCCGACGCGATCCGCGACGAGAAGCTCAAGGTGCTGCGCTCGCTCAAGCCCTTCACGCCCGAGAGCGTCGCGCGCGATGTCGTGCGCGGCCAGTACCGCGCGGGCAACGTCGGCGGCCAGGCCGTGCCGGCCTACCTCGACGAGGGCAAGGTGCCGGCCGACAGCCATACCGAGACCTTCGTCGCGCTGCGCACCGAGGTGCAGAACTGGCGCTGGGCCGGCGTGCCCTTCTACCTGCGCACCGGCAAGCGCCTGGCCGCGCGCGACGCCCAGATCGTCGTGAACTTCCGGCCCGTGCCGCACCCAATCTTCCCGGGCACGAACCAGCCGAACCGGCTCGTCATCAAGCTCCAGCCCGAGGACGGCCTCGAGCTGCAGCTGCTCGCCGCGCGCGGCAGTGTCGGCGAGGAGTCGCTCGCGCCCGTGTCGCTCGACCTCGACTTCGACAAGGCCTTCCCGAGCGCGCGCGTCGGCGCCTACGAGCGCCTGCTGCTCGACGCGATCGCGGGCCGCCTGAACCTGTTCGTGCGCAGCGACGAGCAGGAGCAGGCCTGGACCTGGGTCGCGCCCATCCTCGACGCCTGGGCTGCGGACCCGACCGGGCCGCGCCACTACAACGCCGGCTCCTGGGGCCCGGCCGCGGCGAGCGCGCTCGTCGCGCGCGACGGCTTCGCCTGGGCCGAAGAAGAATGACGAGCGCGGCGACGACGCCGTCGAGGAGACCCGCGTGAGCATCCTGGAACGAGTCAAGGCCGCCCTGCCCGCGCTGCCGCCGGCCGAGCAGCGCGTCGCGAAGCTGCTGCTCGCCGACGCGCGCGCGTTCGCGAGCCTGCCGGTGGCCGAGCTCGCCGACCGCTCGCACGTGAGCAAGCCGACCGTCGTGCGCTTCTGCCGCAGCGTCGGCTACGACGGCCTCGCCGACTTCAAGCTCAAGCTCGCCGGCAGCGTCAACGAGGGCGTGCCCTTCGTGCACCGCGCCGTCGACGAGGACGACAAGCCCGGCGACCTGATCGTCAAGGTCGTCGACAACGCGATCGCCGCGCTGCTGCACTACCGCAACGACGCGGCGAGCCACGCGTTCGAGCGCGCGATCGCGGCGCTCGCCGAGAGCGCGCGGCACGGCCGGCGCATCGAGTTCTACGGCGTCGGCAACTCGGGCATCGTCGCCCAGGACGCCCAGCACAAGTTCTTCCGCCTCGGCGTCAACACGGCCGCGTGCAGCGACGGCCACGTGCAGCTGATGAGCGCGACGATGCTGCAGCCCGGCGACTGCGCCGTGATCATCAGCAACTCGGGGCGCTCGCGCGACCTGATCGACGCGGCCGAGATCGCGCGCAAGAAGGGCGCAACGACGATCATCATCACGGCGAGCGGCTCGCCGCTCGCGGCGCTCGGCCAGAGCCCGGGCCAGGTGCTGCTCGCGGTCGACCACCCCGAGGACTTCGACCGCTACAGCCCGATGGTCTCGCGCCTGCTGCACCTGATCGCGATCGACATCCTGACGACCGGCGTCGCGCTGCAGCTCGGCCAGAAGCTGCGTCCAGTGCTGCAGGAGATCAAGCGCAACCTGCGCAGCAAGCGCTACGCGCAAAGCTGAGCCGGCACCTCGTGCAAAGTGATGAGCGCTGACTTTTGGAAGACCCGCGGTCCTCGGCTAGCATCGCCGCTCATCCGTCAACCGATCCGAGGACTCCGCATGCTGCGTTCGCTGACCATCGCCCTGCCCCTGCTCGCGCTCGGCGCCTGCGCAAGCCAGCCCGACCGCCCGCAGCAGCAGGCCGCGGCCGAGCTGAACTGCCAGGTCACCTACCCGACCGGATCGAACCTGCCCAAGCGGGTCTGCTCGACCCCGATGACCGCCGAGGAGCGTGCACGCCTGCAGGAGGAGCTGCAGCACTCCACCGTGGCGCTGCCGCCCCCGACGTCCAGCCGGTAAGCGTCGCTCAGACCTGGCGCAGGCCGAGCAACTCGGCGACGCCGTAGACCCGCGCAAGCTCCTGCAGCGCCTGCGGCGCGGCGTCGACCTCGAGGCGCAGCCCCTCGGTCGCGCAGATGCGCGCAGCGCCGAGCAGCACGCTCAGCGCGCTCGAGTCGAAATCCGCGAGCTCGGCCGCCGACAGGCGCAGGCGCTCGCCCGCGCCGTTGCGGATCTGCGCGGCCTCGGCGCGCAGGCTCGCCTCGAGGCGCGGCCACAGGCCGGCCGCGTCGTCCATGCGCAGCCGCACGGGCAGCTGGAGCGCCTGGTTGCGGCTCATCAGCTCTTGCTCTTGAGCGGCGCGGCCGCCGCCTTCTGGTTGCGCTCGGTCAGCGCCTTGATCAGGCCCTCGATGCCGTTCGCGCCGATCTCCTGGGCAAAGCTGTTCTTGTACTGATCGGCGAGCCAGATGCCGAGCACGTTGACGTCGTAGATCTTCCACTCGGCGCCGACCTTCTCGAGGCGGTAGTCGAGCTGGACCGGGTCGCCGCTACCGCGGATCTCGGTACGCACGACGACCTCGGTCTCGTCGGCGGCCGCCCGCAGCGGCTTCAACGCGATGTTCTGGTCCTTGACCTGGGTCAGCGCGCCCGCATAGGTGCGCACGAGCAGGGCCTTGAACTGGGCCTCGAGGCGTTGCTGCTGGTCCGGCGTCGCCTGGCGCCAGAAGCGGCCGACGGCCGACGCCGTCATGCGGTCGAAGTCGACATGGGGCATGATCTTGCCGTCGACGAGGTCGACGATGCGGCTGACGTCGCCGCCCTGGATCGCCTTGTCGCTCTTGAGCGTGTTCAGCGTCTCGATCGAAAGCTGGCGGATCAGCAGGTCCGGCGCGCTCGCGTCGGCGGCGTGGGCGCCGATCGCAAGCCCCAGGCTCAGGCCGGCGGCCAGCAGGCTGCGCAGGATGACATTGCGGGCATTCATGGTTTTCCTTTCAAGCCGGTTCGAGTCCCGGTACAACGCACAGTATCCGGGATCGGTTCACCTGGGCTGTGTTGCAAACAGTTAGCGCCGGCGGACTCAGCGCGACGCCGCGCTCGCTGGCGCGCTCGCGGCCTCAGGCGCGCTGCCCGCCGCCTGGGCAGGCGCGCTCGCCGCGGCGTCGGGCGCCGGCAGCGCCTCGCTGCCGCTGATGACCTCGCCGGCCTCGTCGTCGTCGAAGCTGCCGCGGCGCTGCAGGTAGGCGTCGCGGTAGAAGGTGTACTTGTCGAGCGCGATGCCCTCGAGCATGTCGCTCGCGCGCAGCAGATTCGCGCGCGTGTTGATCAGCTCGAGCGAATAGAGCGCGACCTTCGCGCGGCCGTCGTCGACGAGCACGGCCGGCGACGCGAGGCGGTCGAACGGCAGCCCGACCGTGTCGCGCACCGAGGACGGCCCGAACAGCGGCCAGACGATATAGGCGCCGGTGCCGAAGCCCCAGCGGCCGAGCGTCTTGCCGAAGTCCTGCGGGTTGCGCTCGATGCCGGCCTCGCCCGCGATGTCGAGCAGGCCCCCGATGCCCAGCGTCGAGTTCACGGCGAAGCGCATGCCCTGGTCCAGGGCGGGCTTGAAACGGCCCTGCAGCACGAGGTTCACGGCCGACCAGGCGTCGCCGATATTGTTGAAGAAATGGTCGACGCCGGTGCGCACCGGCTGCGGGACGACGTCGCGGTAGGTCGTCGCGACCGGCTTGAGCACATGCTCGTCGAGTCCGTCGTTGAACGCGAAGACCTTGCGGTTCCAGGACTCCCAGGGGTCGAGGCGCTGGCCCTGCGAGCTGCGGCCGCGCAGCGTGTCGACGGTCGAGCAGGCGCTGAGCAGTGCGGCGCCGACGAGCAGCAGGGTCAGGCGCAGGCGGGCGGTAGGGCGCTTCTTGGACATCATGGTTTGGCTCCCGAGGCGCCGCTGCTGCCGAGGTCCGCGGCCTTGCTATTGATGAACTGGCCGATCAGGTTCTCGAGCACGACAGCGCTCTGCGTCTGCTTGATGGTGTCGCCGGCGGCGAGGTTCTTCACGTCGGCGCCGGGCTCGAGGCCGACGTACTGCTCGCCGAGCAGGCCCGAGGTCAGGATCTTGGCCGTGCTGTCCTTCGGGAACTCGACGCCCTTGTACATCTTGAGGACGACGCGCGCCTGGAAGGTCTGCTGGTCGAAGCCGATCGACTCGACGCGGCCGACGACGACGCCCGCGCTCTTGACCGCCGCGTTCGGCTTGAGCCCGCCGATATTGTCGAAACGCGCCTGCAGCGCGTAGGTCGCGTCGAAGTTCATGCTCAGCAGGTTGCCGGCGCGCAGCGCGAGGAACAGCAGGGCCGCGCCGCCGATCAGCACGAACAGCCCGACCCACGCATCGTGTTTGGAGGTTTGCATTCTTGGTCTCTCCCGTTTCTGGGGCGAATTCAAATCGAGAACATCAGCGCCGTCAGCACGAAGTCCAGGCCCAGCACGGCCAGCGACGCGATCACGACGGTGCGCGTCGTCGCGGCGGACACGCCCTCGGGCGTCGGCTGGCACGAATAGCCCTGGGCCAGCGCGACGAAGCTGACGGTCACGCCGAAGACGAAGCTCTTGATCACGCCGTTGCCGACATCGGCGAACACGTCGACGCCGCCCTGCATCTGCGACCAGAACGCGCCGCCGTCGATGCCGATCAGCACGACGCCGACGAGCCAGCCGCCGAGCACGCCGACGGCCGAGAACACGGCGGCGAGCAGCGGCATCGCGATCACGCCGCCGAGGAAGCGCGGCGCGAGCACGCGGCGCACCGGGTCGACGGCCATCATCTCCATCGCCGTGAGCTGCTCGCCGGCCTTCATCAGGCCGATCTCGGCCGTCAGCGAGGTGCCGGCACGGCCCGCGAACAGCAGCGCCGTGACAACGGGCCCGAGCTCGCGCACGAGGCTCAGCGCGACGAGCAGGCCGACCGCTTCCGACGAGCCGTAGCGCTGCAGCGTGTAATAGCCCTGCAGCGCGAGCACGAAGCCGACGAACAGCCCCGACACGCCGATGATCGACAGCGAACGGTTGCCGAGGAAGAAGACCTGCTCGCGCACGAGGCCGAAGCGGCGCAGCGCCGTGCCCATGCGCAGCACGAGCTGCACGAACAGGCGCGCGCTCGCGCCCAGGTCGGCGAGGCTCGCGCGCGTCCAGGCGCCGAGGCGGGCCAGCGCGTTCACGTCGGCGGCTCTCACTGGGGCACCCTTCGCGCTACGCGCTGTCCCGCCGAGCGGGAGTAAGCGCCTTTCGGAGCGGCGGTGCGGGCGCTCATGCGGCCACCCCGAAGTCCTCGGCCACCGGCGCGGCCGGCTGGTGGAAGCGCACCGGCCCCTCGGGCTCGGCGCCGACGAACTGGCGCACGAGCGGGTCGCTGCTCGCGCGCAGCTCGTCGGGCGTGCCGTAGGCGACGACACGGCCGTTCGCGACCATCGCGACATGGTCGGCGATGCCGAAGGTCTCGTGCAGGTCGTGCGAGACGATGACGCTCGTCAGGCCCAGCGCGTCGTTGAGGTCGCGGATCAGGCGCGCGGCGACGCCGAGCGAGATCGGGTCGAGGCCCGCGAACGGCTCGTCGTAGAGCACGACCTCGGGGTCGAGCGCGATCGCGCGGGCGAGCGCGACGCGCCGCGCCATGCCGCCCGAGACCTCGCTGGGCATCAGGTCGCGCGCGCCGCGCAGGCCGACCGCGTTGAGCTTCATCAACACGAGGTCGCGGATCATCGCCTCGGGCAGGTCGGTGTGCTCGCGCAGCGGGAACGCGACGTTCTCGAACACCGAGAGGTCGGTGAACAGCGCGCCGAACTGGAACAGCACGCCCATGCGCCGGCGCACCGCGTAGATCTGGGATTCGCCGAGCGGGCCGAGGTCCTGGCCGTCGAACCGCACCTGGCCGGCGAACGGGCGGATCTGCCGCCCGAGCAGGCGCAGGATGGTCGTCTTGCCGCCGCCCGAGGTGCCGATCAGCGCGAGCACCTCGCCGCGCCGGACCTGCAGGTCGACGCCGTCGAGGATGGCGCGCCCGCCGTAGCCGCAGCGCACGCCGCGCAGCTCAATCAGGGGGGCCGCTGCTTGAGAAAAGGTGGTCTGACTGGAAAGGGCCATGGTCCGACGCCTGGATGGGCGCGAGGCCCTGCTCTATTCGACAAGGCGCACATGATAGGGGAACTACCGAGCGCGCGCCGGCGAGCCCCGCGAAGCCCCGCGCGCGGCTGGGCCGCGCAAAAGTTCGGGTTTGCGCGGCGCCGCCCGACCGGCGACCCGGCCTGCCGAAATTTTGTCAGCGCGGCAGCGTCGTCGCGCCCATCAGGTAGGCGTCGACCGCGCGCGCGGCCTGGCGGCCCTCGCGGATGGCCCAGACGACGAGGCTCTGGCCGCGCCGCATGTCGCCGGCCGCGAAGACCTTGGCTACGTCGGTCGCGTAGGCCTGGGCGCCGTCGTCGGTGCTCGCCTTGGCGTTGCCGCGCGCGTCCTTCGCGACGCCGAAGGCCTCGAGCACGGGGCTGACCGGGTTCACGAAGCCCATCGCGAGCAGCACGAGGTCGGCCTTGACGAGCTGCTCGCTGCCGGGCACCTCGGTCATCTTGCCGCCGACCCATTCGAGCTTGACCGTCTTCACGCCGGTCAGCTTGCCCTTCTCGCCCACAAACTCCTTGGTCGCGATCGCGAACGCGCGCTCGCAGCCCTCCTCGTGGCTGCTCGAGGTGCGCAGCTTGATCGGCCAGTAGGGCCAGGTCAGCGGGCGGTCCTCCTGCTCGGGCGGCTGGGGCAGCAGCTCGAACTGGGTCACGCTCTTCGCGCCGTGGCGGTTGCTCGTGCCGACGCAGTCGCTGCCGGTGTCGCCGCCGCCGATCACGACGACATGCTTGCCCGCGGCCGAGAGCTGGCCCTTGAGCTTGTCGCCGGCGTTGACCTTGTTCTGCTGGGGCAGGAACTCCATGGCGAAGTGCACGCCGGCGAGCTCGCGGCCCGGCACCGGCAGGTCGCGCGACTGTTCGGCGCCGCCCGCGAGCAGCACCGCGTCGAAATGGCCGACGAGCTCGGCGCCGCTGACGGTTTCCTTGGCCCAGTTCGTGACCTTGGAGCCTTCGCCGAGCGAGCCGACGAGCACGCCGGTGCGGAACACGACGCCCTCGGCCTCCATCTGCGCGACGCGGCGGTCGATATGCGACTTCTCCATCTTGAAGTCCGGGATGCCATAGCGCAGCAGGCCGCCGACGCGGTCGTTCTTCTCGAACACCGTGACGCTATGGCCGGCGCGCGCGAGCTGCTGCGCGGCCGCGAGGCCGGCCGGGCCCGAACCGACGACGGCGACGGTCTTGCCGGTCTTGGCCGCCGGCAGCTGCGGCGCGACCCAGCCCTCGAGCCAGCCGCGGTCGATGATCGCGTGCTCGATCGACTTGATGCCGACCGCGTCGTCGTTGACGTTGAGCGTGCACGCGGCCTCGCAGGGCGCCGGGCAGACGCGGCCCGTGAACTCGGGGAAGTTGTTGGTGCTGTGGAGCACCGCGAGCGCGGCCTTCCAGTCCTGCTCGCGGCCGCGGTAGACGAGGTCGTTGAAGTCCGGGATCACGTTGTTGACCGGGCAGCCGCTGTTGCAGAACGGCGTGCCGCAGTCCATGCAGCGCGCGCCCTGCTGCTTCGCCTGCTCGGTGCTCAGGCCGATCACGAATTCCTTGTAGTTCTTGACGCGCGCGCCGACGGGCTCGTAGCCCTCCTCGAGACGCTCGAACTCCATGAAGCCGGTGACTTTTCCCATGATGCTGCTCTCTCTTCTCTCAGGCCTTGGCGTTGGCGGCGGTCGGCGATTTCGCCTGGGCGATCGTGTCGGCGGTCTCGCGCGCGGCGGCGAGCTCGCCCAAAGCGCGCTTGTATTCGTTCGGGAACACCTTGACGAACTTCGCGCGCGACTCGGCCCAGTGGTCGAGGATGTCGCGGGCCCGCTGGCTGCCGGTCCAGCGGTGGTGGTCCTCGAGCATCTTCTTGAGGATCGCCTCGTCGGTCTGCGGCGCCGCGTCGCCGAGGTGGTGCCAGACCGCGCGCGGCAGCGCGGCCTCCTGCTCGGCGCTCGGCAGCACGCGCTCGAGCGCGACCATCGCGGTGTTGCAGCGCTTCGCGAACTGGCCGTCCTCGTCGAACACATAGGCGATGCCGCCGCTCATGCCGGCCGCGAAGTTGCGCCCCGTGCGGCCGAGCACGGCGACGGTGCCGCCGGTCATGTACTCGCAGCCATGGTCGCCGGTGCCCTCGACGACGGCCGAGGCGCCAGACAGGCGCACCGCGAAACGCTCGCCGGCGACGCCGCGCAGGAAGGCCTCGCCGCTCGTCGCGCCGTAGAGCACGGTGTTGCCGACGATGATGTTCTTGGTCGCGTCGCCGCGGAAGTCGATCGACGGGCGCACGACGACGCGGCCGCCCGACAGGCCCTTGCCGGTGTAGTCGTTGGCGTCGCCGATCAGGTAGAAGGTGATGCCCTTGGCGAGGAACGCGCCGAAGCTCTGGCCGCCCGTGCCCTCCATCTGGATGAAGATCGTGTGGTCGGGCAGGCCCTCGGGGTGGCGCCGCACGAGCTCGCCCGACAGCATCGCGCCGACCGTGCGGCGCACGTTCGACACCTCCTGCATGAACTGGACCTTCTCGCCCTTGTCGAAGGCGGGCAGGCATTTCTCGATCAGCTTGACGTCGAGCGCGCGGTCGAGGCCATGGTCCTGCACGTCGACGTGCAGGCGCGCGACGTCGGCCGGCGCGTCGGGGCGGTGGAACACGCGCGCGAAGTCCAGGCCCTTCGCCTTCCAGTGCGTGATGCCCTTCTTCGTGTCGAGCAGGTCGGCGCGGCCGATCAGCTCGTCGAACTTGCGCATGCCGAGCTGCGCCATGATTCTCCGCGCCTCCTCGGCGACGAAGAAGAAGTAGTTGACGACATGCTCGGGACGGCCGGCGAACTTCTTGCGCAGCACCGGGTCCTGGGTCGCGACGCCGACCGGGCAGGTGTTCAGGTGGCACTTGCGCATCATGATGCAGCCCTCGGCGACGAGCGGCGCGGTCGCGAAGCCGAACTCGTCGGCGCCGAGCAGCGCACCGATCACGACGTCGCGGCCGGTCTTCATCTGGCCGTCGGCCTGCACGCGCACGCGGCCGCGCAGGCGGTTCAGCACGAGCGTCTGCTGGGTCTCGGCGAGGCCGAGCTCCCATGGCGTGCCCGCGTGCTTGATCGAGCTCCAGGGCGACGCGCCGGTGCCGCCGTCGTGGCCGGCGATCACGATGTGGTCGGCCTTGGCCTTGGCGACGCCGGCCGCGATCGTGCCGACGCCGACCTCGGACACGAGCTTGACCGACACGCCCGCGCGCGCGTTGACGTTCTTGAGGTCGTGGATCAGCTGGGCCAGGTCCTCGATCGAGTAGATGTCGTGGTGCGGCGGCGGGCTGATCAGGCCGACGCCCGGCACCGAGTGGCGCAGCCGGCCGATGTACTCGCTGACCTTGCCGCCGGGCAGCTGGCCGCCTTCGCCCGGCTTCGCGCCCTGGGCCATCTTGATCTGGATCTGGTCGGCGCTGACGAGGTACTCGGTCGTGACGCCGAAGCGGCCCGACGCGACCTGCTTGATCTTCGAGCGCAGCGAGTCGCCGGCGAGCAGCGCATAGTCGGCCTCGACGACCTTGGTGCCGACGACGTCGGAGACCTTGGTGCCGGCCGTGATCGGGATGCCCTTGAGCTCGTTGCGGTAGCGCGCCGGGTCCTCGCCGCCCTCGCCGGTGTTGCTCTTGCCACCGATGCGGTTCATCGCGACGGCGAGCGTCGCGTGCGCCTCGGTGCTGATCGAGCCGAGCGACATCGCGCCGGTCGCGAAGCGCTTGACGATCTCGGTCGCCGGCTCGACCTCGTCGATCGAGACCGCCTTGGCCGGGTCGAACTTGAACTCGAACAGTCCGCGCAGCGTCATGTGGCGGCGGCTCTGGTCGTTGATGATCTGCGCGTATTCCTTGTAGGTCTCGAACTTGCCCGAGCGCGCGCTGTGCTGGAGCTTGGCGATCGCGTCGGGCGTCCACATATGCTCTTCGCCGCGCGTGCGCCACGCGTATTCGCCGCCCGCGTCGAGCATCTGCTCGAGCAGCGGGTCGGCGCTGAACGCGGCCTCGTGCAGGCGGATCGCCTCCTCGGCGACCTCGAACACGCCGATGCCGCCGACCTGGGTCGGCGTGCCGCGGAAGTACTTCTCGACGAAGTCGGACTTCAGGCCGATCGCCTCGAAGATCTGCGCGCCGCAGTAGGACATGTAGGTCGAGATGCCCATCTTGGACATGATCTTCGACAGGCCCTTGCCGATCGCCTTGATGTAGTTCGCGACGGCCTTCTCGGCGCTCAGGTTGCCGGGCAGCTCGGCGTGCATGTCGACGAGCGTCTCGAGCGCGAGGTAGGGGTGGATCGCCTCGGCGCCGTAGCCGGCGAGCACCGCGAAATGGTGGACCTCGCGTGCGCAGCCGGTCTCGACGACGAGGCCGGCCGTCGTGCGGCGGCCTTCGCGCACGAGGTGGTGGTGCACGGCCGACAGCGCGAGCAGCGCGGGGATCGCGACGCGCGCGTCGCTGAGCGCGCGGTCGGTGATGATCAGGATGTTGTGGCCGGTCTTGATCGCGTCGACGGCCGACGCGCACAGCGAGGCGAGCTGGGCCTCGACGCCCTCGCGGCCCCATTCGCGCGGGTAGGTGATGTCGAGCTCGAAGGGCTTGAACTTGCCGTTCGTGTGCGCCTCGATCGCGCGCAGCCGCGCCATGGCGTCGAAGTCGAGCACGGGCTGCGCGACCTCGAGGCGCATCGGCGGGTTGACCGCGTTGATGTCGAGCAGGTTGGGCTTGGGGCCGATGAAGCTGTTCAGCGACATCACGATGGCCTCGCGGATCGGGTCGATCGGCGGGTTCGTGACCTGGGCGAACAGCTGCTTGAAGTAGTTGAACAGCGGCTTGTTCTTGCTCGACAGCACCGCGAGCGGCGAGTCGTTGCCCATCGAGCCGATGCCCTCCTCGCCGGCCGCCGCCATCGGCGCAAGCAGGAACTTGAGGTCTTCCTGCGTGAAGCCGAAGGCCTGCTGGCGCTTGAGCAGCGGCGCGTCGAAGCGCGCCGGCGCGGCCTGCACGGCGCCGATGTCGTCGAGCTTGACGCGCACGTTCTCGATCCACTGGCGATACGGGCGCGCGTTCGCGTACTGGGTCTTGAGCTCCTCGTCGTCGACGATGCGGCCCTGCTCGAGGTCGATCAGGAACATCTTGCCCGGCTGCAGGCGCCACTTGCGCACGATGCGGCTCTCGGCGATCGGCAGCACGCCCGACTCGGACGCGAGCACGACGAGGTCGTCGTCGGTCACGCAATAACGTGCGGGGCGCAGGCCGTTGCGATCGAGGGCCGCGCAGACCTGGCGGCCGTCGGTGAAGACCATCGCGGCCGGGCCGTCCCAGGGCTCCATCATCGCCGCGTGGTACTCGTAGAACGCGCGGCGGCGCTCGTCCATCCACTCGTGCTGTTCCCAGGCCTCGGGGATCATCATCATCGCGGCGTGGGCAAGCGGGTAGCCCGACATCGTCAGCAGCTCGATCGCGTTGTCGAAGGTCGCCGTGTCGCTCTGGTGCTCGAAGCTGATCGGGTAGAGCTTGGGCAGGTCGTCGCCGAGCACCGGCGACTTCATCACGCCCTCGCGCGCGCGCATCCAGTTGAAGTTGCCCTTGACCGTGTTGATCTCGCCGTTGTGCGCGACCATGCGGTAGGGGTGGGCGAGCGGCCACTCGGGGAAGGTGTTGGTCGAGAAGCGCTGGTGCACGAGCGCGATCGCCGACACGCAGCGCGGGTCGCCGAGGTCCTTGTAGTACTTGCCGACCTGGTCGGCGAGCAGCAGGCCCTTGTAGATGATCGTGCGGCAGCTCATGCTCGGCACGTAGTACTCGCGGCTGTGCGTGAGCTTGAGCGCCTGGATCGCACTGCTCGCGGTCTTGCGGATCACGTAGAGCTTACGTTCGAGCGCGTCGGGCACGATGATGTCCGGGCCGCGGCCGATGAAGATCTGGCGGATCACGGGCTCCTTCTCGCGCACCGTCGGCGACATCGGCATGTCGCGGTCGACCGGCACGTCACGCCAGCCGAGCAGCACCTGGCCCTCGGCCTTGATCGCGCGCACGAGCTCCTGCTCGCAAGCGAGGCGCGACGCGCGCTCCTTGGGCAGGAACAGCATGCCGACGCCGTATTCGCCGGGCGGCGGCAGCTCGACGCCGGTCGAGCCGTCGGGCGCGATGCCGCTTGCGGCCATCTCCTCGCGGAAATACTCGTGCGGGATCTGGATCAGGATGCCCGCGCCGTCGCCCATCAGCTTGTCGGCGCCGACCGCGCCGCGGTGGTCGAGGTTCTCGAGGATCTTCAGGCCCTGCTGGACGATGTGGTGCGCCTTCTGGCCCTTGATATGGGCGACGAAGCCGAGGCCGCACGCGTCCTTCTCGTTGCGTCGGGCGTAAAGACCCTGGTCCTCCAGCGCCTGGATTTCCTGCGGGGTGGGGGCGAAGCTCGTCATGGCGCGTCCTGCTGCAATGCTTGGAGCGCGAAATTTAAGGCAGTCTTTGCGCTGACACAATCTTCAATAAATGGGGTCGGACTCCAATTAATCATTTCAACAGCCGTCAATCGAAATAAATTGGGGACAGAGTGAAGATTTCAGGCACCAGATTGGCGCGGTGGCCGCCCGCGGCGGCGCGGTGCGAGCGGCCGTTCGGTCGTCTTCGCGACGAGCGCCATCCAGGCCGGGCCGCCGAGCGGCCAGCCCTTGAGCGCCGAGTCGTTCAGGGCCTGGGCTTCGGCCGCGCTGCAGCCCTCGGCGAGCCACGCGCGCCAGGCCGCCTCGCGCTCGAACGGGGTGTTGCCAACGCCCCAGAATAGTGCGTGATCGTGGATCAGCGGATCGCGCCAGCGGCCGAGGTGATGTGAGGCGCTCGACCAACGGTAGTCGCCGGGCTCGCCGAACCACGCCCCCGTGCGCCCGGGCGCGAGCTCGATGAAACGCATGCCGGCGAGCAGGTGCGCGGCGGCCTCGAGCGGCGCGGCGCGGAAGCGCCCGTCCCACAGCGTGCCGCTGCGGCTATGGCGCTGGTTGAAGGCCGCGACGTAGCGCCGACCGAGCGACTGCATCGCGCGGCTCAGGCCTTCGGCGGTGTCCGGCGTCACGAGCAGGTGGAGCCGGTCGTCGAGCATCGCGTAGGCGTGGACCGCGAGCCGGTGCAGCGCAGCGCTTTCGCGCAGTTCGGCAAGCAGGCGCTCGCGGTCGGCGTCGTCGGCGACGATCGCCTGGCCGTTGAGGCCGCGGTGGACGATGTGGTGAGGCTGGCCCGGCAGGGTCAGGCGCGCGAGTCTTGCCATGGACGGGGTCGGTGAGTCCGACCCCAATTATGCGACCCTGTGGTCGTCCGGCTCAGAACAGCGTCTTGCCGGTCAGGCGCTGGTGTTCCTTGATCGCGTAGCGGTCGGTCATGCCGGCGATGTAGTCGGTGCACGCACGCAGCCGGTCGGGGCCGGCCGCGAACTCGGCCGGCAGCAGCGCGGCGTCGCCCGCGTAGAGCGCGAAAAGCTCGCGCAGGATCTGCTCGGCGCGCTGGCGCTGCTCGGCGACCTGCGGGTGGCGGTACAGGTGGGCGAACAGGTGGCGCTTGAGCGCATGGCTCGCCGCGCGCATGTCGGCGCTGAAGCGCACGAGCGGCGCGGCTGCCGCGCGCACCGCGGCCGGGTCGGCGGGCGCCGCGTCGGCGAGCGCCCCGCGCGTCGCGTCGATGATGTCGTAGACCTGCGCCGACAGCATGCGCCGCAGCGTCTCGGCGAGCAGGCGCTTGCCCGTGAGGCCCGGATGCGCTGCGAGCGCGGCGCGCAGATGGGTGTCGACGAGCGGCACCGCGGCCTGCAGGCTCTCGAGCTCGAGCAGGCCCGAGCGCACGCCGTCGTCGATGTCGTGGGCGTTATAGGCGACCTCGTCGGCGAGGTTGCACAGCTGCGCCTCGAGGCTGGGCTGGCCGCCGTGCAGGAAGCGCGCGGCGACACCGCCGGGCTCGCGCGCCTCGAGCGCCTCGGCGTTGCGGCGCGAGCAATGCTTGAGGATGCCCTCGCGCGACTCGAAGCACAGGTTCAGGCCGTCGAAGTCGGCGTAGCGCTGCTCGAGCTCGTCGACGACGCGCAGCGACTGCAGGTTGTGCTCGAAGCCGCCGTGGTCCTTCATGCAGTCGTCGAGCACGTCCTGTCCCGCGTGGCCGAACGGCGTGTGGCCGAGGTCGTGGGCGAGCGCGACGGTCTCGACGAGGTCCTCCTCGAGGCCGAGGCTGCGCGCGATCGAGCGGCCGAGCTGGGCGACCTCGAGCGAATGCGTGAGCCGCGTGCGGAACAGGTCGCCCTCGTGGTTCAGGAAGACCTGGGTCTTGTAGACGAGGCGGCGGAACGCGCTGCTGTGGACGATGCGGTCGCGGTCGCGCTGGAAGTCGCTGCGCGTCGGCGCCGCCGCCTCGCCGAACCGGCGGCCGCGGCTGCGGGACGGGTCGGACGCGTAGGCGGCGAGCGGCATGCTCGTTCAGGCGGCCGCGGTATGGGCCGCGATCACCTGCGCGACGAGTTCGTCGGGCGCCGCGTGCATGCCCGCGCGCCCGAGGCCCTCGATCAGCACGAAGCGGATCTCGCCGCCCTCGGCCTTCTTGTCGACGCGCATGAGTTCGAGCCAGCGTTCGATCGGCATCTGCGGCGCGCGCACGGGCAGGCCGGCGCGCTCGAGCAGGCGCGTGAGCCGCGTGACGAGGCTCGTCTCGGCCAGGCCGAGCCGTGCCGACAGCTCGGCCGCGAGCACCATGCCGCAGGCGACGCCCTCGCCGTGCAGCCACGCGCCGTAGCCGAGCCCGGCCTCGATCGCGTGGCCGAAGGTATGGCCGAAATTGAGGATCGCGCGCAGGCCGGCCTCGCGCTCGTCGGCGCCGACGACGGCGGCCTTGATCTCGCACGAGCGACGGATCGCGTGGGTCAACGCGGCCGCGTCGCGCGCGAGCAGCGCGTCGAGGTTGGCCTCGAGCCAGGCGAGGAATTCGGGGTCGGCGATCGGGCCGTACTTGATGACCTCGGCGAGGCCAGCCGCGAGCTCGCGCGCGGGCAGCGTCGCGAGCGTGTCCAGATCGGCGACGACGCGCAGCGGCTGGTGGAACGCGCCGATCATGTTCTTGCCGAGCGGGTGGTTGATCGCGGTCTTGCCGCCGACCGAGGAGTCGACCTGCGCGAGCAGCGTCGTCGGCACCTGGACGAAGGGCACGCCGCGCATGTACACGGCCGCGGCGAAGCCCGTCATGTCGCCGACGACGCCGCCGCCGAGCGCGTAGAGCACCGTCTTGCGGTCGGCCGCGCGCTCGAGCAGGCGCGCGAAGACGCGCTCGAGCGAGGCCCAGTCCTTGTACTGCTCGCCGTCGTCGAGCAGCACCGCGTCGACCTCGGCGTGCAGCGGCGCGAGGCGCGCGCGCAGGCGCTCGAGGTAGAGCGGCGCCACCGTCGTGTTCGTGACGATCAGCGCGCTTTTCGAGCGCGGCAGGCCGGCCCAGGCCGCGGCGGCCTCGAGCAGCCCGGCGCCGATCAGGATGTCGTAGGAACGTTCGCCCAGCGCGATGGGCACCTTGTGCATACCGGTCATGGGCGCAAGTGTAGGCGCGCCGCGCGCGCCGCCGGCTTGAGCGGGCTCAGCGCAGCGGCTCGGCGCCGACCGTCGCGGCGACCTGACCCGGGTCGACGATGCCCGCGAGCTCGAGCTGCATCAGCGCCATGTTGACGAGGCCGTGGACCGAGGGCCGCGCCATCTCCAGCACGTAATGCGCGCAGCGCCGGTACAGCGGGTCGCGCTGCGCGTAGAGCTCGCGCAGCTTCTTCAGCGGGTCGGCGACCTGAAGCAAGGGCCGCTGGGTGTCGTTGCGCAGGCGCCGGAACAGGTCCTCGGGCGACGCGCGCAGGTACAGCACGGTCGCGCCCGCGTGGAGCCGCTCGCGGTTGGCCTCGCGCAGCACCGCGCCGCCGCCGGTGGCGAAGATGCCGACACGCTCGCCGAGCAGCTCGGCGAGCACCTCGGACTCGACGTCGCGGAACGCGTCTTCGCCGCGTCGCTCGAAAAAGGCGCGGATCGGCTCACCGATCCGCGCCTCGATCGCCTCGTCGGTATCGACGAAGGCGACGCCGAGCTGGCGCGCCAGCAGCCGCCCGACGGTGGACTTCCCCCCCCCGGGCATGCCGACCAGCGCGATCTTCAATGGCAAGCGGTCGCACCGGACGGCGGCGCGAGCGCACTCACGTAGACCGTCGCCGTCGTGGTCGTCGAGGTGACCGGCGACGTGAACGAGAACACCAGTGCGCCGCTCGTGTAGCCGTTGTTGAACGAGTAGCTCGCGGTGACGGCGGTCGGGGTCAGCGAGTTGCCGACCACGCCGCCGCCGGCGATCGAAGCCGTCAGCGCGACCGACGGGGTCGGCGTCACCGAGACCGTCGTGCCGTTGGCCATCGGGTTGTACGAGTAGGGGTTCGTGTCGGCGAGATAGAACGTGAAGGTCGGGCTGCTGACGTTGTAGAGATAGGTCCCGTCGAGGTCGTAGACGGTCGTCGTCGTCGCCGTGCCTGCCGTCGTCGGCTGGTAGCCGTTGATCAGCGTGCGCGTCGCCGGGCAGGGGGTCGCCGGCGTCGTCGCCGGCGCATAGACCAGACCGACGCCGCTGCCGGGCAGCGACGGCCCCCAGGTCGGGTGAGCCTTGGACGTCGACCACACGGTCTGCACGGCCGAGCGCACGAAGGCCTTGCCCCAGTTGCCGCGGCAGGTGCCCGGCTGGGCCGGCACATTCGGCTGGAGATACGGAATGCCGTTCGGCAGCAGCGGCGGCGCGACGCCCTGCAGCTCGTCGTACAGGTAGTAGCTGCTCGACTGCGGGCTCGGACAGGTCGCGGTGTTGCCGAAGGGGAAGGTCTGCAGGCTCGGGTCCCAGTAATCGCGGAACTTCGGGTCGAGGTAGGGATCGCCGAGATCCTGATAGTCCTCGCCCGGGTCGTAGGTGTTGTTGCCGTTCGTGTCGGTGAAGGCCATCTCGCCGATCGCATACGCGAGCGTCGTCACGCGGCCGTCCCATTCATAGGGTCGCTGACCGCCCGAGGCCGACGCGACCGAGACCGTCGAGATCGCCGTCGACGAGCCGCTCGGCGACTGGGTCAGCACCTGGCCCAGGGTGTTCACGAGGTTGAACACCGTCGAGCTCGGTACCGGGTTGCCAAGGCGGTCGGCGGCGAACACGTTATAGGTGTTCGGCGTGAGGTCGATGTTGTAGGCCTCGATGTTGTAATACTTCTGCGACAGCGAGAAACGCCCCTGCGAGGGCAGGCCGACGGCGATCGACAGATTGCTCGACGACGAGCTGATCGCAGCACCGCCCGTCGGCGAGTAGGTCGCGACCACGCGCACCGGCGTCGGCACCGTGCCCGAGTTGATCTGGACCGAGACCTGGCCGAGCGAGTTCGTCAGCTTGGTCTCGGTCTCCTGGTTGACCGTTCCAGACAGGCCGTCCATGGTCAGCCCGCCGACGGTCGTCGTCGGTTGCAGCGTGACCGACTTGCCCGGCACGCCCGTGCCGTTCTGGTCGCTGAGCTGGAAGGTCACGACCGACGATTGCGGCGAGTAGCCCGAGGTGCTCAGGAACAGCGTCGACGGCGTCGCCGACACGAATGTCATGGTCTGGACGGTCGGCGAGGTCAGCGGGATCGTCAGCGTCTGGGTGACGGCACCGGCCGTCACGGTCACGGTGTCGGTGTTCTGCACCGCACCGCAGCCCTTGTCCACGTAAGTGAAGCTGGCCGCGCCCGTCGTCGTGCTCGCCGAGGTCGGCGTGAGCGTGGCCTTGGGCGTGCCCAGCGCCGCGCATTGCGAGGTGACGGCGACGTTCACCGGCGTCGTCGGCACGGTGCCGGCGAGCGTCAGGGCGAGGTTCGACTGGCCGTAGGCGGCCAGCGCCGCGCCCGACGCGAGGTCGGAGGTGAACGAGGAGATCGTCACCGCCGTGGCGTTGACCTGGTAGCCGGCCGAAGCGCTCAGCGTCGAGCCGCTGGCGACCACCGTCGCCGTCACCGTGTCGGCCCCAGCGCTCGCGCTATTGGTCGGATACATCGTCGTCGTGGCCACGCCCGAAGCGTTCGTCAGCGCCGAGGTCGCGCTGAAGGAGCCGAGGCCGGCGGCCGTCGCGAAGTGCACGACCTGGCCGCCGATCGGCGCGCCGGAAGCGCTCGTCAGCGTGGTCGAGATCGTCGCCGGCGCCGCCGAGGTGATCGTCTGGGTCGACAGGCTCAGCGTGAACGAGGAAGCGGGCTGCGCGGTCGCCGTCGTGGTGAAGCCGACCTGGCCGGTCACGGTCACACTCGTCGTGCCGCTGCCGACCACGGCCGTCGCGATCGCGTAGTCGGCGCCGTTGGACGCCGACGTCGCCGGCGCGAGCGTGACGGAAGCGGTGCCGGTGCTGTCGGTCAACGCCGAGGCGGCGCTGAACACGCCGAGCCCGAGCTTGGTCGTGAAGGTCACGAGCTGGCCGGCGACCGGCGCGCCGGTCGTGTCGGTCAGCACGGCCTTGACCGTGCCGGGTGCCACGGCGGTGACCGACGTCGCGGAGATCGTGACGCTGAGCGAGTCGCTGCCGGCCTTGCCGCCGGTGCCGCCGGTGCCGCCGCCGGTATACAGCGACGACCCGCCCCCCCCACCGCCGCCGCACGCGGCCAGCAGGACGCCGAGCACGGCGCCGGCCAGCGCACGGCCGATCCATCGGCCCAACAAATCGAACTTGCTCATATTCCTAAACTCCCGATGCGATTCAAGCCGTCACAGGCGACGTCATGACCATTCCCATTCAACGCGCGCTGCCGCGCTCGCTGACGACCTTGGGCGTCAGGAAGATCAGCAGCTCCGTCTTGCTCGTCGTGCGCGAATTGCTCTTGAACAGGTTGCCGAGCACCGGGATGTCACCCAGCAGCGGGACCTTGTCGGTCGTATCGGCATCGTTCTGCGTGTAGATGCCGCCGATCACGACGGTGCCGCCGTTCTCGACCAGCACCTGCGTCTGAGCGTGCGTATTGTTGATCGCGTAGCCCTGCGGCGTGAGCGTGCCGCGGCTGTCCTTATTCACGTCGACGGCGAGGATCACGGCGCCCTCGGGCGTGATCTGCGGCGTGACTTCGAGCTTGAGCACGGCCTTCTTGAACGAGATCGAGGTCGCGCCGCTCGAGGTCGCCTGCTGGTAGGGCAGTTCCTCGCCCTGTTCGATCACGGCCGCGTGCTGGTCGGCCGTGACGATGTGCGGGCTCGAGATGATCTTGCCCTTGCCGTCGGCCTCGAGCGCCGAGAGCTCGAGGTTCAGGAAGCGGTTCGCGAGCGGGCTGAACAGCGACAGCGCGGCCGACGCGGCGTTCGCGCCGCCGAACACGTCGGACGTAGTGTTCGCGGGCAGGTTGACGAACTGGGTGTTCGAGTAGCCGGTCGCGCCGCTCGAGCCCTGCAGCGTCTGGTTCGCCACGCCGTCGTAGGTGCCGCCGACCGAGATGTAGTTGCTGCCGCCGACGTGGAAGCCCGGGACCCCGCCCTGCTGGCCGCGCAGGTCGGAGGTGCCGAGCTTGATGCCGAGCGAACGGCCGAAGCTGTCCGACGCCTCGACGATGCGTACCTCGATCTGGACCTGGCGCACGGCGATGTCGATCTTCCCGATCAGCGCCTGGATTTCCTCGAGCTTGGACGGGATGTCGGTCACGAACAGCTGGTTCGTGCGCGCCTCGAAGCTCGCGCTGCCGCGCGGCGACAGAATGCGCGAGCTGCCGCTCGCCGTGCCGCCGCTGCCGCCCGTGCCCGCACCGGCGCTCGAGCCGCCGGCCGCGCCGCCACTGCTGCCGCTGCTCTGGCCGAGCAGCACGCGGTCGACGTCCTCGGCCTTCGCGTAATTGATCTGGAACGACTGGGTACGCAACGGCTCGAGCTGGGCGATCTGGGCCTTGGACTCGAGGTCGAGCTTCTCCTTCGCAGCGATCTCTTCCTTGGGCGCGATCCACAGCACGTTGCCCGACTTCTTCAGGCCCAGGCCCTTGGCCTGCATGATGATATCGAGCGCCTGGTCCCAGGGCACGTCCTTGAGGCGCAGCGTCACGCTGCCGGTCACCGAGTCGCTCGTCACGACGTTGAAGTTCGTGAAGTCGGCGATGACCTGGAGCAGCGCCCGCACGTCGATGTTCTGGAAGTTCAGCGAGAGCTTGTCGCCCGAATAGCCGGGACCCGCGACGAGCTTGTTCGGGTCGAGCTTGAGCGGCCGGACCTCGAGCACGAACTGGTTGTCGCTCTGGTAGGCGCTGTGCTCCCAGTTGCCCTGCGGCGTGACGACCATGTGGACATGGCCGTCGACCTGGGTCGTCGTGATCGACTGGATCGGCGTGCCGAAGTCGGTCACGTCGAGCTTGCGGCGCAGATTCGCGGGCAGCTGCGAGCGCAGGAAGTCGACGACGAGGTCCTTGCCCTGCTGCTGGATGTCGACGCCGACCTCGTTGCTCGGCAGCTGCACGACGACGCGGCCCGCGCCGTCGCTGCCGCGGCGGAAGTCGATGTCGCGGATCGTCAGCGGCGCCGCGTTGAGGCTCTGCGCGAAATGGGTCGGGCCGGCCGCCGTCATCGGCTCGCCGGCCGTCGGCGCGTCGAGCGTCAGCAGCAGCGCGTTGCCCTGCAGGCTCGCGTGGTAGCCGGACGGCGCGCGCAGGTTCAGCACGACGCGCGTGCGGTCGCCCGACTGCGCGACGTAGGCCGTGCTCAGGTTGCCTTCGTTGATGTCGACGAGCGGCTTGCCGAGGTCGTTGCCGACGCCGGGCAGGTCGATCGCGATGCGCGGCGGCGCCTGCACCGTGAAGCCGTGCGGCAGTTCCTTCAGGGGTTCGGCGAGTTCGATGCGAACGACCTCGACGCCGCCTTGCTGGCCGCTCGTGATCGCGCGGATCGCATTGTCGGCCCAGGCCGGCTGCGCGAGCAGCTGGATCAGGCCCAGCGCCGCCCCCACCCAAATCCTCTTGTGCCAAGCGCTCATTCGCGAGCTCTCCTGAATTGTTTTCATCGCCCCTTCTCCTGAAGCTGGAGGGTGGTGCTGCGTTCGACCCATTCGCCGGCGGCATCCTGAACAATCTCACGCAAGCCCAGTTCGGTCTCGCCGATCGACGTGATCTTGCCGAAGTTCTGCCCGATGTAGTCGCCCTTCTTGACCTGGTAGAGCAGGCTGTCGACCTTGAGCAGCGCGTAGCGCTGATCCTTGCGCATCATCGAACCGACCATGACCATGCTGTCGAGCGGGAAGGCTTCGAGCGGCTCGCGCCGGCGGTTCAGCTCGGCCGTCAGCAAGGAGTTCGGCTGCGCCGCCTCGCTCTTGATGCCGACGCTGAGCTTCTGCGTGCTGAACGGGTCGACGAGCTGGGCCGTCGCGTAGGGCTCGGGCAGGAATTTCTTCGGCGCGACGAGCGGCGGCACATGCGGGTGCGCCTCGCGCCGCTGCTGGTCCATCCAGCCGCGCAGCTCGTCGATGTCGGCCGTGCAGGCGCCGAGCAACGCCGCCGTCGCGACGACGCCGGCGCGCTGGAGAAGCTTGCGGGTGGAGCTCATTTTTTCGCCCCCTTGGCCTTCGCGGCCTTCTGGTCGGCGACTTCCTCGGGGTCGAGGTAGCGGTACGTGCGCGCCGTCGCGTCCATCGCGAGCACGCCGTTGCCGGCGTCCTTGCCCTGCGCGACCGAGATGTCGAGATCGTGCAGCGTGACGATGCGCGAGAGGTTCGAGATGTCGGCCGTGAACGCGCCGATGTCGTGGTAGCGGCCGACGATGCGCAGCGAGATCGGCAGCTCGGCGTAATAGTCCTTGACCACGATCTGGCCGGGCCGGAACAGCTCGAACTGCAGACCGCGTCCGGTGCCGGCCTGGTTGATGTCGGACAGCAAGGCCTCCATCTCGGCCTTGCCCGGCAGCTGCTTCTCGAGCTGGTTCACGTATTCCTCGACCTGGCTTTTCTGCTTGCGCAGCTCGGGCAGGTTGACGGCCTGGGCGAGCTTGCCCGTGTAGTCGTTCTTGAGGGTGGGCTCCTGGGCGCGCGACGCGTCGAGCTGGTCCGAGACGTCGGACAGCAGGCCCAGCCAGCCGCCCACGACGACGAGGATCACGACCCCGATGAAGGACGCGACCTTGGGCGCGGGCGGCCATTGCCCGGGCTCGCGCGGGTTGAGCCCCTGGAACTGCGCGCCGATGTCCCGGAACCAGGCGTTCGCGTCGAAATTGAGCTTGAGTCCTTTGATCGCCATGATCAGACCTTGTTCGTCTTGGCGCCGCTGGCCGGGCCGGACGCGCCGGAGGGAACATCGCTCGACGGCGCCTTGATCTGCAGGCGCATCGTGAATTCGAACAGCCGCTGCGGGTCACGCCCGGTCGTCCTCAGGTCGGCCAGCTTGATCTCGACGAGGTCGGGCTTCTCGATCCAGTCGTTGTTCTGGGCCGAGGTGTTGCGCAGCAGCTCAGAGATGCGGTCGTTGGTCTGCGCGTAGCCGCCGATCGCGACGACCTGGCCGGTCTGCTTGATCGAGTTCAGGTAGACGCCTTCGGGGACGTCGCGCGCGATTTCCTCGAGCAGGTGGACCGGAATGTTGCGGTCGGTCTGGAGGTCCTCCACGGCCTTCTGGCGCGCCTTCAGCGCGTCGATCTCGCCGCGCAGGTTCGCGATGTCCTTGATCTGCGACTCGAGCGCGCTGATCGCGTTCTGCAGGTACTGGTTGCGCCGCTGCTGCTCGGTCGTCAGGTACTGGAGCAGCAGGAAGATCGCGCCGACGATCGCGGCCCCGGCCACCGCCGACACCGCGATCCCGGCAAAGAACGCCGTGCGCCGACGCTTGCGGCTTTCCTCGCGATGAGGCAGCAGGTTGATCAGGATCACTGGAAGAACCTCCGCATCGCCAGACCGCAGGCCGTCAGGTAGGCGGGCGCCTCGCGGCGCAGCTTGGCTTCGCGCACGGCCGCGCCCAAGGACATGTTCTCGAACGGGTTCACCACCATGCAAGCGAAACCGGTCAGCTCGGTCACGCGGTCCTTGAGGCTCGGCAGGGTCGCCGTGCCGCCCGCGAGCATCACGTAGTGGACCTTGTGGTGCGGCGTGCTCGTGAAGAAGTACTGGAGCGCACGACCGATTTCCTGCGACAGGCTGTCGACGAAGGGGTTGAGCACCGCCGTCTCGTAGTCCTCGGGCAGGTCGTTCGCGAGCTTCTTGGTCTCGGCCTCCTCGAACGAGAAGCCGTAGTGGCGCGAGATCAGCTGGGTCAGCTGCGAGCCGCCAAAGGCCTGGTCGCGGTCGTAGAGCATCTCCTCGTCGCGCAGCACCTTGAGGCTCGTGGTGTCGGCGCCGATCTCGAACAGCGCGACGAGCGCGTCCTTGCCGCCGCTCGGCAGGTTGCCGATCAGACGGCCCATCGCCATGCGCGACGCGTGCGACTCGATGTCGAGCACGACCGGGCGCAGGCCCGCGGCCTCGGCGAGGCCCTGGCGGTCCTGGACGCGGTCCTTGCGCGACGCGGCGATCATGACCTCGACGTCGCCGACCGAGGTCGGGCTCGGCCCGATCACGCAGAAGTCGAGCGCGACCTCGTCGAGCGAGAACGGGATGTACTGGTTCGCCTCGGCCTCGACCTGGAGCTCCATCTCCTCCTCGCGCAGGCCGGCCGGCAGCATGATCTTCTTGGTGATCACGGCCGACTGCGGCATCGCGAGCGCGACCTCGCGGGTGCGCGTGCCGCTGCGCGTGATCACGCGACGCACCGCGTCGGCGACCTCTTCGAATTTCTCGATCTGGCCGTCGGCGATCCAGCCCTTTTCAAAGGTCTCGGAGGCGAAGCGTTCAAGAACGATTTCGCCGCTTTTCGCCTGACTCAGTTCCACCAGCTTGACACTGGATGAACTGATATCCAGGCCAATCATGGGCGGATGCTTGCGACCCATCAGTACGTCAAGTATTCCCATGACGCGAATCCCCCGCGCATCCCGAATGCGCACATCGCCTATTAATAAATCACTTGAATGCTAGCAGCAAAGGCCTTGAGCCCCAACGCTTTTACGACCCCTGGAGCTGACCGTGCGTTGCGTACCATACACGAGCGCCTTGGTAACCAGTTGATATTGGGGTGCACAAAAGCACGAAGCGCCCGGACTTCTCGCCCCCTGTATCCTCGTACCAACGCCGGGATGGTCTCGCAGGTGGATTTCTATAATGCTCGGGCACCATGAGCGACGCCCAGAATCAGTCCCCGCGGCGCCCGCCGCCCCGCCCGTCCCCCGCCCCCGCAATCCATTGGCTCCGCCGCGCCGGAGGGTGGCTGCTCGGCCTGTGCGCGGCCGGCGCCCTGAGCGTCGCGCTGCTGCTCGGCCTCGCGCTTGCGCTCGCCTACCCGCGCCTGCCCGACATCAGCGGGCTGACCGACTACCGGCCGCGCCTGCCGCTGCGCGTGCTATCGGCCGACGGCGTGCTGCTCGGCGAGTTCGGCGAGGAGCGGCGCAGCTACGTGCCGATCGAGCAGATGCCCAAGGTCATGCAGGACGCGGTGCTGTCGATCGAGGACGCGCGCTTCTACCAGCATGGCGGCGTCGACTACCTCGGCGTGCTGCGCGCCGGGCTCGCCAATGTCGGCGACGCGCGCAGCCAGGGCGCGTCGACGATCACGATGCAGGTCGCGCGCAACTTCTACCTGTCCACCGAGAAGACCTTCACGCGCAAGATCTACGAGATCCTGCTCGCGCTGAAGATCGAGCATGCGCTGAACAAGAAGCAGATCCTCGAGATCTACATGAACCAGATCTTCCTCGGCCACCGCGCCTACGGCTTCGCGGCGGCCTGCGAGATCTACTTCGGCAAGCCCATCAAGAACATCACCGTCGCCGAAGCCGCGATGCTCGCGGGCCTGCCCAAGGCGCCGTCGGCGTTCAACCCGCTCGACAACCCGCGCCGCGCGCGCATGCGTCAGCTCTACATCATCGACCGCATGCTCGAGACCGGCGCGATCACGGCCGCCCAGCGCGACCAGGCGCGCGCCGAGGTGCTGCCGCTGCGCGCCGCGAACGCGTCGCCCGCGCACGGCGAGTACCTGGCCGAGATGGCGCGCCAGCTGATCTTCGACCAGTACGGCGACAGCGCCTACACGCGCGGCCTCGACGTGTATCTGACCGCGCGCAGCGACGACCAGGCCGTCGCCTACCGCGCCTTGCGCCGCGGCATCCTCGACTACGAGAAGCGCCAGGTCTACCGCGGCCCCGAGGCCTATGTCGACCTGCCCGCCGACCCGGCCGCGCTCGACACCCGCATCGCCGAGGTGCTCGCCGACCACCCCGACAACGACGAGTTGCGCGCGGCCGTCGTGCTCGAGGCCGACCCCCGCCATGTGCTTGCCGCGCTGCAGAGCGGCGAGACCGTCGCCGTCACCGGCGAGGGCCTGCGCCCGGCCGCGTCGGGCCTGACCGACGCCGGCAACCCGAAGACGCGCGTGCGGCGCGGCGCGATCATCCGCGTCGTCCAGGGCCAGGATCGCGCGGGCAAGCCGTTCTGGACGATCACGCAGCTGCCGGAGGTCGAGGGCGCGTTCGTCGCGATGGACCCCCAGACCGGCCATGTGCGCGCGCTCGTCGGCGGCTTCGACTACGCGAAGAACAAGTTCAACCACGTGAGCCAGGCCTGGCGCCAGCCGGGCTCGAGCTTCAAGCCCTTCATCTACTCGGGCGCCCTCGAGAAGGGCTTCACGCCACTGACCGTCGTCAACGACGCCCCGCTGTTCTTCGACGCGACGAGCACGGGCAGCCAGCCCTGGGAGCCCAAGAACTACGACGGCAAGTTCGAGGGGCTCATGCCGCTGCACACGGCGCTCGCGAAGTCCAAGAACATGGTCTCGATCCGCATCCTGCGCTCGATCGGCGTCGACTATGCGCAGCAATGGATCACGCGCTTCGGCTTTGACGCCGACAAGCACCCGCCCTACCTGACGATGGCGCTGGGCGCGGGCTCGGTCACGCCGCTGCAGATGGTGCAGGCCTACGCCGTGTTCGCGAACGGCGGCTACCGCGTCGCGCCACAGCTGATCGACCATGTAACCGACGACCGCGGCCGCCTGCTCTATACCGCAGCCCAGCATGTGCCCGACGAGACCGGCCGCGTGATCGACGCGCGCAACGCCTTCGTGATGGACAGCCTGCTGCAGGAGGTCGCGCGCGTCGGCACGGCCGCCCGCGCGCAGGCCGATCTGCAGCGTCCCGACCTCTACGGCAAGACCGGCACGACCAACGATTCGATGGACGCGTGGTTCTGCGGCTTCCAGCCGAGCCAGGTCGCGGTCGCCTGGATCGGCTTCGACCAGCCGCGCAAGCTCGGCAGCCGCGAGACCGGCGGCGGCCTCGCGCTGCCGGTCTGGGTCGACTACATGCGCTACGCGCTGCGCGACGTGCCGGTCACGGAGCTGGCGGTGCCCGAGGGCGTCGTCAGCAGCAACGGCTACTGGGTCTACGACGAATACACGGGCACGGCGGGGGTCCAGCAGCTCGCCAACGAACCCGGCAACCTGCCGGCGCCGGCGAGCCCCGACGAGAAGAAGAGCATCCTCGACCTGTTCAAGCACTGAGGCCGGCGCGGCGCGCGGGGCCGCCTCTCCCCGCCGATCAGGCCGGCGCGATGAACTCGAGCGCCGTCGCCCCCTGCTCGCTCGCCGCCTCGGACAGGCGCGCATGGAACTCCACGCCATCCTTGGTGTCGCGCCAGGCGCCGTCGACATAGCCGAAGTGGTAGCCGCCGCGTCGCGCCGCGAGCCAGATCTCGTGCAGCGGCGGCTGGGTATTGACGACGATCCGGCTGCCGTTCGGGAACGCCAGTTCGAGCAGCCCGCCGCTGCGGTGCGCGTCGATGTCAATGCGATCGGTGTCGAGCCAGCGGTCGATCTGGGCTTCGATCGCGGCGAGCACCGCCTGGCTCAGGCGGTGGTATTCGGCGTCGGACAGGGGGCTGCGGGTGCTCATGGGGCTAGACTCGAAACATGGATCTCAAAGCAAACTCAAGTGTAGGCCCCCGCGTCCGCGCAAGGCGACGGCGCGCCGCGATCACCCTCGTGGCCGCGCTGCTCGCCTCGCTGGCCGGCTGCGGCCAGAAGGGCCCGCTCGTTCTGCCCCAGGGCGCCAAGCCCGCGCCGGCCCCGAGCGCGTCACCGCCGCCCTGACACGCGGGCGCAAAAAAGCCACCCCGAGGGGTGGCTTTGAGCTTGGCGGACGGGGCGCGGACCCCGCCCGACCGAGCGATGCTTAGAAGCTGTGACGGATACCGACTTCGGCGCCGCCCGACTTGCCGCCGGGCGCCATCACGAGCGAGCCCGGCGCGGTCGTCACGGCGACCTTGCCCTTGCCCTGGTTCGTGACTTCGGAGACCGTCGTGTACAGCGCCGTGCGCTTCGACAGATCGTACTCGTAGCCAACGGCGAACAGGTTCGCGTTGAAGGCCAGGCCGGCGTTGCGGGCGGCATCGTTCGCGTCGTTGTGCGTGAAGCCGGCGCGGAAGATGTTCTGGCCCATCGGGACGATCGCGGCAACCGTGATCAGGTTCTGCTTCAGGCCGTTATAGCTCTGCTGGGTGAACAGCACCTGGCCGGTGGCGACGCCGAAGTCGTACGAGCCCGCGACCGAGCCCATGTTGAACTTCGAGGCATTGCCGTAGTTGCTCGAGAAGCCGGCCGTCACGTGGATCGGGCCGTCCTTGTAGCCGATGCGGCCGCCGTAGTACTTGTTGTCGAGCGTCGCAGCGCCCTGGCCCGGGGCGACATCGACCTGGCCGTAGAAGCCGCCCAGGTCGCCCGGGAGGATGTAGGCGAACTGGTTGTTCGAGCGGTTCCAGGTCGCGCCCGTGTCGATGGCGTTCGCGGCGTTCTGCTTGCCGGGGATCGCGGCGAAAGCGTTGTACAGCGTGATCACGCCGCCGACGCCGATCGTGCCGAACGGATCGAAGTCGTCGATGATCGTGCGCTCGCCGGTCTTCGCGCGGCCCAGGCGCACTTCACCGAAGTCGCCCATCAGGCTGACGGTGGCGCGACGCGTGAACAGCTGGGTGCCGCTGAGGTTGCTCGTGCTGCTGGTCGTGCCGGTGTTGGGATTCAGGCCGGACTCGAGCCAGAAGCCGGCCTTCATGCCGCCGCCGAGGTCCTCGACGCCACGGAAGCCAAGACGGCTCGACTGGTTGCCGTCGGTGCCCTGGGCCCAAAGGCTCTGGCCGTTTTCCTTGACGTAACGGACGTTCAGGTCGACAACGCCGAAGGCCGTGACCGACGACTGCGCAGCGGCGGTCCCGGCCAGCGTGCCCAGAACAGCCAAAGCGACGAGAGATTTCTTCATTAGATGACTCCTGTGGATTCAGTGAGGTTCCGACAAATGCCATCAACATCAGGCACCTCGGACCAACCTCCGCGGTGGAAGTTGGCGTATTGCACCAGACGAATCGACCCTGGGGGAAGCCCGAAGGGGGTAAATTGACCCTTTGCGTTGTCCATGCGCAACGAACCGACCTATCACAAGTGCGTCACATTTAACTCAGTGTTTACCAGTCAAGATCCTTGACAGAACGATGAACGCCCGAACGCGGCCGCTTGCCGCAGAATCCTGCGACCTTATGTCAGCCCCCCCCTCGCCCAGCCCCCGGTCGTCCCGTCTCGACCGATTTCTCGCCAGCGTCGAGCAAGGTCTGCGGACGAGCTTCGCCGCGCCCGCCCCGGGCCGCCCGTCGCCCGCAGCCGGCACCGCCATGGCCGCGCCGCTGAACGACGCCGAGCGCCAGCTCGCCGGCGCACTGATGCGCGTGAACCATGTCGGCGAGGTCTGCGCCCAGGCGCTCTATCAGTCGCAGTCGCTGTTCACCCGCACGCCCGAGTTGCACCGCCATTTCCAGCAGGCCGCCGTCGAGGAGCGCGAGCACCTGGCGTGGACGCGCGAACGCGTGCACGAACTCGGCACCCACACGAGCCGGCTCACGCCGCTGTGGTATGCCGGGGCCTACGCGATCGGCGCGGCGGCCGGCTTGGCCGGCGACGCGGTCAGCCTCGGCTTCGTCGTCGAGACCGAGCGCCAGGTCGAGCAGCACCTGGCCGGCCACCTCGACCGCCTGCCCGCGGCTGACACGGTCTCGCGGCGCATCGTCGAGCAGATGAAGGAGGACGAGGCGCGCCACGCCGCCGCCGCGCTCGCGGCCGGCGGCCGTGAGCTGCCGGGCCCGGTGCGCTTCGCGATGCGCGTCGCGGCCGGCGTGATGACGCGGACCGCGCACTACATCTAGGTCTGGCGCGCTTCGCGAAACCCAGGTTGGCCCCGCGACGCCGATGCTCAGGCCTCGACGAGCTCGACCGAGGTCGTGATCTCGGCCGTCTTGGCGAGCATGATGCTCGCCGAACAGTACTTCTCGTGCGACAACGCGACCGCGCGCTCGACGACCTCGCGCTTGAGGCCCCGTCCGGTGACGACGAAGTGCATATTGATCTTCGTGAAGACCTTGGGCTCGACCGGCGCGCGCTCGGCCTGCAGGCGCACCGAACAGCCGCGCACGTCGTGGCGGCCGCGCTTGAGGATCAGCACGACGTCGTAGGCCGTGCAGCCGCCGGTACCGGCGAGCACGGTCTCCATCGGCCGCGGCGCGAGGTCGCGGCCGCCGCCGTCGGGCGCGCCGTCCATGGTCAGCAGATGCCCGCTGCCCGTCTCCGCGACGAAGGCCATGCCCTCGCCGCCCATCCATTGAACCGTGCAATCCATCAGTGGCCCCAAAATTTCAAGAAATTTATTGCAGCGCAGCATAGCGCGCGCTAGAATTCGCCCATGCGTTGAATCGAGCCCTCCCCCGGGAGTCGCGCTCTTCAGCCTGCCAGTTGTCTCCTCCACCGCCTCCATGGTGGATTCAGCCCGAGATCGTAAGGTCTCGGGCTTTTTTTATCCCCGCTTCGTCCCCACCCCGGCGCGGCCGGCCCGGCGGCGCGCTCCCTTATGATGCGGCGCCGCATCGGACCACGCGAAACAAAGGGAATTCATGGCCGGCCCCGCCCGCAAGCGCACCCCTCACGCGGCCGCGGCCGCGCCCGTCCTGCTGCCCGGCGAGGACAGCTATCTGCGCCGCATCCTGAACGCGCGCGTCTACGACGTCGCGATCGAATCGCCGCTGACGCCCGCGCGCAACCTGTCCAAGCGGCTCGGCAACAAGGTCCTGCTCAAGCGCGAGGACGACCAGCCGGTCTTCAGCTTCAAGCTGCGCGGCGCCTACAACAAGATGGCGCACCTGTCGCCCGAGGCGCTTGCGCGCGGCGTGATCTGCGCGTCGGCCGGCAACCATGCGCAGGGCGTCGCGCTCGCGGCCAAGAAGCTCGGCTGCCGCGCCGTCATCGTCATGCCGGTCACCGCGCCCAAGCTCAAGGTCGACGCGGTCGCCGCGCTCGGCGGCGAGGTCGTGCTGCACGGCGACAGCTATAGCGATACCTACGGCCACGCCTGCGCGCTCGGCGAGGCCGAGGGCCTGAGCTTCGTCCACCCCTTCGACGACCCCGACGTGATCGCAGGCCAGGGCACGATCGCGATGGAGCTGCTGCGCCAGCACCAGGGCCCGCTCGACGCGGTCTTCGTGCCGATCGGCGGCGGCGGCCTGATCGCCGGCGTCGCCGCCTACGTCAAGGCGCTGCGCCCCGAGATCAAGGTCATCGGCGTGCAGACGCGCGACTCCGACGCGATGGCGCGCTCGGTGCGGGCGGGCAAGCGCATCCAGCTCGACGACGTCGGCCTGTTCGCCGACGGCACGGCCGTCAAGCTCGTTGGCGAGGAGACCTTCCGCATCGCGCGCGCGCTCGTCGACGACTTCGTGCTCGTCGACACCGACGCGGTCTGCGCGGCGATCAAGGACGTGTTCGAGGACACGCGCAGCGTGCTCGAGCCCTCGGGCGCGCTCGCGGTCGCCGCGGTCAAGCAGTACGTGGCCGAACATGGGCTCAAGGGCCGGACCTTCGCCGCGATCACGAGCGGGGCGAACATGAACTTCGACCGCCTGCGCTTCGTCGCCGAGCGGGCCGAGGTCGGCGAGCAGCGCGAGGCGCTGTTCGCGGTCACGATCCCCGAGGAGCGCGGCAGCTTCCGGCGCTTCTGCGAGCTGCTCGGGCCGCGCAACGTAACCGAGTTCAACTACCGGATCTCGGACGCGCGCGTCGCCCATGTGTTCGTCGGCGTCGCGCTCGCGCGCCGCGACGAGGCCGACCGGCTCGAGCGCAGCTTCGAGCGCCACGGCTTCGCGACCGTCAACCTCAGCGGCAACGAGCTCGCCAAGCAGCATGTGCGCCACATGGTCGGCGGCCGCAGCGAGCTCGCGCGCGACGAGCGGCTGTTCCGCTTCGTGTTCCCGGAGCGGCCCGGCGCGCTGATGCGCTTCCTGTCGGCGCTGCAGCCCGAGTGGAACATCAGCCTGTTCCACTACCGCAACCAGGGCGCCGACTACGGCCGCATCCTCGTCGGCCTGCAGGTGCCGCGCGCCGACCGCGCGGCGCTGACGGCCTTTCTCGATTCGCTCGGCTACGCCTACGAGGACGAGACCGCGAACCCGGTGTACCGGCTGTTCCTCGGCTGATCCCGGCCGTCGCGGCGCGGCCTCCTAGGGTTTGTCGCCGCGCCCGGGCCCTATGCAAGCCGGCGAGCGCTTCGCCACAATCGGCGCTCGCCCGTCCACCCGCCATGTCGACCCAACAGCAATCCCTGATCCTGCCGACCGCGAACGCCGAACTCGAGCGGGCGCTGCGCGAGCGCATCGACCGGCGCGCGGTCGCGGTCGGCGGGCTCGGCGAGCTCGAGCCCCTCGCGCTGCGCCTGGGCCTCGTGCAGAACAGCCTGACGCCGCGCTTTCGCGACCCCGTGCTCGCGCTGTTCGCGGCCGACCATGGCCTCGCCGTCGACGGCGTCGCCAAGCCCTTCGGCCGCAGCACGCGCGAACTCGCGCTGATGGCGCTGGCCCGGCAGCTGCCGTCGGCGACGTTCGCGCATGTGCACGGCCTCGCGCTGCACGTCGTCGACTGCGGCATCGCCGAGGCCATGCCGCCGCACGCGGCGCTGATGTCGCGGCGCATCGCCCATGGCACGCGCAACGCGCGCGTCGGCGCCGCGATGACGCTCGACCAGGCCCACGCGGGCGTGCGCGTCGGCATGGAGATCGCCGACAGCCTCGGCGGCAACGTGCTCGCGTGCGCGGGCATGGGCCAGGGCTCGGCCGAGGCCGCCGCGCTCGTGCTCGCGCAGCTCGTCGACCTGCCGGTGCAGGACTTCGTGATCTCGGGGCCCGACATGCGCCAGGACGAGCTCGCGCCGCTGATGAACGTGCTGGCGGGCGCACAGGCGCGCCACCGCGAGCTGCGCGACGCGATGGACCTGCTCGCCGCCTACGGCGGCTTCGAGACGGCCGTGATGGTCGGCGCGATGCTCGTCGCGGCGAGCAAGCGCAGCCTGATCATCGTCGACGGCCTCGCGGCCTGCGCGGCGCTGAAGATCGCCGCGCGCGTCGCCGCGCCGGTCACCGACTACGCGGTGTTCTGCCGCAGCCACGGTCACCGCGGCCTCGACGAGGCGCTCGCGACCTTCCACGCGTCGGCCCTGCTCGAGCTCGGCATGGACTGCGTCGACGGCACCGGCGCGGCGCTCGCGTGGCCGATGCTGCGAAGCGCCGCGGCGCTGCTGACCGAGCTGCACGAGCCCTACGACACGCGCGCGGTCCACCGCGCGGCGCTGCCGGTGCTCGACGACCCCGCCTAGGTCCCGCGGCAAGCTCCGGCGGGCCGCCGCGGGTCCCTAGCCCGGCGGCATCCCGTTCGGCTGCGGCTGCTGCGGCGGCGGCGAGATGACCTGCGGCGTCGCCAGCGGCGCCGCCGGCGCCGGCGCCGGCACGACCGGCATGCCCGGCGGCATGCCCTGCGGTACGACGGGCGGCGCGGCCGCGACCGGCGTCGGGTCGGGCAGCTGCAGGGTCATCTCGGCGACGCCGGCGTGGCCGATGCGCGCCGCGCGCGGCTCGACGGCGACGAGGCGCAGGTCGCCGTCGACAACGCCGCCGAGGCGCACCGTGCGCGCCTGGCCGTCGACCGCGATCACGGCCAGGCCCTCGCGGCCGCGGTCGACCGCGGCGCGCGGGGCGACGACGCCGAGCAGCACGAAACGGCTCGACGCGGGCGCCGCGACGGCCACGGGCGCAGCGCCGAACAGGCGGTCGAGGCTCGCCGGCGGCGGGGGCGCCGCGACGACCGGCCGCGCCGCCACATGCAGCGGCTTGACCAGCAGCTGGGTGGCCCAGAACACGAGGCTGGCCGCCAGCACGGCCCAGACAAAGAACGCCGACAATCGCGCAGACATGGGCGGATTATGATTCAGCGGATCGATCGTTCGCCGTCCAGGAATCCGATGTCCTCTTCTTCGCTGCGCCGCCCTGCCCCCCGCCACCGCGGCTTCACGCTGATCGAGCTGCTCGTCGTGCTCGTGATCATCGGCATCCTCGCCGCGCTGATCGTCCCGAACGTGCTCGATCGCGCCGACGACGCGCGCGTCACGGCCGCGCGCACCGACGTCAACAACATCATGCAGGCGCTCAAGCTCTACAAGCTCGACAACCAGCGCTTCCCGAGCGCCGAGCAGGGCCTCGACGCGCTCGTCCACCGCCCGACCACGGGCACGCCGCCGCCGAACTGGCGCCCCTACCTCGACAAGCTGCCGAGCGACCCCTGGGGCCGCCCGTACCAGTACGCGAACCCGGGCGTGAAGGGCGAGGTCGACGTCTACAGCTTCGGCGCCGACGGCCAGCCCGGCGGCGAGGGCAAGGACGCTGACATTGGCTCCTGGCAGTAATGGCGCGGCGCCGCGCGGCCAGCGCGGCTTCACGCTGATCGAGCTGCTCGTCGTGATCACGCTGATCGCGATCGCGACGGCGACCGCGAGCCTCGCGCTGCGCGACCCCGCCGCGACCCAGCTCGACCGCGAGGCCGAGCGCCTCGCCGCGCTGCTCGAGGGCGCGCGCGCCGAAGCGCGCGCCGACGGCCTCGCCGTGAGCTGGGCGCCCGTCGTCGACCCGGGCGCGGCCGACGCGGGCCAGTTCCGCTTCAGCGGCCTGCCGCCGCAGGCCCGGCTGCCCGGACATTGGCTGGGCAGCGGGGTGAGCGCGCAGATCCTCGGCGCCGACCATGTCCAGCTCGGGCCCGAGCCGATGATCGGCGCGCAGCGCATCCTGCTGAGCCTCGGCGACCAGCGCGTCGTGCTCGCGACCGACGGGCTCGCGCCGTTCGAGCTGGAGCACCCGGGGCAATGAAGCTCAAGAAGGTTTCCGGATTCACGCTGATCGAGGTGCTCGTCGCGCTGACCATCGTCGCGATCGCGCTCGGCGCGGGCGTCAAGGCCGCGGGCGCCCTGGGCGACAACGCGACGCGCCTGCACGAGGTCACGGCCGGCCAGCTCTGCGCCGAGAACATCCTCGTCGACCTGCGCCTCGCCCACCAGTTCCCGGACATCGGCGAGAGCGACTACGGCTGCGACCAGCTCGGCGGGCATTACCTCGGCCACCTGAGCGTGCAGGGCACGCCGAACCCGAACTTCCGCCGCGTCGACGCGGCCGTGCGCGACGCCGACGGCCATACGCTGATCACCCTGTCGACGATCATGGCGAAATCCTTCCACTGAGATGACACGCACGCCGGAGCGCCGCCCGCGCGGCTTCACCCTCGTCGAAGTGCTCGTCGCGCTGTTCGTGATGGCGATCATGGCGGCGCTCGCGTGGCGCGGCCTCGACGGTCTCGTGCGCAGCCGCGCGATCGCCCAGCTCCAGGTCGACCGGACCGCGCGCCTGCAGGCGGTGCTGCAGCAGTTCGAGCAGGACCTGCTCGCGGTCCAGGACTCGGGTGCGGCCGACGCGATCGCGTTCGACGGCGCGAACCTGCGCCTGACGAGGCGCCAGCCCGGCGGCCTGCAGGCCGTCGCGTGGACCGTGCGCGACGGCCGGCTGTACCGCTGGGCCGGCCCGGTCGTCCAGCAGGTCGGCGCGCTCGTCGCGGCCGCCCAGAACAGCGTGCAGTTCGCGCCCGACGACAGCCAGCGCGTGAGCGCGCTCGACGGCGTGGCCGACTGGCAGATGTATTTCTACCGCGGCAACGCCTGGACCAACGCGCAGTCGAGCGCCGACCTGGTCGCGAGCTCGAGCGGCGGCACCTCCGACCGGACGAACGCGAACACCCTCGTCAGCTCGGCAACGGGCAGTGCCGGCTCGACAGGCGGCCAGAGCGGCCTGCTGGGCTCGCGCCCCGCGCTGCCGACCGGCGTGCGCGTCGTGCTGAGCTTCGCGCCGGGCAGCGGCTTCAGCGGCACGCTGAGCAAGGACGTCGTGATGGAGAAGCAGCAGTGACGCGCGCGGCGATCGCCAGGCGGCAAGGCGGCGCGGCGCTGCTGCTCGCGATGATCATCGTCACGCTCGTCGCGACGCTGGCCGCGGCGATGACCTGGCGCCAGAGCCGCGCGGTCCAGGTCGAGGCCGGCGAGCGCGCGCGCGCCGAGGCGAGCTGGATCCTGCTCGGCGCGCTCGACTGGGCGCGCCTGATCCTGCGCGAGGACGCGCTCGCGAACCAGTCCGGCACCAACTGGGACCATCTCGGCGAGGTCTGGGCCGTGCCGCTCGCCGAAGCGCGGCTGTCGACCTTTCTCGCGGCCGGCGGCGGCGGCGCGGCCTCAGACGACGACAGCGGCCCCGAGGCCTTCCTGTCCGGCCATATCGAGGACGCGCAGTCGCGCTACAACCTGTACAACCTCGTGCTCGCGACCCAGCAGACCCTCCCGGTGGAGCGCGCCACGCTCGCGCGCCTGTGCGCGACGGTCGGCGCGCCGACCAACACGGCCGACCTGATCATCGCCGGGCTGCGCGCGGCCTACGCGACCTCGCCGCAGAGCGGCGCGGCGCTGCCGCCGGCCGATGTCGACCAGCTGAGCTGGCTCGGCCTCGACCCGGCCGTCGTCGCCCGGCTCGCGCCGTTCGTGACGCTGCTGCCAATGGCCACGCCGGTCAACCTGAACACCGCGCCGGCCGAGGTCGTCGCCGCGCTGTTCGACGGCGTCGACCTCGGCGCGGCCCAGCGGCTCGTCGAGGGTCGTCGCAACGCGCCGCTCGCGGCGGTGGCCAATGCGGCGCGCTACTTCGGCCAGGGCGTCACGATCGACCCGGCGCGCGCCTCGGTCAACAGCAGCTTCTTCGTCGTCACGGGACGGCTGCGCCTCGACGAACATGTGCTCGTGCAGCGCTCGCTCGTGCAGCGCATCGGCACCGACGTCGTCGTGCTCGAGCGCCGCCGCGTCGCCGAGCTCGCCGAGAACGGCACGGGCGCCTGACAGAGCCGCCCCGCCACTGACTAGATAATGGCGCGCCCATGAGCATCCTCATCCTCCTCGCCCCCCCGCGCAAACGCCTGCTCGCCGCCGGCGAGGCGGCCGCGCCGGCCGGCGAATACGACTACCTGTTGAGCCCCGACGGCCGCCAGGTCGCCGCGCGCGGCCGGCGCCCGGTGCGCGGCCTGCCGCGCGCGACCCAGGTCGTGCTCGTGCTCGCCGACGCCGACGTCGCCTGGCGCCGCGTCGAGCTGCCGCGTGCGGGCCGCCAGATGCGCGCCGCGCTCGCCGGCCTGCTCGAGGAACAGCTGCTCGACGACGGCGAGCATGCGCATTTCGCGCTCGCCCCGGACGCGGCCGGTGGGCAGTCCGCCTGGGTCAGCGTGTGCGCGCGGCCCTGGCTCGCCCAGCACCTGGCCCAGCTCGAGGCCGAGCGCGTGCTCGTCGACCGCGTCGCGCCGCTGAGCTGGCCGCAGGCCGCCGCGCACGGCCATTTCGACGCGACCCAGCTGCACTGGAGCCGCGCCGACGGCGTCGCGAGCCTGCCGCTCGAGGGCTCGCTCGCGCGCAGCCTCGTCGGCGACCCGGCCGGCACGCAGTGGACGGCCGCGCCCGACTGCGTCGCACGCGCCCAGGACTGGCTCGGCGCCCCGGTCACGCCGCTGGGCCTCGAGCAGCGCGCGCTCGCGGCGCTCGCGAGCCCCTGGGACCTGCGCCAGTTCGAGCTCGCGCGGCGCACCCGCGGCCTCGAGCGGCTCCACCACCTCGGGTACACGCTGAGCCAGCCGGCCTGGCGGCCGCTGCGCTGGGGCGTTGCCGCGCTCGTCGCGGTCCAGCTCGCCGGCATGAATCTGCGCGCGTGGCAGGAGCGCCACGAGCTCGGCGAGCGCCGCGCCGCGCTCGCCGCGACGCTGCGCGAGACCTTCCCGAAGACCGGCGGCATCATCGACGCGCCCGCGCAGATGCAGCGCGAGGTCGAGACGCTGCGCGCGAGCGCGGGCCGTGAAGGCGCGAACGACCTCGGCCCGCTGCTCGGCGCGGCCGCGGCGGCCTGGCCGGACGGCAGCCCGCCGGTCGACAACCTGCATTTCGAACCCGGCCGGCTCACGCTCTCGTCCAAGGGCCTGAACGGCGCGCAGATCGAGCAGTTCCGCAGCCGCCTCGCGAGCGACGGCTGGGCGCTCGACATCACCCCGGGCCGCATGACCCTGAGCCGCACCGCGCCATGACCGCTTCGAACGCCTCCTCCTCCTCGTCCGCCGGCGCGCGCTGGCGGCGGGCCGTCGCGCCGCTGCGCGCGCAGTTCGCGGCGCTCGCCCCGCGCGAGCAAAACCTCGTGCGCGGCGCGGCCGCGCTCGTCGCGTTCGCGCTCGTCTGGCTCGTCGCCGTGCAGCCGGCCTGGCGCACGCTCCGGCAGACGCCGGCCGCGCTCGACGCGCTCGAGCTCCAGCAGCAGCGCATGCAGGGCCTCGCGGCCGAGGCGCGCGAGCTGCGCGCCCAGCCCGGCGTCGCCCCCGAAGCCGCCGCGCAGGCGCTGCAGGCCGCGAGCGATCGCCTCGGCAAGGGCGCGCACCTGCAGCTCGCCGGCGACCGCGCGGTGCTCAACGTGACCGGCGTCGAAGCGGCCGCGCTCGAGCAATGGCTGGCCGAGGCGCGCAGCGCCGCGCGCGCGCGCGCCGTCGAGGCCCAGCTGCAGCGCAGCGGCCAGGCCTACAGCGGCCAGATCACGGTCACGCTCGGAGGCGCTTCGTGACGGGTGTCGCGACGCTGCCGCAGGCCGCCGCGCCGGCCGCGCGACGCTGGGCCGCGCTCGGCGGCCTGCTCGGTCTGCTGTGCGCGCTCGTGCTGTTCGCGCCGGCGACCTGGGTCGCACGCGCGCTCGCCGCGCTCACGCAGGATCGCGTGCTGCTCGGCGACGCGCGCGGCAGCGTCTGGAGCGGCAGCGGCGTGCTCGTTCTGACCGGCGGCGCCGGCAGCCGCGACGCCGCCGCGCTGCCGGGCCGCCTCGCGTGGACGCTGCGCCCGCAGGGCTTCGCGCTGCTGCTGACGGCGCGCCTCGACGGCACCTTCAACGACGCGCTGCGCCTGCGCGCGAGCCCCGGCCTCGACCGCGTCGAGCTGCTCGACCAGCCGGGCTGGGTCGCGCGCCTGCCCGCGGCCCTGCTCGGCGGCCTCGGCACGCCGTGGAACACCCTGCAGCCCGAGGGCACGCTGCGCATCGCGACCCAGGGCTTCGCGTTCGAGCGCGTCGCCGGGCGCTGGCAGCAGCGCGGCCGCCTCGACCTCGACCTCGTCGACCTCGCGTCGCGCGTATCGACGGTCGCGCCGCTCGGCAGCTACCACTTCAGCCTCGCCGCCGACGCGGCCCGGCCCGGCGTCAGCACGATGCGCCTCGACACCGTCGACGGCGCGCTGCTCGTGACCGGCCAGGGCGAGGTCACGGCCGGCTCCGCGCGCTTCAGCGGCGAGGCGCACGCCGCACCCGGCCGCGAAGCGGCCCTCGACAATTTGCTGAACATCATCGGCCGCCGCGACGGCGCCCGCTCCGTCATCACGATTGGATGAGCATGAAACTGCGCTCGATCTTCAAACCCCTCGCCCTGCTCGCCGCCCTCGGCGCCGCCGGCCTGTGCAGCAGCGTCCAGGCCCAGCCCGCGCCCGCCGCGTCGCGCGCCCAGGCCCCGGCCGTGCGCGACACGACGCCGGTCACGCTGAACTTCGTCAACGCCGACATCGAATCGGTCGCGCGCGCGATGGGCGTGATGACCAAGCGCCAGATCCTCGTCGACCCGCGCGTCAAGGGCCAGATCACGCTGTCGAGCGATCAGCCGATGAGCGTGCACGAGGCCTATCTGCAGTTCCTCGCCCAGCTGCGCGGCCTCAGCTACACGGTCGTCGACAGCGCCGGCCTGCTCAAGGTCGTCCCCGAGGCGGACGCCAAGCTGCAGGCCGCGCCGGTCCAGGTCGAGCGCAGCGGGATCCACGGCGACCAGATCATCACGCAGGTCTTCACGATCGGCTTCGAGAACGCGAACAACCTCGTCGCCGTGCTGCGCCCGCTGATCAGCCCGAACAACACGATCAACGCGAACCCGGGCAACAACACGCTCGTCATCACCGACTACGCCGACAACCTGCAGCGCATCGCGAAGATCATCGCGGCGCTCGACGTGCCGGGCGCGAGCGGCGTCGAGGTCGTGCCGCTGAAGAACGCGGTCGCGGCCGACATCGCGCCGCTCGTGCAGAAGCTCGCCGACGGCAGCAGCGCGGCCACCGTGCCGGGCACGCCGGGCGGCTCGAGCAGCGTGCTCGCCGACCCGCGCGGCAACGCGCTCGTGCTGCGCGCAGGCAGCGCGGCCAAGCTCGCGGCGCTCAAGCAGATCGTCGCCCAGCTCGACCAGCCGCTCGGCAGCTCGGGCAGCAATATCCACGTCGTCTATCTGAAGAACGCCGACGCGGTCAAGCTCGCGACCGTGCTGCGCGCGGCGTTCGGCGGCGGCCAGGGCGGCGGTGGCTCGGGCTCGACCGGCGCCACCTCGGGCGGCACGACGACGCAGGGCAATTTCGGCGGCACGAACACCGGCCTGAACAGCCCGCCCGGCACGGGCGGCAGCGGCACCGGCAGCGGCCTCGGCGCGACGAGCAGCGCGGCGACCTCGCCGGTCGCGGCCTCGGCGAACCCGTCGACGGGCGGCTTCGTCCAGGCCGACCCGGCGACCAACTCGCTGATCATCACGGCGGCCGAGCCGATGTACCGCCAGGTGCGCAACGTGATCGAGCAGCTCGACGGCCGGCGCGCGCAGGTCTATGTCGAGTCGATGATCGTCAAGGTCGACGTCAGCAAGGCGGCCCAGATCGGCGTGCAGTGGCAGAACCTGTTCGGCTCGACGGCCGGCACCGCGACCGGCGTCGGCACCAACTTCGGCACCGGCCTCGCCAACATCATCACCGGCACGGCCGCGACGGCCGGCGGCGTGACCGGCGTGTCGACGGCGCTCTCGAGCAGCTCGGCGAACGTGCCGGCCGGCCTGAACCTCGCCGTGTTCAAGAAGATCGGCAGCGTGTTCACGCTCGGCGCGCTCGCGAACTTCCTGCAGACCCAGAGCGGCGCGAACGTGCTGTCGACGCCGACCCTGGTCGCGCTCGACAACGAGGAGGCGAAGATCGTGATCGGCCAGAACGTGCCCTTCGTGACCGGCTCGTTCACGAACACCGGCGCGTCGGGCAGCACCGTGAACCCGTTCACGACGGTCGAGCGCCAGGACGTCGGCCTGACGCTGCGCGTGAAGAGCCAGATCGGCGAGAACGGCACGATCCGCATGACGATCTACGAGGAAAACTCCTCCGTCACGACCGGCACGGCGTCGAACGCGAACGGCCCGACGACCGACAAGAGCGCGGTCGAGACCACGGTCGTCGTCGACGACGGCTCGACGCTCGTGCTCGGCGGCCTGATGAAGGACGAGTACGGCGACGCCGACGACGGCGTGCCTGGCCTTGCCAGCATCCCGCTGATCGGCAACCTGTTCAAGAACCAGAACCGCACGCGCACGAAGACGAACCTGCTCGTGTTCCTGCACCCGGTCGTGCTGCGCGACCAGGCCGCGGCCGACCAGATCTCGATGGACCGCTACGAAGCGATCCGCGCGATCCAGGGCCAGGCGCCGCAGACGCACAGCGCGATCCTGCCCGAGACCGGCAACCCGGTGATCGACCCGCTGCAGCCGCCCAAGGCCGTGACCCGGCCGGTCACGCCGCCGGCGCAAACCACGCCGCCGAGCCCGTCGCAACAGCCATGAAGCATCCGCTGCCCTACGCCTTCGCGAAGGCCAAGCAGGTCCTGCTCGAGGACGACGGCGCGGGCCTCGTGCTGTGGGCCACGCCGGCCGTCGAGTTCGCGACGCTCGCCGAGGTCCAGCGCCACTACGCGCTCGCGCGCGTCGAGGCGAGCCCGGCCGCCGAGCTCGTCGCGCGCATCAACGCGGCCTACTCGGGCAAGGAGTCGAGCGCGGCCGTCGTCGTCGGCGAGGTCGAGAGCGCCGTCGACCTGTCGCGCATGATGCAGGACCTGCCCGCCGTCGAGGACCTGCTCGAGGCCGCGAACGACGCGCCGATCATCCGCATGCTCAACGCGCTGCTCACGCAGGCCGCGAAGGACGGCGCGAGCGACATCCACATCGAGCCCTACGAGCGCGCGAGCTCGGTGCGCTTCCGCATCGACGGCACGCTGCGCGAGGTCGTCCAGCCGAACCGCGCGCTGCACGCGGCGCTGATCTCGCGCCTGAAGATCATGGCCGAGCTCGACATCGCCGAGAAGCGCCTGCCGCAGGACGGCCGCATCTCGCTGAAGATCGGCGGCCGCGCGATCGACGTGCGCGTCTCGACGCTGCCCTCGGCGCACGGCGAGCGCGCCGTGCTGCGCCTGCTCGACAAGACCGAGTCGCGCTTCACGCTCGAGAACCTCGGCATGGACGGCGCCGTGCTCGCCGGCTTCCGCCGCCTGATCCAGCACCCGCACGGCATCGTGCTCGTGACCGGACCGACCGGCTCGGGCAAGACGACGAGCCTGTACGCGTCGCTGCAGACCCTGGACACCTCGACGACCAACGTGCTGACGGTCGAGGACCCGATCGAGTACGAACTGCCCGGCATCGGCCAGACCCAGGTCAACGGCAAGATCGAGCTGAGCTTCGCGAAGGCGCTGCGCGCGATCCTGCGCCAGGACCCCGACGTGATCATGATCGGCGAGATCCGCGACTACGAGACCGCGCAGATCGCGATCCAGGCCTCGCTGACCGGCCACCTCGTGCTCGCGACCCTGCACACCAACGACGCGCCGAGCGCCGTCACGCGCCTCGTCGACATGGGCGTCGAGCCCTTCCTGCTGAGCTCGAGCCTGCTCGGCGTGCTGGCCCAGCGCCTCGTGCGCAAGCTGTGCCCCGCGTGCAAGCGCGAGGACGGACGGGAGAACTGGCACCCCGTGGGCTGCGAGGCCTGCGGCCATACCGGCTACCGCGGCCGCACCGGCGTCTACGAGCTGATGACGGCCGACGACGCGGTGCGCGACCTGATCCACCGCCGGGCCGCCGAGAGCGAGCTGCGCCAGGCCGCGGCCCAGGCCGGCCTGCGCACGATGCGCGAGGACGGCGAACGCCTGATCGCGGCCGGCCTGACCTCGCGCGAGGAAGTGCTGCGCGTGACGCGCGAATAGCCCAACGCAGACAGCAGCGCCGATGCCCGCCTTCAAGTACGACGCCCTGACCGACGCCGGCCGCAACGCGAGCGGCCTCGTCGAAGCCGACAACCCGCGTGCCGCACGCGCCCAACTGCGCGCCCAGGGCCTCGTGCCGCTGACGGTCGCGCCGGTCGCGCAGACCGAGGCGCAGCAGGGCCGCTTCGCGCGCCGCGTGTTCTCGGCGACGACGCTCGCGGTCTGGACACGCCAGCTCGCCGGCCTCGTCGCGTCGGGCCTGCCGCTCGAGCGCGCGCTCGCGGCGCTCGCGGCCGAGTCCGAGGCGCCGCGCCAGCGCGAGCTGCTCGCCCAGCTCAAGGCCGAGGTCAACGCGGGCGCGCCGTTCGCGCAGGCGCTCGCGGCCGCGCCGCGCGAGTTCGACCCGGTCTACCGAGGCGTCGTCGCCGCGGGCGAGCAGAGCGGCGCGCTCGGCGACGTGCTCGAGCGCCTCGCTGACGACCTCGAGCAGCGCCAGGAGCTGCGCGCCAAGCTGGTCGGCGCGATCGCCTACCCGATCATCGTCTCGATCATCTCGGTGTTCATCATCGTGTTCCTGATGAGCTACGTCGTGCCGCAGATCGCCGGCGTGTTCACGAGTTCCAAGCGCGCGCTGCCGCTGCTGACCGTCGTCATGCTGGCCCTGAGCGACTTCATCCGCCATTGGGGCTGGCTCGCGCTGCTGGGCCTCGCCGGCGCGGGCGCGGCGCTGCGCCTCGCGCTGCGCCGCGCGGCGTTCCGGCGCCGCTTCGACGCGGCCTGGCTGCGCCTGCCGCTGGTCGGCCGGCTCGCGCGCGGCTACAACGCGGCGCGCTTCGCCGCGACGCTCGCGATGCTCGCGGGCGCCGGCGTACCCATCCTCAAGGCCCTGCAGGCCGCGGCCGAGACCCTGTCGAACGCGGCGATGCGCGCCGACGCGCTCGACGCGCTCGCCCAGGTCCGCGAGGGCGCGCCGCTCGGCGCCGCGCTCGCCGCCAAGCCGCGCTTCCCGGGCCTGCTCGCGATGTTCGCGCGCCTCGGCGAGCAGACCGGCGGCCTCGCCGAGATGCTCGAGCGCGCGGCGCGCCAGCTCGGCAACGAGGTCCAGCGCCGCGCGATGACGCTCGCGACGCTGCTCGAACCGCTGCTGATCGTCGGCATGGGCGCGATCGTGCTGCTGATCGTGCTGTCGGTGATGCTCCCGATCCTCCAACTGAATACCTTCGTGAAATGATGGACCCCCGGCCCAGGAGTACCTGGCCCGCCCCCCGAGGGGGCGTGCCGCCTACCGGGCGCGACCCGGCCCGCGGCCCCGCAGTCGTCCTTGGGGCGGCCCGGCGGACGACTTAAAACCGCGCGCCCCACCATGCCAGCGTCTTTGGAAGGCCAGCTCGTCGTCGCGATCTCGTCGCGCGCGCTGTTCGACTTCGAGGCCGAGAACGAACTGTTCGAGGCCGCCGACGACCGCGCCTACATGGCCCTGCAGCAGCAGCGCCTCGACGTGCCCGCGCGGCCGGGCGTCGCGTTCTCGCTGGTCGAGAAGCTGCTGCGCTTCAACGCGACGGGCGAGGCGCCGCGCGTCGAGGTCGTCGTGCTGTCGCGCAACGACCCGATCTCGGGCATGCGCGTGTTCCGCTCGGCCCACCACTACGGCCTCGCGATCCAGCGCGGCGTGTTCACGCGCGGCGCGAGTCCCTGGCGCTACCTGCGCCCGCTCCAGGCCCAGCTGTTCCTGTCGGCGAACGAGGCCGACGTGCGCCAGGCGCTCGACGCCGGCGTCGCGGCCGCGCGCGTGCTGCCCGCGTCGGCGCAGGCCTCGCGCGCGCACCCCGAGGAGCTGCGCATCGCGTTCGACGGCGACGCCGTGCTGTTCTCCGACGAGGCCGAGCGCGTGTTCCAGGCCGAGGGCCTGTCGGCCTTCCAGGCCCACGAACGCGCGCGCGCCGCGACGCCGCTCGCGCCCGGGCCGTTCAAGCCCGTCCTCGAGGCGCTGCAGCGCCTGCAGCAGGCCGGCGACACCGCCATGCGCGTGCGCACGGCGCTCGTGACCGCGCGCAGCAGCCCGGCCCACGAACGCGCGATCCGCACGCTGATGGACTGGCGCATCGAGGTCGACGAGGCGCTGTTCCTCGGCGGCCTCGCGAAGGGCGAGTTCCTGCGCGAGTTCGAGCCCGACTTCTTCTTCGACGACCAGTTCGGCCATATCGCGAGCGCGAGCCGCCATGTGCCGGCCGGCCATGTCGCGAGCGGCATCGCGAACCCGCCCCGCGCGGATTCGTAAAGATTCCTGACTGACGAATCGCACGGGGGGCGCCTGCCGGCGCCGACGCACAATCGCGCGTCCGCATCCGCGCCAAGAGAAGACCCCCGACCATGCGCCTCGCCCGCCGCCTCGCCCGCATCACCCACCTCGCGCTCGCCGCGACGCTCGCCTGCAGCGGCGTCGCGGGCCAGGCCGCCGACGGCGTCGTCGGCTATTACCGCATGCCGGCCGTGCACGGCGCCGACCTCGTCTTCGTGGCCGAAGGCGACCTCTGGAGCGTCGGCGTCGCTGGCGGCCAGGCCCGCCAGCTGACCGCCCACGCGGGCCTCGAGACGAGCCCGGCGATCTCGCCCGACGGCCGCACGCTGGCGTTCGTCGGCCAGTACGACGGCGCGAAGGGGCCGGCCTTCGGCGACGTCTACGCGATGCCGCTCGGCGGCGGCGTGCCCAAGCGCCTGTCCTGGGCCGGCCGCGGCGTGCGCGTCTGGGGTTTCGCGGCCGACGGCGAGATCGTCTACACGGCACCGTCGCGCAGCGGCCAGCCGGGCACCCAGCTCTATCTGGTCGACCCGCAGACGGGCGTGACGCGCGAGTTGCCGGTCGACCAGGCGAGCGACGGCGCGCTGAGCGCCGACGGCCGCTGGCTCTACTTCACGCGCCACGGGCTGCGCGGCGACAACGCGCGCCATTACCGCGGCGGCGCGATCGCGCGGCTGTGGGCGCTCGACCTGCAGGCCTCGACCGAAGCGCAGCCGCTGATCCCCGAAGGCAACAACGACCGCCGGCCGATGCCCTACCGGACCGCGGCCGGCGAGGACCGCGTCGCCTTCCTGTCCGACCGCGGCGGCGACTGCAACCTGTGGTCGGTCAAGGCCGACGGCAGCGACCTCCGGCAGCTCACCCACCACCGCGGCTGGGACATCCGCGACGCCGCGAGCGACGGCCAGCGCATCGCCTACACGCTCGGCGCCGACGTGCACCTGCTCGAGCTCGCGAGCGGGAACGAGGCCCCCGTCGCGATCACGCTCGGCGGCGACTTCGACCAGCAGCGCGAGCGCTTCATCGCGCGGCCGCAGGACTTCCTCGGCCCGGTCGCGCTCGCACCCGACGGCCAGCGCGTGCTGCTCAACGTGCGCGGCCACCTCGCGACCCAGGGCACCGGCGCGTGGCGCCGCGCCGAGCTGCCGCAGCCGCCCGACGGCCGCTGCCGCGACGGCGCGTTCTCGGCCGACGGCCGCAGCGTGTTCGCGATGTGCGACTTCAGCGGCGAGGTCGAGGTCTGGAAGTTCGCGGCGAACGGGCTCGGCAAGCCCGAGCAGATCACGAGCGACGCGCAGATCCTGCGCACCGCGCTCGCGCCTTCGCCCGACGGGCGCTGGCTCGCCCACACCGACAAGAACGGCCACCTCTACCTGACCGAGCTGCGCACGCGCGAGACCCGCCGCGTCGACACCGGCGGCCTGCTGCACGAGGACCCCGAGCTGCGCTGGTCGCCCGACTCGAAGGCGCTCGCGTTCGCGCGCGACGGCCGCGTCGGCGAGCGCGCCCAGCTCGCGCTGTACCTGCTCGGCGAGAACCGCATGATCGCGCTCAACAGCGAGCGCTACGACAACGCGGCGCCGGCCTTCAGCCCCGACGGCCACTGGCTCTATTTCCTGTCCGACCGCGAGTTCCAGACCACCGCGGTCGGCGGGCCCTGGGGCGACCGCAATATGGGCCCGGACTTCCCGCGCCGCACCAAGATCTACGCGCTCGCGCTGCAGCAGGGCCTGCGCTGGCCGTTCGCAGCGCCCGACGAACTCGCCGCCGCGAGCGCCGCGGCCGGCAAGCCCGCGGCGCCCAGGCCGGCCGCGTCGGCGGCGGCCGCCGATGCCAAGGATGCGAAGGCGGACGACACGGACGACAAGAAGAAGACCGCCGCCACGCTCGCGGCCGGCGTGCGCGCGCCGACGATCGTCGAGACGGGCCTCGCGAGCCGCCTCTACGAAGTGCCGCTGCCGGCCGGCGACTACAGCGCGCTGAGCACCGACGGCAAGCGCCTGTGGTGGCTCGAGAGCAGCGGCCGGCCGGGCGCCAAGCCCCAGCTCGACACGCTCGCGATCGACAACCAGGGCGGCCGCCCCGAGGCGATCTCGGGCGAGATCGACCAGTACGCGCTGAGCGCCGACACGAAGAAGCTGCTGATCGCGCGCGGCCAGGGCACGCCCGAGATCCTCGTCGTCGACGCGGGCGCGCGCCTGCCCGGCGACCTGGAGCATGCGCGCGTGCGCTGGAGCGACTGGCAGGTCGCGACCGAGCCGCGCGCCGAATGGCGCCAGATGTTCAACGACGCCTGGCGCCTGCACCGCGACTATTTCTTCGACGCGCAGATGCGCGGCGTCGACTGGCAGGCCGTGCGGCGCAAGTACGAGCCGCTCGCCGCGCGCGTGACCGATCGCGCCGAGCTCGGCGACCTGATGGGCCAGATGAGCAGCGAGGTCGGCATCCTGCACAGCCAGATCGGCCTGCCCGACCTGCGCTCGGGCGAGCCCGGGCCGGCGCAGGCCGCGCTCGGCGCGCGCTTCACGAAGCAGGCCGAGGGCTGGCGCCTCGAGCATGTGTACGCGACCGACCCCGAGCGCCCCGACACCGCGGCGCCGCTCGCCGCGCCGGGCCTCGACTTCCGTGCCGGCGACGTGATCACGTCGATCAACGGCCGCGCGACGCGCGAGGTCGCCGACCTCGCCGAGCTGCTGCAGGGCCAGGCCGGCCACCAGGTGCTCGTCGAGTACCGCCGCGACGGCGCCGCGAAGCCGCGCCAGGCCATCGTCACGCCGGTCGACGCCGGGCGCGACGCCGCGCTGCGCTACGGCGACTGGGTCGCCGAGCGCGCGCGCCGCGTCGACGCGGCCGGCCAGGGCCGCCTCGGCTATATCCACCTGAACGCGATGGGGCCCGAAGACGTCGACGAGTTCGCGCGCGAGTTCTACGCCCAGATCGACCGCGACGGCCTGATCATCGACGTGCGCTCGAACAACGGCGGCAACGTCGACAGCTGGATGCTCGGCACGCTGCTGCGCCGCGCCTGGATGTTCTGGCAGCCGCGCTCGCCCGAGGGCGCGCCGCCGGCGCCGAACATGCAGCAGGTGTTTCGCGGCCGCCTCGTGATCCTCGTCAACGAGGAGACCTACTCCGACGGCGAGACCTTCTCCGAGGGCTTCAAGCGCCTCGGCCTCGGCACCGTGATCGGCAAGCGCACCTCGGGCGCCGGCGTCTGGCTGTCCGACGGCAACCTGCTCGTCGACAAGGGCCACGCGCGCGCGGCCGAGTATGCCCAGCTCACGCCGGCCGGCGAGCAGATCATCGAGGGCGTCGGCGTGACGCCCGACCTCGTCGTCGAGAACCCGCCGCGCGCGACGTTCGCGGGCCAGGACGCCCAGCTCGACGCGGGCATCCATGAGCTCGAGCGCCTGATCGCGGCGCAGCCGCCGCTGCCGCTGCCGACGCCCAGGCCCTACCCGCGCCAGCAGCCCTGAACCCGGCGGCCCGGCCGGGCCGGGTTCAGGCCAGCGTCACGCGCGCGAACTTGCGCTTGCCGACCTGCACGACATAGGTGCCGGCGCCGAGCTTCAGGCCCTTGTCGCCGACGGCGTTGCCGTCGACGCGCACCCCGCCCTGCTCGACCATGCGCAGGCCCTCGCTCGTCGACGCGACGAGGCCCGCGGCCTTGAGCAGCGCGCCGATGCCGAGCGGCGCGGCGCCGAGGTTCAGCTCGGGCATCTCGTCGGGGGCGCCGCCCTTCGCGCGGTTCACGAAGTCGGCCTCGGCCGCGTCGGCGGCCTGGGCCGAGTGGAAGCGCGCGGTGATCTCCTTGGCGAGCATGACCTTCGCGTCGCGCGGGTTGCGGCCCGCGGCGACCTCGGCCTTGAGCGCCGCGATCTCGGCCGTCGAGCGGAACGACAGCAGGGTGAACCAGTCCCACATCAGCGTGTCGCTGATCGACATGGTCTTCGCGAACATGGTGTTCGCGGGCTCGGTGATGCCGATGTAGTTGCCCTTGCTCTTGGACATCTTGTCGACGCCGTCGAGGCCGACGAGCAGCGGCATGGTCAGGATGCACTGGGCGTCCTGGCCGTATTCCTGCTGCAGGTGGCGCCCCATCAGCAGGTTGAACTTCTGGTCGGTGCCGCCGAGCTCGAGGTCGCTGTGCAGCGCGACCGAGTCGTAGCCCTGCATCAGCGGGTAGAGGAACTCGTGGACCGAGATCGGCGTCTGCGCGGCGAAGCGCTTGGTGAAGTCCTCGCGCTCCATCATGCGCGCGACCGTGTACTTCGCGGCGAGCTGGATCATGCCGCGCGCGCCGAGCGGGTCGCTCCACTCGCTGTTGTAGCGGACCTCGGCGCGGGTGACGTCGACGACCAGGCCGATCTGCTCGAAATAGGTCTTCGCGTTGGCCTCGATCTCCTCGCGCGTGAGCGGCGGGCGCGTGCTGTTGCGCCCCGAGGGGTCGCCGATCATGGTCGTGAAGTCGCCGATCAGCGGGATCACCGTATGGCCGAGGTCCTGGAGCTGGCGCAGCTTGTTCAGCACGACCGTATGGCCGAGGTGCAGGTCGGCCGCGGTCGGGTCCATGCCGAACTTGATGCGCAGCGGCTGGCCCGTGGCGGCCGAACGGGCGAGCTTTTTCAGCCAGTCGGCCTCGGGCAGCAGCTCCTCGACGCCGCGGCGCGTGACCTCGAACGCCTCGCGGACGGCGTCGGTAACGGGATGGACGGGCACGGCGGGGGTCGCCTGGGGCATCGATTCGGAGGACATGAAGCGGTTTGGGATCGGGTTTGCGTGACTTGGGCGCCGGGTGTCGGCCTCTATACTCGCGCCTTGCGCGCGGGGACGGCACCACCCCGCGATTCTAGCGAGCCGGCATGACCCAGGCCCGACTCGACGACGCCGATTCATTCTTTTGGCGTCAGAAAAATAGATTTGGAACCAAGATAGCGTGGATAAGTGGATTCTTGATGCGAAAAAGGCGCTGGCGCGAGCCGAGGCCTTCGCCGCCCGGCATCCGCGCGCGCTGACCGGCAGCGTGCTCGGCGCGCTCGGCCTGTTCGCGATCACGGCCTTCGGCATCGCGCCGCTGGCCCCCGATGCCCGGGACCTGCCGCGCCGGGTCGTGACCGAAGTGGTCGAGCACGACGCGCTCGGCGCCCAGGTCGACGCGCTCGCGGACTTCCATGTCGGCCTGATCCGCAACGGCCAGACCCGCGCGAACGACACGGCCGACAACCTGCTGCGCCGTCTCGGTGCGTTCGACCCGCTGGCCGCGAAGTTCCTGCGCAGCGACGCGCTCGGCCGCACGGTGCTCGCGGGTCGCGGCGGCAAGCTGGTTCAGCTCAGCGCCGACGCCGACGGCACGGTGCAGTCCATCGTCGTGCGCTACCCGGTCGACGACGCGGCTCAGGCGTCGCGCCGCTTCGAGCGCCTGACGATCGCGCGCGGCGCGGACGGCTTCACGGCCAGGCTCGAGCAGGCGGCGCTGCAGACCGAGCTGCGCATGGGCAGCGGCACGATCCGCAGCTCGCTGTTCGCGGCGACCGACGAGGCGCGCATCCCCGACGCGATCGCGTCGCAGCTCGCCGACATCTTCTCGGCCGACATCGACTTCCACCACGAGCTGCGCGCGGGCGACCGCTTCTCGCTCGTCTACCAGACGCTCACGGCCGACGGCGAGCCCGTGGCCTGGGACGGCGCGAACGGCCGCATCGTCGCGGCCGAGTTCGTCAACAAGGGCCGCAGCCATTCGGCCGTCTGGTACCAGGACGCGCAGAGCGCGAAGGGCGATTACTTCGCGTTCGACGGCTCGAGCCGGCACAGCGCGTTCCTCGCGAGCCCGCTGCCGTTCTCGCGCATCACCTCGAACTTCTCGATGCGCTTGCACCCGATCCTGAAGCAGTGGAAGCAGCACCTGGGCACCGACTTCGGCGCGCCGACCGGCACGCCGGTGCGCGCGGTCGGCGACGGCGTGATCGAGTTCGCGGGCCAGCAGAACGGCTACGGCAACGTCATCTTCGTGCGCCACGCGGGCGGCCGCGAGACCGTCTACGCGCACCTGAGCCGCATCCTCGTCAAGAAGGGCGACCGCGTCGCCCAGGGCGACAAGATCGGCGCGGTCGGCATGACCGGCTGGGCGACCGGCCCGCACCTGCATTTCGAGTTCCGCGTCGGCGGTGTGCAGGAGGACCCGCGCACGCTGGCCAGGGCCGCCGAGGTCGTCAAGCTGCCGGCGACCGCGCGCGCGCAGTTCGAGCAGACGGTCGCGGCGCTGCGCCCCGAGCTCGACCAGGCCGGCCGGCTCGACGGCGCCTCGTCGGGCGCCGAGTAAGCGCGCCGCCGCGATGCCGCCGATGCCGGGTCCCGAGCTGTACGTCGGCCTGATGTCGGGCACCTCGATGGACGGCGTCGACGCCGTGCTCGCGCGCAGCCACGACGACCGGTTCGACGCGCTCGCGCACCGCCACGCGCCGTTCGCGCCCGCGCTGCGCGAGGAGCTGATGGCGCTGAACGCACCGAGCGACAACGAGCTGCACCGCGCGGCGCTCGCCGCGAACGGCGTCGCGCGCGCGTACGCGGCGCTCGTCGCGACGCTGCTCGACGAAGCCGGCGTCGCGCGCGACGCGGTCAAGGCGCTCGGCGCCCATGGCCAGACCGTGCGCCACCGCCCGGGCGAGTTCGACGGCTGCGGCTACACGACGCAGCTGCTCAACGGCGCGCTGCTCGCCGAGCTCACGGGCGTCGACGTGGTCTGCGACCTGCGCAGCCGCGACGTCGCGGCCGGCGGGCAGGGCGCGCCGCTCGTGCCGGCGTTTCACCGCGCGGTGTTCGCCCAGCCCGGGCGCGAGATCGCGGTCCTCAATATCGGCGGCATCGCGAACGTGAGCCTGCTCGGCGCGAGCCAGGGCGGCTTCGACACCGGCCCCGGCAACTGCCTGATGGACCTGTGGATCCTCGAGCACCACGGCGAGGCCTATGACGCCGACGGCGCCTGGGCCGCCGGCGGCCGCGTGATCCCGGGACTGCTCGCCACCCTGCTCGCCGAGCCCTGGTTCGCGCTCGCGCCGCCGCGCAGCACCGGCCGCGACCTGTTCAACCGCGCGTGGCTCGCGCGCGCGCTGGACCAGCATGGCGAGGCGGCGCCCCAGGACGTGCAGGCGACGCTGCTCGAGCTGACGGCGCGGAGCATCGTCGACACCCTGCCGGCGCGCCTCGACGAGCTGCTCGTGTGCGGCGGCGGCGCCTTGAACGGCGCGCTGATGGCGCGCCTGCGGGCCTTGCGCCCGCGCACGCTGGTGCAAGCCACCGAGGCCCGCGGCCTGCCGGCCATGCAGGTCGAGGCCGCGGCCTTCGCCTGGCTCGCGATGCGCTTCAAGCGCGGCCTGCCCGGCAACCTGCCGACGGCGACCGGCGCGGCCGGCTCGCGGCTATTGGGCGCGCTGTACCCGGCCTGAGGCCCGGGGCCAGCCAAAGAACAACGGCCGCCCGAAGGCGGCCGTCATGCCGGGAGCGCTACTCCGTCAGACCGAGAAGCTCGACCCGCAGCCGCAGGTCGTCGTCGCGTTCGGGTTCTTGATCACGAACTGCGCCCCCTGCAGGTCTTCCTTGTAGTCGATCTCGGCGCCCATCAGGTACTGCAGGCTCATCGCGTCGATCAAGAGCGTCACGCCGTTCTTGCTCATCTGCGTGTCGTCCTCGTTGATCGCCTCGTCGAAGGTGAAGCCGTACTGGAAGCCCGAGCAGCCGCCGCCCTGGACGAACACGCGCAGCTTGAGGTCCGGGTTGCCTTCCTCGGCGACGAGGTCGCGCACCTTGTCGGCGGCGCTGTCGGTGAAGATCAGCGGCACCGGCATCTCGTCGGTGCCGGTCTGGGGAGATTCGATGACTGCGCTCATGGGGATTCCTGTGTCATGGCTCGCGGGGCGATGGGCGTATTGTCGACGCTTTTGCTCGGCTTTGCAGGCGCTACGGTCTTTGGCCCGCGCCCACAAAGCAAAGAAGCCGCACGAGGCGGCTTCTTTGTGAGGCGCAAAGGCCGATCAGCGCTTGCTGAACTGCTTGCGACGGCGGGCGCCGTGCAGGCCGACCTTCTTACGCTCGACTTCACGCGCGTCGCGCGTGACGAAGCCGGCGCGGCTCAGTTCGGGCTTGAGCGTCGCGTCGTAGTCGATCAGCGCGCGGGTGACGCCCAGGCGCACCGCACCGGCCTGGCCGGATTCGCCACCGCCGTGGACGTTGACCTTGATGTCGAACGCTTCGCCGTTGTTCGTCAGCAGCAGCGGCTGGCGCACGACCATGATCGACGTCTGGCGGCCGAAATACTGCTCGACCGTCTTGCCGTTGATGATGATTTGGCCCGTGCCCTTCTTGATGAAGACACGCGCGACCGACGACTTGCGGCGGCCGGTTCCGTAGTTCCAGTTTCCGATCATCGTCGTTCCTTAGATTTCCAGCGCCTTGGGCTGCTGCGCGGCGTGCGGATGCGTGCCACCGGCGTAGACCTTCAGCTTCTTGACCATCGCGTAGCCGAGCGGGCCCTTGGGCAGCATGCCCTTGACGGCCTTTTCCAGGGCGCGACCCGGGTGCTTGGCTTGCATGTCCTTGAACTTGGTTGCGTAGATACCGCCGGGGAAACCCGAGTGACGGTAGTACACCTTGTCCGTGGCCTTGTTGCCCGTGACGCGCAGCTTGTCTGCGTTGATGACGACGATGAAGTCGCCGGTGTCGACGTGAGGCGTGTAAATGGCCTTGTGCTTGCCGCGCAAACGGAGTGCCACTTCGCTGGCAACACGTCCGAGCACCTTGTCGGTGGCGTCAATCACA
>Ga0213872_10000130_pt1 | contig 68799 bp, 58 predicted proteins | sample VelepicomBERX_R2_FD_160071 | JGI IMG/M metagenome (GOLD analysis project Ga0213872, IMG submission 160071) | Rhizosphere microbial communities from Vellozia epidendroides in rupestrian grasslands, the National Park of Serra do Cipo, Brazil - RX_R2 | ecosystem: Host-associated > Plants > Roots >... | reverse complement strand
GCACGGCGGAAACCAACCCGCGGATATCAGTCTGATCCATCGTCGCAGCAGACTTCGTGTCGCATCACCCCGAGCCGCTGAAATGAAATTCAAATCTTGCGATTGACAGGAGCGACCATATCAGTCCAGAAACAGTCGCTTCATGCCCTTGAGGCTGAACGGATTGCCGGGATTGCTGGTTTCGTTCAGCACGCCGCTCAGGCGACTCAACACGCTTTGGCTGCGCTGCGCGCGCCAGACCACCAGATCGGCCAGCCAGGGCAAGGCGTTGACGCGGTTGGCGCGCTCGTAAAGCCGGTAGCGCGGCTGCAACTTTCGCAGACCCTGCTCATAGTGCTCGCGCACCTGCGCGTCGCCCTGCGGTGCGGCCCCGCGCGAGGCGATCAAGGCCTCGGCGGCCAGCATGCCGGTCTCCATGGCCTTGCCTATGCCCTCGCCGGTGAAGGAATAGGTGGTGCCCGCGGCTTCGCCGATCACCATCAGGCCGGAGCGGCTCCAGCGCGCGCCGTTCAGGGTGAAGCGCATGGGCGCGCCCTTGAGCTCTCCCGTCAGCCTGCCTTCGCGCATCAGCGTTGCGGCGGGCGGGTAGTGCTTGCAAAAGGCGTCGAAGATGGCGCGCAGGTTCAGGTCCTTCTTTGCACCCTTGCCACTACTCAGCGTGCGGTGGCTGTCGGCCACGATCACGCCCACGTTGAAGCAGGCGCCCGGCGCCGGAAAGATCCAGCCGTAGCCCGGCCGCACGGCGCGGCTCCAGACCATGTCCATCATCGGCATCTGCTCGACCAGCGCGGGTGCATGCACATAACCGCGCAAGGCCACGCCGCTGGGCGTGTGCCGCTCGCAAACGCCGGCCAGCTGCAGCGGCTTGGGATTGGCGCCCGTGGCCAGCAAGACCCAGCTGGCCCGGATCTCCACGCTCTGATCGCCATGCTTGAAGCGGGCACCCGTCACGCGGCCAGAGGCGTCTTCCAGCACGCCCTCGAAGCGGCACGGCGCCAGGAAGCGCGCGCCGGCATCCACCGCGCCGCGCGCCAGAATCTCATCGAGCGCCTTGCGCGGCAGCACCGCCAGCTCGCCGGGCACATCGACGCGCCCGCCGCGCGGGCCGATGCAGCCGATGTGCGTCACCGGACGCGCCTGGGCCAGGACTTGGTCCAGCAGCCCGAGGCGCCGCAAGGCGTGGTGCGTGTCGGGCACCAGCCCGTCGCCGCAGACCTTGTCGCGGCCCATGGGCTGCTGGTCGACCAGCAGCACGTCGACACCCGCCTGCGCCAGCATGCGCGCCGCGGCACTGCCTGCGGGGCCGGCGCCGATGACGAGGGTGTGGCAGCTGAAATCCGTGCGGGACAGGCTGCTGAGCGAGGGCATGGTCATGTCAAGTCGTGTTGGCCGTGACGCCAAGAAACGGGTCGGATGGCGCGCATTCTAGGGTTGTGCTGTGAATGGTTGGAGACAAAAAAGCCTGCGGCGGGACAGACCCTTGGCAGGCGTCGGGGATGCGCCGCTTGGCGGCGCGGCTCAGAAGCTGTAATTTCCTCGCAGGTAGAAAGTGCGACCCGCCGGGTCCGTATAGCGGGGGTCATAACCGACCTGGAAGTTGGCACTCTGGTTACTGAAGGGTGGATTCTGGTCAAACAGATTGCGCACGCCGGCCGTCAAGCTGAGTGCCGGTGTCGCCGTCCAATTGCCGAACAGGTCCCAGGTTGAATAACAACCCACCTGGTTGTGGTTGTACGGCGCTGCGACATTGTTTTGATCGGTATATGAAGACTTGAAGTGATTGACGACGCCCGCGCTCCAGGCGTCCCGGTTCCAGCTGAGGCTGAGGTTGTGCTGCCAACGGAATACGGGGTTGCCGTTGAAATAAATCCCATCATTCTGGAACCACGGCCCGTTTTCTTCGAGTTGCAGCGCGTATTGGGTGACATAGGTGCCGGCGAATGCAAGATTGAAGGTGCCGGCCCGGGTGGTGCGCAGACGGTAACTCAGATTCAAATCCACGCCATTGACGTTGACGCCGCCGAGGTTGTCATTCGTGTCCACGACGTATCCGCAATTCAGGCCGGGGCAGGTCAGGGCCGAAATCGAGAGCGTGCCGTTGGGCGCGCGCTGGAACAGCGACGCATATTTGAAGGGGTTGGCGAAGATGTCGTCTTGCGACAGCGCACCGATTTCATGCTGCATCCGAATCCACCAGAAATCCAAGCCGAAATTCAATGCGTCGTTGGGCGAGCTCACAAATCCAAGCGTCAGGCCTTTGGATGTTTCAGCCTTCAGGTGGGAATTTCCACCCGTGAGCGCAATGAACTGGGTGCCGCAGACGTTGTTGGGATTCTGGCCGGCCAAGGCCACGCCGCCGGGGCAGTTCACGGGGTCGTTGTAGCTGTTGGCGGTGTTGGTATAGGTTTGCGGCGCATTCAGCTCGTACAGCGAAGGGGCGCGGAAGCCTGTGGTGAAGGAGCCGCGCAGGAGCAGGTCCTTGGCCGGCTGGAACCGCAGGCTGATCTTGGGGTTGATCGAGCTGCCGAAGTCGCTGTATTTGTCGCTTCTGAGCGCTGCGGTCAGTTCAAGGTGTTTGGTCAACGGCGCGTTCAGCTCGGTAAACAGGGCGTAGACATTGCGGGAACCGCTGTTGTTGGTCGCCGGGTCCACGCCGGTGCTGGCGACAACCTGATTGGCAAAGGCGATTTCGTTGGCGGGCACGCGGTCGAAGAATGCCTCGTGGCGCAATTCAGCGCCGACTGCAATCTGGGCGGGATGTCCTGCGCCAAACCAGTCTCCTAACTCTCGACTGGCGTGCCCGTCCCATTGGTAGACCTGGCCTTTGGCCTCCAACAGGGTGCCGGTGACCGAGGCATTGTCGAGCGCTTGCTGGCCCGCCGCGGTTTGCTGTCCGAAGGGATTGATGGTGCCGTTGGCCACTCCGGCGGCAATGAGGTCGCCGTTGCTGTAGCCGCCGGTCAGTGCGTATTTCACTTTGTTTTCGTTGTAGGTGAGGGCGGTGTTGTAGTCCCAGGCTCCGGCTGTGCCCTCCAGGCCTGCCACGAGACGCTGCTGCGTGTTGGTGGACTTGTCGCGCCGCTGGCCGTTGGGTGCATCGCGCCAGTTGACGGAAATGGGCTGCGTGGGATCGAGCGTGAAGCTCGTGGGCCGCGGGGTGGCGCCGACGCCGGGGAAGAATGCCGTACCGGGGTTAACCGTCAAGCCGCCGTAGGGCACCGGCGCAATGGCAGTTTTCACGACCGTCTGCGTGACGAAGTATTCGAGATTGATCTGCGTGTCGGCATTGGGCGCGATCGTGCTTTTGATCAGGCCGGACAGCCGCGAACTGTCGGGCACCAGGTCGACGAATTGCGTGTAGTCGAACCGGCAGGTATTGCCGTTGAGGCTGAACGAGGAAGGCGGTTGGCAGTTGGGCGCGGAGGGGTTGGTGCCGCCCAGGTAGTTGCCGTTGGCGTCGCTTTGAGAATAGTTGGCGATGGGTGAAATGCCCGAGGTCTTGTTGAGGCCCTGCTGGGGAATGTAGCCCGTGGCCGCAAAGGCGCGCTGCGTGGACTTGATTTCTTGCTGATGCTGGTAGTCGATGAAGCCGAAGACATTGAACTGGTCCCGTTGCAGGTCGCCGTGGCCGTAACCGACGTTGAGGTTGTACGCGTCGCCGCCGGCGTGCTGGGGTTCGTCGGCGCCCAGCGTGAGCGTGCCGCCGGTCATGTCCTTGCGGGTGATGAAGTTGATCACGCCGCCGATGGCGTCGGTGCCATAGAGCGAGGATGCTCCGTCGCGCAAGACCTCGATGCGCTCCAGCGCCGCGAACGGGATCATGTTCAGGTCGGGTGCCGAACCATCGATCGCGTTGTTGGAAATGCGGCGACCGTTCAACAGCACCAAGGTCTTGTTGGGTCCGAGGCCGCGCAGGTCGGCGAACGCCGCGCCGCCGGTCGAGGCTCCGACGGATTGACTGGTGCCCTGGCTGCTTTGATTGCCCGCGACGAAGGCCATCGCCTGTTCAATGGTGGTGATGCCTTGCTTCCTGAGTTCCGCGGCCTTGATCGCCGTGATCGGCACGGTGGTTTCGGCGTCCACGCGCTTGATCGATGAGCCCGTCACCTCGACCCGGTCCAGTTTGATGTCTGAGCTTTGCTGCGCCAAGACCAGGCCCGATGCGCTCGATAAAACGCCAAGAATGGCCAGTTGAATGGGAGTGAGTTTCATGTCGTAACCCTTCATGGTGTTGAAGGGTTACGAGTTTGTGACGGTACGCTTTCGGGGCTGTGGAAACGCCGCCACTTTTGTGCGTTATGTGGTTCGCGTAACTACGAGGAATTCGCTATATGCGGAGCATTTGGGCGAACGGTGTCAATCGCGAATCAATAATGTTTAAAAGGAATGGTTCTTACCGCGCCTTCACCTTCAGTCGCCAGGCGTGCAGCAGCGGCTCGGTATATCCGCTCGGCTGGGCCTTACCCTTGAAGACCAGGTCCAGCGCGGCCTGGTAGGCGGCCGAGGTGCCGGCGTGTCCGGCCATGGGCTTGTAGAGCGGATCGCCGGCGTTTTGCTGGTCGACGACGGCAGCCATGCGCTCGAAGGTGGCGCGGACCTGCGCTTCATTCACCACGCCATGGTGCAGCCAGTTGGCGATGTGCTGGCTGGAGATGCGCAGGGTGGCGCGGTCTTCCATCAGGCCGACGTTGTGGATGTCGGGCACCTTGGAGCAGCCGACGCCCTGGTCGACCCAGCGCACCACATAGCCGAGGATGCCTTGCGCGTTGTTGTCGATCTCCTGCTGGCGCTCGGCCTCACTCCATTCGGCCTTGGCGACGACGGGGATGGTCAGCAGTCCGTTCAGGATGCCTTCGCGTTCGGCATTCGCGTCGATCTTCTCCAGTTCCTGCTGCACGGCGGCGACACTGACCTGGTGGTAGTGCAGCGCGTGCAGGGTGGCGGCCGTGGGCGAGGGCACCCAGGCGGTGTTGGCGCCGGCCTTGGGGTGGGCGATCTTCTGCTCCAGCATGGCGGCCATCAGGTCGGGCATGGCCCACATGCCTTTGCCGATCTGGGCGCGGCCGCGCAGGCCGCAGGACAGGCCCACCAGCACGTTGCTGCGTTCGTAGGCCTGGATCCAGGCGCTGCTCTTCATGTCGCCCTTGCGCAGCATGGGTCCGGCCAGCATGGCGGTGTGCATTTCGTCGCCGGTGCGGTCGAGGAAACCGGTGTTGATGAAGGCCACGCGGCTGGCGGCGGCGGCGATGCAGGCCTTCAGGTTGACGCTGGTGCGGCGCTCCTCGTCCATGATACCGAGCTTGACCGTGCTGTCGGCCAGGCCCAGCAGCGCCTCCACGCGGCCGAACAGTTCGGCGGCAAAGGCCACCTCGGCCGGGCCGTGCATCTTGGGCTTGACGATGTAGACCGAGCCCTTGCGCGAGTTGCGCAAGCCCTTCTGGCCATGGCCCTGCAGGTCGTGCAGCGCGATGGTGACGGTGACGACCGCGTCCATGATGCCTTCCGGGATCTCCTTGAGCGTGCCGTCGGCGGCGCCGTAGAGGATGGCCGGGTTCGTCATCAGGTGGCCGACGTTGCGAACGAACATCAGGGAGCGGCCATGCAGCACGACCTCGCCGCCCTGGGGTGCGGCGTAGCGGCGGTCGGCGTTCAGAGCGCGCGTGAAGGTCTTGGCGCCCTTGGTGACCTCTTCGACGAGCGTGCCTTTCTGGATGCCCAGCCAGTTGCGGTAGGCCAGCAGCTTGTCTTCGGCATCGACGGCGGCGACCGAGTCTTCCAAGTCGAGAATGGTCGACAAGGCGGCTTCCATCACCACGTCGCTGATGCCGGCGGCATCGCTCTTGCCGATCGGGGTGCTGCGGTCGATCTGGATGTCCAGGTGGATGCCGTTGTGCTTGAGCAGCACCGAACTCGGATGGGCGGCCTCGCCCTGATAACCGACCAGTTGGCTGGTATCCGCCAGACCGCTCGCGGCGCCGCCGATCAGGCTCACCACCAGCTTGCCGTTCTCGATGCGATAGCCGTTGGCATCGCGATGCGAGGCGCCGGCCAGCGGCGCCGCCTGATCCAGCACCTGGCGGGCAAAGGCGATCACCTTGGCGCCGCGGATCGGGTTGTAGGCGCCGGCGCGTTCGGCACCGCCGGCCTCAGAAATGGCGTCGGTGCCATAGAGTGCGTCGTACAGCGAGCCCCAGCGCGCATTGGCGGCATTCAGGGCATAGCGGGCGTTCAGGATGGGCACCACCAGCTGCGGGCCGGCTTGCACGGCCAGTTCGTCGTCCACGTTGGCGGTGGATGCCTGCACCTTTTCCGGCTGCGTCACCAGGTAGCCAATGCGCTCCAGGAAGGCGCGGTAGCCCGGCATGTCCTGGATCGGGCCGGGGTGGGCGCTGTGCCAGGCGTCCAGCTCGGACTGCAGGCGGTCGCGTTCGGCGAGCAGGGCGGCGTTGCGCGGGGCCAGGTCTTGCACGATGGCGTTGAAGCCGGACCAGAACCTGCCCGCGTCCACGCCCGTGCCGGGCAGCACTTCGTTTTCGATGAAACGCTGCAGCGCGGTATCGACTTGCAGGCTGTGGATGGCAGTACGTTGCTCGGTGCGGGTGTTCATGGTGCTGTCCTGGAAAGTGTGGCTGTCCTAGCACTGGAATTTAGGGCCAAAAGCCGCGCGGATTTTCACTCTTGGCGCAGGGGATTCATGACTTTTTTGCAAAGATTGCAGCTTGTGAAATTGAAATTCGCGCACTGAAAGGTGCAGAATCGCTGCGCATGGACCGTTTGAAGCAAATTGAATCGTTCGTGGCGGTCGCCACCAAGGGCAGTTTGACGGCGGCGGCGCAGGCTGAAGGCGTGGCGCCCGCGGTGATGGGGCGGCGCATCGACGCCCTGGAAGCCCGCTTGGGCGTCAAGCTCCTCGTTCGCACCACGCGGCGCATCAGCCTGACCCACGAGGGATCGGCCTTTCTCGAGAACTGCCAGCGCCTGCTGGTGGACTTCGCCAACGCCGAGGCCAGCGTCAGCGCGGGCGGGATCAAGGCCAGCGGACATCTGCGCGTCACGGCGCCGGCGGGCTTTGGGCGCCGCCATGTGGCGCCGCTGGTGCCTGAATTCCTGGCCGCGCATCCGGACGTGAGCCTGTCGCTGAACTTGAGCGACCGGGTGGTCGACATCGTCAACGAAAGTTACGACTGCGCGGTGCGGGTCGGCGACCTGGTCGACTCCAGCCTGGTGAGCCTGCGCCTGGCCGACAACCGCCGCCTGTGCGTGGCGGCACCAAGCTACCTGAAGCGCGCCGGCGTGCCCCAGCATCCTTCCGAACTGGCTCGGCATGCCTGTCTGGTGCTGAGTTCGGACGCGAGCCAGTCGCGCGGCTGGGCGTTTTCCGTGGACGGCGAGCTGCAGCATCTGCGGCCCAGCGGGCGCCTGGACTGCAGCGACGGGCAGGTGCTGCACGACTGGTGCCTGGCCGGCCTGGGCCTGGCCTGGCGCAGCACTTGGGAGGTGGAGAGTGATATCCAGGCGGGCCGCCTGCAAAGCGTGCTGGCGCCCTTTGCGGCGCCGCCCAATGGAATTTTCGCGGTGTTTGCGCAGCGCAAGCATCTGCCGCTGCGCGTGCGGCTGTGGATCGATTTCCTGAAGCATCGCTACGGCAGCCCCAACTACTGGGCGCAGCACTGAATGCATGAAAAAGGCCCTCGTCATGAGGGCCTTGCGGTGTGCGGCGGGTTCAGCCTTGCTTGGACAGGCATTCCTTCATGAAGGCCTTGCGTTCGTCGCCCTTCTTGCCCTTGGCGTCGGCATTGCATTGCTTCATGCGGGTCTGCTGGGGCGTCATGGCCTTGCCGGCGGAGGCGGCTTCGGTGGCCGGCTGGGTCGACAGGCACTCCTTCATGAAGGTCTTGCGCTCGTCGCCGGACTTGCCCTTGGCTTCGTCGTTGCAGGTCTTCATCTTGGCCTGCTGTGTCGTGGGGGCCTTGGCGGCGTCCTGGGCCAGTGCGGCATGGCTGAGAACAGACAACATCAGTGCGGACAGGCTCAGGGATACGAGGCGGGTCGTTAACTTCATGGCGTTCCTTTCGAAGGAAAACAAGGTTGCTGGACAGGGATACAACGCTGACGATTGTTTTCGGTTTACATGATGCGCCGCGGATGTGCCAGAGCCTCGTGGGCGGCATGCAGACGGCGCACCAGCACCTGGATGAAGGCGCGGTCGAAGCGGTGCTGTGTCTGCGGGCTGAGCAGGGCCAGCGATTCGGGCGAGAAGGAAATCGTCGTGCAGACCTCGGTGACCCGCACATCGGTGCTGTGGCGGCGCAGGTCCGGGTTGGGCGCCAGGTAGGCCATCTCGCCGACCGAGGTGCCCGCGCCCAGCGTCGCGACGTGGCGATCTTCGCGAATCACCTCGACCTCGCCCTGCGTGATGATGTGGAAGGTGTTGCCTTCCTGGCCGCGCTTGAACAGCGCGTAGCCGACCGGAAAGCGCCGCCAGCGCGCGCGGTGCACGACTTCCCATAGCTCCACGTCGCCGAAGTCGGCAAAGAAGTCCAGGCCGCGCGCCATGTTGAAGCGTTCGGAGTCCTTGACCTCGTGCAGGCGCGCCAAGGGCACCAGCTGGCGCGCCACCAGGTCGGAAAGGGCACGGCCGAAGCTGTCCCAGTCGGTATAGCGGTCCTGCGGGTGCTTGGCCAGCGCCTTCATGATGACGGCATCGAGTTCGGCCGTCACGCCCGAGCGCATGCCCACCAGCGACTGCGGCGGCTGGTGGTAGATCTGGTGCATCAAGGCCATCTGGCTGGGCGCGTCGAAGGGCGGGCGCCCCGCCACCAGGTGGTAAAGCACGGCGCCCAGCGAATACATGTCGGCGCGGCAGTCGACGTCGCCGCCCTCGATCTGCTCGGGCGGCATGTAGGCCAGCGAGCCGACGCGGTGCACCTGCGTGCTGTCGGCATTCAGGTTGAGTGCGCTGCCGAAGTCCGACACCTTGACGTCGGTGATGTGTCCTTGCGCGTCCAGCACGGCCAGCAGGTTCGCCGGCTTGACATCGCGGTGGATCAGGCCCTGCCTGAACACATAGCCCAGGGCCATCGCGCACTTGAAGCCCAACTCGACGATCTGATCGAGCGGCAGCAGCCTGTCGCTGCGGCAAAAGGACTTGAGCGTGACGCCGGGCACATACTCCATCACCAGGTACGGCGACTCGGTGTCGCCCACCGCATCAAGGATGCGCACGACATTGGGGTGGTTCAGGCGGCCAGCCAGCGCGGCCTCGGCGGCAAAGAAGCGTCCGCTGATCTGGCCCTGCGGATTCTCAGGTACGGCCCAGGAGCGCACCCGCTTGATGGCCACCTCCACGTGCAGGAAGTCGTCCACCGCCAGGAACACATCGCTGGTGGCGCCTTCACCGAGCTGCCGCAGCACGCGGTACTTGCCGATATGGCCGGGCAGGTCGCTGCGGGCGGGGAGGGTGATGCTGCCGGTCAGCGACGGCGCCGTGGCGAGGTCGAGGGCGGGCGCAGCTGAACCGCTGGCCGACACGCTGGTGGCGAACAACGAGGACGTGGTGGTGTGACTGCTCATGAATGGCGCATAGGCTGCATTTGTATTGTGACGCAGGCGCGCGCCGTTCTTGTAACAGAACATTGGGGGTCAAGAGGGCGTCACGAGGCGGAAGCCATCGCTTACGTAGAATCTGCGCATGATTCAAGCCAAGCAGGAACTGCTCGCCGCCCTGGGCGATGCCATCCAATCCATCAGCCCCGGCGCCGAACTCGCGCCGGCATTCGAGTCGCCCAAGCAGGCCAGCCATGGCGACCTGGCGTGCACGGCCGCCATGCAGCTGGCGCGTCCGCTCAAGAAGAGCCCGCGTGAACTCGCGCAGGCGCTGGTCGAGGCCTTGCAGCGCCAAACCGCGTTCGAGCGCTGGGTCGAGGCCCTGGAAATTGCCGGCCCCGGCTTCATCAACATCCGCCTCAAGCCGGCTGCCAAGCAGGCCGTGGTGGCCGAGGTGCTGGCCGCCGGTGCCGAGTTCGGCCGCCAGCCGAAGCGCAACGAGCGCGTGATGGTGGAATTCGTGTCCGCCAATCCGACCGGGCCCCTGCACGTGGGCCACGCCCGCCAGGCGGCGCTGGGCGACGCGTTGTGCAACCTGTTCCAGACCCAGGGCTGCGAGGTGACGCGCGAGTTCTACTACAACGACGCCGGCGTGCAGATCGCCACGCTGGCCAACTCCACGCAAAGCCGGCTCAAGGGGCTCAAGCCGGGCGACGCAGGCTGGCCCGAATCCGCCTACAACGGCGACTACATCCAGGACATCGCCGACGACTTCCGCGCCGGCAAGACCGTCAAGGCCGATGACCGCGAGTTCACCGCTTCGGGCGACGCGAACGACCTGGACGGCATCCGCCAGTTCGCCGTGGCCTATCTGCGCCATGAGCAGGACCTGGACCTGCAGGCCTTCGGCCTGCGCTTTGACAATTACTTCCTTGAATCGAGCCTCTACAGCAGCGGCGCCGTCGAGACCGCCGTGGCGCGCCTGGTGGCCTCGGGCAAGACCTACGAACAGGACGGCGCGCTCTGGCTGCGCAGCACCGACTTTGGCGACGACAAGGACCGCGTGATGCGCAAGTCTGCGCCGGGTGACGCCGGCGCTTCGGCCGGCTCGGGCGGCTACACCTACTTCGTGCCCGACGTGGCCTACCACATCAACAAGTTCCAGCGCGGCTACCACCGTTGCATCAACGTGCAGGGCACCGACCACCATGGCACCATCGCCCGCGTGCGCGCCGGCCTGCAGGCGGCGGATGTCGGCATCCCGCAAGGCTTCCCCGACTACGTCCTGCACAAGATGGTGACCGTGATGCGCGGCGGCGCCGAGGTCAAGATCTCCAAGCGCGCCGGCTCCTACGTGACTCTGCGCGACCTGATCGACTGGACCAGCCGCGACGCGGTGCGCTTCTTCCTGATCAGCCGCAAGGCTGATACCGAATTCGTCTTCGACGTCGACCTTGCGCTCAAGGCCAACGACGAAAACCCGGTCTTCTATGTGCAATACGCGCATGCACGCATCTGTTCGGTGATCCGCAACTGGGTGCAAAAGACCGGTGGCGACGAGAGCCAGCTGTCGCAGGCCGACCTGAGCCTGCTCGTCGCGCCCACTGAAGCCGCCCTGATGCTCAAGCTCGCCGACTACCCGCGCATGCTCGGCAGCGCAGCGCAAGACCTGGCCCCGCACGACGTGGCTTTTTACCTGCGCGACCTCTCCGGGCTCTATCACAGCTACTATGCGGCCGAACGCGTGCTCGATCAGGCACCCGAGCTCACCCGTGCCCGCGTGGCGCTGCTGGCGGCAACCCGCCAGGTGCTGCGCAATGCGCTGGCGGTGCTCGGTGTGAGCGCGCCCGAAAGCATGACGCGTGAATTCACGGAGAACGCATGAGCAAAGCGAAGACGGATCAGGGTGGCGCGGTGCAGGGCGACAAGCGGGACATGCCGCGCCGGCCGCAAGGGAAGCAGCAGGGCCGCCAGCAGCGCGGCGGCTTTGTACTGGGCCTGATCGTCGGCCTGCTGCTGGGCCTGGCCATTGCGCTGGGCGTGGCGCTCTACATCACCAAGGTGCCAGTGCCTTTCGTCAATAAGGTGCAGCAGCGCAGTCCGGAACAGGACGCCGAGGAAAGCGCTCGAAACAGGAACTGGGACCCGAATGCCCCGCTGGCGGGCAAGTCGGGGGCCAAGGTCTCCAGCGGTGTCGTGAGCCAGACGCCCGACGCCAACGGCGCCAGCCCGCAGGGCGCCGCGCCAGCGGCGCCGGCGCAAGGCCCTGCCGCCGTGCCGGCCCCGGTGGCGGTGAATCCAGTGCCGACCGCGACGACGCAGATTCCGGCGCCCGCCCCGGCACCGGTGACGGCCAAAGCCAAGCCCGAGCGTTCGCCCGAGAAATCCGCCGACAAGGCTGAGGACAAGTCCGCGGCCGTGGATCCCAATGTGTATTTCGTCCAGGTTGGCGCCTTTGTGCGCGCAGACGATGCCGAGCAGCAGCGGGCCAAGGCGGCCATGCTGGGCTTCAGCGCCAAGGTGTTCGAGAAGGAACAATCGGGCCGCTCGGTGTTCCGCGTCCGCCTGGGACCGCTGGACAGCCGCGACGAGGCCGAAGCCATGCAGCGCAAGCTGGAAGCGGCCGGCATGGAAGCCAACCTGGTGCGCGTGCAGCGCTGAACCCCGGATTGATCCGAATTTGATGTTCGTTATTTGAAGAGGATTCGAGAATGAAGCGTCGTGATTTTTCCGCCCAGCTGGGCCTGGGTGCCCTGGCCGTGGGCGTGGCGGGTCTGGGTGCATCGGGTCAGGCCCGCGCCCAGGGTGGTTTCGTGGAAGGTCAGCAATACATCCGCCTGGGCGCGCCGCTGCCCACGCCGGCCGGCAAGATCGAGGTCGTCGAGTTTTTCTGGTACGGCTGTCCGCACTGTTTCTCCTTCGAGCCCGTCATCGGCAGCTGGGCGCAGCACCTTGCGCCCGACGTGAGCCTGCGCCGCGTCCACGTGGCCTTCCGCGAAAACCTCAAGGTGCACCAGCGGACCTTTTTTGCGCTGGAGGCTCTGGGCCGCGAAACCGAATTGCGTCCCCGCATCTTCAACCAGATCCATCGCGAGCATGATTATCTGGACTCCGAGGAAAGCATGACGGCCTTCCTGGCCAAGCAGGGCCTGGATCCGGTCAAGTTCAAGGAAGCCTACAACTCCTTTGGCGTGGCCAACAAGTGCACGCAGGCCGACAAGCTGTCGGAGGACTACCACATCGACGGCGTGCCCTCGCTGGGCATAGGCGGCCGCTTCCTGACCTCGCCCGCCAAGGCCAGCGGCATGGCCCGCATCAGCGAGCAGGAGATGGGCGTGCGCGCCCTGGCCGTGGCCGACTACCTGATCCAGCGCGTCCGCAAAGGCGTCTGAATCGGCCGTTGAATCAGTCGGGGGGGCGTGCCGACGCACGGTCCCCATGGCAGAATGTCATGCAAGAACTGTGCCGCGGAATTCGACCCTCGCGGCCCTGCCGGCATTTTTGCTGAGAAAGCCTTTCCCATGAGTTCTGGCCCTCGAGCCTGTCTGTTGCCCTTGCGTTCGCGCCTGCGCTGGGCCCCGCTGGGGTTGTGCCTGGTGCTGGCGGCGCTGCCCGGCCATGCCGAGCGCGGCGATGCGCAAAAGCCGCTCAACATCAGCTCAGATGGCGGCGGCAAGCTCGACGTGGTGAACCAGCGCACCGAGTTCGACGGCAATGTGATGATGAGCCGCGGCAGCCTGCTGTTGAAGGCTGCGCACATGGACCTGCGTGAAACGCCGGACGGTTATTTCCTGGCCCATGCCACGAGCGGAACGGGTCAGATGGTGAGCTTCCATCAAGGCCGCGACGTGCCGGGCGAGGCTATCGAAGGCCAGGCCGAGCAGCTTGAATACGACAGCCGCGCCGATACCGTGCGCTTCATCGGCAATGCCGTGGTGCGCCGCATGCGCGGCACCGTGGTGACCGACGAAGTGGCCGGCGCCTTGATCGTCTATGACAACCGGACCGAGGTCTTCAGCGTCGACGGCGGCCCGGTGGCTTCGCCGCAAAACGGCCGCGTGCGCGTGGTGCTGATGCCCAGGGCTGCGTCCAGCCCGCAGCCGGCGGCGTCGAACGCCACCTTGCCGCTGCAGCCCAGTCCGACCCTGCAGTCGCGCAAGCCTTCATGAGCAGCATGAGCGCCCAAGCCATCGCGCCGCAGGTCGATTCGCGCAGCCGCCTGGAGGCCGAAGGCCTGCAAAAGACCTATGGCGTGCGCAAGGTCGTCAAGGACGTGCACGTGGACGTCCACAGCGGCGAAGTGGTGGGCCTGCTGGGTCCCAACGGCGCGGGCAAGACCACCAGCTTCTACATGATCGTCGGCCTGGTGCGCGCCGATGCCGGCGAGATCCGCATCGACGGCGAGGCGGTCGAGCACCTGCCCATCCACCGGCGCGCGCGCCTGGGACTCAGCTATCTGCCCCAGGAGGCCTCGATCTTCCGCAAGCTGACTGTGGAGGAAAACATCCGCGCGGTGCTGGAGCTGCAGCAGGACGAGCGCGGCCGCCCGTGGAGCAAGGCGCGCATCGATGAAGCGCTCGAAGGCTTGCTGAACGAGCTCAGCATCCAGAAGCTGCGCGACAGCCCGGCTCCGGCCCTGTCGGGCGGCGAGCGGCGCCGCGTTGAAATTGCGCGCGCGCTGGCGACCCAGCCGCGTTTCATCCTGCTCGACGAGCCCTTTGCCGGCGTCGATCCGATCGCCGTGCTGGAGATCCAGCGCATCATCCGCTTCCTGAAGGCGCGCGGCATCGGCGTGCTGATCACCGACCACAACGTGCGCGAGACCCTGGGCATCTGCGACCGCGCCTACATCATCAGCGAGGGTTCGGTGCTGGCGCAGGGGCGCCCGGCCGAGATCGTCGACAACCCGGAGGTCCGCAAGGTCTATCTGGGCGAACATTTCCGTATGTGATGAAGCCCACCCTGCAGGTCCGGCTTTCGCAGCATCTGTCGCTGACGCCGCAGTTGCAGCAGTCGATCAGGCTGCTGCAGCTGTCCACGCTGGAGCTGAACCAGGAAATCGACCAGATGCTGGCGCAGAACCCGCTGCTGGAGGCGGATGAGGACTACGGCGAGCCCGAACCTTTGCTGCAGGATCTGGCCTCGACCGCGCAAAAAAGCGATGCCGGCGACGTGGCCGACGCGCGGGACGGCGAGGGGGGGGACGGGGGCGACGGGGGCGAGGCTGGCGAGGAGTCCGGCGAGATCCGTGCCGACGACTTCGGCACCACCGAGCGCGACGACTGGGAAAACGGCACCGAAGCGGACGATTTCGACGGCATACGCGAGCTGCCCAGCAGCGCCGGTGCCGGCAGCGAGGAGGGCGAGCGCAGCGAGACCGAATCGGAGGGCATCAGCCTGCGGGAGCACCTGGTGCAGCAGATGGCGGGCATGGGCCTGAGCGAGGCGGACCGGGTGGCGCTGATGGTCTTGATCGAGTCGCTCAACGAGGACGGTTATCTCGAGGATTCGCTCGAAGACATCACGCAGGGCTTGCTGGCCGACGCCGAGCCCGAGGACCGCGAGGAGCTGCTCGACCACTTGCGCTGCGCCTTGCGGTGGCTGCAAAGCATGGATCCGCCGGGCGTGGGCGCGGCCCATCTGTCGGAATGCCTGGTGCTGCAATTGCGCGCCCTGCCGCGCAGCCAGGTCCAGGCGATCGCCATTCTGATCTGCAAGCACCATCTGGAACTGCTGGCCAAGCGCGACCTGCGCCGCATGATGGCGCTGACCGGCGCCGACGAGGCGCTGCTGCGCGAGGCGCAGGCGCTGATCACGCACCTGGAGCCCAAGCCAGGGCGGCGCTTCGCGCGCAACCAGGCGCAGGCCGTGGTGCCGGACGTGATCGTGCAGAAATCGGGGCGCGGCTTCCGGGTGATGATCAACCCGGACGTGGCGCCCAAGCTGCGCATCAACGAACTCTATGCGCGCGCCTTGCGGCAGACGCGCGGCGGCGTCAGCAATTCGCCTTTGGGCACGCAACTGCAGGAGGCGCGCTGGTTCATCAAGAACATTCAGCAGCGCTTCGAGACCATCCTGCGCGTGTCCGAGGCCATCGTGGAGCGCCAGCGCGGCTTCTTCACGCACGGCGAGCTGGCCATGAAGCCGCTGGTGCTGCGTGAGATCGCCGACGAGCTGAGCCTGCACGAGTCGACCATCTCGCGCGTCACCACCGCGAAATACATGGCCACGCCCTGGGGCACCTTCGAACTCAAGTATTTCTTCGGCTCGGGCCTGAGCACCGAGACGGGCGGCAACGCCTCCAGCACGGCGGTGCGCGCGCTGATCAAGCAATTCGTGGCCGCCGAGGACGCGGCCAAGCCGCTGTCCGACAGCCAGCTCGCCAGCATGCTGGAGGAGCAAGGCATCCAGGTGGCGCGGCGCACGGTGGCCAAGTACCGCGAGGCGCTCAAGATCGCGCCGGCCAATCTGCGCAAGAGCGCTTAGTGCGCTGAAGGCGCCGCGGCGCGCTAGAAGCGGATCTTGCCCGTCGCGATCTGCCAGAACATCACCCAGTCGCCGGCCAGGCTGTAGAGCGGGTACTTGAATGTCGCGGGCCGGTTGTGTTCAAAGAAGAAATGCCCGACCCAGGCAAATCCATAGCCCACCAAGGGCAGCAAGGCCAGCCCCGCCCACGCCTGCTGCGCGAGGCTCCAGCACAGAATGGCGAGCACGATCAGGCTGCCGATGAAATGCAGGCGGCGGCAGGTGCGGTTGGCATGCTCCGACAGGTAGAACGGATAGAAGCTGCGGAAGCTGTCGAATGGCTGCGTGTCCGATGGGCGGGTGCGGGAGTCGGGCATGTGGGTCTCCGTGCGTTGATGGCGCTGCTTCAGCGCAGGTCGAACCCGGTCTGCACCAGGCCGCCCTGCAGCGCCTGCAGCAAGTGCGTCAGCGGCGACAACTCGACGTAGCGCGTCGATACCTTGATGGCGTAGGCGAAGAAGCGCGGCAGGTCCTGCGCATAGTGCGGCCGCTGGTCGCGGTGCTTGAGCCGGCAGAAGATGCCCAGGATCTTGAGGTGGCGCTGCAAGCCGGACCATTCGATCTGGCGCCAGAGTTCGCCGAAATCGTCGCCGACCGGCAGCCCCGCCTTGCGCGCCGCCTCCCAGTAGCGGATCGCCCAGTCGAGCTCGCGCTCCTCGTCCCAGGAGATGAAGGCGTCGCGCAGCAGCGAGGCGATGTCGTAGCCGATCGGGCCGCGTACCGCGTCCTGGAAATCGAGGATGCCGGGCAGCGGCTCGCAAACCATCAGGTTGCGCGGCATGTAGTCGCGGTGCATGGCGACCTGCGGCTGGCTGAGCGCGTTTTTCACCAGCAGGTCGCAGCAGTGTTGCCACCATTTCTGCTGGTCGGCATTCCATTGCTGCTGGAATTCGCGCGCCACGCACCATTCGCTGAAGATGTCCAGTTCGCGGCGCACAAAGGCTTCGTCGTAGGGGGGCAGGAGCGCGGCATCGCCTTGCGCCTGCCAGGCCACCAGCGCCGTGATGGCGGCGCGCATCAGCCGGTCGGCCTGGGCCGGGCTGGCTTGCTGCAGTGCCTGCAGATAAGTGGTCTGCCCGAGGTCTTCCAGCAGCATGAAGCCTCGCGCCTCGTCGCTGGCGAGGATTTGCGGGACATGCAGGCGGCAGTCACGCAGCAGGCCGGCCACCTGCTCGAAGGCGCGCATCTGCGGAACTTGGTCCGGCGCATCCATGACGATCAGGCTGGATCCGTCCTGGCGCTCGATGCGCAGGTAGCGCCGGCTGCTGGCGTCCTGGCTGGCCAGGCTCAGGGTTTCGGGCCGCAGCTCAAAGCGCTGCTGCAGCGCAGACAGCCAGCTCGAAAAATGGGTTTCGCGGGCCGGATCGGGCCAGGCAATGGGATTCATGGGCAATCAACAGGAACAGCAAATTCGCGAAGGGGCGGCGCGGACGGCGCCTCATGGATAATCGATTCTACAAACCACAGTCGCGGCACGGCGCTCAGGCCTGGGCCGCGACTGTTCTTGTTCAACCGCGAACGGCATCCTTGGGGGCCGTGCCGCGCCGCCCAGTTCCACGCCATTGTCCAAACGCCCCGTCCGTCTTCGCCGCCTGCCCCTGATTCGCCCGCTGAATTTGGCCATCGTGCTGAGTCTGTCGGGCGGCGCAGGGGCGCAGTCGCTGGAGACGGCTGCGCCCGCGGCGGAGCAGCCGGTGCCGCTGAGGCTCTCGCGGCAGCTCAACATCAATGCGCGTCCGGACGGCGAATCGCATCCTGCGATGGTGCTGAATGCTGATCAACTGACGAGCCGCATCGACCAGGAAACCGTGGCGCAAGGCAAGGCCGAGCTGCGCTATGGCGACCTGCTGCTGCGCGCCGACACCCTGCGCTACGACGAGACGCAAGACCTGGCGCATGCAGACGGGCACGTCGAGATCAGCCACAGCGGCTCGGTGGTCAAGGGCCCCAGTCTGCAGTTGTATGTGCAGCGCTTTGAGGGCGAGATCCTCAATCCCAATTATTTTTTCTCGGCCACCGGTGGCGGCGGACACGCCGACAGCCTGCGCTTTCTGGACAGCTCGCGCATCCGGGCCGAGCGCGCGACCTACTCGAGCTGTCCGGTCACCGAGGAGCACCCCGAGCCGGCCTGGCAGCTCAGCACGTCCAGCCTGAGCATGAACTTCGAAGCCAACGAGGGCGTGGCCACCGACGCCGTGCTGCGTTTTCAGGGCGTGCCGATCCTGGCTGCGCCGTCCCTGAGCTTTCCGCTCGGCGAGGGCCGCAAGTCGGGTTGGCTGCCGCCAGTGATCGGCCTGGACAACCGCAGCGGCTTCGAGTTCGGGCTGCCTTACTACTGGAACATCGCGCCCCAGCGCGACGCCACCTTCACGCCTTATGTGATGACGCAGCGGGGCGCCGGCATGGCCAGCGAGTTCCGTTATTTGGAGCCCGGGCAAAGCGGGATGCTGAACCTGGATCTCTTGCCGCACGACCGCCTGATGGGTCGCGGCCGCTGGGATTTCCGCCTCAATATGGATGGCAACGTCGGCGACGGCTGGTCGTACAAGAGCCGCGTCGAGCAGGTCTCGGACGACGACTACTGGATCGACATGCCCTCGCGCATGAAGTCGGCCACACCGCGGCTCTTGCCCACCGATTTCCAGCTGTCCAAGAGCAGCAGCTTCAATTGGGCGCAGGTGCAGACTTATGCGCGCGTCGAGTATTGGCAGGCGCTGCAGGGGCTGGACCCGACGGTGCAGTTTGCGACGCCGTTCCAGCGCACGCCGCAGGTGGGGCTGCGGCTCAACAGCAGCGCCGACGATGTCGTGCTGATGGGCTACCGCCCCTGGGGGCGTCCGGCGCAGCTCGAAGGCGGGCTGGAACTCGAATACAACCGCTTCACCCGGCCCTTGGAGCACTTGATCAGCGATCCGGACGGCGGCGAGCGCGTGCACCTACTGTCGCATGTGAGCCTGCCCCTGGGCGGATCGGCCTGGTGGCTGGTGCCCAAGCTGTCGGTCAACATGGCGGCTTATTCGCTGGACACGCCGATCGCCGATGGCCAGACTCGCATGTACCGCGGCATCCCGACCTTCAGCCTGGACAACGGCTGGGTGTTCGAGCGCGACACCAGCCTGCTGGGCCATTCCATGGTGCAAAGCCTGGAGCCGCGCGCCATGTATGTGCTGACGCCTTATGTCGCGCAGAGCCAGTTTCCCCAGTTTGACAGCGCGCCCAAGGACTTCAATTTCGACTCCATCTACGCGGAGAACCAATTCTCGGGCGTGGACCGTGTCAGCGACGCGAATCAGTTGACCCTGGGCGTGACCTCGCGCTGGCTTGACACCGAGCTGGGCGATGAAGTCTTGCGCCTGGGGCTGGCGCAGCGCTTGCTGTTCAGTCCGCAAAATGTCACGCCCGACAATGTTCCGGTCAACAGCCACGTGTCCGATCTGTTGCTGTTGGGTTCCACGCACCTGGACAAGCGCTGGTGGCTGGACGGCACGCTCGAATACAACTCCAGCACCAACGAAGTGGCGCGCGAAGTGCTGGGCGCCCGTTACTCGCCGGGGCCCTTCCGCACCGTGAGCGCGGCCTACCGCCTGACCCGCAACCAGAGCGAGCAGGTCGAAGTGGCCTGGCAATGGCCGCTGTCGGGGCAGGTTGAGCCGCCCGCGCCGCGCGCCAGCGGGGCCGCTTCTTGCGGCGGCGCCTGGTACAGCGCGGGCCGCCTGCAATATAGCTTGTACGACCGGCGCTTGATCAATTCGGTGATGGGTTTCGAATACAACGCCGGATGCTGGATCCTGCGCCTGGGCGCCGAGCGCCTGTCCACCGGCCAAGCCTCGACCAACACCAGCTTCCTGGTGCAGATCGAACTGGTGGGGCTCTCCACCCTCGGATCCAATGCCTTGCAGGTATTGAAGGACAATATCCCCGGTTACCGCTCCCTGAGCTCGGACCGCTCGGCAAACTCTCGCTCTTCTTATGACTGATTCGTTGACTCGTTTTTTGACTCTGCTGTGCGGCTTGATGATGGCCCTAGGGAGCGCCCAGGCCCAGGTCATTGACAACCAGATCCAACCCGGCGACCACATTGCCGCGGTGGTCAACCAGGACGTGGTGGCAGCCAGCGAAATCAGCCAGCGGGTCGAGCGCATGCGCGACGATGCGCGGCGCAAGGGCGACATGGCGCCCGACATGGACGCGCTGCGCAAGCAGGCCCTGGACGCGTTGGTTGAAGACCGCGTGATCGTCACCTACGCGCGCGACAGCGGCACCAAGGTCGACGAACCCGAGCTCGACCGTGTTGTGACCAATGTGGCGGCGCAGAACAAGTTGACGATGGAGCAGTTGCGCGAGCGCCTGAAGATCGAAGGACTGGACTTTCGCCAGTTCCGCGAAAACCTGCGCGACCAGTTGCTGATGGAGCGCGTGCGCGAGCGCGAGGTGCTGGGCCGCATCAACATCACGGACGGTGAAATCGACAAATACCTGGACGAGCGCCAGGCCCAGGCCAACAAGAATCCGCAACTCAATCTGGCGCAGGTGCTGGTGACGGTGCCGCAGGGGGCCAGCGAGGCCCAGGTGGCCGAGCGGCGAGCCATTGCCGAAAAGGCCTTGAAGCGCGTCCAGGGCGGGGAAGATTTTGCCGAGGTGGCCAAGGAACTGTCGGAAGACGGCAATCGCCAGAAGGGCGGCGAGGTGGGCCTGCGTGCCGCCGACAAGCTGCCCGACCTGTTCGTCGACGCGGTGCGCGACTTGAAGCCCGGCGAGGTGTTGTCCCATGTGGTGCGCTCCGAGGTCGGCTTTCATGTGATCAAGCTGCTGGCTCGCGAAGGCGGCGGCTCCGCCAATTCCGTTGTGCAGACGCATGCACGGCACGTGCTGCTGCGGCCGTCCGCGCAGCTGAGCACCGAGGTCGCGGCGCGCCGCCTGCTGGAATTCAAGCGCAACATCGAATCGGGACGCACCACCTTCGAGAAGGTCGCCAAGGACAACTCCGAAGACGGCAGCGCCGCCGAGGGGGGCGACCTGGGGTGGGCGTCGCCCGGCGGCTTCGTGCCCGAGTTCGAGGAGGCCATGAATGCGTTGCCGGTCGGTGGCATTTCCGGCCCGGTGCTGTCGCGTTTTGGCGTGCACCTGATCCAGGTCATTGAACGCCGCACCGTCGAGGTCGAGGCCAAGGCCTTGCGCGAGCAGGCACGCAACGCCTTGCGCGAGCGCAAGTACGAGCAGTCCTACCTGGATTGGGTCAAGGATCTGCGCGCCAAGGCCTTTGTTGAATTGCGGGAATGGCAGTGACCAGGCATGTGGCGCGCAAGCGCTTCGGTCAGCATTTCCTGACCGACGGCGCCATGATTGGCGCCATCATCGACACGATCGCTCCACAGCCGGGCGACGCCATGGTGGAGATCGGACCCGGGCTGGGCGCCATGACCCTGCCGCTGCTGGCTCGTCTGCAGCCGCTGACCGTGATCGAGCTCGACCGCGACCTGGCCGAGCGGCTGCGCAAGCGCGAGGGCCTGGAGGTGATCGAGTCCGACGTGCTGAAGGTCGATTTCGCCGCCGTGGCCGACGCCAAGGTGGGCCCGGAGCGCAAGCTGCGCGTGGTCGGCAACCTGCCCTACAACATCTCGACGCCGATCCTGTTTCATTTGCTGGATTTCGTGGAACGGATTCAGGACCAGCATTTCATGCTGCAAAAGGAAGTCGTCGACCGCATGGCGGCCGAGCCGGCCTGCAAGGACTACGGCCGCCTGTCGGTGATGCTGCAATGGCGCTACCAGATCGAATCGGTGCTGGAAGTGCCGCCGGACTGCTTCGACCCGCCGCCCAAGGTCGATTCGGCGATCGTGCGCATGCTGCCCTTGACTCATCCGGCGGCGGTCGATCAAGACCTGCTGGCGCAGATGGTGACGGCGGCGTTTTCCCAACGCCGCAAGCTGCTGCGCCACAGCCTGGGCGTCTGGCTGGCGGCGCGCGGTTACCAGGGGAATTTCGATCTGCAGCGCCGCGCCGAAGAGGTGCCGGTGCATGAATACCTGGCCCTGGCTGCTGAGCTGCAATGAACAAAGGGACCTGACGGTCCCTTTGTTTCATGGAAGATGCAAGCCCTTAAGCCTTGTTAGGCCGCGCTCAGCCACATGGCGGTGTCGAATGCGCTGCTCATCATCGGCATGTTCATGCCGAAGTTGGCGTTGGCCGCCGCCTTGGAGTTCTTGGGGGCCGGCTTGTCGCTGACGCTGGGCACCACCTCGGTGGCCTTGTCCCAGGATCCGCTTTCCTGCGAGAGTGCCACCGAGCAGGAGTAGAAGCAGCGGAACTGCACCTTGCGGTCGCCCCAGTAGTCGGCCGCCTCGCGGAACACGTCGAGCAGCTGCTCGCGGGCTTCGCGGTCGAAGCGCACGTTGTCGGGCAGTTGTTCAAGCACGACGACAAAACCAGGCTGGGCACCCGATTTGTGCACGAGATCGGTCATGCAGTCGTACAGCGCGTCCAGATTCTTGCCGAAGTGGGCGGGAAACAAGAATGATTGCGCAATCCCTTCCAGCACATCCTGCTTGGATTGGGCGGACGAGAGATTGGCGTACAGGAAATGCTGGCCGGCCGCTTGTGCGGCATCCATCAGGTCCTCTACACGGTAGGCCCGGATGGCCTGCACGATGTTGGGACGGACGGTCTGCAAGAGCATGGTCACGATCCTTCTTTAAAGTCTCAGAACTTTCGGCCGGATCACGGCGCGACGCTTACAAAGCTCGCGTAGTGATCAGCGGTGTAATAGCAAATCTCAGGCTTCGTGGGTGGCCGTCCTCCACAAATCATCCGGCGTGCTCCCCGGTCGCTGGCGCCCGGCGTGTCGACGGTATATTCGTGGTAGTACGAATGCGCCTTGCGCGGCAGCAAATGTTCGCGATTGCCGAACACGATACCGTCCTTGCTGTACGGAAAAGGCCCGCCAGCGCGAATCAAGTGGTAGGTGTTCTGGGCTTCGCGAGGAAGCGCCGACAAAGCGACCGTGTTGCGCTCTTGGACCAGCGACGCAATATTGTTCTCGGCAATGGCGTTTTGTCCGGCAAATGCCAAGGCGCTCGCCACGGCACTTGCGATGAGCATCGCGCTGACTTTGCAGTCATCGACCCTGCAAACTTTGCAGGTCTTTTGACCCAACTCACGCCAAGAAGGCCACGTCGGTGACCGATCAAGCAAAAACACGGGTTTACCCTGAATCCTGAAGGCATCATGGTACCGAAGCTGATCGAAAATCTCAAGAGATCAGTTCTGATTGACCCTAAGATTTGATGAAAGTAAGTGTGTGCTTACTGTGAAATTTGATCAGGAGAAATCGCGGAAAGTTGCGTCAAATGGGGCCGTGTTAGCCATTACAAACTTTTGTAAGTCTTGTTTCCGCCTGCGGGTGAATTGAAGGGTCATGCACCGGCATGGTGCCGCCTGGGTGGGTGTGGCAAACCTCACAGTTCATGAAAAAGGCCGGCATGGCCGGCCCTGGGTTGGCTGAAAGAAGCCCGTGAGGTTCAGCGCGCCGCGTTGGCATCGGCCACGGTCAGGGCCGTCATGTTGACGATGCGGCGCACCGTGGCCGAAGGCGTCAGCACGTGCACCGGCTTGGCCGCGCCCAGCAGCACCGGCCCGATGGCAATGCCGCCGCCGGCTGCGGTCTTGAGCAGGTTGTAGGAGATGTTGGCCGCGTCGATATTGGGCAGCACCAGCAGGTTGGCTTCGCCTTGCAGCGCGCTCCTGGGCATGATCTGCGTGCGGTAGGCTGCGTCCAGCGCCGTGTCGCCATGCATTTCGCCGTCCACCTCCAGCCAGGGCGCGGCCTGCTGGATCAGCGCCAGCGCGTCGCGCATCTTGACGGCGGATGGTTGGTTGCTGGAGCCGAAATTCGAATGCGACAGCAGCGCCGCCTTCGGATGGATGCCAAAACGCCGGAGCTCGTCGGCTGCCATCAGGGTGATTTCTGCCAGCTGTTCGGCCGTGGGGTCGTAGTTCACGTGCGTGTCGACCAGGAACACCTGGCGACCCGGCAGGATCAAGCCGTTCATGCAGGCGAAGTTCTTGACGCCAGCGCGCTTGCCTATCACCTGGTCGATGTACTGCAGGTGCATGGCGGTGTTGCTCCAGGTGCCGCACAGCATGCCGTCTACAAATCCCTTGTGCAGCATCATGCAGCCGATCAAGGTCAGCCGACGGCGCATCTCGATCTTGGCCAACTGCTCGGTGATGCCCTTGCGCTCGCCGATGAGGTGGTAGCTCTGCCAGAAATCGCGGTAGCGCGCGTCCTGCTCGACATTGACGATGTCGTAGTCGCGGCCCTCCTGCAGGCGCAGACCGAAGCGCTCGCAGCGTTCGGCGATCACCGCGGGCCGGCCGATCAGGGTGGGACGGGCCAGGCCTTCGTCGACCACGACTTGCACGGCGCGCAGCACGCGCTCGTCTTCGCCTTCGGCGTAGGCCACGCGCTTGTTCTGGGCCCGCTTGGCTACCGTGAAGATCGGTTTCATGGTGTTGCCGGAGGCATAGACAAAGCTCTGCAGCTTCTCGAGGTAGGCTTCCCAGTCCTTGATGGGGCGCAGCGCCACGCCGGACTCCTCGGCGGCCTTGGCCACGGCCGGCGCAATCTTCATCATCAGGCGCGGGTCGAAGGGCTTGGGAATCAGGTACTCGGGGCCGAAGCTCAGGTTGGCGCCGGCATAGGCCGCAGCCACCACTTCGCTCTGTTCGGCCTGGGCCAGCTCGGCAATCGCGCGCACGGCCGCGATTTCCATCTCATCGTTGATGGTGGTGGCGCCGCAGTCCAACGCGCCGCGGAAAATGTATGGAAAGCACAGGACGTTGTTGACTTGGTTGGGGTAGTCCGTCCGGCCCGTGGCCATGATGGCGTCGTCGCGCACGGCCTTGACCTCTTCGGGCAGGATCTCGGGCGTGGGGTTGGCCAGCGCAAAGATCAGTGGGTTGGCGGCCATGCTGGCCACCATCTCGGGCTTGAGCACGCCGCCGGCCGACAGGCCCAGGAACACGTCGGCGCCGGCAATCGCCTCGCGCAGGCTGCGCTGCTCGGTGGCTTGCGCAAAGACGGCCTTGTCGGGGTCCATCAGCTCGGCGCGTCCGGCGTAGACCACGCCGGCCAGGTCGGTGACCCAGATGTTCTCGCGCGGCAGGCCGAGCTTGAGCAGCAGGTTCAGGCAGGCCAGCGCCGCCGCGCCGGCGCCAGAGGTCACCAGCTTGACCTGCTTGATGTCCTTGCCCAGCACCTTCAAGCCGTTCAGCAAGGCCGCACCGACCACGATGGCCGTGCCGTGCTGGTCGTCGTGGAAGACCGGGATCTTCATGCGCTCACGCAGCTTGCGCTCAACGTAGAAGCAGTCAGGTGCCTTGATGTCTTCGAGGTTGATGCCGCCGAAGGTGGGCTCCAGGGCCGCGATCACGTCGACCAGCTTGTCGAGGTCGCGCTCCTGGATCTCGAGGTCGAAGACGTCGATGCCGGCGAACTTCTTGAACAGCACGCCCTTGCCTTCCATCACCGGTTTGGAAGCCAGCGGGCCGATGTCGCCCAGGCCCAGCACGGCCGTGCCGTTGGTGACCACGGCCACCAGATTGCCGCGCGAGGTGTAGCGGAAGGCATTGGCCGGATCGTCGACGATTTCTTCGCAGGCCGCGGCCACGCCGGGCGAATAGGCCAGTGCCAGGTCGCGCTGGTTGATCAGCTGCTTGGTTGCCGCGATGGCGATCTTGCCGGGCGTGGGGAACTCGTGGTATTCCAATGCGGCTTGGCGAAGCTGTTCGCGCTTATCTTCACATTTCTGTTCGTCTGTGGGCATGGCTCAATCTCGTTCGTGGCGGGCCGCAATCGGCGCCCTCATTGTAGATTTGCCGCCGCGGAGCCAGAGGAACAGTGACAATGAGGTCATGTCATTGGGTGAATTCGATCTGATCCGGCGCTATTTCGAGCGCCCCAACGTGCAAGAGGCCGCTGCGAGTCCGGCACAGGGCGTGCAGCTGGGCATAGGCGACGATTGCGCCGTGCTGCGGCCCACGCCCGGCCACGACTGGCTGGTATCGACCGACATGCTGGTCGAGGGGCGGCATTTCCTGTCGACCGTGGCGCCCGGCCGGCTGGGCCACAAGGCGCTGGCCGTGAACCTGAGCGACTTGGCGGCCTGCGGTGCGACGCCCAGGGCCTTCACGCTGGCGCTGTCCATGCCGCGTGTCGACGAAGACTTCCTGCAGGGCTTTGCGCAAGGGCTGTTTGCGCTCGCCGACGCGCACGGCATCGCGTTGGTGGGCGGCGACACCACGGCCGGTCCGCTCAATGTGTGCATCACCGTGATGGGCGAGGCGCCGCCGGGCCAGGCCTTGCTGCGCAGCGGCGCGCGCGCGGGCGACGACATCTACGTCTCGGGCCAGCTGGGCGACGCGCGCTTGGCGCTGGAGGTGTTCCGGGGCAAGGCGGCGTTGACGGGCGAGGCCTTCGAGCAGGTGCGCCAGCGCATGGAATGCCCGCAGCCGCGCGTGCTGCTGGGCCAGGCCCTGCGCGGCCTGGCGAGCAGCGCGATTGACGTGTCCGACGGCTTGTCGGGCGACCTGGGCCATGTGCTGCAGCGCTCTGGCGTTGGCGCCGCGTTGTGGGTGGACGCGCTGCCGCGCAGTCCTGTGATGGCGGCGCAGCCGGCCGCGCTGCAGTTGGAATGCCTGCTCAACGGCGGCGACGATTACGAGTTGGTTTTCACGGCGCCGCCGCAGCGCCGCCACGCCGTGCAGGCGGCGGCGAACGCCAGCCATACCGCGATCAGCTTGATTGGACGCATCGAGGCCGAGGCCGGCTTGCGTGTGCTGGATGGGAAGGGACAACGCATGAACCCTGGATTCCGCTCTTTCGACCACTTCAAGTCATGAGCAACACCGCCTTACCGCGCCTGGCGCCGCGACGCGCCAGCTGGGCTTTCATGCGGCCTTCGCCGGCGCACTGGATCGCCCTCGGCTTTGGCAGCGGCCTGGCGCCCAAGGCGCCGGGCACGGTCGGCAGCCTGTGGGCCTGGGCGGCCTACCTGCTGTTGGATCCGTTCCTGAGTCCGCTGGCATGGGGCTGCATCATCGCCGTGGGCACGCTGGTGGGATTGTGGGCCTGCACGCGCACCGCGCAGGACCTGGGCGTGCCCGACCCCGGCGCCGTGGTCTGGGACGAGGTGCTGGCGGTCTGGCTCATCCTGTGGCTGTGCATGCCCATGGGGCTGCTCGGGCAGACAGCGGCCTTTGTGCTGTTCAGGCTTTTTGACGCGCTCAAGCCGGGGCCGGTGGGCTGGGCCGACCGGCTCTTCAAATGCGAAGCCGGCGACCCCATCACCTGGCGCCAGGGCCTGGGTATCTTGATAGACGATTTCGTTGCTGCCGGATGTACGCTTGTGCTGATGGCGCTGTGGCGCTTCGGATCCGGATTCGGATATTGATGGCGTGAGGAGACCGACATGCTTTTCCCCGACGAAATGGAATTGATAGACCGCATCGCGCTGGCGCTGATCCAGCGCAAGGAGCGCATGGGAACGGCGGAATCCTGCACCGGCGGCCTGATCGCCGCGGCCTGCACCAGCCTGGCCGGGTCCAGCCAGTGGTTCGAGCGCGGCGTGGTCAGCTACAGCAACCAGGCCAAGACCGAGCTGCTTGGCGTGCCTGCGCCCATGATCGAGCTCTACGGCGCAGCCAGTGCGGAAGTGGCGCAGCACATGGCGCGCGGTCTGCTGGCGCATGCGCCGGTCGACTGGGCGCTGGCGGTCACCGGCATTGCCGGGCCGACCGGTGGCAGCGACAAGAAGCCGGTCGGCACGGTCTGGCTGGCGCTGCTGCACGCGGGCCGGCCCATCAAGGTCTGGCGGGAGCTGTTTGCGGGCGATCGACACGAGGTCCGCGCCGCAACCGTGAACGCCGCTTTGACCGCGCTGTGCGAAGCGCTGGAAGACCGCGATACCTGAGTTCGGACGGTCACCCGCATGAGTTTGTTGTTGCTCGGATCGTGGGAGCAGGACGGCGCCGAGGCGCGGCTTTGGGCGCAGGTGCTGGGCGACGCCCTGCCGGGTGAAGACTGGCTGTTCGAGGCGCCGCGCACGCCTGCGCAGGCGGCTGAGGTCGAAGTGGCCATCGTTGCCAATCCGCCCCATGGCAGCCTGGCCGGGCTGCCTTCGCTGCGGTTGATCCAGTCGCTTTGGGCCGGCGTGGACAAGCTGCTGGGCGATCCGCTGCTGCCCGCGGGCGTGCCGCTCGCACGCATGGTCGATCCGGCCATGAACGAAGCGATGGTGCAGACGGCGCTGTGGGCTGTTTTGGCTCTGCATCGCGGCTTCTTTGAGGTGCAGGCGCAGCAGCGCGGGCATGTCTGGCGGCAGCCGGCGCAATGCCGCGCGCGCGATTGGCACGTGCTGGTGCTGGGGCTGGGCGAGCTGGGACTGCGGGTGGCGCAGTCGCTGGCGGGGCTGGGTTATGCGGTGCAAGGCTGGAGCCGCAGTCCCCGAGCCGTGGCCGGCGTGGCGTGCTGCCATGGCGACGCGCTGGACGACGCGCTGGCGCAGGCCGACACCGTCATCAATCTCCTGCCCTTGACCGCCATGACGCAGGGCTTCTTCGATGCGCGGCGCCTGGCGCGGTTCAAGCGCGGCGGCAGCCTGGTCAATCTGGCGCGCGGCGCGCATGTGGTCGAGGCCGATCTGTTGGCGGCGCTGGACGCGGGCAGGCTGGCACATGCGGTGCTGGATGTGTTCGCCCACGAGCCGCTGCCGCCGCAGCATGCGTTCTGGACTCACGAGCGGGTCACTGTTTTGCCCCATACGGCGGCGCAGACCGATCCGCACAGCGCGGCCGAGGTGGTGGCAGCCAATCTGCGTGCGCTGCGCACGGGGCAGGCCCTGCAGCATGTGGTGGATCGCCGCGCCGGCTACTGAGACGCTCAGTCCAGCCGCGCCAGCATGGTTTCGGCGGACTGGTCTTCCAGGTCGGGTGCGCGCCAGCGATCCATCCAGTTCATGAAGGCGGCGGCGGGCAAGGGCTCGCTGATGAAATAGCCCTGACCTTCATCGCAGCCCAGGGCCGACAGCAGCTTCCAGACCTTGGCGCTCTCGAGCCCTTCGGCCACAACGGTCAGCCCCATGTTGTGGGCCAGGTCGATGGTGGAGCGGACGATGCGCGCGTCGTCGAGGTCTTGTTCCAGCGCCATCACGAAGCTGCGGTCGATCTTGAGCTCGTCGACGGGCAGGCGCTTGAGATAGGCCAGCGAAGAGTAGCCGGTGCCGAAGTCGTCGATCGACAGCTTGAACCCGATGGCGCTGAGATGTTCCAGCGTCTGCAGCGCACGCAGGGGATCGTCCATGATGGCACTTTCGGTGATCTCGAGGCACAGGGCCTGCGGCGTGGCGCCATGGTTCTTGAGTGTTTCGACCAGCTTCAGCGGCAGGTCCTGGTCCATCAGGTCGCGGGTCGAGAGGTTGACGCTGATGCGCAGCCCGCGGTGTCCGCGGGCCGTCAGTTCGGCCCAGGCGCGCACCGTGGCGGTCAGCACCCACTGGGTCAGCACGCGGATGAAGCCGGTCTGCTCGGCAAAGGGAATGAACTGCAGCGGCTGCACCAGGCCGCGGCTGGGATGCTCCCAGCGCAACAGCGCTTCGGCGCCGTTCACGCGGCCGCTGCGCAGGTCGATCTTGGGCTGCAGGTACAGGCGCAGCGCCTCGGTCTCGACCGCATTGCGCAACTCGCCCAGCAGCGAGAGCGATTCCTGGCTGGTGGCGTCCAGTCCCGGGGAAAAGCACTGGCTGCCCAATTGCTGGCGCTTGGCCGCATACATGGCCAGCTCGGCCCGACTCATCAGCGTGCCCACGTCCGTACCGTCGCCGGGGTAGCGCGCAATGCCGATGCTTGCGCCCAGGTCTATGGTCTGGTCTTCGATCAGCAGCGGCCGTTCGAAGTCGCGCAGGATGCGGTGCACCAGCGCATTGGCACGCGCTTCGTCGGCCGGGTCCATCAGGACCATGAACTCATCTCCGCCCAGGCGGGCCAGCGTGTGCCGGTCGGGTTCGCACAGGCGCTGCAGGCGCCGCGCCACATCGCGCAGCAGTTCGTCGCCGAAGTGGTGTCCGAGCGCGTCGTTGACGTGCTTGAACCGGTCCAGGTCGAGCATCAACACGGCACCGGGCGCGCGCGCCAAGCGCAGCTTGGTTTGCAGGCGCTCGCTGAACTGCTGGCGGTTGGGCAGACCCGTCAACGGGTCCCAGAAGGCCAGTTGGCTGACCTGCGCCGCCCGCTCGCGCAAGTCCTGGCGCATCGCTTCGAAAGCCTTGGACAGATCGTCGATTTCGTCCGTCTTGCGGGTTCTGATGGGGGTGTCGAAGTCGCCCTGGCCCAGGCGTTGTGCGGAGGCCACGAGGGCGGCCACGGAACTGCGGATGCGACGCACCAGCAAGGTCGTGCCGATGAAAAAGGTTGCCAGCTCCAGAACGGCCATGGCCCATTGCAGCTGCCAGTCGGCGCTGCTCCCGTTGTCGACCGAATACAGCAGCGCATCCAGGGCCAGGTCGCTGCCCTGGTGCAGAGTCAGGTACATGGCCTGTGAGGCTTGCTGATCCAGGGAGATGGGAAGAAAGGCGCCTCTGGGTGTGGAGTCCGATCCGGAGGCTCGCGCCAGCGCCTGTGCCGCGGCGGCCGTCAAGGCCGAATCCCGCGTGGCATTCAGCACTTGCCAGGCCTGACCGGCGGGTTTGGCCAACAGCAGGGCCTGCAGCCCGGTCATCTGTTGGAACTCCTGCAGCAGTTCACGACGGACCGCGAGTGCCAACTGCACCCGGCCTCCGGGTCCGGCGTGCGGCAGTGGAACCTGGATCACCTGATAGGCCTGGCCATTTCGCGTCAGCCAGGTGGACGAGGACACCGCCTGGTCGTTGGGGCTGGCCGGCATGGTTTGCGGCGGCAGCAAGGGCAGCAGCTCCGACGCGTCCGCGTCCAGCGCGCTCAGTGCGCCATGGTTGGTATCGGCGTAGCGCAGTACGGCGGCCTGGATCTGCGCGCGATAGGCGTCCAGGGCCCGTTGCACGCGATCCGCGCTTGCACTTTGCTCCAGGGCCGCGTGAAATGCCGGGTCCACCTCCAGCAGGCGGGCGTCATTGCGTTGCTGGCGCAGATTTCTGGCTATCAACTCTTGCAGGACGTGCGCGCCGGTTGCCAACTCCCTGCGCGAGGCGGCGCCTGCATCGCGGGCCACGGTGTGACGAATGAGTTCAAAGCCGATCACCTGCACCAGCACCAAGGTGATCAGACAGATGGCGACGACGCGACCCTCGAGACGGCGGGGGTTGAGAAATCGAGGCAGTTTCATGCAAACAGTCAGGCGGGCTCAGACCCTGTGGGGTCGAACCATACCGCTGATCGCGAGGCGCCGTGTGCGCAAAGCGTCACATGATCAGGGTTTGAGTACCAATTGGGGGGATCTACCGCTTCGATTGTGCGGCACCCCTTGCGTATGTGCGATCAGCATTAACGCGAGGCGGCGTATGGCCTCCCAGGGCTGCTGGGGCCATAGCGGATGGCGCAATCCCTTGACCAGGCCGTCGCAGATTTGCGCGGCCTCCACCAGTTCGGGCAACTGGCGCGGATGCAGCGCTGGCACGATGCGTTCGAACAGCCGCTCCTTGGGACCCCAGACGCGTGCCTCGCGCAGGGCCATGGGCAAGGGCTTGCCGCTGTCGACCGCATCGCGCACGCGCTTGAGGGCGCGAATGTCTTCCGCCAGGGTCCAGTGCACCAGCACGGCGGCCTCCCCCTCGGCTTCCAGCCCGTCCAGCATGCGCAGCACGCGGGACACCTGGCCGGACAGCACGGCTTCGCTGAGCTTGAAGACGTCGTAGCGGGCCACGTCCAGCACGGCGGACTCGATGTGCTCGACCGTCAGCGTGCCGGGCGGATGCAGCAGGGCGAGCTTCTGGATCTCCTGATGTGCGGCCAGCAGATTGCCTTCGACGCGGTCGGCAAAAAAGGCCAGCGCGCGCTGCCCTTCCTCGCCGTCGGCCACACGCTGGCCCTGCGCCGCCAGCCGTTGTGCGATCCACTGGGGCAGGGCGCGCCGCTCCACCGCTTCGACGCGGATGCTGGCGCCCGCGTTGTCCAGAGCGCCGAACCAGGCGCTGGCGAGCTGGGTCTTGTCCAGCCGGGGCAGGCTGACCAGCGTCACCACGTCTTCGGGCAATTGTTCGCAATAGCGTTGCAAGGCCTCGGAGCCATCCTTGCCCGGCTTGCCCGAAGGAATGCGGATCTCGATGAATTGGCGCTCGGCGAACAGGCTCATGGCCTGCGCGGCACCAAGCACCTGGCCCCAGTCGAAATGCGCTCCGGCCACGGTGTAGACCTTGCGCTCGCTGTACCCTTGGGCGCGCGCCGCAGCTCGAATGGCGTCTGCGGCTTCCTGGGCCAGCAAGGGCTCGTCGCCATGCACGGTGTAGATTGGGCGCAGGCCTTTGGCCAGCTGTGCACCCAGGGCATCGGCGCGGATCTGCATGTCAGCCTGGAAGGTGTACGGCCGCCAGGCGGCGCATCAGCTGGGCCGCCGCGTCGTATTGCATGGCGCGGTACAGCGCAGCTTCTTCCTGTTCCTTGGCGACTGCCTGCGATTCCACGTAGGTGAGCTCACGGGCCATGCGCAATTCGGTCAGCGGCAGCACCACGTCGCCAGCCGGCGTGAGCACGATGTAGTCGAGCTGCAGGTGCAACTGCCATTCGCGCACCTGGCCCGCCGAGGTGGTCACGACCACGCTTTTGTCCTGGGTGTCGCGCCGCGCCTCCAGCACCACATCGGCCTTGGCCACGTCCTGCACCAGCACGGCAGTGCTGCGCGCCAATTGGCGCTTGAGCTCCTCGGCCAGACCCGAATTCGGGTTGAAGCCCTGCAGCGCGATGGTCTTGAAGTGCAGCTCGGGGTCCTTGCGCAATTCGAAGCCGCAGCCGCCCAGTACGGCCAGCGCGAGGCCGGCCGCGCTCAGTTTCAATAAGGCAAGACGGCGCTTCATGACAGGTTCAGACCACCAGGTTCACCAGTCGTCCGTGGACGATGATGATCTTCTTGGGCGTCTTGCCTTCGGAGAACTTCGCGAAGTCCTCGCTGGCGAGTGCGGCGGCTTCGATCGCGGCCTTGTCGGCGGCGGCAGCCACCTTGATGGCGCCGCGCAGCTTGCCGTTGACTTGCAGCATCAGCTCGATCTGGTCCTGCACCAAGGCGCTTTCGTCCACGCCGGGCCAGGCCACGTCGAGCAGCTCGCCGCAGCAGGCGGCGTAGCCGAGTTCACCCCACAGGCTGAAGGTGATGTGCGGACAGGCCGGATAGAGCACGCGCAGCAGGACGCTGAAGCATTCGGCCAGCGCGGCAGCGTCGCTGCCAGACGATTCAAGCTTGGCGTCCTCGAGCAGGTTGAGCATCTTCATCACGGCGGAGACCACCGTGTTGTACTGCATGCGCTCGTAGTCGTAGTTGGCCTGCTTGAGGATCGTGTGGATCTCGCGGCGCAGGGTCTTGGCGGCGTCGCCAAAGGTGAGGGACAAGCGGCGGTCGATCGCGATGCCGGCCTTCAGAGCGGCTTCTTGCTTGACGGCGAAGTTCCAGACACGGCGCAAGAAGCGGTAGCTGCCTTCCACGGCGGCGTCGTTCCACTCCAGCGTGGCCTCGGGCGGGGCCGTGAACATGGTGTACAGGCGCGCCGTGTCGGCACCGTACTTCTCGATCAGCTCCTGCGGGTCCACGCCGTTGTTCTTGGACTTGGACATGGTGCCCACGCCCTCGTAGTCGATGGCCGTGCCCACAGGCAAGTCTCCGACGGCATTCTTGAGCTTGGCGCCGATGATCTTGCCGCCTTCGTCGAGCACATGCTCGACATCGTGCGGCCAGAAGTACTCCTTGCCGCCCTTGTCGGTGCGCCGGCTGTAGATGTGGTTGAGCACCATGCCCTGTGTGAGCAGGCGCTGGAAGGGCTCGTCGGCCTTCACGAGACCCAGATCGCGCATGACCTTGGTCCAGAAGCGCGCATAGAGCAGGTGCAGGATGGCGTGTTCGATGCCGCCGATGTACTGGTCCATCGGCATCCAGTAGTCGGTGCCCTCGGCGACCATCTTTTCTGGATTCTTCGCGTCGCAATAACGCATGAAGTACCAGGACGAGTCCACGAAGGTGTCCATGGTGTCGGTTTCGCGGCGGGCCGGCTTGCCGCACTTGGGGCAGCCCACGTGGAGGAAGTCGGCGCGCTTGTTCAGCGGGTTGCCGCTGCCGTCGGGGATGCAGTCCTCGGGCAGCACGACCGGCAGGTCCTTCTCGGGCACGGGCACCGAGCCGCAGTCGTCGCAATGGATGATCGGGATAGGCGTGCCCCAGTAGCGCTGGCGGCTGATGCCCCAGTCGCGCAGGCGCCAGGTGGTCTTCTTCTCGCCGAGCCCCTTGGCCTCGACCAGAGCGGCCACGCGGTCCACGGCCGGCTTGTAGGCCAGGCCGTCGAGTTCGCCGGAATTGACGCAGGCGCCGCGTTGCTTGTCACCGTACCACTCGGCCCAGGCATCCAGGCTGTAGCGTTCGCCTTCGATGGCGACGACCTGCTGGATGGGCAGGCCATACTTTTTCGCAAAGGCGAAGTCGCGCTCGTCGTGCGCGGGCACGCCCATCACGGCACCGTCGCCATAGCTCATCAACACGTAGTTGCCGACCCAGACCTCGACTTGTGCGCCGATCAGCGGATGCGTGACGAACAGGCCGGTGGCCATGCCCTTCTTTTCCTGCGTGGCGAGCTCGGCCTCGGTGGTGCCGCCGTGGCGGCACTCCTCGATGAAGGCGGCCAGGGCGGGGTTCGTGGCGGCGGCGTGCGCGGCCAGCGGGTGCTCGGGCGCGACGGCGCAGAAGGTTACGCCCATGATGGTGTCGGCGCGCGTCGTGAAGACATACATGCGGCCATCACCGATCAGCTTGCCGTCGATACCTTTGATCTCATGCGGGAAGGCGAAGCGCACGCCCGCGCTCTTGCCGATCCAGTTCTCCTGCATCAGGCGCACGCGCTCGGGCCAGCCCGAGAGGTAGTTCTTGTCGGCCGGGTCGGCCACGGCGGCCAGCAGCTCGTCGGCGTATTTGACGATGTTCAGGTAGTAGCCGGGGATCTCGCGCTTCTCGACCGGCGCACCCGAGCGCCAGCCGCGGCCGTCGACCACCTGCTCGTTGGCCAGCACGGTCTGGTCGACCGGATCCCAGTTGACGACCTGGGTGCGGCGTTCGGCGATGCCGGCCTCCAGCATCTTCAGGAACAGCCACTGGTTCCATTTGTAGTACTCGGGCGTGCAGGTGGCGACCTCGCGCGACCAGTCGATGGCCAGGCCCATGGCCTGCATCTGGCCCTTCATGTAGGCGATGTTCTCGTAGGTCCACTTGGCCGGCGGCACCTTGTTCTTCATCGCCGCGTTCTCCGCCGGCAGGCCGAAGGCGTCCCAGCCCATGGGCATCAGGACGTTGTAGCCCTTCATGCGCAACTGGCGCGTGAGCATGTCGTTGATCGTGTAGTTGCGCACATGGCCCATGTGCAGCTTGCCGCTGGGGTAGGGCAGCATGGAGCAGGCGTAGAACTTCGGCTTGTTCTGGTCTTCTACGACGCGGTAGGCGTCGCGTTCGTTCCAGTACTGGCGCGCAGCGGCTTCGATCTCGGTCGGGGCGTACTTGTCATTCATGGGGGCAAATTGTAGGGGCTGGGGCACGGCGGCCCAGGCGCTCAGGGTTGGCGAGCAGGACTGTCGGCGACGAAGGCAATGCGGTTCAGGCCGGCGGACTGGGCCCAGTCGATCAGGGCAGCCACCTGCCCATAGGGCACGCTCTGGTCGGCGCGCAACTGCAGTTCGCGCTCTGGGTGGGTGCGCCCCAGGTCCTGCAGACGGGATTTGAGCTCGGCGGCGCTCAGGATCTGCTGGTTCAGCCGCAGCACGCCGTCGGCTGCCAGGCTGATGCCGATCGCGTCGGACGCAGCGCCCGCGGTCGCCGTTTCGCTCTTGGGCAGGTCCAGGTGCAGCGCGCTGCTCATCAGGGGCGCGGTGATCATGAAAATCACCATCAGCACCAGCATGACGTCGATCAGCGGCGTCATGTTGATGTCGGCCATGGGTTTGGGGGATTCGCGCCGCTCCAGGCGTCCGAAGGCCATGGCGTCTGCGCTTCAGTTGGACTGCGACTCGGTGCCGGCGCCGGGGCCGCCGGCCAGCTCGCGCAGGTCGTGCGCAAAGCCTTCCAGGTCGGCCTCGCAGGCGCCGATCTGCTTGCCGAAGACGTTGTAGGCCAGCACCGCGGGGATGGCGACGGCCAGTCCGGCGGCGGTCATGATCAAGGCCTCGCCGACCGGTCCGGACACCTTGTCGATGGAGAGGCCGCTCTCGGCCGACAGGCTCACCAGGGCGTGGTAGATGCCCCAGACCGTGCCGAACAGGCCCACGAACGGGGCGGTGCTGCCGATCGAGGCCAGCACGACCTGGCCGGCTTGCAGCGCCTTGAGCACGCGGTGCAGGGCGTCGCGCAGGCACCGCGTCAGCTGCGAGCTTCGGTGGCCGTGCGAGGCAAGGGTTTGCGCGGGCGTGCTTGCGTGCGCCGCCAGCACCAGCGGGAGCAACACGTCCTCGCGATCGATCCGCGCCAGCATTTCACGTCCCGCGTCCAGGTCGATGCTGCTCCAGAAGGCCGGGATGCCGCGCGCCATGTCGCGCTGCGCGCGTTGCAGCGTCCAGCCCTTCCAGAGGATCAGCACCCAGGCGCTGACCGACATCAGCAGCAGCAGCGCGGCGACCCCGCGCGTGATCGCATCGCCTTGCTGCCAGAACTGGAGGAAGCCGCCCATGCGTGCCCAGATGCGTGCTCAGCTCAGGCCCAGCACGTCGTTCATGTCGTAAAGACCTGCGCCGCGGGCTGCCAGGAAGCGCGCGGCCCTCAGGCTGCCCTGGGCATAGGTGCTGCGGCTGCTTGACTTGTGCGTGATCTCGATGCGCTCGCCGGTGCCGGCGAACAGCACCGTGTGGTCGCCGATGATGTCGCCGCCGCGTACCGTCGCAAAACCGATGGTGGACGGATCGCGCTCGCCCGTGACGCCTTCGCGGCCGTAGACGGCGCAGGATGCCAGATCGCGTCCGAGCGCGGCTGCCACCACCTCGCCCATCTTCAGCGCCGTGCCGCTGGGGGCGTCGACCTTGTGGCGGTGGTGGGCCTCGATGATCTCGATGTCGTAGCCTTCGTTGAGGGCGCGCGCGGCCATGTCGAGCAGCTTGAGCACGACGTTGACGCCGACGCTCATGTTGGGCGCCATCATGATGCCGATGCGCTGGGCGTGCGCGCCGATCTGCGCCTTCTGCGTCGCGTCGAAGCCGGTCGTGCCGATCACGGCATGGATGCCGAGTTCCTCGCACAGGCGCAAATGCGCCAGCGTGCCTTCCGGGCGGGTGAAGTCGATCAGCACCTGCGCGCCTTGCAGGCCGGCCCGGAGGTCGTCGGTCACCCGCACGCCGCTGGTCTGGCCCAGAAAGCCTGCAGCGTCCTGGCCCAGCATCGGGCTGCCAGGGCGGTCCAATGCGCCGCTGAGGTGGCAGCCGGAGGCGTTGGTCACGGCCTCGATCAGCATCCGGCCCATGCGCCCGGAGGCGCCGGCCACGGCAATATTCAGGAGTTCGGACACGGCCAGTTCTCGACTAGATCAGGATTGCGGTTCAAGCGGCGGGTAAGTCCGCACCGGGCCCACGGCCTCGGGCGTCGGTGCCGGCGGCCGGACGGGCTTGGGGATGGCTTGGCGCTCGGCGTCGCTCAGGCCCAGCTTGGGCGCATTGCCCTTGAGCTTGGTGGTATCGATGGACGCGACGAATTCGGCCTCGGTGGGCAGGTCGGTCGGGGCTTCGAGCGCACGCAGCTTGTCGCCGTCGAACCAGGCCACCACCTGGCGCATTTGCGGCTCGGTGCCCTGGCGGCGGATGGTGAAGACGTAGTCCCAGCGGTCGTCATGGAAGATGTCGGTCAGCAAGGGCGAGCCCAGGGCGTCGCGCACTTGCGGGCGGGTCATGCCGGGCTTGATGCGCGCGACCAGTTCCTTGGTCAGCACATTGCCTTGCACCACTTCCACACGGTAGGGCCGCATCAGGCCCAGGACCTTGTCGCCGCTGACGGAGGCCCATGACGGCATCATGGAGCAGCCGCTCACGCTGGCGAGCAACAGCAGGCCCGGCAACAGCATGGACAGGGCGCGGCGGGCAGAACCCGCATTTTGGAAATACAGTTGCATGTGTCGTGGGCTTGACGAAACCAAGGTCCAAGCTGGCTATGATCAGGCCATTCTAGCGGCTGGGCTCAGAGCACAGCGAAGTAAACACAGCCATGAACGGTACCGAAGAGATCAAGAACAGCGGCCTCAAGGCCACGCTGCCTCGCATCAAGATTCTGGAAATCTTCCAGAAAACCCACCAGCGCCACATGACGGCCGAGGATGTCTACAAGGCCTTGCTGGTGGAGGACGCCGACATCGGGCTGGCCACGGTCTACCGGGTGCTGACCCAGTTCGAGCAGGCCGGGCTGCTGTCGCGCAATCATTTCGAGACCGGCAAGGCGGTGTTCGAGCTCAATCAGGGCCATCATCACGACCACCTGGTGTGCCTGACCTGCGGCCGGGTGGAGGAGTTTTTCGATCCCGAGATCGAGGAGCGGCAGCGCCGCATTGCGCAGGATCGTGGCTTCGAGCTGCAGGAGCATTCGCTGGCGCTGTATGCGGCCTGCGTGAAGAAGGATTGCCCGAATCGAAGCCTTTGACCGGGCGAGTCAGAGTTCGCCGTGCTGGCCGTTTTCAATCGCGCGCTGGTGGCGCTCGACGAATTCACGATAGGTGTCGATGCCGCGCAGCTGCAGGATGGTGTTGCGCACGGCGGCCTCCACCAGCACGGCCAGGTTGCGGCCGGCATCGACGGCAATCACGACCTTGCGGACCGGCATGTCCAGCACGTCTTCATACAGGGGCTCGTAGGGCAGGCGCTCGAACTCGCGCTCCATGGTTTCCTTGCGGACCAGATGGACGATCAGCTTGAGCCGCATCTTGCGGCGCACGGCGGTTTCGCCAAAGATCGCCTTGATGTCGAGCAGGCCGATGCCGCGCACTTCCAGCAGGTTGAGCAGCAGGTCGGGGCAGCGCCCTTCGATGGCGGTCTGGGCGATGCGGAAGAAGTCGACCGCGTCGTCGGCCACCAAGCCGTGGCCGCGCGAAATCAGCTCCAGCCCCAGTTCGCTTTTGCCCAGGCCCGATTCGCCGGTCAGCAGCACGCCCAGGCCCAGGATGTCCATGAAGACGCCGTGCCGCGTGGTCCGGTTGGCGCAGATCTGCGCCAGGTAGCTGCGCACCACGTCGATCACATGGCCGGCCGAATCGGCGGTCACGAACAAGGGAATGTCTGCGCGTTCGCACATGGCGACCAGACGGTCGGGCGGCACCTGGCCGTCTGCCACGATGATGACGGGCGGCTCCAGTGTGACGATGCGGGAGATGCGGCGGTCCAGCACTTCGCCCGAGGCCTGGCTCAGGTAGGCCACCTCGCGGCGCCCCACAAGTTGCACGCGATACGGATGGATGTAGTTCAGGTAGCCGACCAGATCAGCTGAAGACTGCGCATCGCGCAGCGCGGCTTCGTCAAAGCGGCGCTCGGGGTGGGCGTGGCCGGCAATCCATTCCCAGCGAAGAATCTCTCGGTGCTCTTCAAAGAGCCGGTCGGCGCTGATGGAAGTGGGCTTCACGAATCCTGGCGTGCCTGTTTGCGACCTAGGCCACCGACTTCAGGGGTTCCCAGTCGGAAATCAGCTTGTGCAGCTCGGCGGCTTCCGACGCGGTCTTCAGGCGTTCGCGCAGTTCGCGGTCTGACAGCATCTCGGCGATTTCGGACAGGATTTCCAGGTGGCGCTGCGTGGCCGCTTCCGGCACGAGCAGGAAGATCAGCAGGCTGACGGGTTCGTCGTCCGGCGCGTCGAATCCGATCGGTTGCTGCACGCGCAGCACTGCGGCGAGCGGGTTCTTCAGGCCCTTGATCCGGCCATGCGGAATGGCGACGCCATGGCCCAGGCCGGTTGAACCGAGGCGCTCTCGTGCGAACAGGTTGTCGGTCACGAGTGCGCGGGACACGGAGTGGTTGTTTTCGAACAGCAATCCGGCCTGTTCGAACACACGCTTTTTGCTGGAAGCGTCCACATTCACCAGCACATTGCTGGCGGGAAGAATGGCAGCGAGTCGGTTCATCGGGCACAGCGTCGGTTACGGCCAAAAGGCCTTGGGCGGATCGCTTGGTCGGTCACAAAGTGAAGGATTTTATAAAAAGCAGCCCCGGTTTTGCCAGGACGTGCTCAAGCCTTAGCAGTGTCGTGTGACCCCGTCGTGTACGAAGCATTGCGGCACTGCAGCAACATTCTACTCAAGCCGTGGCGCCGCGGGGGTGTTGTCGCATCAGTGTGGCGGGTGGGCGTCAGCAAAAAGGGCGCCTTTGGCGCCCTTGAGATGCAAAAAAAGCATGAACTCTCACGGAGCTGGCATATCCAGCCGCTTGGCGGAGGCGTGATGGTGGTCCTGGGTCTTGTCCTTGTGGCGGCAGACCTGGCGGTCCAGCTTGTCCATCAGCTGGTCAATCGCGGCATACAGATCTTCATGGGACTGTTCGACGAAGATATCGCGGCCCTTGACATGCACGGTCACTTCGGCCCTTTGCCTGCGCTCCTTCTCCTTCTGCTTTTCAACGGTCAGTAGTACGTTGATATCGACAACCTGGTCAAAGTGCCGCGTCACACGATCCAGCTTGGTAAGCACGTACTCACGCAGGGCTGGGGTAACTTCAAGGTGATGGCCGCTGATAGTCAGGTTCATAAAGCCTCCTTTCACAAGGGCTTGGTCGCAAAAATCAAAAAACGGATTTCGATGGGCGAGGGGGAGGAGAAGAGGGGGATTTCTGGGTAGCGGATGAGGAGTAAGTGAGGAAATGGTCAAACCCAGTTTGCACCGTAAGGCGCGATGTGACAAGAGGGTTACAGCAGGATTTCAGGGCTAATTCATTTCTCTTTGTGACGCGCCGCAAAGTCGTGACGGAATGCGCAAGGGCATCCCAGACCTGGCGGCCAGGCTTGCCTTTGCGGCCCGATTCTGTTGATGCTCAGGGCTGAGGGCGCTTGCAGTCCGCCGGGGCCTGGAACAGCACGGCTTCGAAGCGGTCGCTGCGGCCGATCACGGGCAGGCCCTTGCGCTCGGTCAGCAGCATCGGGGCCTGAATGTCGTAGACGATCCAGGTGCGCGGCGCGGCGCAGCGCACTTGAGCCCAGTCGCTGACGGGGCGCAGCGCCTTGGCGCCCTGGGCGGGGGCAAATTCCGCGGCTTCGACCAGTTCGCGGCGCCAGCTGTCCTGCTTTTGCGGCTCCATTGGATGGTCCAGGAAGACCGGCGTGGGCGGCGGCAGCCTGAGCATCAGCGGCACGTCGAAGGTGAAGCTGTTGTCGAACACCAGCGCATCGCCGGGCCGCCATTCTTGCGCCACCGCCTTGATCAGCGTGTGGTTGCTTTTGCCGCCGTCCATGTTCATGCCGAAGATCATCGCGACGCAGATCACACTGCCCAGCACCACCAGCGCACGCGGCCAGCGCGAGCCTTGCGAGGCCTGCCGCGCCAGCGCCGGGCCTATGGCCAGCGCCAGGCCGGGCACCACCGGCAGGATGTAGCCGAGCAGCTTGGAGGCCGGCAGGCTGAAGAACAGCGTGATGGCGCCGACCCAGCAGAGCGCCAGGCGCTGCAGGTGGCGGGCTGCGTCACCGGTCTCGCGCGCCTGGGAGGGCTTGGCGCTGAGCCACAGCAGCGTCGGCGTCCAGGGCAGGTTCAGCACCAGCAGCACGGCGATGTAGAAGGGCCAGGGCATGACGTTGTTGAAACCGCCGCTGGCAAAGCGCTGCACATGGTGCAGGATGAAGAAGTAATGCGCGAAGCCCGGGAACTCGGATTCCATCACGGTAAACCAGGGCGCGCAGACCCCCAGCACCAGCAGCCAGCCGGGAATCCAGGCCAGCCGCAGCGCCGAGCGCCAGCCTAGGCACCACAGCGCCCAGGGCGCCAGCACCAGCATGGGCAGCACGAAGCCGATCAAGCCCTTGGCCATCGTGCCCAGGCCCATCATCAGATAGCCGGCGATCCGCCAGCGCAGGTGCGGCGCCATCAAGTCGCTGGCGAGCAGGCAGACGGCCATGCTGATGCAGCTGGCCACCAGCATGTCGAGGTTGGCATATTGCGAGCCCAGGTACCAGAGCGGCACGCTGGCGAGGAACAGCAGGGCCCAGTTGGCCGCCTGTTCGCCATGCTGCAGGTGGCGCCGCATGGTGGCCGCCAGCACGCCCATGGCGCACAGGCCGGCCGCCCAGGACACCAGCCGGGCGGCTTCGATGCAGCCGCCGCTCAGGCCGTAGACCAGGCCGGTCAGCCAGTAGAACAGGGGCGGCTTGTGGAAATACGGCATGCCGTCCAGCGTGGGCACCCACCAGTGCCCGCTGTTCCACATGCCGACCGACACACTGAGGTAGCGCGCTTCATCGGGAATGTTGATGGGGCGCAGCAACAGTGTGGCCAACAGCAGTGCGGCGCTGAGCAGGAAGATCGAGTGTTTGTGGATGCGCATGCCGGCTTGGGCGGGTGAAATCTGTGGCAGTGTAAATTGTCATCATTCGCAACTAAAATTCGAGTTGTTTCTCTGGCCAGGACTTGCCATGCTCTACCCCGAACTCTTCAAGCAACTCGAAGCCGTGCGCTGGAACATGGATACCGACATCCCTTGGGACAAGTTCGATGCCGGCATGCTGAGCGACGATCAGGCTCGCACCATCAAGATGAACGCGATCACCGAGTGGTCGGCGCTGCCGGCCACCGAGATGTTCCTGCGCGACAACCGCGACGACAGCGATTTTTCCGCCTTCATGAGCGTCTGGTTTTTCGAGGAACAGAAGCATTCGTTGGTGCTGATGGAGTACCTGCGCCGCTTCCGTCCCGACATGGTGCCGACCGAAGCGGAACTGCACGAGGTGCGCTTTGATTTCGATCCGGCCCCTGCGCTGGAGACGCTGATGCTGCATTTCTGCGGCGAGATCCGTCTGAACCACTGGTACCGGCGCGCCGCCGAATGGCACACCGAGCCCGTGATCAAGGCCATCTACGAGACGCTGGCGCGCGACGAGGCCCGCCATGGCGGCGCCTACCTGCGCTACATGAAGCGCGCCATGCAGAAGTTCGGCGACGAGGCCAAGGCTGCGTTCGCCAAGGTGGGTGTGCTGATGGCCAGCGCCCGGCGCACCGCCCAGGCGCTGCACCCGACCAATCTGCACGTCAACTCCAAGCTGTTCCCGCGCGACACCATCCAGAGCCGCCTGCCTGATCCTGAATGGCTGGAGCGCTGGCTGGACAAGCAGATCCAGTTCGACGGCGTGTGGGAAAACAAGGTCGTTGAGCGCATCCTGCACAACATGAGCCTGCTGATGGAATGCAGCTTCGCCAGCGTCCAGGAGCTCAATCGCTTCCGCAAGGAAATGGCTGCCCGCGTCGCGGCCGTCGCGCAGCCAGGGGCCGCACCGCAGGCGGTGTGACCCGAGGTGCGAGGTTCGCGCCTTAGCTCTTGGCCGACATGGTTGCCAGGGCCCTGGCTTGGTCGGCTGCTCGGTCGGTCGTGATCTTCTGGGCGCTCGGGCGCTCGCCAATCATCTTGGCGTAGGGCTTCCAATCCACGCCCTGTGCCGACAGCAGGTCTTCACCCAGCACCGCCTTGGTGGCCAGGGCGATCAAGGGCAGGCTGACCCAGGCGGCGCAGTCGGCCTGGGTGAACTGCTCGCCCGCCATGTAGGGCGCGAACTTGGCCAGTCGCTTGAAGGCGGCGATGTTTTTGGTCAGCTGCCTGCGCACGCGCGCCTGCATTTCCGCGCTGACCTGGCCGCCGAAAAACGCCTGCGGATACAGTTCGCGCGCCACCAGTTCCAGGTGCAGCTCGATGAAGGTGACCAGTTCGTGCACCTTGGCGGCAGCGAAGGGCTCGGCGGGCAGCAGCGCCGGCTGCGGATGGGTGGCCTCCAGATAATCCATGATCACCTGGCTCTCGCAGAGATTGCCATGCTCGGTGCGGATGAAGGGCACCTTGCCCAGCGGTGAGGCGCTCAACACGGCCTCGTCGGTGGAGCGGGCTGCCACCAGCTCCTCCTGGAAGGGGATGCCTTTCTCGAGCAGCGCGAACTTGACCTTGTTGTAGTAGTTCGACAGCGTGAAGCCGCACAGCGTGATCATGGGGTGCTCCGTTCCTGGGGATGTGGGTCTAGTGGCTGCAGTCTAAGCTGCGCCCGGGGCCCGGATTGTGACGGCCCACGCCAGTCCGCCGGACACGACGCCGGCCCCGACACCGCTGAGATGCGCAAACGGCGCCATCGCGATGTCCCAGCCCGGCATGGGTCGCAGTGCCGCCCCCAGGGGATGTTCCAGCAAGACCTTGCTCAGCAGGCCCAGTCCGATCAGCAGGCCGATCGCACGTTCTGGCCGGCGGCGGCGCTCCAGCATCAGGGCCAGGGCCGCGATGCAGACCCCCGCATGGAGCACGCCCGACAGGCCCGCGTAATGCGCCAGGTCCGGGCGCAGCAGCAGGCCGAGCTGCGTCAGCGGCCAGGCCAGCAGCCAGGCCAGGGCCCAGCGGCAGCCCAGGTCGGCGCTGCGCCCCAGCCAGGCCAGCACGGCGCAGCCGGCCAGGTTCGCGGCCCAGTGCATGGGGCTCCATTGCAGCAGCGCTGCCGTCCAGGCACGCCAGGGTTCGGCGAGGAATTGTCCGGGCTGCCAGTCGCAGGCCTCGGGCGGCAGCCATCCCTGCAAGGCGAGTCCGCTGACCAGGGTGGCCAGCAGGCCCAGCCCCAGGCTGAGCCCGGCCCAGTAGCGCCAGGCTGGGCCTGGCCTGCGTGTCAGGGGAAGACCGTGCGCCACAGCGTCAGGATGGCCTCGCGGTGTACCGCAATGCCTTGGGCGGCCTGGGCGTCGAGGTCCAGCGCGGTGGATTGCTCATCCAGGCGCGCCCGGTGCTGGATGCGACGCAGTTCGCGATAGGCGTCGGCCGCGGCATGGCCCACGCCGGCGGGTAGCAGCCCGGCGGCTTCGGCGCGCTGCAGCAGCGCGATGTTGCCGGCGTTGTCCAGCAGCTCGGGGTGTTGGCGCGCGTGGGCCAGGATCAGGAACTGCAGCGCGAATTCGGCGTCCATCATGGCGCCCGGACTGTGCTTGACGTCGAACAGCTCGGTGCGCACCGGCCGCGCGCTGCGCACCTTTTCGCGCATGCTGCGGACTTCCTGGCGCAACGCGTCCACGTCGCGCTCGGCCGTCAGCACCTCGCGGCGCACGGCTTCGAACTGCGGCGCCAGCGCCGGGTCGCCGGCGCAGAAGCGCGCCCGGGTGATGGCCTGGTGCTCCCAGGTCCAGGCGGTGTTGCTGCCGCGTCCGGACTGGTAGTGAGCAAAGGACTGGATCGATGTGACCAGCAGGCCCGAGTTGCCGTTGGGGCGCAGTGCCGTGTCGATGTCGAACAGCTCGCCCGCGGCGGTGCGCAGCGTCAGCCAGGTGATGAGGCGGCGCACGAAGGCGCCGTAGATCTCGGGCGCGTTGGGATCCGGGTCGTCGAACAGGAAGACCACGTCGAGGTCGCCGCCGTAGCCCAGCTCCTTGCCGCCGAGCTTGCCGTAGGCGATCACGCCGAAGGCGGGCACGGGCCGGTGCGCATTCTTCATCAGCGACCAGGCCCAGCCGATCACGCACTGCAGGGTGGCGTCGGCCAGCGCGGACAGCTCGTCGGCGACCTGCTCGACGCTGATGCTGCCTTCCACGTCGCGCACCAGGGTGCGGAACACCTCGGCATGGTGGGCGCGGCGCACGCTGTCGAGCAGCGACTCCTCGTGGGCCTCGCCATGCTTGACCCAGGCCTCATGGCGGTCCTGCAGCTCGGCGATGAAGGCCGCGCCATCGAAGCGCTCGTGCAGCAGGCGCGTGTCAGCCAGCTCGTCGATCACGCCCGGGTGCTGCATCAGGTAGCGCATGGGCCAGCGGGCCAGGCCGAGCAGGCGCAGCAGGCGCTGCTGCACCGCGGGCCGCTCCACCAGCAGGGCCAGGTAGCTTTCGCGGCGCAGCAGCGGTTCGATCCAGTCGACGAAGCGCAGCGCCGCGTTCATGCCGCATTGGCCTTCGCGCACCGCCATGGCGGCGCGGCCCACCAGCTTGGCCAGCCGCAGCCTCGATTCTTCGCGCAGGCCTTGCACGCGCGGCTGCTGCGCCCAGCGCCGCACGGCATTGGCCAGTTCGGGCGGCAGCTTTTGCAGGAATTCTTCCGAGTCGACCGGTAGTGGCGGGCCGTTGCAGCTGCGGCAGCCGTGGTGGCCTGCCGCCGGGGCCTGCCCGTCGTGCAGCAGCGCGTCGAATTCGGTGGCGACGAATTCGCGCACTTCCAGCAGCCGGTCCAGGAATTCGCAGGCGTCGGCGCGGCAGCTTAAGCCCAGGCTGCGGGCGATCCAGCGCAGGTCGTCGTCGCTGGACGGCAGGCAATGGGTCTGCTGGTCGTCGAGAAACTGGATGCGGTGCTCGACGCGGCGCAGGAACACATAGGCTTCGCTGAGCTTGGAGGCGGTTTCCGGCTTCATCAGCCCGCGCGTCGCGAGCCGACCCAGCGCCTTGACCGTCGAGCGCGTGCGGATTTCGGGGAACTGTCCGCCGCGCACCACTTGCAGCAATTGCACCGTGAACTCGATCTCGCGTATGCCGCCGCGCGAGAGCTTGACGTCGTTGGCTCGTTCGGGGCGGCCGGCGGCGCGGCGCTGCGCTTCGTCGCGGATCTTGCGGTGCAACTGGCGCAGGGCCTCGAACACGCCGTAGTCGAGGTAGCGCCGGTAGACGAAGGGCGTGACCAGCGAGCGTAAGCCCAGCGCCTTGCCCTGACCTTCGACCTGCTGCGGCGCCACCACCCGGCTCTTGAGCCAGGCAAAGCGTTCCCATTCGCGGCCCTGCATCAGCAGGTAGGCTTCCAGGCCGGCCAGGCTGACGGCCGCCGGGCCGGAATTGCCGTGCGGGCGCAAGGCCAAATCGACGCGGAACACCTGGCCGTCTTCGGTGATGTCGCCGATCAGCGTCGAGAGGCGCCGTGCCACGCTGGCAAAGTACTCGTGCGCGCTGACCACCTGCGGCCCGTCGGTCTGGCCGTCTTCGTCGTATACGTAGATCAGGTCGATGTCGGACGAGACATTGAGCTCGCGCCCGCCGAGCTTGCCCATGCCGACCACCCAGAATTCAATGACCCCTCCCTGCGCGTCGCGCGGCGCGCCGTTGATGGCGTCCTGCTCCTGGCGCGCCTGCGCCAGCGCTGCGCACAGCGTGACCTCGGCCAGCGTGGTCATGGCTTCGGTGACTTCGCGCATGGCCGCGCCCATCTCGATGTCCTGCACCGCCAATCGTTCCAGGACCAGGTGGCGCGCCACGCGCAGCGCGCTGGCCAGAGGGCGTCCTTGTGCCTGCAGCGTGCCGATCAGGCCCGTCATCCCGGCCCGGTCAGGGATGCCGGGCGGCAGCAGATCCAGCTCGGCGGCATAGCGCCGCCGTATGCGCTGCACATAGCGGCTGTGAGCGGCCCGCGCGGCTTGGGGCTCAATAAAACTTTGCTCGGCATGGGGCCTGTCGCCCGCTCGGGCTGTGCTAGATTCGTCGCGCTGCGCGTCGACCCGCGATTCCAGATCAAAATTGGCCAATTTCAGCCCCGTCGATTTCCGGGCATATCTGCCCCTTACATGTCACTGTCCGCTTCTTTCTCGACTGTCACGCTGTTATCGCTGCGCGGAACTCGCTGGTGCCTGAGGGCGCTGCTGGCCCTGGTGGGGCTGGCGTGGGCGATTCTGTTGCTGGCGTGGCTGGTCTTGCACTGGGCGATTCTGCCGCACATCGACGAATGGCGTCCGAAGCTGGAACAACAGGCTTCCAAAGCCCTGGGGCATTCGCTGCACGTCACGCGCATCACCGTGGGCAGCGGCGGCTGGATTCCCGCCCTGACATTGCAGGATGTTTCTCTCAGCGACGCGCAGGGCCGCCAGGCGCTGCGACTGCCCGAGGTCAAGGCCGTGCTGTCGCTCGAATCGCTGCTGACGCTGGAGCTGCGGTTTTCCCAGCTGCTGATCGAAGCGCCCGAACTGGAGCTGCGGCGCGACGCGCAGGGCCAGGTGTTCATTGCCGGCATGCCGGTGAAAAGCGATCCGGGTTCGCACCAGGGCAGTGCCTTGGCCGACTGGTTTTTTGTCCAGCACGAGTTCGTGATCCGGCATGGCCGGGTGCACTGGACCGACGAGATGCGCGGCGCTGCGCCGCTGGCGCTCGATGACGTTGACCTGGTGGTGCGCAACGGCCTGCGCCGCCATGACCTGCGCCTGGACGCCACGCCGCCGGCCGATTGGGGCCAGCGCTTCAGCCTGCAGGGGCATTTCAAGCAGCCCCTGCTGCTGCACCGGCCCAGCGAGCTGCGCTACTGGAGCGGCCAGCTCTATGGCGACCTGCCTCGCATCGAGGTGCGCGAATTGCAGCGCTACCTGAACCTGCCCTTTGAACTGATCGAGGGCAACGGCGCCTTGCGCACCTGGGTGGACATCGACAAAGGCCTGCCCAAGGGCATGACGCTGGACATGGGCCTGCGCGCGGTCACGCTGCGGCTGGCGCCGACGGTGCAGCCCCTGACCCTGAAGCAGCTCTCGGGGCGTTTGCAGTTTCAGCGTGCCAAACAGGCCCTGCAGCTGTCCGCCCAGGGCCTGAGCTTCGACCTCGATCCCGATCTGCACTGGGCGCCGTCCGACTGGTCGCTGGCGCTGAACCTGGCCGAGACGCCCACGGTGCCTCTGCCGGCCAGCGCCGCGTCGGGCGTGACGCCGTTCACCGCGGCCTTCAGCCTGGAAGGGCAGCAGGTCCAAAGCGTGGACCTGAGCGCCAGCCGCCTGGACCTGAACGGGCTGGCGCGCATCGCCACGAGCCTGCCACTGGGCGAAGGGGCGCCGGCCTTGGTCGAGAGCCTGGCGCCGCGCGGCCAGTTGAGCGAACTCTCCGCGCATTGGGAGGGGCCGCTGGGGGCCTTGCGCCGCTATCGCGTCAAAGGGCAGCTGTCGCAGTTTGCGGTCAATGCGCAGCCCTCCGGGGCGCAGGCCGACGCCATGGGCCGTCCGGGCGTGCAGGGCGCCAATCTGAGCTTCGATGCCAGCGAAACCGGCGGCCAGGCCCAGATGCTGCTGAACGACGGCGTGGTCGACCTGCCGGGCCTGTTCGAAGACCCCAAGGTGTCCCTGCAGCGTTTGAGCGCGGAATTGAGCTGGCGCATTGCCCCGACCCCGGGGGATGCGCCTCCTGCCATTGAATTCAAGCTGGCGCACGTGCAGCTCGTGAACGCCGACGTGCGGGGCGACCTCGATCTCAGCTGGCGCACCGGCCCGGGCAGCGGCACGGGGCGGGGCGGACGCTATCCCGGCCAGCTGGAACTGAACGGCCGGCTGGCCGAGGCCAATGCCGCGAGCGTGGCGCGCTACCTGCCGCTGGGCGTGGGCGCCCATGTGCGGACTTATGTGCGCGACGCAGTGCGCTCGGGGACGGCCCGCAACGTCAGTTTCAGCACCAAGGGAGACTTGTGGGACTTCCCGTTCGACCAGGGCAGCAGCGGCATCTTCCGCATCAGCGCGCAGGCCGTGGACGTGAATCTGGCCTATGCGCCGGGAAAGACGGCGACCGCCGAGTCGCCGGCCGTCGCGTCGGAATGGCCGGCGATGGAGCACTTGAATGCCGAGCTGATCTTCGATCGCGCCAGCATGCGCATCCAGAACGGTCGCACGCGCGTGCTCGGTTACGAACTCGTAGGCGTGAACGGCGGCATCAAGGACCTGAGCCACGACCCGACCTTGGAGCTGGAAGGCAGCGGGCGCGGTCCGGCGGCCGAACTGCTGCAATTCATGCGGGCGTCTCCGGTGGGCGCCTGGACCGGACAGGCCCTGGGCGCCGCCACCGGCACCGGCAACGCGAATCTGCATCTGGCGCTGCAGCTGCCGCTCAACGACGTCAACCGAAGCCAGGTTAAGGGTTCGGTGCAGCTGCTGGGCAACGATCTGCGCCTGCGGCCTGACGTGCCTTTGCTGGCGGGCGCCAAGGCGCGGGTCGATTTCGATCGCAAGGGCTTGAGCATCAGCAGCGGGTCGGCCAGGGTGCTCGGCGGCGATGCCAGCTTCGAAGGCGGCAGCCTGAAGGACGGCACGCTGCGCTTCAGCGGGCAGGGCCTGATCACGGCCGAGGCCTTGCGGCGTGCGCCGGAGATGGGCGTGCTCGCGCGCCTGGCCCGCTCAATGGCCGGGCAGACGGCCTACAAGCTGCAGCTGGCCTTCAAGGACGGGCAGTCCGAGGTCGGCGTCACCAGCCAGTTGCAGGGCCTGGCACTGGATTTGCCCGCCCCCCTGCGCAAGGACGCCGAGACGGCGCTGCCCATGCGCTACCAGACCCGCCTGCTCGGTGACAGCGGCATGCGCGACGAGCTGCAGCTGGAGTTGGGCCGCCAGTTCCAGGCCCGTTACCTGCGCGACATCAGCGGCGAATCGGCGCAGGTGCTGCGCGGCACGCTGGCCTGGCAGGACACCTTGCCGCTCTACCCTGCCAGCGGGGTGCAGATGCAGGCCCGGTTCGACAGCTTCAATGCCGATGCCTGGAGCGAGTTCGCCAAGGGCCTGGGCGCCAATTCGTCCGACACCAGGAGCGATTCAGCCGACAGCGGCTACATCCCCACGCAGCTGACGCTGCACGCGCAGTCGCTGCAGATCGAGGGCCGCAAGCTCAGCAAGCTCAGCGCCACGCTGGCGCGTGCGCTGGACACCAACACCTGGCATATCGCGATCGATGCCGACCAGATCGCCGGCACGCTCGATTTGCGCAGTGCGCGCCTGAGCCAGCCCGGACGCATCTATGCCAGGCTCTCGCACCTGGCCGTTCCCAAGAGCGAGGTCGATTCGGTCACGCAGATGCTGAACAACGAGGCCGAGTCCGTTCCGGCGCTGGATGTGGTGGTGGACGACCTGGAGCTGCATGGCGTCCATGTCGGGCAGCTGGAACTCAACGCCCAGGTGCAGGGCGCCAGCCAGGACTGGCAGCTCAACAAGCTCGAACTGCGCCAGCCCGACGGCGTGTTGAGCGCCACCGGGCACTGGCTGGCCGAGCCTGGCAGCGCACAGCGCCGCACGGTGCTGGACTGGCATCTGGACCTCGATGACGCCGGCAAGTTCCTGACGCGCCTGGGCAAATCGCAGGTGATGAAAGGCGGCAAGGGCACGGTTGCCGGGCGGGTCGACTGGAAGGGCTCGCCGCTGGACCTGGACTATGCGTCGATGAGCGGGCAGTTCAAGCTGCAGCTGGGGCGCGGCCAGATCCTGAAGGCCGACCCCGGCGTGGGCCGGCTGCTGGGCGTGCTCAGCCTGCAGTCCCTGCCGCGCCGCCTGCTGCTCGATTTCCGCGACGTGTTTGCCGAAGGCTTTGCGTTCGACGCGATGGAGGCCGATGTCCATATCGACAAGGGCGTGGCCTCAACCAAGAATTTCAAGCTGCGCGGCGTGCAGGCCTCGGTGCTGATGGAGGGCCAGGCGGACCTGGCGGCGCAGTCGCAAAACCTCACCGTCTTCGTGATCCCCGAAGTCAATGCCGAAGGCGCATCGCTGGCCTATGCGGCCATCAACCCGGTGATCGGATTCAGCACCCTGCTGGCGCAATGGCTGCTGCGCAAGCCCATGGCCTCGGCAGGCACGACGGAGTTCCATGTCACCGGGCCTTGGGATGATCCCAAGGTCGAAGCCGTGTCGCGCAAATTGCCTGCAGACGATTTGCGATCCAGCGGCAGGCAGCCGACCGCACCCTGAACCAGGAGCCGTGATGAAGATTGCCGCCATTCAAATGGTGTCCACGCCCGACGTGGCGCACAACCTCGAGCGCGCCCGCCATTGGATGGCGCAGGCGGCCGCGCAGGGCGCCGAACTGGTGGCCCTGCCGGAGTATTTCTGCCTGATGGGCAACGCCGACCGCGACAAGCTGGCGATCGCCGAGTCCGACCAGGGCGCCGCGTCCTGCAGCAACGCGCAAGCGCCGATCCAGAGCCTGCTCAGCCAGACGGCGCGCGAACTGGGCCTTTGGGTCATCGGCGGCACCTTGCCCCTGTATGCAGAGCAGGCCGACCACGTGCGCAATGCCTGCTGCGTCTATGCCCCCGGCGGCGAGCGCGTGGCCCGCTACGACAAGCTGCATCTGTTCCGTTACGACAATGGCCGCGAGCGCTACGACGAATCGCTGGTGCTTGAGCAGGGCGACGTGCCTGTGGTGGCGCCGGTGGTGACGCAGTCGGGCCCCTGGCGGACCGGGCTGTCGGTCTGCTACGACCTGCGGTTTCCCGAGCTGTACCGGGCCATGAGCTTCACGCCGGGCCAGCCGCCTTGCGACCTGATTTCTGTGCCGGCCGCCTTCACCTACACCACGGGCCAGGCACACTGGGAGTTGCTGCTGCGCGCGCGCGCCGTCGAGAACCAGGCCTATGTGATCGCCGCGGCCCAGGGCGGGCGCCATGCCAACGGGCGGCGCACCTGGGGACACAGCATGGTCATCGATCCCTGGGGTGAGGTGCTGGCCTGCCTGCCCGAAGGCGAGGGCCTGGCCCTGGCCGAGATCAGCGCCGAGCGCCTGGCCGCGGTGCGCGCGCAGCTGCCGGCCTTGCAGCACCGGCGGCTCTGAACGGCGGGCTCGCTATCGTCGTCCGATCTCTGCAATAGCCGGGCGTAAGCGGTGTTTTGCGGAGGATGGCTCCAGGCCTGAGCGCCTAAACTGGACCTCTTTCCACACCTCCAGGCAAAGCGCTGAGTCATTGGCCATGGCCACCTCGTGTCGATTGAATCATTTCTCCAGACGCTTCGGATCCGCCGCAGCGGCGGCGGCCTGTGCGGCCTTGCTGGCCGCTTGCGGCAGCCCGACCGAGGCGACCCGCATGGAGATGCCGCAGGCCGACAGCCTGCAGATCCGTGCCTGGGTGCCGGCGCAACTGCATGAGCAGATCAGCCTGGGATTGATCCAGGGTGGCGAGGTCACCAGCACCTATTGGGGGTCCAAAATCAGCGACGAGGCCTTGCGCCAGGCCCTGGACGAGTCCTTCCGCGAAGCCGGCCTGCTGGCGCGCACGCCCCAGGGCGGGCGCTACGAGCTGCGGGCCCAGCTGACGCAGCTGAAGCAGCCCATGGTGGCGCTGGACGTCAAGGTCGAGCTGATCATGGATTACGCGGTGGTCGAGCGAAAGACCGGCACCAAGTTGTACGAGCGGCAACTGCGCGTGCCTTACACGGTCGAATGGAGCGAGGCCCTGCTGGACCAGAACGAGCGCATGCGCATGGCCAACGAGGCAGCGCTGCGCAAGAGCATCTCGACGCTGATGCGCGAGCTGCTCGAACTGCACTGGAACTGAGCGCTCAGCGCTGTCCGAACATCATCTGACGCGCCAGCGCCCGCTTGAGCGGCGCCGCCGCCTGCAGCGCCGCCAGGCTTAAGCCCCGCGCGGCCGGCAGCCCGGGCCAGCGCCAGGCAAAGCTGCGGGCCAGGAAGTCCGTGGCGGCGATCATGCTCCAGCGGTCCGGCGCGCGTTGCCAATCCACCCGCTGCAGGATGCGGTCCAGCGTCATGCCGGCGGACAGACCCTTCAAGGCGTCGACCAGCGCGTAGGCATCGCGCAGGCCCAGGTTCAGGCCTTGGCCGGCCACCGGGTGCAGGGTCTGCGCGGCATTGCCGATGCGCACGGTGCGGCCCTGTACCAGGGAGCGCTCGGCATTCAGGCCCAGCGCAAAGCGTTTGAGTGTCTTGATCTCACGCAGCGGCGGTATGACCCCGGGCAGGAGGCTGTTGACGACGGCGAGCCGCTGCGCCGCGCTGAGCTCGGCCACGTCGTCCTCGTCTTGCGGCAGGCACCAGACCAGGGCGGCGCGCTTGCGGCCCTCCCGGGGCGTCAGCGGCAGCAGCGCCAGGGGTCCGTTGCGGGTGAAGCGTTCCATGGCCAGGCCTACCGGCGTGTCGGGGTGCAGTTCCACTTCTCCGACCCAGGCGTTTTGTGCGTAATCGTGCGTCACGGCCTTGCGTGCCTGCTCGGCAAACACGCCGCCTTCGGCGACGACGGCAAGATCGAAGGTTTCGGCAATGCCGCTGTCGATCTCGACGCCGCTGGGAGAGGCCTCACCCAGGGTCTTCAGCGCCTGTACCGGCGTGCCGAAGCGGCTGTGCAGGCGCTCGGGTTCGCGCTCGCAGCACTGCAGCCAGCGCGACTGCAGCGGCGCCACCAATTGCCCGTAGCTGAGCACGGCGCCCAGTTGCGGCACGCCCTGCTCGAGGGCCGTGATCTGCACCGCCGGCTCGCCGCCGGTCCCGAACACGGGCAGGCGCAGCGTAGGCGGGGCCTGGCTCACGTGCACCTGGAGGATGGTTTCGGCCTGGCGCGCGTCCCAGCTGGAGAGCCGCTGCAGCAACTGCACGCTGCCCAGCGCCAGCGCCAGCGTGCGCGGATCGGCGCTGACGTCGTGCGTGAGCGCACGCGCGTCGAACAGGCTGATGTCGGCATTCGGCAGGCGCTGCGCCGCCAGCAGCGCCAGGGCCAGGCCGGCCGGGCCGGCGCCGATCACGGCCAGGCGCAGGGTGCCGTGCGGATTTGAAGGTCCTGTTGTTTCGGGCATCACAAAAAGTCAGGGATGGAGTCGAGGTTCAAGGCATGCCTTTTCACTATAGCGGCGTGTTTGGGCTACGCTCATCGTATTTGTTCAGGAGGAGCCATCCATGCAATATCGCCGATTGGGCCGTAGCGGCCTGCAGGTTTCCGAGTTCTCGCTCGGGTCGTGGGTCACGTATCACAACCAGGTCGACACCCATGCCGCCACCGAAATGCTGGCGGCCGCCATGGATGCAGGCGTGAACTTCTTTGACAACGCCGAGGTCTATGCCATGGGCAAGAGCGAGGAGGTGATGGGCGCCGCGTTCAAGGCGCTGAAGTGGGGGCGCCATCGCTTCGTCGTCTCGACCAAGTTCTTCTGGGGCTTGCAGCGCGAGGGCGTGACCGCCAATTTCAAGGACACGCTGAACCGCAAATACTTGATGCAGGCCATCGACGGCTCGCTCAAGCGCATGCAGCTCGATTTCATCGACCTGGTCTACTGCCACCGGCCCGATCCGCACACGCCGATCGAGGAGACCGTCTGGGCCATGAGCGACATGATCAGCCAGGGCAAGGCGCTCTACTGGGGCACCAGCGAATGGTCGGCCGCCGATATCCGCGCCGCCTACGAGATCGCCGAGCGCCACCACCTGCACAAGCCGGTGATGGAGCAGCCGCAGTACAACGTGTTCCATCGCCGCCGCGTCGAGCAGGAGTACGCGCGCCTCTACGAAGACATGGGCCTGGGCCTGACGACCTGGAGCCCGCTGGCCTCGGGTTTGCTAACGGGCAAGTACCGCGGCGGCATTCCTGAAGGCTCGCGCGGCGCGATGGAAAGCATGTCCTGGCTGCGCGAACAGCTGCTCGATGAACGCAAGAACGCGGCGGTGGCCGAGCTCTCGACCCTGGCCGCCGAGCTGGGCGGCAACGTGGCGCAGCTGGCCCTGGCCTGGGTCAACCGCAACCCGCGCGTGTCGACCGTGATCCTGGGCGCCAGCAAGCTGAGCCAGCTGCACGACAACCTCGGCGCGCTGGCGCTGACCCCCAAGCTGACGCCCGAAGTGCTTGAGCGCATTGATGCGATTACGCTGCCTCTGGCAGATCAGAAGGGCTGAGGCCTAGGCGTGCGCGAGTGCTTCTCAATGCACATTGAAGCTTTCCAGCTCGTGGACTGAGCGTTCATAGCGCACGCCGGTGGTGCTGTAGGTCTCTTCAACCACCTTCACCCAGCGTTTGACGGCAGGGACATACCAAAATGCCTTGTAGATCCGCCCTTCAATCTGGTAGGGCGCCGTGCTGGCGACGGTCGAGCTGATCGTTGCATTGCCGGACGCACCCTGTGCCGCCGAGGACACCTGACTTGAAGCGACCACCTCGGATCGCCACTTGCCTTCAGCTTCGATCTTGATGGCATCGAATTCTCCCGCGCCCACCTTGACGGTCTCGTGTCCAACCACGACGAAATCGTTGGTCCAATCTTCCCAAGCACGTTGCGGATTGGGACGCTCTTCGCGGAAATGCAATTGCCAGGTCTTGTTCGGGGACAGCGGGAAGTTCAGGGGCTCACTGACGACGGTTTCGACGCCGTTGACCGAACGCATGCGACTCCAGTCCGACGCGTACACGACGCTGCGCGGCGGCTGATTCGAGCCGTCTTGATGCTGGTCCATGTAAAGCGTTTTGGCGGTGACACGTGTCAGCGTGTACGTGAGACGTTCCTCCTTGAATCCCGCCTTGGTATCGGCAGTTTGCCGATACGTCCAGGTATCCCCGACCTGCAGTTGAGGTCGATCCACCGCTTCATTTGCGGCGATCGCTGAAGAGGCCGCGATCATGCTCAACAAGAAACCAATGCAATGGGTCAGTTTTTTCATGGGCGCTTTTGTGGTGGCGCATATTGAATCCATGTGCAATCCATTTGCGCTCAATGTTGAATAAGACGAGTTCAAAACTATACGTCGTATGACCTGAATACTGTCAGTGGCTCGATACGATTACTTACCCATCGGCGTGACAGAGGGCGGCGCGGTCGCCAGAGTGATTTGCAAGGCTTGTTCGTGGGTGAATCCCTGTTTCACGAGCGCATTGAACAGATTTTTCTTGAAAGCGGCAATCCGTGCGGCTGTTTCCGGTCGCTCGGCGATCTTGAGTTGTGCTTCGACCGTGGCCAATGTCATTTGTTCCATCATGGGAACCATTGCCCCCATGGCGGCAGTCATGGATTTCTGGATTTCCTCTTGCGACTGCTGCGGGGGTGGTTCCTTGCTTTGGGCCCATGCATTCGAGACGAGCCCCATGGCCGTCGCGCTGATTACAACTGCAGCAGCGAGATATCGCATTTGGTATTCCCTCAAGTTCAAGAATGGACAATGATTTTGCTGGTTTATTGTGTCCATTCTTGGGGTTGTTTTGTCGCCATTTGAAGGCATCCTTTTGGGGGATACCACAGGCCGCGGCAAAACAATGCGGGAACTTTGAGCGGCTTGACCAGTCGACGCGCGTTGTGCATGGGATCACCGCGTCAATACACGCAAGGCGCTAAGCTTGAACCGATGCCTTTGCCTGTTCAAAACGCTCGGGCGTGCCCACATCAATCCACATGCCGGTATAGAGCTGCGCGCCAATGCGGCGCGCGGCAATGCCCTGTTCCAGCAGCGGGCGCAGCGGCATGCGCGTGCCCGGTGCGATGCCGCCGAACATGGCGTGCTTGAACAGGCCCACGCTGGCCCAGGTGTAGCGCGGCGAGACCTCGGCGCCGCTCTGCGCCAGGCCTTGTGCATCGATGCCGAAATCGCCTTGCGGATGGTGCGGCGCGTTGGGCACCAGCCACAGCAAGGCCTGCAAGTCGCTGGTTGAAAAGCGCGCGGCCTCTTGCGGATCAAAGTGAAAGCCGGGCAGGAAGGTGTCGCCGGAAACCAGCCAGAAGGCGGGGTCCGTGCGCCCTTGCGAGTCGGGTGCGGCCAGCCAGTCCCGCACCTGGGCCACGCCGCCGGCGGTTTCCAGGGCGCCGCCGAAGGCCTGCGCTTCGTGGCTGTAGCTCAGGCGCGCGCCATACCGCTCGCCCGAGCCCAGGCGCTGCGGCAGTTGCTCGCCCAACCAGGCCGTGTTGATGACGATGTCCTGCACGCCGGCGCGTGCCAGCGCCTCGATGTGCCAGACGATCAGGGGCTTGCCGGCCACTTCCAGCAGGGGCTTGGGCGTGTGGTCGGTCAGGGGCCGCATGCGCTCGCCGCGCCCGGCCGCCAGGATCAGGGCTTTCATGGCGGGGGAGTGTAAATGCGCTAGTCTTGCGGGTCCTTGTTCTGGAGAGGTCCCACATGAAACTCATAGGCATGCTCGACTCCCCCTATGTGCGCCGCGTCGCCATCTCCCTGCAACTGCTCGGCCTGCCTTTCGAGCACCAGTCGCTGTCGGTATTCCGGACCTTCGACCAGTTCCGCCGCATCAACCCGGTCGTCAAGGCGCCGACGCTGGTCTGCGACGACGGCGAAGTGCTGATGGATTCCACCCTGATCCTGCAGCATGCGGAGCTGCTGGCGCGGCCGCGCAGCCTGATGACGGCAGATCCGCGCGCGCATCAGCATGCCCTGCGCCTGATCGGGTTGGCGCTGGCCGCGTGCGAGAAAGCCGTGCAGATCGTCTACGAGCGCAATCTGCGACCGGCCGAGAAACTGCACGAGCCCTGGGTGGAGCGGGTGTCGGGGCAGCTGCATGCGGCGTTTGCCGCGCTCGAGGCCGAACTGGCGCGCCGGCCTCTGGAGGCCGATCGCGGCACCATCAGCCAGGCCGGCGTGAGCGTGGCGGTGGCCTGGGCGTTCACGCAGCAGATGCTGCCGGGGCTGGTGACGGCCGACCAGCATCCTGGCCTGGCGAAGTTTTCGGCCCAGGCCGAAGCGTTGCCTGAATTCAGGGCCGCGCCGCACGGCGACGGCACCTACCCCTGCGTTGCCTGAAGAATCTTCTGGAACAGCGCCTGATAGGTCTCGCCGGCCGGATGGCCCGTCAAGGGGTCGCAGTTCCTGGCAAATGCCGAGTCGAGTTCCTGCCAGTCGTCGGTATTCAAGACCTGCTGGGCCACGGGCAGGATCTCGTTTTCCTCGGTCGCGATGTGGTGCAGGTAGCCGGCGCAATAGCGCTCGGCGAGGGCTTCGAAATCGTGCCGCCGGGCCTCGCCGATCATTTCGAAGGCCAGCAGCGCGTGGCTCAAGTCGCGGATGGCGCGTCCGCCGCGCTGGTGTTCCTGTTCGAGCTCGTCCAGCGTGTCGCGCAGCAGCGGCGCGCGGCTGCGCAGCTTGGGGAACAGCAGGTCGCTTTCCTTGGGGTGGTGCAGGCGCTCGGGGAATTCGTCCAGATAGAACAGGATGGCGCGCCAAGCCGTGAAGTCCGGCAGTGCCTGGGTGCGACGCAGCTCGGCCAGCTGCCGGGCCATGGCATGGAGCACCCTGGCCAAGGCCTGGTGATCCTCGCGAATGATGCGCAGGCTCTGCGGGATCATGGCGGTCTCCGGATTTTGCTTGTTGCATTCATCATGCCTTGCGAAGAATCGATAGGGCTTGCTCCATGTCAAGCTCGCGCCAGGGCGCCGGATGGTGCAATCGGCGGGCCGGATTCGGGGCGGCCTGTGCCGCAAGTAAAATCGCAGGTTTTGAGTTTTCACCCACAGCAGCCCCCACCATGGCCAATACCACCGCCACCGCAAAGAATCCCACCCTGATGGCCAACGCCATTCGTGCTCTGGCCATGGATGCCGTGCAGCAAGCCAATTCCGGCCACCCCGGGGCGCCCATGGGCATGGCCGACATTTCGGTGGCGCTCTGGGGCCGCCATCTGCGCCACAACCCGGCCAATCCGCAGTGGGCCGACCGCGACCGCTTCGTGCTGTCGAACGGCCATGGCTCGATGCTGATCTATGCCCTGCTGCACCTGAGCGGCTACGAGCTGCCCATGGCGGAGTTGAAGAACTTCCGCCAGCTGCACAGCAAGACGCCGGGCCACCCCGAGGTGGGCGTCACCCCGGGCGTGGAAACTACCACCGGCCCGCTGGGACAGGGCATCACCAACGCCGTGGGCCTGGCCCTGGCTGAGAAGCTGCTGGCCAAGGAATTCAACCGCGACGGCCACGCCATCGTCGACCACCACACCTACGCCTTCCTGGGCGACGGCTGCCTGATGGAAGGCATCAGCCACGAGGCCTGCTCGCTGGCCGGCGCCTGGAAGCTGAACAAGCTGATCGCGGTCTACGACGACAACGGCATTTCCATCGACGGCCAGGTCGCGCCCTGGTTTGCCGACAACACCGCGCAGCGCTTCCAGGCCTACGGCTGGAACGTGATCGGCCCCGTCGACGGCCATGACGTCGAGGCTGTCGATGCCGCCCTCGCCCAGGCCAAGCTGAGCACCGACAAGCCCAGCCTGGTGATCGCCAAGACTCATATCGGCAAGGGCTCGCCGAACCGCGCGAACACCGCCAAGGCGCACGGCGAGGCGCTGGGCGCCGAGGAAGTCAAGCTGACGCGCGACGCGCTGGGCTGGTTGCACGAGCCTTTCGTGATCCCTGCCGAGGTCTACGCCGACTGGGACGCCAAGGCCGCCGGCGCTGCGCTGGAGCAGGCCTGGGACGCGCGCTTCGACGCCTACGCCGGCGCGCACCCCGAGCTGGCCGCCGAGTTCGAGCGCCGCATGGCCGGCGTGCTGCCCGAGAATTTCGCGCAAGTGGCCGTCGATGCCGTCATCCAGGCCCACACCGAAGGCCAGACCGTGGCCAGCCGCAAGGCCAGCCAGCTGGCGCTGGAGCATTTCACCGCGGCCCTGCCTGAGCTGCTGGGCGGCTCGGCCGACCTGACCGGCTCCAACCTGACCAACACCAAGAGCACGCCGGCCCTGCGCCTGGAGGCCGACGGCTCGGCCAACGGCGGCCGCCACATCAACTACGGCGTGCGCGAGTTCGGCATGGCCGCGATCATGAACGGCGTGGCGCTGCACGGCGGCTTCATTCCCTACGGCGGCACCTTCCTGACCTTCAGCGACTACAGCCGCAACGCGATCCGCATGGCCGCGCTGATGAAGCAGCGCGTCATCCACGTGTTCACGCACGACTCCATCGGCCTCGGTGAGGACGGCCCGACCCACCAGTCGATCGAGCACGTCGCCAGCCTGCGCCTGATCCCGGGCCTGGATCTGTGGCGTCCGGCCGACACGGCCGAAACCGTGGTGGCCTGGACCATGGCCATCGGCAACGCCTCGCGTCCCAGCGTGCTGGCCTTGTCGCGCCAGAACCTGCCCTACGCCCCCAAGCGCGGCCTGGACGAGATCTCCAAGGGCGCCTACGTGCTCAGCGAGCCCGCCGACGTGGGTCTCAAGAAAAAGGCCCGCGCCGTCATCATCGCCACCGGTTCCGAAGTGCAGCTGGCGCTGCATGCGCAGGTTGCGCTGGCCCAGGAAGGCATCGCGGTGCGCGTGGTCTCCATGCCCTCGACTTCGGTGTTCGACCGCCAGGACGTGAAGTACAAGAAGTCCGTGCTGCCTGAAGGCCTGCCCCGCATCGCCGTCGAAATGGGCGTGACCGACGGCTGGTGGAAATACGGCTGCGCCGCCGTGGTCGGCATCGACACCTATGGCGAATCGGCGCCCGCCCCCGCGCTGTTCAAGCATTTCGGCTTCACCCCGGAGAACGTGGTCGACACGGTCAAGGTGGCGCTGGGCAAGAAGAAGTGAAGATTTTCAATATCCACAATCAGGAGTGAGCAATGACGATCAAGATCGGTATCAATGGTTTCGGCCGTATCGGCCGCATGGTGTTCCGCGCCGCCGTCCAGAACTTCGCCAACGACATTGAAATCGTCGGCATCAACGACCTGCTGGAGCCCGACTACCTGGCCTACATGCTGAAGTACGACAGCGTGCACGGCCGCTTCAAGGGCAGCGTCGACGTCGACGGCAACACCCTGATCGTCAACGGCAAGAAGATCCGCCTGACCGCCGTCAAGGACCCCGCCGAGCTGAAGTGGGGCGAGATCGGCGCCGACATCGTGGTCGAGTCCACCGGCCTGTTCCTGACCAAGGAAACCGCCGAGAAGCACCTCGCCGCCGGCGCCAAGAAGGTCATCATGTCGGCCCCCAGCAAGGACGACACCCCGATGTTCGTCTACGGCGTGAACGACAAGAGCTACGCCGGCCAGGCCATCATCTCCAACGCCTCGTGCACCACCAACTGCCTGGCCCCCGTGGCCAAGGTGCTGAACGATACCTTCGGCATCAAGCGCGGCCTGATGACCACCGTGCACGCCGCCACCGCCACGCAAAAGACCGTGGACGGCCCGTCCAACAAGGACTGGCGCGGCGGCCGCGGCATCCTGGAAAACATCATCCCCAGCAGCACCGGTGCCGCCAAGGCCGTGGGCGTGGTGATCCCTGAGCTGAACAAGAAGCTCACCGGCATGTCCTTCCGCGTGCCGACCTCGGACGTTTCGGTGGTCGACCTGACCGTGGAGCTGAACAAGGATGCGTCCTACAAGGACATCTGCGCCGCCATGAAGGCCGCCTCCGAAGGCGCCATGAAGGGCGTGCTGGCCTACACCGAGGACAAGGTCGTCGCGACCGACTTCCGCGGCGAGTCCTGCACCTCGGTGTTCGACGCCGAAGCCGGCATCGCGCTGGACTCGACCTTCGTCAAGGTCGTGGCCTGGTACGACAACGAGTGGGGCTACTCGAACAAGGTGCTGGAGATGGTGCGCGTCATCGCCAAGTGATCGCGCCAGCGAGCTGACGAACCCCGCCTTGCGCGGGGTTTTTCTTTTTCAGTGCTGGTTCAGTGCCGATTCAGTGTTGGTGCCCGTGCTCGCCATGCACATGGCCGTGGGCGATTTCCTCGGCGCTGGCGGGGCGCACGTCCAGGATCTGCAGGTCGAATTTCAGCGCGCGGCCGGCCAGCGGGTGGTTGCCGTCCAGGTGCACTTCGGGGCCCTTGATCTTCATCACGGTGTAGATCTGCGGCTGGCCGGCGTCGTTGAGGCCCTGCAGCTGGCCGCCGATCTTCACGCCGGGCGGGAACTCGCTGCGCGGGATGACGCGGCACAGGCTTTCGTCGCGCTCACCAAAAGCGTCGGCGACCGCCAGGTCCAGGCTGATCTTGAAGCCCTTGGCCTGGCCGTCCAGCGCTTCCTCGATCTTGGGCAAGGTGTTCTCGTAGCCGCCGTGCAGGTAGACCAGCGGGTGCTGGGCATCCTCGATCAGGCGGCCGTGGGCCTCCGAGACCTTGTACTTCACGGTGACGACGGTGTCCTTGGCGACGGTGGGGCTTGAGCTCATGGGGTGGGACTTTTAACGGTTCGGGGCCGCGATTGTCGCGCAGCCCGGCGCGGGACGGTTTTGCATTTCTTGACGCTTTGAAACCGCCGCCAGCTTTTAAACTTTGCAAGGCCTTCACTTGTCCGTCTCGCCATGCGCCATTCCACGCCTTGCCGCCCGTCGTTTGCACACCGGATCTGCTCGTCTCTGTGCCGGTTGGCAAGTCCTCTGCTGGTCGTCGGCCTGATGGGGGGCGCGATGGCGATGGGGGCGGCGACGGCGGCGGCGGAGCGGGGACCGGTTCAGCGGACCGCGGCCCTGCGCGACGAAGACCCCAGCGGCGCGCGCGTGGTGGTCCGCTTCAAGTCCAACAGCTCGGCCATGCGGGCGGCCCAGCGCAGCAACGCTCGCGGCGGCACGGTGCAGGCTCTGCGCCACCCCATGCTGGCGGCACTGATGACGCAGCGCCTGGGCCTGGCGCTGAAGGACGGCCGTGCCCTCGATGGCCGCACCCAGGTGATGCGCGGCGATCCGGGCCTGAGCTCGGCGGCGCTGGCGGCCCGCCTGGCCACCGACCCGGACGTCGAGTTCGCCGTGCCGGACCGCCGCCGCCACACGATGTCCGCCGGCACGCCCGACGATCCCTTGTTTGCCGCCAATGCCAATGCCACCGGCACCACGGTTGAAGTGGGGCAGTGGTACCTGCGCGCGCCGGTGAACGCCGACGTGGACGGCTATCCCAGCCTGTCCGCCATCAATGCCGTGGGGGCCTGGGTCACCACGCAAGGCGCCAGCTCGGTGGTGGTCGCGGATGTCGATACCGGCGTCATCACCACCCATCCGGACCTGGTCAACAAGCTGCTGCCGGGCTACAACTTCGTGAGCTCGTCGGGCTCGATGTCGACCTCGGGCTGGAGCGCCGGCGCCGGCGATCCCGGCGACTGGACCACGGCGGGCGAGTGCGGCGCGGGCTCGTCGGCCGAAGCCAGCGACTGGCACGGCACCCAGGTGATGGGCCTGATCGGCGCGCAGACCAACAACGGCATCGGCATGGCGTCCGTGGCGCCGAACGTGATGCTGCTGCCGGTGCGTTCGCTGGGCCCCTGCGGCGGCTACGACTCAGACATCATGGCGGGCATCCTGTGGGCCGCCGGCATTGCGCTGCCCGCAGACAACGCCTCCATGCCCAATGGCAGCGCCGTGCCGGCCAACCCCAATCCGGCCAACGTGATCAACCTGTCGCTGGGCGGCAGCGGATCGTGCAGCGGCACGGTCTACCAGACCTATTTCCCGCAGGTGCTGGCCAAGAACATCGTGATCGTCGCGGCCGCCGGCAACGACGAAGGCCTGGCCGTCAGCGTGCCGGCCAATTGCTCGGGCGTGATCGCGGTGGCGGCCTTGCGCAACGTGGGCACCAAGGTCGGCTTTTCCGACCTCGGTCCCGAGGTGACGCTCAGCGCGCCCGGCGGCAACTGCATCAACGGCGCGGGAGCTCCCTGCCTGCGACCCTTGCTGACGACATCGAACGCCGGCACGACCACGCCCGACACCAGCGCCAGCGGCGACATTTACACGGGCAATGGCAGCAACGCCTCACTGGGCACCAGCTTCGCAACGCCCCTGGTGTCGGGCACCGCGGCCCTGATGCTGTCCGTCAACCCGGCGCTGAAGCCGGCCCAGATCAGCAGCCTGCTGCAGTCGTCGGCCACGGCCTTCCCGACCCAGCCCAGCCCGGTCACCAGCAGCACGGCACCCATGTGCGCGGCGCCCAGCAACACCGTGCAGAACGAGTGCTATTGCACCGCCACGACTTGCGGCGCCGGCATGCTCAATGCCTCGGCGGCGGTCAGCGCGGCGGCGGCGCTGGCGCTGCCCACCGCGAGCATCAGTCCGGCCAGCGCTTCCGTCGCTGCTGGCGGCTCGGTCAGCCTGAGCGCCACGGGTTCGAGCGCCGCGGCCGACAAGACCCTGAGCAGCTACCTGTGGAGCATCACCAGCGGGGCGACGCTGGCCAGCTTCAGCAGCGCCACCAACAGCTCATCCGTCACGCTCGCGACGACGGCGCCGGGATCGGTGACGGTGCAGCTGACGGTGACCGACAGCGCGGGCCTGAGCGCCAGCAGCAGCGCGACCATCACGGTCACGGCTGCCTCGACCGGCACGAGCAGCGGCAGCGATGGCACGAGCAGCAGCAGCGCCTCGTCGTCGCACGGCGGCGGCCTCAGCAGCCCCTGGTGGCTGGGCGGCTTGCTGTTGCTGGGCCTGGCGCTGCAGCGGCTGCGCCGGGCTTGAACTGAAGCTCAGCGGGCGTCGTGCCCGGCGATAGTCGTCGCGCCGGGGGCGGCTGCGCTGGCCGCAGCCGCAGTTGCAGGCGGTGCGCTGCAGCTGTGCAGGCTGGCGCCTTGTGGCGGGGTCCTGAAGAGGTCCTGCACCTGGGCCTTGAGCACGCCGTCGAGTTGCGCAAACTGCAGCGTGTGCAGGGTTTGCGGGGTCTGCAGCGGCAGCACGCGCAAGCCCTTGAGCGAGTGCTGTGCCGCCTGGTCCAGCGCGGCCTGCGCGGCCTTCTCGCTGCTGTGGCGGCTCAGGATCATGGTGGGCATTTCCTCGGGCATGCCGCTCAGGTATTCGTAGCTGATCTTGAGGCGGCGGTAGGTCTCTTCCTTGCGCTGCTGGAATTCCTTGTTGGGCATCTTGATGCTGGCCAGGGCCCAGACGCCGCCTTGTTCGGTCTTCAGGTCCTGCCACTGGCCCGCGCCCGAACCCGCATTCAGGCTGGCCTTGACGAGCTGCGCCTGCACGGCGGCCAGGCTTTCTTCGCGTACCGGACCCAGCTCCAGGCAGTCGCGCGTCTGCAGCGCGCGCGCGGTCTGGGTGGGCAGGATCCTGACCAGCTCGGCATGCTGTTGCTGGTCCACGCGCTCGGGTTCGCGGTCGCCCCTGGCCTTCAGCGGCGACCAGCTGTCCATCCAGCCGCGCGTCCAGCCAAACACAATCAGGTTGAGCAGCAGCAACAGCACGACCAGGGTTCTGAGCATGATGGGCGGATCGTCCTAGTCCAAGGCGGGGTTGATCAGGCGCACGCTGACCTCGCCGCCCACGACGGGGTGCAGGCCGGCCGCATTGCGCAGCAGCAGTTCGCCGCGCTCGTTGACGCCGGCGCCGCGGCCTTCCAGCTGCGCGCTGCTGATGTCGCGGTCCAGCAGCAGGTCGCGGCGTGCGTAGCGTTCGCGCCAAGCCTGGAAGCCATGGGCCTGGAAGTCCAGCAGCCCCTGGATCAGCGGCCGCGCGATGCGCGCCAGCACCTGGGGGGCGCCGAGGCCGGGCTCGAATTCATCGATGCAGGCAAAGCCGGTCTGGAAGCTGCGCGACGCGTCGAAGGCCTCGGGCGTGATGTTCAGGCCCACGCCGATGACGGCCATGCGCAGGGCGCCTGCCGGCACCGTTTCGATGAGGATGCCGCCCAGCTTGCGGCCGTCCAGCCAGATGTCGTTGGGCCATTTGAGCTGCAGGCGCGGCGTGCCCGAAGGCGCCGGCTCCAGACCTTCGGCAATGGCGCATCCCACCACCAGCGACAGGCCGGACCAATCGTCCAGCGACAGCGGCAGGCCTAAAGAGAAGGTCAGCGAGGCGCCGGGCAGGGCGTGCCAGCTGCGGCCCATGCGGCCGCGGCCGTGCGTCTGGTGCTCCGCCACCAGCAGGCTGGGTTGCAGGTCCTGCGCCCGGCGGCCCTGGTGCGTGTCGGCCACGGCGTGCGCCTCGGCGCGTATACGCTCCAGCAGGGCGGTGTTGGTGGAATCGAGGCGCGCCACCACTTCGACGCTCAGCCCCGGCAGCAACGGCTCCAGCTCTTGCCAGAGCGCTTCTGCGCCCCAGTTCTGATGGGTCGGGGTCATGCGGGGCAAGGTGGCGTGTCCTGTGGGTGGGGTCGGCGGGGTTGGCATCAGCGCTTGGGCGACAGCATGGTGCCGCGGCAGTGCGGGCTGCCGCAATGGCAGGCGAATTCCTTCTTGAGCTTGGGGGTGTAGCGTTCGTCGATCACGAGACCGTAATCGTAGAACAGCTCTTCGCCCGGGAAGATGTCGCGCAGCGCCTTGATGAAGACGCGACCGTTGACCTCGTCGGCCTCGCAGTTGGGCTCGCAGGAATGGTTGATCCAGCGCGAGCTGTTGCCGCCGTACAGGGCGTCGATCACCCGGCCGTCCTCGATGTGGAAGTAGAAGGTGTGGTTGGGATTGGACGGATCGTGCGGGTGCCGGTCCATGGCCTCGTCCCAGCTGATCCGTTCGCCGGTGTACTCGATCAGCACCTCGCCGGCCGCCAGCGGCGCGACCGCGTACACGCCGCGGCCGTGCACGCCCGAGCGTCGCACCTGGATGCGGCGGGCGGCCTTGGCGGGCGTCTGGACGACATGGCTGACATGGCGGGCGGCAGGCTTGATGGGGCGGTGCACTTGCGGCATGTCTGGACTTGGGTACATTGAAATCATGGGTGCGCGCCTGCGGGTGCGTGCGTGTACGTGTGCACATGTGCGTGCGCGCGAGGCCGCATTGTAGGCAGGCTCGCGCGCAGGTACGGCGGGAAAATGAAATTCGAAGGAAACATGAGCAAGTCACTGATCATTGCCGAGAAGCCCAGCGTGGCCCAGGACATCGTGCGCGCCCTGACGCCCATCGCGGGCAAGTTCGAGAAGCACGACGAGTATTTCGAGAGCGAAGGCTATGTGGTGTCGTCCGCCGTGGGCCATCTGGTCGAGATCAAGGCGCCCGAGGAGTTCGACGTCAAGCGCGGCAAGTGGAGCTTTGCCAACCTGCCCGTGATCCCGCCGCATTTCGACCTGAACCCGATCGACAAGAACAAGGGGCGCCTGAATGCCCTGGTCAAGCTGATCCGCCGCAAGGACGTCACCGGCCTCGTCAACGCCTGCGACGCGGGGCGTGAAGGGGAGCTGATCTTCCGCCTGATCGTCCAGTACGCCGGCACCGCCAAGGCCGCCATCAACAAGCCGGTGCAGCGCCTGTGGCTGCAGTCCATGACGCCGCAAGCCATACGCGACGGCTTCGAGGCCCTGCGCAGCGACGCGCAGATGCTGCCCCTGGCCGACGCCGCGCGCTGCCGCTCCGAGGCCGACTGGCTGGTGGGCATCAACGGCACGCGCGCGATGACGGCCTTCAATTCGCGCGACGGCGGCTTCTTCCTCACCACCGTGGGCCGCGTGCAGACGCCCACGCTGTCCATCGTCGTGGAGCGCGAGGAAAAGATCCGCAAGCACGTGGCGCGCGACTACTGGGAAGTGCGCGGCAGTTTTGACGCCCAGGCCGGCCAGTACGAAGGCAAATGGTTCGACCCGGGCTGGAAGAAGGACGAATCCGACCCCGAGCGCCGTGCCGACCGCATCTGGAGCCAGGCCGAGGCCGACGCGATCTCGGCCGCCGTCAAGGGCCAGCCGGCCACGGTCAGCGAGGAGTCCAAGCCCAGCACGCAGAGCAGCCCTGGCCTCTACGACCTGACCACGCTGCAGCGCGAGGCCAATTCGCGCTTCGGCTTCTCGGCCAAGACCACGCTGGCGCTGGCCCAGGCCCTGTACGAAAAGCACAAGGTGCTGACCTATCCGCGTACCGATTCGCGCTACCTGCCCGAGGACTACGTGAGCGTGGC
>Ga0213872_10000129_pt1 | contig 69032 bp, 65 predicted proteins | sample VelepicomBERX_R2_FD_160071 | JGI IMG/M metagenome (GOLD analysis project Ga0213872, IMG submission 160071) | Rhizosphere microbial communities from Vellozia epidendroides in rupestrian grasslands, the National Park of Serra do Cipo, Brazil - RX_R2 | ecosystem: Host-associated > Plants > Roots >... | reverse complement strand
CCAACCAGTTAAGCCTGATGACCATAGCGAGTTGGTCCCACTCCTTCCCATCCCGAACAGGACAGTGAAATGACTCAGCGCCGATGATAGTGCGGATTCCCGTGTGAAAGTAGGTCATCGTCAGGCTGATATCCTAAAAACCCCCTCAACCTGCCGGTTGTGGGGGTTTTGTCTTTTGAGGTCTGAATATGCTGAACCCATTGAATGCCCTGATCCCGAAGGACTGGTTCGCGTTCAAACTGCTGGTCGACGATGGTGAGTTCGTATTGGGCGCTTTGGCCGCTGATCGGGCTCGCGCAGTTGCGGACCTGGACGGCGCCATGCATTTAGAGGCCGGGGCTTTGAGCTGGCGCGCACATGGCACCTCGGCAGAGCAGCGCAGCGACCATTTGGCCGGCATTGCGAGGCAATTGCAGCAGGGCGGCTGGGTCAGGGGTTGGCGTGATGAATGCTTTCGTTGCGAATTGCCCGTTGTGGATCCATTGCAATCCATCGGCGACGAGCTATTTCGGCTGGAGCGGGCCGCATTTCGATTCTTTGGCCTGATGAGCCGTGCGGTGCATGTGAATGGCTATGGTGTGGACAGCACCATGTGGTGCGGCCGCCGGGCTATGAGCAAGACCACCGATGCGGGCAAGCTGGACAATCTCGCTGCGGGCGGCTTGGGTGCGGATGAGTCGATTCTGGATGGTGTGCGTCGCGAGCTCTGGGAGGAGGCCGGCGTGCCCGGGGATTTGAGTGCCACGGTTCGAGCCTGCGGCGCTCTGCGCAGCACCCGTTTGGTGCCGGACGGCCTGCATGACGAGATCCTGCATGTGTTTTCGCTGCAAATCCCGGATACGTTTGAGCCGACCAACCAGGACGGCGAGGTCAGCGCATTCCTGCGGCTTGACGAGCAAGCTCTGGCACGGTGTTTGGCGCAGGATGAGTTCAGTATCGATGCGGCCGCAGTCATTGAATTCGGTCGCAAATTCAAAAGCATGGCCCAGCGCTGATTTGCGCCGGCGGTGTGGCGCCTGTCAAGTTCTGTCCACACGTACCCATGCGCCATTGCGCAAGATCTCAAATGGACGGTAGTTGGTCTTGTAGGCCATTTTCGGGCTCTCGGCGATCCAGTAGCCGAGGTAGAGATGGGGCAACTGCAACTGGCGTGTCTGCTGGATCTGCCACATGATGTTGTAGGCGCCATAACTCGCGCCGGCTGTCGGTTCATAAAAGGTATAGACCGCTGACAAGCCGTCGCTGAGGATGTCCAGGATGGACACCATCACGAGCCGGCCTTCCGCATCAGGTGTTTCGGCCGGCTCCCTGAATTCGACTAGGCGGGAATTGACCCGGCTGTGCAGCAGGAATTGCGTGTACTGGTCGATGCTGTCATGGTCCATACCGCCGCCGCTGTGGCGTCCGGCCTGGTAGCGCAGGTAAAGCTGGTAGTGTTCCTCGTGAAAGCCCAAGCGGATCACGCGAGCTTCCAGCCTGCTGTGCTGCTTGAAGGCGCGGCGCTGGCTGCGGGAGGGACGAAACTGCTGGACAGGAATTCGCAGCGGAACACAAGCTTGGCAGCCATCGCAATGCGGTCTGTAAGTGAACATGCCGCTGCGCCGGAACCCCGCCATGACCAGCCCGGAGTAGGTGTCCGCATGGATTAGGTGGCTGGGGGTGGCGACTTGCGAGCGCGCCATGCGGTTGGGTAAATAGCTGCAGGCATAGGGTGCCGTGGCATAGAACTGAATTTCGGCCAGCGGTAATTCTTGGGGGTGCGTCACGGCAATGCTGCTCAGAGGAGAATGGGCACTTCAGTCGATGTCGGCCGCATCGCTCATATCGTTCAGATGTGCCCACATGGCAGCATGATAGGTCCATTCCTTCGGCGGGGGCATTCCCACATGCGCTCGCAGGTGAGCCTCGAACGCGGTTCGTGGTACTTCTGCCGCGCCCAGCGATGCCAGGTGACGTGTATTTTGCTGGCAATCGATCCAAGGAATGCGGTGCTCCCGGCAGAGGCACACCAGCGCCGCCAACGCAATCTTGGACGCGTCGCTGCGGCGCATGAACATGGATTCGCCGAAAAACATGCGGCCCAGCAACACGCCGTACAAGCCGCCGACGAGCTCATCGCCCATCCAGGTTTCTATGCTGTGAACCCAGCCGGCCTTGGCCATTTGGAGGTAGGCATCTTGCATTTCCGGCAGGATCCAGGTGCCGGTCTGGCCTTCACGCGGGCTGTTGGCGCAGGCCTGCAACACGTCCTCAGTGGCATGGTCAACCCTGATTTCACAGCCGGGCGTGCGCTGGAAACGCTGCAAGGTCTTGCGCAGCGAGCGTGACACCTTGAAGTCGCGAATCTGCAGCACCATGCGCGGATCGGTACTCCACCAGAGAATCGGTTGGCCCGGCCCGTACCAGGGGAAAATGCCGCGGCAGTAGGCCGCTCTCAGGCGCTCTACGTTCAAGTCCCCTCCTGCCGCCAACAGGCCCGGCGCATCGGAGTTCGGCCCCAGGGCCCGCGCGGTGGAGGGGAAGTCGAGGGTGGATGGGTCAAGCCATTCGATCATGGCTTCATGGTAGCGTGTGGCCTCGAACTTCAATGACACCCTGGTTGTTTACAGATGATGATCAAGCTTTACGGCATACCCAATTGCGACACCGTCAAACGTGCACGTGCCTGGCTCACGGACGCTGGCGTGAGTTATGAGTTCCATGATTTCAAGAAAGCGGGTGTGCCGGCCCCGGAGTTGGCCCGCTGGCTGGAGAGCCTGGGATGGGAGAAGGTCCTGAATCGCAGCGGCACCACGTGGCGCAATCTGGACGAGGCCATCCGTGCAGGCGTGGTGGATGCAAACAGCGCTGCGCAATTGATGCAGGCGCAACCCAGCGTGATCAAGAGGCCGGTCGTGCAATGGGCCGATGGGCGGGTTACGGTCGGGTTTTCGGCCGCACTGTTTCTTGAGCAACAGACCGCGTGAGTTAGCCTGCCGGCGCAACTGTTAAGCTTTGGGCCTTGCTACTTTCATTCGGGCCTGGGGTCCCTTGTCATTCATGTTCACAGGCATTGTTCAAGGCGTTGCGCGTATCGAGTCCCTGATTGACAGGACCGGCCTGCGCAGCTTGGTATTGCGATTCCCCGCGGGCTTTTGCGAGGGCCTGGAAATCGGTGCCAGCGTGGCTTGCGACGGGGTTTGCCTGACAGTCACCCAATTGCTGGGGACCGACGGCGCCGCCTTTGACGTGATGCAGCAGAGCTTGAGCCTCACCAATCTGGCAGACTTGGGAGTCGGTGACGCTGTCAATGTGGAGCGAGCGGCACGCGATGGCGCTGAAATCGGCGGACACCCCCTGTCCGGCCATGTCGATTTCGTGGCGCATCTGGAATCCGTGCGCCAGCCCGAGAACAACCATGTGATGCGCATTGCCGTGCCGGCGCGTTGGATGCGCTACATCTTCGCCAAGGGCTATATCGCCATCAACGGTGCCAGCCTGACCGTGGCCGAGGCCGATAGGCAGGCCAACTGGTTCGAGGTCTGGTTGATTCCCGAGACCTTGCGAATGACCACTTTCGGCGAGAAGAGGATGGGGGCGGCCCTGAACATCGAGATCGAGCGCCAGACTCAGGTCTTCGTCGATACCGTCCGTGACGCCATCGATGAGCGGCTCGGGCCCTTGCTGCCGGCGCTGGAACAGTTGCTCCAATCGCAGGGCAAGGACCTGGCCCAATTGACCGAGCCCCTGCGCAACAAGGCGTGAACCGGCATGAGCAGTATTCCGCTCCCTTCGGCCGATCCGGTGACCTCCCCGTGCAGCAGTGTGTGCCGCATGCATGCAGCGACAGGTTTTTGCGAGGGGTGCGCGCGAACCATTGATGAAATCATCCAATGGTCGGCTGCAGACGACGCTACCCGACGTGAAATTCTGCTGCGCCTTCCGGCAAGGCGGGAGTTGCTCGTCTCGCAGGGCATTTTCACCGCAGTGGATCCTGACGGAATGCCCTGAAAGCCATGCCAGACGCCTTCAATTTCACGGCATCTCCATTCGATTGCCTGAATCCTGATGAGCAGAGTCTGGTTCGTGAAAGCGTCGACATTGCCTATTTCCGTAAAGGCGAAACCGTTCTTGAACTGGGTGAGGCGCCTTCGCATCTGTTCGTGATCATCAAGGGCTACGTGACGCAAATGGATGGCGCCGAAATGCTTGGCACCTTTGGGCCGGACGATTGCCTAGATGGCCGCAGCCTGGTGTCGGGCAAGGCCAGCCATCGTTTTGTGGCGGCAGAGGAGGTGGTGGCCTATCAATTGGCGCGCCAGGCGGTGAAGGAGTTGATCGCGAGCAATGCAACGTTCGGCGCACTGCTGTTTTCAGATCTCGGACACAAGCTCAGTGCGCTTTCGCAGCGGGCCAGCCGGCACGAAACGCAGTCCTTTGCGTTGGCCAGGGTGGACGAGGCGTTTGTGCGCGAGGCCCACGTCGTGGATGCGGGCCTGGACGTGCTGGCGGTGGTCAAGATTTTTCAGGCTGAACGCATCAACAACGTGCTGGTGCGGGACGCGAAGAGCGAGCCGTCACGCCTGGGTATCTTCACCACGTCGGGGCTTCAGCGCGCCATCCTGGACGGCCGACCGCTGGACCAACTGGCGGTCGGCGCCGTGGCCACATTCAATCTGGCCACGGTGAGTCCGTCGGATCAGGTCGGCGATGCCATGGCCTTGATGCTGCGGGCGCGCGTGCGCCGACTGGTGGTGATGGACGGCGTGGAGGTCAAAGGCGTGCTGGAAGCCCTGGACCTGTTCAGCTTCCTGTCCAACCACTCGCACCTGATCACGCTGCAGATCGAGCAGGCCAAGGACCTGCCGACGCTCAACGCGGCGGCCTTGCGCATCACCGAGTTGATGGGGCTGCTCTATCGCAACGGCAGCCGCGTGAGCCTGATCGCCAAGCTGGTGCAGCAACTCAACCTGCACTTGTTCGAGCGTGCCTGGCACATGATCGCGCCGCCCGAGCTGGTCGCCAACAGCTGCCTGTTCGTGATGGGCAGCGAGGGGCGCGGCGAGCAGTTGCTCAAGACCGATCAGGACAATGGCCTGGTGCTGCGCGACGGCTATGCGCCGCCGCAGGATTTGCAACAGATCTGCGAGCGCTTCTCCGCAGCCTTGGCCGGCTTTGGCTATCCGGAATGCCCGGGTCGCATCATGCTCAGCAATCCGGAATGGTGCGCCAGCGTCAACGAGTTCGGTCAACGCAGCCGGCGCTGGCTGTTGATGCCCGACGTCGAGGGCCTGATGAAGCTGGCGATCTTCATGGACGCGCATGCGGTCTGCGGGGATGCAGGCCTGCTCGAACAGGTCAAGGAAGGCATCTTCAGCCTGTCGGCAGACAACGAAGCCGTGCTGACGCGTTTTGCCGCAGCGATCGACGCCTTTGGCAGCAGTTCAGGTTGGTGGAGCCGTGTATTTGCGTTGGCCGATCCGGATCGCCATTTGCATCTGAAGAAAGAAGGCATATTCCCCCTGGTGCATGGCGTGCGCAGCCTGGCCTTGTGCCACGGGGTGCGCGAAACGAGCACCAGCGCGCGCATTGCCGCGCTGGTCAGCGCAAACGCCCTGAGCGAGCAGATGGGCAATGAGCTGAACCAGAGCCTGCAGTTCTTCATGGGCTTGAAGCTGCAGGCGGGCCTGGCGGAAATGGAAAGTGGTCGGCCGGTGAGCGGCGCGCTGGAGGTCTCCATGCTCAGCAGCCTGGACCGCGATCTGCTCAAGGACACGCTGTCGGTCGTCAAGCGCTTCAAGGGCCAGCTGCGCTATCGCTTTCATCTGGACAAACTTTGATACCGCTGCCTGCATCCTGGCAAGCCGCGTGGCAACGGCGCTGGCGTCTGCATCAATTGCGCGATCCGGCCTACCGCTTCATGTTCGACCCGCCGCCTGCGCAGGAATGGGTGGCGCTGGACTGCGAGACCACCGGGCTGAACGTGCGCACCGACTCCATCATTTCCATCGGCGCGGTGCGCATCCAGGGCTCGCGCATTCTGACCAGCGAGCGGCTGGATCTGCTGGTGCGTCCGCAAAGCAGCATGGCGGCAGACAGCGTGCGGGTGCATCGCTTGCGCGAGCAGGACGTGGCCCAGGGGCTGCCCGTCGAAGAGGCCGTGCGGCAGCTACTGCATTTCATAGGCAGCCGGCCGCTGGTGGGCTACTACCTTGAATTCGACGTGGCCATGCTCAACCGCACGGTGAAGTCGCTGCTGGGCATCGGCTTGCCTCAGCCGAAGATCGAGGTCTCGGCGCTGTACTACGACTATCGCTTTCGGCAATTGCCGCCTTACCAGCAGCACGACAACGCCGACATCGACCTGCATTTCGACACGCTGATGAAGGATCTTGATCTGCCGGTACGCACGGCTCACGACGCACTCAACGATGCCATCATGGCTGCATTGGCGTTCATCAAGTTGCGCGATTTGCGCGGCAATATGCGCGGCGATTGACGCTGTAGCAAGCGCAGCGAGATAAAAAAAGCCAGACCCAAAGTCTGGCTTGCCAAACCGGCGCCTTTGATTGGCGTCCGTCTTTCGTCAACCGAGTCTCAATGTCCTGAGGCGCTGGAAGCACCCAGGCCGGTTTCGGAGCGCACCTGCTGCGAGGCGAAGGCTTCGCGCTCGGCCGCTGCAGCCGGGCTGCGATCCAGGATGGAGAACAGCCAGACACCGACGAAGCCGATGGTCATCGAGAACAGGCAAGGCGACATGTAGGGAAACCAGGCCGAGCCCTTGGGGTTGTGCAGGGTGGCTTCCCACACCGAAGGCGAGACGATGGTCAGGCCGACCGAGGAAATCAGCCCCAGGAAGCCGCCGATCACCGCGCCCTTGGTGGTGCAATCCTTCCAGAGCACCGACAGGAACAGCACCGGGAAGTTGGCCGAGGCGGCGATCGCGAAGGCCAGCGCCACCATGAAGGCGACGTTGATCTGCTCGAAGGCGAAGCCCAGTACCACGGCCAGGATGCCCAGTGCGAAGGTGGTGATGCGCGACATGCGCAGCTCGGACGCGCTGTCGGCCTTGCCTTTCTTGATCACCGTGGCGTAGAGGTCGTGCGAGACGGCCGAGGCGCCCGACAAGGTCAGCCCGGCCACTACGGCCAGGATGGTGGCAAAGGCCACGGCCGAAATGAAGCCGTAGAACACATTGCCGCCCACGGTCTTGGCCACCAGGACGGCCGCCATGTTGGCCGTGCCGGCGCCGCCCTTGATGGTGCCCTTGACGACGTCGGCCACCTCCGGGTTGGTCAGCACCAGGGTGATGGCGCCGAAGCCGATGATGAAGATCAGGATGTAGAAGTAGCCGATCCAGGTGGTCGCCCACAGCACCGATTTGCGCGCCTCCTTGGCGTCGGGCACGGTGAAGAAACGCATCAGGATGTGGGGCAGGCCGGCGGTGCCGAACATCAGCGCCATGCCAAAGGAAATGGCCGACACCGGGTCTTTCAGGAATACGCCGGGGCCCATCACCTTCAAGCCTTCCTTGGCCGGATCGATGGCTTGCGCCTTGGCCAGGGCGGCCGCGGCGCTGGCGGCCGCCTCGGGTGACGAGGCCGCCGCGGAGGCTGCCGAGGCGGCGGCGAGAGCCGCCGTCTTGCCGCTCAAGGCGATGGCGGTCTTGACTTCGACGGCCTTGGCGAACAGGGCTTCAGGGCTGAAGCCGTACTGCGCCAGCACCATGATGGCCATGAAGGTCACGCCGGCCAGCAGCATGCAGGCCTTGATGATCTGCACCCAGGTCGTGGCCGTCATGCCGCCAAACAGCACGTAGACCATCATCAGCGCGCCCACGATGGCCACGGCATAGCCGTAGTCGAGACCGAACAGCAGCTTGATCAACTGGCCCGCGCCGACCATCTGCGCGATCAGGTAGAACGCCACCACCACCAGCGTGCCGCAGGCTGCGAAAATGCGGATCGGCCCCTGCTGGAAGCGGTAGCCAGCCACGTCCGCGAAGGTGAACTTGCCCAGGTTGCGCAGGCGCTCGGCCATCAGGAAGGTGATCACCGGCCAGCCTACCAGGAAGCCGATCGAATAGATCAGGCCGTCGTAGCCCACGCCCATCACCATGGCGGATATGCCCAGGAACGACGCGGCCGACATGTAGTCGCCGGCGATCGCCAGGCCGTTCTGGAAGCCGGTGATGCCGCCGCCCGCGTTGTAGAAGGATGCGGCCGATTTGGTCCGGGCGGCCGCCCATTTGGTGATCCAGAGCGTGGCGGCCACGAAGACGGCGAACATCACGATCGCCGTCCAGTTGGTTTCCTGCTTGGTGGTTTGGCCGAGGTCGCCGCCGGCGGCGAACGAGGTGCCTGCCGCCGCGAGGAGCAGCGCAGCCATCACGAGGGAAGAAGATTTCTTCATTTGCTGGCGTCCTTCAGGATGTCCTTGGTGAGCGCATCGAATTCACTGTTTGCGCGCCGCACGTAGATGCCCGTGATGACGATGGTGAAGATGATCACGCCAAAGCCGATCGGAATGCCGATGGTGGTCACGCCGTCTCCCAGGGGCTGGGCCAGAAAGGCCTTGTTGAATGCAATCAGGGAGACATAGCCGTAATACACCACCAGCATCAGGACGGTAAGCAGCACGCCCAGGCCATTGCGCTTTTTGCGTAACTCCAGGTACTTGGGGTCGCGCTTGATCTTGTCCACGATGGGATCACTCATCGAAGTCTCCTATGTTATGGATCGAATACCTCATGCCTGCAGGGCATGTCTTGCACCAGATCGATTGTTGGGAGGCGGGCTGACCAAGTGCTTACGTGTTGGACGGGTGTGCGGCGGTCCGCATTGGTAGTTTCACGGGGGCCGGGTGCCGCGCGCCATGCGCGACCCGGATGAGCCAGATTTCAGAAGACGCTTTCCTCGGCATTGTTGCGCTGCGGCGCATGGGCTGGGAAGTGCAAGACCATGCGCGCGCCATGCCCCGGACTGGAGATGACTTCGATCTGTCCTCCCAGCACATTGGTCACGATGTTGTGAACGATGTGCATGCCCAGGCCCGAGCCGCCCTTGCCGAGCCGGGTGGTGAAGAAGGGGTCGAAGATGCGCCGGATCACCGACGCGTCCATGCCGCGGCCATCGTCTTCGACCACCAGCTCCACCATGTCGTGGGCCAGCGTGTGGCACTGCACCTTGACGTGTCCTTCGGTGCGCCCTTCGAAGGCGTGCACGCGCGCGTTCATCAGCAAGTTGGTGATGACCTGCCCCAGCGCGCCGGGGTAGCTGTTCATGGCGATGCCGTCTTGCAGGTCGGTGCTGATCTTGATGGCCGTGTGCTTGAAGCTGGGCTCGACCATCACCAGCACGTCGTCCACGACCTGGGCCAGGTCGAAATCGCGCCGCGAATCGGTGGTCTGGTCAATGGCCACCTGCTTGAAGTCACGGACCAGGTCGGCGGCCTTCTGCACATTGCGCTGCAGGATGTCCTGGCCGCGCCGCGTGTCCTTCACCAGGTCTTCCAACTGGCTGCGCCGCATTGGCGTGGCGTTGTTGAGCATCTGGTCGAGCTTGGCCCAGCGGTCTTCCAGCGCCGACACCACGGTCATGGCATTGCCCAGCGGCGTGTTCAGCTCGTGCGCCACGCCCGCGACCAGGCGACCCAGCGAGGCCAGTTTTTCGGATTCGACCAGCTCGCGCTGCGCCGTCTTCAGGTTGGCCAGCGCTTGCGTGAGTTCGGCATTGGCGGTGGTCAGCTCCTGGGTGCGCTGCGCCACCTGGTCTTCCAGCGTGTTGGCGTGGCCGCGCATCTCCTCGAAGGCATGCAGCAAGGCCTGGCGCATGCGCTCCATGGCCAGGCCCACGCGGGCAATTTCATCTTCGCCGCCCAGTTCCAGGGGCCGGTCGAGCTGACCGGCCGCCAACTCGTCGGCTGCACGGCTGAGCCTGTCCATGGGCCGCAGCACGCGACGCTGCAGCAGCCACAGGATCATGAAGAGCGACACCGACAGCGTGAAGGCGCTGCGCAAAATGGTGCGCCACATGTCGGCCTGCTTGCTCTCGAGCAGCGGCTCGGCGCTCATGGCCACGGTCAGCTTGGCGATCTCGCGGCCGTCGCGCATGACCGGGCGGGTCATGGTGAGCGTCAAGTCCGGGTTGTGTTCCGGACGTTCGACCTGCTGAAACGGTTCGGGATTGTTGGGCTCCGTGACGATCACGCGCACGAAGCGGGGGTCGTCGGTGAGTGCATTGATCATTGGATCGGCCAGATCCTTGGAGACCTGCCAGATGGGTTCCGACAGGGACAGGGCCATCACTTCGGCCACGCGCGCGAGATCGCGCTGCAGGTCTTCCAGCGCGATACGGCGCGTGCGCTGCCAGTCATAAGCCATCACCAGCGTGGTGGGCACCACCAGACCGATCGCCAGCCAGACCACCACGGCATTGCGCAACGAGCTATTGAACACCCTCACCGAATGGTTCTCCCGAGCCAGATACCGCGCGATTATGTGCCGGCTTTGTTTGCTTGTAGCGATATTGCGTGTGCATTTTGTTCCAGGGGTTTCCTGGAGGCGCCCCTGTTGGTGCTGAGTTTTTGTGCCGCGACCTTACGCGTGCAGGTCGCCGCTGGCACCATAGCGGTCTTGTTCGATGCCGAAACGAGGTGAACCATGGCGACAGAACTGGCGGTACGCATCCAGCAGCCCGGCGGGGTGGAACAAATGGATTTAGTGGAGGTGCAGGTGGGGGAGCCGGGCCCCGGCGAGGTTCGGATCCGGCACCGCGCCTGCGGCCTGAACTTCATCGACGTCTATCACCGCAGCGGCGTCTACCCTTTGCCGCTGCCCGCAGGGCTGGGCATGGAGGGGGCCGGGATCATCGAAGCGGTGGGCGAGGGCGTCACGCATTTGAGCGTTGGCGACAGGGCCGCCTATGCCAGCCAGCCGGTGGGGGCCTACTGCACCGCGCGGGTCATGCCCGCCCAATGCGTGGTGCGGCTGCCTGAGCCCCTCAGTTTCGAGCAGGGTGCCGGCATGATGCTCAAAGGCCTGACCGCCCAGTATTTGTTGCGCCGTACCCTGCCGCAAGGAGGCTTGGCCCAGGGGGATTTCGTGCTCTTTCACGCCGCTGCCGGTGGCGTCGGCCTGATTGCCTGCCAATGGGCCCGGGCGCTGGGCCTGCAGTTGATCGCGACGGCCGGCAGCGCCGAGAAATGCGAGTTGGCGCTCGACAACGGCGCCAGCCACGCCATCAACTACCGCAGCGAGAACTTCCCGGCCAGGGTCAGGGAGATCACCGGTGGGCGTGGCGTCAAGGTGGTGTACGACTCGGTGGGCGCCGACACCTGGGAGGGCTCGCTGGATGCGCTGGCGCCTTTCGGCCTGATGGTCAGCTTCGGCAATGCGTCCGGCGTGGTGCCTCCCGTTGCGCTCGGGACCTTGAGCGCCAAGGGCTCGCTGTACGTGACCCGCCCGACCCTGTTCTCGCACCTGGCCAGCCGCGCGAGCACCCAGGCCATGGCCGATGAACTGTTCGCCGTGGTGGTGTCGGGCCAGGTCAAGATCCACGTCGAGCAGCACTATGCGCTGGCCGATGTGCGCCGGGCCCACCAGGCGCTGGAGGCGCGCAATACCGTGGGATCAGGCGTCCTGCTGCCCGACTGACGCTGCCGTCGCCGCGATGGGCTCGGCGGCGTCTAAGCTCAGCTCGAAGGTGAAGCAGGAGCCGGTGCCGGGCTGGCTTTCGACTTCGACGTGCCCGCCCATCAGGTCGACCATGCGCTGGACGATGGTCAGCCCCAGCCCGGTGCCGCCATAACGGCGGGTGTTGCTGGTGTCGGCCTGCGAAAAGGGCTCGAAGACCTGGCCGATCTGGTCGCGCGTCATGCCGATGCCGGTGTCGTGCACGGAAAAACGCAAGGTGGCTGTTGAGGTGCTGGCATCGTCCATGCGCTGAACCTCGACGCGCACCTCGCCTTGCTCGGTGAACTTGATCGCATTGCCGACCAGGTTCACCATGATCTGGCGCAGCCGCAGCGCGTCGCCCAGCAAACGCATTGGAACGGCCGGCGCGACTCGGGCCGAGAGCTTGATCCCCTTGTTCTGCGCCTGCAGGAGCAGCGGATGCAGGGCTTCGCGCAGGCAGTCGTGCAGCGAGAACGGCGATCGGTCGACGGCCATGCGTCCCGCTTCGATCTTGGCCACGTCCAGCAGGTCGTTGATGATGAGCAGCAATCCCTTGGCTGAGTTGTGCGCCATCTCGATGAAGCGGCGTTGCTTGTCGCTCAGGTCCTCGCCGAGCAACACCAGTTCGGTCAGGCCCAGCACGCCGTTCATGGGCGTGCGGATTTCATGGCTCATATTGGCCAGGAAGGTGCTCTTGGCCTGGCTGGCCGATTCGGCGCTTTCGCGCGCCGCCTCCAGGGCCACCTGAGTGGCCTTGAGGTCGGCAATGTCGCGGGCATTGAACTGGATCACCATGTCGCCGGTGACGGGGTCGCGCATGGGACGCGCATCGACGCCGTGCCAGCGTTGGCCGCCCGCGGTCTGGAGCTCGATGTCGGCCGAGAAGGTCTGCCCGCGCTGAACCTGGCTCAACACCCGGCGGGCGATCTCGACGTCGGGGAACATCACGCCGAAATCGCTCTGCCCTGGCGTTACCGGCAGGGCGCCGAAGGCTGCCTGCGCCGCCGGGTTGCGCATCAGGGCTGCGCCGTCCTTCAGGGCGAAGATGGCGATGCGCACCGAGGTGTGCTGCAAGGCTTCCACCCCCCTCAGCATCGAGGTGTCGGCGCCGACGGCCATCGCGCCGGCGGCGAACAGGATGACCTGGCGGCGGTCCGGTCCGATCAGGCCGCGCGACACCAGCATCACCGTGGCCGGCTTGCCCTTGGGGTACAGCGTCCATTGCTCGCGGACGATCTTGCCTTGCGCATGGTCTGCCACCGTCACCGCCAGGCGTTCGCGCACGGCTTCGGTGGTGTCATCAAACCGCAGGGCCAGGAATTCCTCGGCGCTTTGTGCCTGCCAGAAGTTTAGGGCAGCCGCGTTGGCCCACAGGTTGCGCTCGCGCTCGGGATCGAAGACCCACATGGGAACGTCGATCCAGTCGTAGTACGTCAGGCAGGAAAAATCGAGCATGGCAGGAACCGGGGCGCGAGGGTTCGGGATAGGGCGAGAAGAACAGCTTCGCGTAAGTGTCCGCGCATTTTGGCGTGCAGCCTGGCGCCGAGCGTGAGATTTTTCAGGATTCGGTATGAACCGCCGCTCGGTAGGCATGCCAGCTGGCATGCCCGATCACCGGGCCGACGACCAGCAGGCCGGCAAACCACGGGATCATCGCCACGACCACCAGCGTGCTGACGAGCAGGCCCCACAGCAGCATCACGCCGGTCTGGGACAGCACCAGGCGCATGCTGGTCAGGCCGGCGGTGACGGCGTCGACCTGCTGGTCCAGCATCATGGGAATCGAGATCACGCTGACCGCGTAGATCAGCCCCGCAAAAACGGCGCCCACGGCCAGGTAGGTGACGATGAAGCCGAGATTGTCTTCGTTGATCAGGTTCCAGATCGATCCGCCCAGGTCCGGCATGCCGTCGAAGCTCACGGCGAAGATGACCAGGGCCGAGCGCGCCCAGAGCATTTCCAGGATCAGCAGCACGCCGCCGAAGATGGCCATTTGGCCCATGTGCGTGTCCCAGGCGGTCAGGGAGTCGCCCAGGTCGGGCTGCTCGCCGCGTTCCAACCGCATGCTGACCTGGTACAGCCCCATGCACAGGAAGGGCCCCATCAACATGAAACCGGCCGACAGCGCGAGCGTATAGGCCGGCGCATTCTGATAAACCTTGAGCAGGCTTAAGCCCATGACCATGAAGCAAAAGCCGTAGAACAGGCCGATGCCGGGATGGTGCAGAAAATCCTTCCAGCCCAGCCGGAGCCATTGAAAGGGCTGCGACCAGCTCAGGCGCGCCAGCGCAATCTCGAAGGCGGCGAGGTTTTCACTGGCGGGCGAATCGGCCTGCGGCGCGGGGCGTTCTGGCGCCTCGGGCGGCGCATTGGACTCCGGGGGCGGGCTGGGCTCTTGCATCTGACGCGTCCTTCAAATGCCAGGAACGGTTCCCTGACTGACGTCAAGGCTAGAGCCTGCCGCAGCCCGGCGACAGCGTGTTTTCCAGCAGACCAGGAAGGGGGACGGACCGCCTCAAGCGCGCCGCACGCGCCGCAGCTCGTCCAGGACCAGCAGGAGGGCGCCGACCGTGATGGCGCTGTCGGCCACGTTGAAGGCCGGGAAATACCATTGGGCGTAGTGGACCTGGATGAAGTCGACCACATAGCCATGCACCAGGCGGTCGATCACGTTGCCGATCGCGCCGCCCAGAATCAGCGACAGCGCGCTGGCAAACAGCAGTTGATGGCCGTGCCTGCGCAGCAGCCAGATGATGAAGCCCACTGCGCCCAGTCCGAGGGCCACGAAGAACCAGCGCTGCCAGCCCGAGCCTTGCGCCATGAAGCTGAAGGCCGCGCCGGTGTTGTGCCAGCGCACGATGTTGAAGAAGCTGCTGACGTAGCGACTGTCGCCGAGATTGAAGGTCCCGACGATCAGGAGCTTGGTGAACTGGTCAGCCAGAATCACCAGCAGGGCAATGGCCAGCCATTGGATCAGGCGGGGCGAAGCGGAGTTTTTACCAGCCATGGGCGCGCAGATCCTCAGGCGAACAGGCGGACTTCACCGTCGCCATGCAGATTGCTGTCGCAGCGGCCGCACAGGGTCGGATGCTCGGGGTTGTGGCCGACGTCGTCGCGGTAATGCCAGCAGCGCTCGCACTTGGTCTGTGCGGACGCCCGGACATCGACGCTCAATTCGTCGGCGGCCTGGAGGACGGCCTCGGAGGTGATGAACACGAAGCGCAGGTCGTCGCCCAGGCTCTGTAGCAGGGCCTGGTCTTGCGCGTTGACGTTCAGCACCAGCTCGGCCTGTAGCGAGGCGCCCACCTGGCCTTCCACGCGCAGGGCCTCGACGGCCTTGTTGGCGGCCTCGCGGATCTCGCGCACGCGGCCCCACTTGGCCAGCAGGGTCTCGTCGGGCGCCGCAAACTGCCAGTAGGTCTCGGTGAAGATGGTGGCCTGCTCGGCGCCGGCAAACACCTTCCAGGCCTCCTCGGCGGTGAAGCTCAGGAAGGGCGCCATCCAGCGCAGCATCGCATGCGTGATGTGCCACAGCGCCGTTTGCGCCGAGCGGCGCGCCAGGCTCTTGGGGGCCGTCGTGTACAGGCGGTCCTTGAGCATGTCGAGGTAGAAGGCGCCCAGGTCTTCCGAGCAGAACACCTGCAGCTTGGCCACCACCGGGTGGAACTCGTAGACCTTGTAGTGCGCCAGCACCTCGTTCTGGAACTCGGCGGCGCGCGCCAGCGCGTAGCGGTCGACCTCCAGCAACTGGTCCAGCGGCACGGCGTCCGCAGCCGCATTGAAATCGCTGACGTTGGCGAGCAGGAAGCGCAGCGTGTTGCGGATGCGGCGGTAGCCGTCGACCACGCGCGCCAGGATCTTGTCATCGCCGGCGATGTCGCCCGAGTAGTCGCTTGCCGCCACCCACAGGCGGATGATCTCGGCGCCCAGCTTCTTGCTGGTGGCCTGCGGGTCCACGCCATTGCCGAGCGACTTGCTCATCTTGCGGCCCTGGCTGTCGACGGTGAAGCCGTGCGTCAGCAGGCCTCGGTAGGGCGCGCGGCCGTGCAACGCGCAGCTCAGCAGCAGCGAGCTGTGGAACCAGCCGCGGTGCTGGTCGTGGCCCTCCAGGTACAGGTCGGCCTCGGGCCCGGTCTCGTGGGCGGCGCCTGCATGGCTGCCCTTGAGCACGTGTTCGAAGGTGGATCCGGAGTCGAACCAGACGTCCAGGATGTCGGTGCCCTTGGTGTAGTGCTCTGCCGAATTTTCACCGGTTGCGCCCAGCCATTCGGCCGGGTCGAGCTTGGCCCAGGCTTCGATGCCGCCGGCCTCGACCAGCTGCGCGGCGCGTTCGATGAAGGCCAGGGTGTCCGGATGCGCCTCGCCGCTGTCCTTGTGCAGGAAGATCGGCAGGGGCACGCCCCAGGAGCGCTGGCGCGAGATGCACCAGTCGGGCCGGCCGGCGATCATGTCGCGCAGCCGCGCGCGGCCGTTTTCGGGGTAGAAGCCGGTGGCTTCGATGGCCGCCAGGGCGCTCTGGCGCAGGGTCTGTTCGGGCTTTTCCTGGGCGAACACACCCACGCCCTCGTCCATGCGCACGAACCATTGGGCGGCCGCACGGTAGATGACCGGCGACTTGTGGCGCCAGCAATGCGGGTAGCTGTGGCTGAGCTTGCTGTGCGCGGGCAGTCGGCCGGCATTCAGCAGCGCTTCGGTGATGACCGGGTTGGCCTTCCAGATGTGCAGGCCGCCGAACAGGGGCAGGTCGGCCTCGTACTGGCCGTTGCCTTGCACGGGGTTCTTGATGTCGTCGAAGGCCATGCCGTGGCTGACGCAGGACTGGAAGTCGTCCAGGCCGTAGGCCGGCGCCGAGTGCACGACGCCGGTGCCGTCCTCGGCGGTAGCGTAGTCGGCCAGATAGACCGGGCTCTCGCGGTCGTAGCCGGGGTGGACATGGGCCAGCGGGTGCTTGAACTTCAGCAGCTCCAGGTTCTTGCCCGGCGTGGTGGCGAGCACCCGGCCTTCGAGTTGCCAGCGTGCCAGGCATTTTTCCACCAGGGCCTCGGCCACCAGGTAGATGCCGCGCTCGGTGTCGACCAGCGCGTAGCTCAGCGCCGGGTTCAGGTTCAGCGCCTGGTTGGCCGGGATGGTCCAGGGCGTGGTGGTCCAGATGACGGCAAAGGCGTCCTTGGCCAGCGAGGGCAGGCCGAAGGCGGCGGCCAGCTTGGCGGGTTCGGCGCTTAGGAAGGCCACGTCCACGGCCGGGCTCTGCTTGTCGGCGTATTCGATCTCGAACTCGGCCAGCGAGGAGCCGCAGTCGAAGCACCAGTAGACCGGCTTGAGGCCGCGGTAGACGTAGCCGCGCTCGAACAGGCGCTTGAGCACGCGGATCTCGCCAGCTTCGTTCTTGAAGTCCATGGTGCGATAGGGATGGTCCCAGTCGCCCAGCACGCCCAGGCGCTTGAAGTCCTCGCGCTGCAGATCAATTTGCTCGGCGGCGTAGGCGCGGCTCTTGGCCTGGACCTCATCGCGCGGCAGGCCGCGGCCATAGGTCTTCTCGATCTGGTTCTCGATCGGCAGGCCGTGGCAGTCCCAGCCGGGGATGTAGGCGGCATCGAAGCCGTCGAGCTGGCGCGACTTGACGATCATGTCCTTGAGGATCTTGTTGACCGCATGGCCCATGTGGATCTGGCCGTTGGCATAGGGCGGGCCGTCGTGCAGCACGAACTTCGGCGCCCCGCAGCGGGCCGCGCGCAGTTTCTTGTAGACGCCTTGGTCCTCCCATTCCTTGACCCAGGCGGGTTCGCGCTTGGGCAGGTCGCCGCGCATGGGGAAGGGCGTGTCGGGCAGGTTCAGTGTGGCGCGGTAGTCTTTGGCGGCTTCGGACATGGTGTGACGAGTGGGATGCGCGAATGAAATTCATCCGCATGGGGTTGTTTGAAGCGGGGTTTGCCGCCGCGTTCATGCGACGGCGGCGTCGTTCAGCGCATCAAATTCGATCGCGGGTGATCTGGCGGCTGACCGCGGCGTGGGGCGCCTCGGCCGTGCGCAGGTAGGCCCGTGCGTCTTCCACGTCCTGCCGGATCGCGGCGGTCAGGGCGGGCAAGCCATCGAAGCGGGCTTCGTCACGAAGTTTATGCAGCAGTTCCACCTGTACAAGTTTACCGTAGGCCCCGTCAGGCCCGAGCGCCGAGGGCCATTCCAGGCAATGCACCTCGAGCAGCACCTGTCCTGCATGCTCGATGGTGGGGCGCACCCCCAGCGAGGCCACGCCGTCCACCGGGTGATCGGCGAGGCCGTGGGTACGAACCGCAAAAATGCCCTGGGCGGCAGGCTTGTCGTGAGGAAAGCGTAGGTTCAGCGTGCGGAAACCGTCGCCGGCGCCGGCGCGCGATTCGTCCAACTGGCGGCCGAGTTTGCGGCCGTGCACCACGTGGCCGGAAATGGCGTAGGGGCGGCCCAGCAGCCGGCTCACGCTGTCCATGTCGCCCAGCGACAGGGCATCCCGGACGGCGGAGCTGCTCACGCGCAGGCTGTGCACCTCGTAGCTCATCATGCGCGCCACGTCGAAGCCGGCGATGCGTCCGGCGGCATCCAGCGTGGCGTAGTCGCCCTGGCGCCGGGCGCCGAAGCGGAAGTCGTCGCCGACCAGCACGTAGCGAGCGCCGAGCCCGTGCTCCAGCACGCGGTGGATGAAGTCTTGCGCTGACAGGCTGGCGAGATGCTCATCGAAGCGAAGAATCACGACCTGGTCGATGCCGCAGCGCTCGAGCTCGCTGAGCTTGTCGCGCAGCGTTGCAATGCGCGCGGGCGCCAGTTCGGGCTTGCCCAGGCGCGCGGCAAAGTAGTCGCGAGGGTGGGGTTCGAAGGTGAGCACGGTGGACGGCAGCCCCCTATGCTTGGCCTCGGACCTGAGCAAGGCCAGCATGGCCTGGTGGCCGCGGTGGACGCCGTCGAAATTGCCGATGGTCAGCGCGCAAGCGCCGGCAATACCCGGATGTTGGAAGCCTCTGAAAACCTGCATGGGGCTGATTATCGTTCCGGCTGAAGCCGCAACGGCGCAATGCGCCAAGGGCGGGCGGGCCGCTGGATGGCCATGGGGGCCTCAGGGGCTGACGCAGCTCGGGCTGGCCACCCAGCACCAGCCGCCGGCTGGCAGGTCGGCCGGCAATTGAAGCGCGCCGAACTGGGAGCGGTGCAGCGACTCCACCCGGTTGCCGACGGCGGCGGCCATGCGCTTGACCTGGTGGTACTTGCCTTCGTCGAGCGTCAGGCGCAGGCCGGTCGCATCGAATCGCTCGGCAGCGACCGCCTGCACGAATTGCGCCTGGTGATGCGGCTTGGGATCGGGTTCGCGCAATTCCACGCCGGCCAGCAGCCGGGCGAGCTGCTCGTCGGTCACTTCGTGCTTGCAGCGCGCCTCGTAGACCTTGTGCACATGGTGCTTGGGGCTGGTGAGCTTGTGGATCAGTGCGCCGTCGTCGGTCAGGAGCAGCAGGCCGGTGGTGTCCTCGTCAAGACGCCCGACCGGCTGGACGTTGCGCTCGCGCAGCGGCGGCGGCAGCAGGCTCATTACGCTGGGATGGTGCTTGGGCTTTTGCGAACATTCGTAGCCGGAGGGCTTGTTCAGCATGATCAGGGCCTTGGCATAGTACGGCCAGGTCTTGCCCGAGACCTCGAAGTTCAGGCCTTCGGGCTCGTACTCGGCGTCAGGATCTTCGACGACCTCGCCGTCAACCTTGACTTCGCCATGGATGATCAGGCCGGAGCACAGCCGGCGGGTGCCGAAGCCTTGAGAGAAAAGAATTTGGGACAAACGCATCATGCGCCGATGCTAGCAGCAGGGTCCCGGCGCGGACCTCACGCGAACACGCCGGCCTGCTCGCCCATGTTGGCGCTGGCCTGGCCCAGGTGGTGCAGCGTGTCGCCGAACTGCATTTCCATCACCGTCAGGCGCTTGAAGTAGTGGCTGGAGATGTACTCGTCCGTCACGCCGATGCCGCCGTGCAACTGGGTGCACTGCTGGCCGACGAAGCGCATGGCTTGGCCCAGCTGCACCTTGGCTTGCGAGAGGGCGTAGCGGCGCGCCGGGGCGGGCTCGCGCAGTTTCAGTGTGGCGTAGTAGCTCATGGAGCGAGCGAGTTCCAGCTGCATCTTCACGTCGGCGATGCGGTGTCGCAGGGCCTGGAAGCTGGCAATGGTGACGCCGAATTGCTTGCGCGTGTTCATGTAGTCGGCCGTCACGGCGATGATTTTTTCCATCGCGCCGACCGCTTCCGCCGCCAGCGCGGCGATGCCGACATCCACGCCCAGTTCCAGCACGGCGAGCCCTTCGCCAGTGCCGACCAGCAGGCGGGCTGATGCCTGGTCCAGGTTCAGTTCGGCCGCGGCCGAGCCGTCCTGCAGCACATAGGCGCGCGTGCTCACGCCGGCGGCCTGGCGTTCGACCAGGAACAGCGCGATGCCACCGCCGTGCCGCGCCGGCACGATGAAGGCGTCCGCGTGGCTGCCGGCCGGGACGATGCTCTTGCTGCCCGTGAGGGCGAAGCCGCCGTCGGCGCCTGCCTCGGCCTGGGCACTGACGCGATCCAGGCGGTAGCGCGCCGCGCGCTCTTGATGTGCCAACACCACGAGGGATTCGCCCGAAGCGATGCGCGGCAGCCAGGCGGCTTGCAGGCCCTGCGGCGCACGGGCCAGCAAGGCGGGCGCCATCAGGGCCGCCTGCGCATAGGGTTCCAGGACGAGGCCGCGGCCCAGCTCTTCCATCACCACCATCGCGTCGACGGGGCCGAGTCCCATGCCGCCAAAGGCCTCGGGAACGGCCAGTGCGCACAGGCCCAGTCCGGCCAGGCCGTCCCAGGCCGCGCGGCTGAAGCCGCCCTCGCGCACGATGCCGCGGCGGTGTTCGAAGCCGTAGTCCTTGTCGACCCAGCGGCGCACGGCGTCGCGCAGGGATTGCTGGTCTTCGCTGAAATCGAAATCCATCTGCTTCTCCTCAGCCCAGCACGGTCTGGGCCACGATGTTGCGCTGCACCTCGTTGGAGCCGCCGTAGATCGTGGTCTTGCGATAGTTGAAGTAGTAGCTGGCGAGCGGCGCGCAGTGCGCGGCCCCACCTGGCCAGAGTCCGCCCAGGACCTGGTCGCCCTGCCAGCCCGCTTCCATGGCCTCGTGGATGTAGGGCAGGCTGTAGGGGCCGCCGGCCAGCATCATCAGCTCGGTGTAGCGCTGCTGGATCTCGCTGCCCCGGATCTTCAGCAGGCCCGCCACGTCCAGCGACTGCTTGCCGCTTTTTTCGGCGGACAGCACGCGCAGCACCATCATCTCCAGCGCGACGATGTCGATCTCGAGCAGCGCGATCTGGTCGCGGAAGCGGACATCGTCGAGCACGCCTTCCAGCCTGGCGATGCGCTTGAGCCGCTCCAGCTCGCGCTTGGCGCGGTTGACGTCGGCGATGTTGGTGCGCTCGTGGGCCAGCAGGTACTTGGCATAGGTCCAGCCCTTGTTTTCCTCGCCGACCAGGTTCTCGGCCGGTACCTCGACGTTGTCGAAGAAGACTTCGTTCACCTCGTGCTCGCCGTCGAGCATGATGATGGGGCGCACGGTCACGCCGGGCGACTTCATGTCGATCAGCAGGAAGGAGATGCCGGTCTGCGGCTTGCCGCTGGTGTCGGTGCGGACCAGGCAGAAGATCCAGTCGCCGTACTGGCCCAGCGTGGTCCAGGTTTTCTGGCCGTTGACGATGTAGCGGTCGCCCTGGCGCTCGGCTCGGGTCTTGACCGAGGCGAGATCCGAGCCCGAGCCCGGCTCACTGTAGCCCTGGCTCCACCAGACCTCGCCGCTCATGATGCCGGGCAGGAAGCGCTGCTGCTGCTCGGGCGTGCCGAAGGCCATGATCACCGGCGCCACCATCACCGGGCCGAACGGTGCAACGCGCGGCGCGCCGGCCAGCGCGCATTCTTCCTCGAACAGGTGGCGCTGCACGGCGTTCCAGCCCGGCCCGCCGAAGGCCTTGGGCCAGGCCCAGCCATGCCAGCCTTGCCGGCCCAGGATCTTCGCCCAGCGCTGCATGTCGGACTTGTCCAGGCGCTGCGCGGCGTGCACCTTGCTGCTGATGTCCTCGGGCAAGTTGGCGCGCACCCAGGCGCGGATGTCGGCGCGAAAGGCGAGTTCGTCGGGCGTGAAATTCAGGTCCATGTCGGCTCCTTGTCGCGAGACTGCTCAGGGCTGGCGCAGGTCCAGCACCATGCGGTCGTTGCTGCGGCGCATCTGGAAGCGCTCCAGAAAGCTGTTGCCCAGCAGCACGTAGGGCATGGGCGACGACAGCACCACGCCCTGGACGTTGTGTACCTCGACGTCGCCGATGCGAATGCTGTCCAGCGTCACCATGCGGCCTTGCGCGTCGCCGTTGGCGGTCTGGCTCCTGATGGCGCGCCCGTCCTTATAGCGCAGGCCGATGCGCTGGGCCTCCGCTTCGCTCAAGGCCACGGTGCTGGCGCCGGTGTCGACCATCAACTGGGTGCTGCGGCCGTTGATGCTGCCATTGGCCAGCACATGGCCGCCGCTGCCGACCTGCAGCACGATCTGCTGCCCGGCGCTGCCGTTCAGCGCCGGCGCGCCCACGTTGGCTTGCGAGGCGCCCAGCTCCAGCTGGTGTTGGCGCCCATTGATCTCGACGCGCGCCTGGCCGTCGCCCACCGACAGCAGCTTGACGCCCAGCACCGTCTCACCGACGGCGACCGAGCGCGGCTGCCCGTCGATCAGCAGCAGCGCGGCGCGCTGGCCCATGCTGCCGTTCAGGCTGACCATGGGTTCGGTCTGGGCCAGCGCGCCGGCGCCCAGCCAGAGACCCAGCGAGACGATTGCGACGCGGCCAAGCATGGGGCGTGTCAGTCGCGGAAGTTGGTGTAGGTGAGCGGCACGTCGCTCATGTCCTTGCGCAGTATGGCCATGGTGGCCTGCAGGTCGTCGCGGTTCTTGCCGGTGACGCGCACTTCGTCGCCCTGGATCGAGGCCTGCACCTTGATCTTGCTGGCCTTGATGGCGTTGACGATCTTCTTGGCCAGATCGGACTCGATGCCGGCCTTGACCTTGTAGACCTGCTTGACCTTGTCGCCGCCGAGCTTTTCCACCTTGCCGCTCATGTCGAGGTAGGTGAGCTCGACCTTGCGCTTGGTCAGCTTGTCGATCAGCACGGCGCTGATCTGCTCCAGTTGGAAATCGCTGTCGCCGTAGAGCACGATCTCCTTTTCCTTGTCTTTGAGCTCGATGCGGGCGCCGGTGCCCTTGAAGTCGAAGCGCGTGGCGATTTCCTTGGCGCTGTTGTCAACGCCATTGCGGATTTCAACCATATTGGGCTCAAGAACGGTGTCAAAGCTGGGCATGTTGTGTGGGGCTATCTAAAAATGAATCGGTGGCCTGCATTTGATCTGGGAAAATTCAGCCATGCAAGAACAAGCAGGAATTTTCTCCGATGTTGCCGGCGAGGGCCCGGGGCTTGAGTCCGCGCCCGCGTCTGCCGTGGCGCGCCCGGCGCTCGCCATCGAGCGAGACGTCAACCTGAAGGCCTACAACAGCTTCGGCCTGCCGGCGACGGCGCTGCGCCTGGTGCGCATCCGCTCCGACGCCGACGTGCGCCGCGTGGTCGACCACCCCGAACTGGGCCGGGCGCCCAAGTTCGTGCTGGGCGGCGGCAGCAACATCGTGCTGACGCGCGACGTCGAAGCCGTGGTGCTGAAGATGGAAATCCCGGGCTTGCGCCTGCTGGAGACGCGCGAGGACGCCTGGATCATCGAAGCCGGCGCGGGCGTGACCTGGCACGAGGCCGTGCGCTGGAGCGTGGAGCAGGGCATCCCGGGCCTGGAAAACCTGGCGCTGATCCCGGGCACGGTGGGCGCCGCGCCGGTGCAGAACATCGGCGCCTACGGCGTTGAGCTGAAAGACCGCGTCGAGGCCGTGGAAGTGGTCGACCTGGTGACCGGCCGCAAGGTCCGCCTGCCGGCCTCGGTGTGCGCCTTCGGCTACCGCGACAGTGTCTTCAAGCGCAGCGGCTTTGGCGGACTGGCGGGCAAGAGCGTGATCACCAAGGTCCTGCTGCGCTGCCCGCGCCCCTGGACACCCATGCTGGGCTACCTCGACCTCGAGCGCAAGATGGCCGAGACCGGCATCACGGCCCCCGACGCCCGCCAGATCTTCGACTGGGTCTGCGACATCCGGCGCGCCAAGCTGCCCGACCCGGCGCAGATCGGCAACGCAGGCAGCTTTTTCAAGAATCCCGTGGTGACGCCCGAGCAATGCCGCGACATCATTGGCCGCGACCCCGGCATCGTGCACTATCCGATGCCCGACGGCACGGTCAAGCTGGCGGCCGGCTGGCTGATCGATGCCTGCGGCTGGAAGGGCAAGACCGTGGGCGGCGCAGCCGTCTACGACAAGCAGGCCCTGGTGCTGGTGAACCGCGGCGAAGCGCGCGGCGCCGAGGTGGTGACGCTGGCGCGCGCCATCCAGGAAAGCGTCTACGGGCGCTTCGGGATCCGGCTGGAGCCGGAGCCGGTGGTGGTGTAGGAAACGTGCGCTTGGGGCGTAGGCAGATATTTATCCTTGAAATTCACGGAACGACATTCCTGATTTTCAAGGATGGGCTGCTGGCATCCCCGCTGGGCCGGCCCGGAGGGCTCTTGGCTGAATTGATCGAGGTTCAATCCTGATGGCTTGTTTCGATGGTCCCTACACCCGGCAGCTGACTGCCATCGTGCAAAGGTCGGGGCCACTGATTTCGGCCCTGAAAACCGCCCGGCGCCTTGGCCTGTCGGACTGGTGCATTGGCGCCGGCGCGGTCCGCAACCTGGTCTGGGACGCCTTGCATGGCTTGACAAATCCGATCGCTCCGGCGGATATTGACTTGGCTTATTTCGATGCGACAGACCTGTCTGCCGAGCGCGACCGGGCGCTGCAGGCGCAGCTTGCGGCCTGGCAGCCTGATGTGCCCTGGGAGGTGGTCAACCAGGCGGCCGTGCATCTCTGGTATGGGCAGGCCTTTGGACGGACCGTGCCACCGCTGCATTCCCTGGAGGAGGCGCTGGCCACCTGGCCGGAATATGCGACTTGTGTCGGAGTCCGTCTGAGAGCGGATGAGACGATCGAAGTGATCGCGCCGCACGGTCTGGACGATTTGTTCGGGCTCGTGGTCCGGCACAACCCTGTTCGTGCAAGCGCCCAGATGTATCGGCAAAGAATGGCGCAAAAGCGCTTTCAGGACCGCTGGCCGCGGCTCAGGATCACCGGCCCTTAACAGGCTATGCCGGGTTCAGGAAGAGGTTCGGGAGTAGATACGGGAATAGATGCCGGAAGATACGGCACGATGTTGCGCATGGCGCGTTCCACGTATTCCTCTTTTTCCCCGACAGGCGCGACGTAGTGCAGCGCGCTTCTGGCGACGTCAAGGCCTTCCAGGCGGGCAATGACCCATGCGGCCAGGTATTGCGAAGCCAGGCAGCCGCCGGCGGTTGCCAGGTTGCCTTCGGCGAAGAAGGGCTGGTTCAGGACTCTGACGCCCGTTTCCTCGACCCAGGGCTTGGTGATCAAGTCGGTGCAGGCGGGCAGGTCGGCGAGCAGGCCGAGCTGGGCAAGCACCAAGGCGCCGGAGCATTGCGCACCCAATAGCTGTCGCGTGGGGTCGAGCCTCAGCCTTGCCATCAAGGCGGTGTCGGCCACCACGTCCCGCGTCTTCACGCCACTACCGATGATGACGGCATCGGCAGCGCTGGCCTCTTCCAGCGTTGCCTGGGCTTCCAGCATCACGCCGTTCATGGAACGAATGTGCGTGCTTGGGCTGGCGATGGAAACGCGCCAGCCGGGTTTCTTGATCCGGTTGAGAATGCCCAGGGCAATCAGCGAGTCGAGTTCGTTGAAGCCTTCGAAGATGAGTATGGCGATGTTCATGCGGGGGTCTCGCTCAGCAAGTCATTCCACTCCGGATGCCGCCTGATGTAGGCGGCCACGTAGCTGCAGGCCGGCACCACGCGCACCTTCTGCTCGCGCGCCCATTGCAGTCCGGCCTTGACCAGACGGGCGGCCAGCCCCTGGCCTTCCAGCGCCGGCGGCACGCCGGTGTGGGTGAAGACCATGGTCTGGTCGCCTTGCCATTGGTAGTCCAGCACGCAGCGCTGGGCGGGCAGGGGCTCGAGGAAAAACTGCCGTTCGGCGGTGTTGTGCTTGATCATCTGGACGATCTCAATCTTGCGCCGCGCGCAGCCGCAGTATTTGGGGGTGGATTTCCAACGAGCGGGTCGCCGTGCTGACGTAGATGCTGCCGTCCTGGATGCTGATTTGCAACTGCATGCCGCGCTCGGCCAGCGTCGCCAGGTCCTGGGATTGGTCGGCGGGAATCTGGTAGACCTGCAGCTTGGGCGCGCGCTGCAGCTTGTTCTCCAGTGCGGCCCACCAGATCGGCGTGCTGTGCGCGTAGGTGAACACGGTGACGCGCTCGGCGCGGCCATGCGCCTTCATGATGCGGCGCTCGTCCGGCTGGCCCAGGTCGATCCAGTGCACCACCTCGCCGGTGAGGTCCCGCTGCCAGAGTTCGGGCTCGTCCACGTCCGACAGGCCTTTGCTGAATTCGAGCTTGCCGAGCAGCTCGTCGGCGGGAACGCACAGGGCGTAGGCCAGCACGCGCATCATCATGCGCTCGTCGTTCTCGGACGGATGCTTGGCGATGGTCAGGTTGTGTTCGCCATAGACGTGGCGGTCCATGTCCGAGATGTTCAGCTGGGCTTTGTAGATGGTGGCTTTGAGCGCCATGAGGAATGCCTGCAAGCAAAAATCCGATTATCGCGGGCTGGCCCCGAGTCCGGCGGCTTGCCGAACGTGGCATCATGCGGCCTGCTCTGCCGGCGTTGGCGCACCTACCAGGTCGTGGCGCCCGCACCGCGTTCTTCAACCGCGCCGCACCCCGGTGCATTGTTGCCCCCATTCCATATGAATCGAATCCTGATCTCCCTGTGCCTGGCCGCACTGGCTCCCGTGCAAGCATTTGCCCAAAGCGCGCCGCAGGCACCTGCCGCTCCGGCTTCGGCTGCGTCTGCTGCCAAGGCCGCCAAGGTCCCCGCCAACAAGCTGGTGAGCCGTCCTGTGGTGGAAAAACCCAAGCCCGTCCTGCTGACCCGAGACCAACTGCGCGCCTGCCTGAAGCAAAACGACGACAACGCCGCCGAGACCGTCGCCATTCGCGAAGCCGAGGCCCAGCGCGGCAAGGAGAAGGAAGCCATCCTGGTCGAGAAGGAGAAGCTGACCAAGGAAAGTGAAGCCTTGAGCGCTGAAATGGCCGCCATCAAGGCCGAGCAGGACGCCGTCGGCAAGACCTACAAGGACATCGAGGCCAAGAAGGACGACATGAGCGCCAAGGAGTTCAAGGCGGCATCGGCGGCCTATTCGGACCGCGTCAAGGCGCTTGACGGCCGGATTGGAACTTTCAACACCACGAACAAGACTTTCAAGGACAGCGCGGCCGCGTTCGATGCGCGCATCGAAGCCTTCAACAAGTCGGGCAAGGATCTCGAAACCCGCAGCCTGGACAATATGGATGCGGTTGACGCCTGGAAGAAGAGCTGCGCCAACAAGTCCTACGACGAAGCCGACGAGATCGCGATCAAGAAGGAAATGCAGCAGGCGCAGCAGGCGCAACAGGCCAAGTAATTCGGCCGCGCCCCTTCTGCGGACCTGCCACGGAACCAGCCTCGCAAGAGGCTGGTTTTTTTGTGTCAACGCTTGGCCGATGACGCCGGGCTGAACAGCGTGTCCAGGCCGTGCAGGAAGGCCTTGAAGTCGATGGGCTTGGTCCAGTAGTCGGCAAATCCGGCCTGCAGGGCGCGCTCGATGTCCTCGCCCATGGCATTGGCCGACAGCGCGATGCAGGGGATGTGCCGGGTTTGCGGATCGGCGCGCAGGCGGCGCAGCACCTCGAAGCCGTCGAAGTCCGGTAGTTGCATGTCGAGCAGGATCAGGTCCGGCAGCAGCTTGCGCGCGCGCGACAGGCCGGCCCGTCCGGTTTCCTCGCAATGCAGGCGCAGGTGCGCCCGACGCGCCACCAGCTCCTGGACCACCAGCACGTTGACGGGGTTGTCCTCGATGTAGAGCAGGCGGCCGCGTTTCGAGACGGGCGCGTCGCCCGCAGCTTGCGAAGCCAGAGGAGGCTGGGCCGACGGCACCGCATCCAAGGCCGCGGAGGCCAGCCGGATCTCGAAGCAACTGCCCAGGCCGGGCTGGCTTTCGACATCAATGGTTCCGTTCATGCGCTCCACCAGGGCCTTGACGATGGCCAGGCCGATGCCCGTGCCTTCGATGGACTCGTTTTCCCGTCCCAGGCGGTTGAAGGGTTCGAACAGGTGCCTGCGCTGCTCCACGCTCAGGCCGCGGCCGCTGTCGCTGACGCGCAGGTGCACCTGACCCTTGCGGACGCGGCTTTCGACCACCACCTCGCCGCGCGGGCGGTTGTATTTGATGGCATTGGACAGCAGGTTCAGCAGGACCTGGCGCAGCCGGGTCGGGTCGGCCAGCACCACGCCCTTGAGTTCACCGGTCCGCACGTTCACGTCGTGCTCCGTGGCCAGGCGGTCGACCAGCGGTAGGCTGCTGGCCACCAGGGCCTGCAGCTCCACCGGCTTCAGGTCGACCCGCATGTCGCCGGCCTCCAGCCGCGACAGATCGAGCACGTCGTTGATCAGCGACAGCAGGTGCTCGCCCGCAGACCGGATATGGGCCAGGCGGCGATGCACCGACTCGGTGTCGTCCAGGCCCCCGTCTGCCTGCAGCAACTGGGTGAAGCCCAGCACCGCGTTGAGCGGCGTGCGCAGCTCATGGCTCATGCGCGCCAGGAACTGCGACTTGGCCTGGCTGGCGCGCTGCGCAAGTTCACGCTCTTCGTGGAGCTGGTCGCTGAGGCGTGATTCGGTGATGTCCCAGTTCAGGCCGATGCGGCGCATCAGCTGTCCTTGTTCATCGCAGACCACGCTGGAGCGCGAGGCCAGCCAGCGGACACGGCCGTCCGGCAGCACGACGCGGAAGTCATAGGCCTTGCTGTCGCTCTCGAACAGCTTGTGCTGGAGATGCTGCTCAATGCGCGCGCGATCCTCGGGATGGACCATGCGCAGGATTTCGTCCAGGCCCGTCGGGTGCGAGCCGCTCAGGTTCTGGGGGTCGTGGCTCAGGCCGCGCAGCCGGAACATCTGCTCGTCCCAATAGAAAAGGGCACGGCGCACGTCCAGCTCCCAAGTGCCGATGCCGGCGCCGCGCGCCGCCAGCATGGCGCGGTCCTTGGCCGAGGACAGCGCCCGCTGCGCGGCATGGCGCTCGCTGACGTCGATCATCAGGCCGATGAACAACTCGCCTTCCGGCGACACCTCGTAGCGGGCGCGCTCCTGCAGATGCCGGATCCGGCCCTGGGACAGGCAGACGCGGAACTCGATCTCGCGCAGGGTGCCGGGCTGTTCGGCCAAGGCGCGGTAGTGCGCCTTGAGGCGAACCATGTCGTCGGGGTGGACCTTGCTGAGGCCGGCGCTGGCCTTCAGCGGTGCATCGTCGTTGAGTTCGAACATGGCCCGCAGCTCGGCGTTCCAGCTGCGCGCGCCGGTGCGCAGATCCAGGCGCCAGACCCCCACGCCCAGCAGGCTGGTGGTCAGGTCCATCTGCCTGCGCAGGGTTTCGTTCTGCTGCTGGCCTTCGATCTCGGAGCTGACATCGATGGCCAGGCCGACCGTGCTGATGATCTCGCCCGCCGCGTCGAACTGGGGAATGCGAAACACCCGCAGATGGCGCCAACCGCCGTCGGCCAGCCGAAAACGTCCCAGGCTCGCCACCATCTGGCCCGAGACCATCGCCGGGTCGGGCGCCGTCTCGAATGCCGCCACATCGTCTGGATGCAGGCAGGCCAGTACCTCGCTCAGCGGCAGGCCGTCCACATGGGGCGTGCGCCCCAGCAGCCGCCAGCCGGTGGTGTTGGACTTGAGCCTATGGGTCTTCAGATCGTGGTGCCAGACGGCGATCTGGGCCAGGTCCGTACACAGGCGCAACTGCTCCTGTGCATCCTGCAGGGCGTGGTTCAACTGCACGTGCGCGGCTTCCTGCAGCCGTCGCAGCTCGGCGTGCGCCGCGCCGAGTTGCTGCCTGAGGGCGGCAATCTCGGCATCTTTGTCTATGTGACCCTCGGCCTGGTGAGCCGTCTGGGGTGCTGACTTTGATACTGACGACATGAATTCGGTAAATCTGATGCAGCCTGAAATGTAGGGCAAAGACGGCCGTGAAACTTGTAGAGTCCTGACATTGATTTGTGAAGGGTGGGAGCGACTTCGTCATGAATGCTGAATCTGGAATGGCCTCGGCCTTGCCGCCGCGGTTCGCCATGGTCACCGGGGCCGGCACCGGCATCGGCCGGGCGGTGGCGCTGGCCCTTTTGGGCGCGGGCTATCGCGTGGCCTTGGTGGGACGGCGCGCGGCGCTGCTGGAAGAAACGGCGGCGATGTCGGAGCATTCAGCGCGGGCCTCGGCCGTGCCGGCCGACGTCAGCGATCCGGAGGCCGTGGCGGCGCTGTTTGCGCGGGTCCGCGAGCAATTCGGCCGGCTCGATGTGTTGTTCAACAACGCGGGCATCAGCGCGCCGGCCGTGCCCATCGACGAGCTGACGGCGGCGCAGTGGCAGGCGGTGGTCAACGTCAACCTGAATGCGAGCTTTTATTGCGCCCAGGCCGCCTTTGCGCTGATGAAATCGCAGTCGCCCCAGGGCGGCCGCATCATCAACAACGGCTCCATCGCGGCGCATTCGCCGCGGCCGAACTCAGCGCCCTACACGGCCACCAAGCACGCCATCACCGGCCTGACCAAGGCCTTGTCGCTGGACGGCCGGGCCTTCGACATCGCCTGCGGGCAGATCGACATCGGCAATGCCTTGACCGACATGACCCAGCCCATGGCGCGCGGCCTGCCGCAGGCCAACGGCCAGGTCGTGCCTGAAGCCACCATGGACGTGGCCCATGTGGCCAGCTCGGTGCTCTATATGGCGCAACTGCCGCTGGAAGCCAATGTGCAGTTCATGACCGTGATGGCCACCAAGATGCCTTTTGTCGGCCGGGGTTGAATTCGCTCATGCCGCCCCCATTTGCGCTGCTTGCATCCAAAAGACGGCGAAAGCTTTGAATGATGTCCTATCTCTTGTCGCGCGTTCTGCGCGTGGTCCTGGCCGCTGTGGCCGTGCTGCTGGTGTTGGCGCTGATGTCGCTGGCGCTGGTGTTCATGCTCGCATTGATGCTGTGGAGCCTGCTGCGCGGGCGCAAGCCGGTGCTCGACTTTTCGAGTTTGGCACGGGCGCGGGCGTTCGGCGCGAGCTTCCAGGGTGCGCGCGCCTCGGCGGCCCGGCACGATGTCGTGGACGTGGAAGCGCGCGACGTGTCCGGGTCGACCGTGAGCGAGGGGCGGCAGCACCTGGAGTGAGTCCCGCACCGGCGACTCACCAGCGCTTGCTCTGCAGCTCCTCCAGGATCTCGCCGTAGATGCGGTAGCGCGAGGCGCTGATCTGGCCGGCTTCGACCGCCGCAAGCACCCCGCAGCCCGGTTCATGCCTGTGCGTGCAGTTGTAGAAGCGGCAGTGGCCGGCGTGCTGGCGCAGATCCGGCATCAAGGTGGGCAGGTCCACCGGGGCGATCTGCCTGAGGCCGAATTCCTGGAACCCTGGTGAATCGATCAGTGCAGTACGACGCTCTGTGTCAACCCAGTACCACTGCGTGGTGGTGGTGGTGTGGCGTCCGGAGTTCAGGGCCTGCGAAATGTCGCCCACCTGCGCCCGGGCGTCCGGGATCAGCAGGTTGATCAGCGTGCTCTTGCCCGTGCCGCTGGGGCCCAGTACCAGGGTGCGCCGGCCGTCCAGCCAGGACGCTAGGGTTTGGCGGGATGCGTCGGGTTCGGCCTTCAGCGCCAGCTCCATGACGTCGAGGCCCATCGCCACATAGGGGGCCAGGCGCTCGCGTTGCTCGGTGACGCCGGGCAGGTCGGTCTTGTTCAAGGCGATGCGCACCGCGATGCCGGCGCTCTCGGCGGCAATCAGCGCGCGTGCCAGTTGCGACTCCGAGAACACCGGCTCCACCGCCACCAGCACCAGCAACTGGTCGAGGTTGGCGGCGAAGCTCTTGGTCTTCCATTCGTCCTGGCGGAACAGCAGGTTGTGGCGCGGCTCCACGGCTTCGATCACGCCTTCGTCCGCGCTCACCTCGGCCCAGCGCACCTGATCGCCGACCACGCAGTCGCTCTTCTTGCCGCGCGGATGGCAGACGCGGCGGCGGCCGTCGCCGTCTTCGACGATGTAGTGGCGGCCATGGCCGCGCACGACCAATCCCAGGGCCAGATGGCCGAAACGTGTCATGAGCAGGCGCCGATCGCGGCCAGCCGTTCGCTGGCGGGCGGATGTGAGTAGTAGAAGCGGGCGTAGACCGGGTCCGGCGTCAGTGTGCCGGCATTGTCCTCGTGCAGCTTCAGCAAGGCGGACGCCAGGTCGCTGCCGCTGGCCTGCGCGCAGGCATAAGCATCGGCCTGGAACTCGTGCTTGCGCGACACCATGGCCGACAGCGGCGTGAAGAAGAAGCCGAACACCGGCACCACCAGCATGAACAGCAGCAGGGCCAGCGCGTCGTTGGGCGCGGCCATATTGGGCTGCACGCCGAAGGCGAGGAAGAAGCCCAGCTGATGCGACAGCCAGCCCAGCAGCGCGAAGCCGCCCAGGCTGATGGCGAACATGCCCAGCATGCGCTTGAGTACGTGCTTGTGCTTGAAGTGGCCGAGCTCGTGCGCCAGCACGGCCTCGACCTCGGCACCGTTCAGGCGCGCCAGCAGGGTGTCGAAAAATACCACGCGCTTGGCGGCGCCGATGCCGGTGAAGTAGGCGTTGCCGTGTGCCGAGCGGCGGCTGCCGTCCATCACGAACAGGCCCTTGGCGGCAAAGCCGCAGCGCTGCATCAGGGCCTGCACGCGGGTCTTGAGCGATTCGTCGGCCAGCGGCTCGAACTTGTTGAATAGCGGCGCGATCACGGTCGGGTACAGCACCATGATCAGCAGGTTGAAGCCCATCCAGGCCGCCCAGGCCCAGATCCACCAGTAGCAGTAGCGGCCGGCGGCGCCCATCAGCCACAGCACCAGCGCGGCAATCGGCAGCCCGATCAGGGCGCCGACCACCAGGCCCTTGACCGCATCGCTGAGGTAGAGCTGCCAAGTGGTGCGGTTGAATCCGAAGGACTGCTCCAGCTTGAAGGTGTGATAGAGCTCCCAGGGCAGGTCGAGCAAGCCGCCGATCAGGGTGAAGAGGGTCAGCAGGCCCAGCTGATAGGCCATGCCGCCAAAGCGCGGGTAGAGCCAGTCGAAGGCCGCCAGGTTGAGCTGGTTGAGCCCGCCCAGCAGCGTCCAGCCCACCAGCACAGCGGTGCCGAATGCCAGGTGCAGCATCCCGAAGCGCGCCTTGGCCACGGTGTAGTCGGCAGCTTTTTGATGTGCGGGCAGGGGCACGGTGGCGGCAAAGGCTGCCGGCACCAGCGAGCGGTGCTGCATCACATGCCGCACCTGGCGGCTGGATAGCACCAGTTTCACCGCGACCGACACCAGCAGGGCCGCCGCAAACGCCGCGCTGAGCGTGGCGGCGGGCAATGCCATATTGGACAGGGATGCAAAAAGGGAGGCAAAAAATGTGGATTGCATGGTGCGCAAGTGTAGGGCTGCGACAATCGCGCCGCTGCCCCTGGCAATGACAACACTCAAGGAATCTCGCATGAACACCACCACCCAGACCCTGGCCTGCCACGAGCAAAACCTGATCTGGATCGATCTGGAAATGACCGGCCTGTACCCCGACACCGACCGCATCATCGAGGTGGCGGTGGTGGTGACCGATCCGCAGCTCACGGTGCGCGTCGAAGGCCCGGTGTTCGCCATCCACCAAAGCGACGAGACGCTGGACAAGATGGACAACTGGAACAAGGGCACGCATGGCAAGAGCGGGCTGATCGACCGCGTCAAGGCTTCCACCGTCAGCGAGGCCGATGCCGCCGCCCAGGTGATCGAATTCCTGAAGGCCTATGTGCCGGCCGGCAAGTCGCCCATGTGCGGCAACAGCATCTGCCAGGACCGCCGCTTCCTGGCCAACTACATGCCCACGCTGGAAGACTTTTTCCATTATCGCAACCTCGATGTGTCCACGCTCAAGGAGCTGGCGCGGCGCTGGAAGCCGGCCATCAACGAGGGCTTCAAGAAGGCCCAGAAGCACACCGCGCTGGCCGACATCCACGAATCCATCGACGAGCTGGTGTACTACCGCGAGCATTTCCTGAGCTTGTGAATCGCATGGGTTCTCGCCGCGCGGAAGACCTCTGGGCGGCATTTGATTTCCCCCGCCATCCGCTGGCGCGCGAGGACGGCGAGCGCGTGTGCGGTGCCTTTTATGCGCCGCCGGCACAGCATTTGCGCGCCTTCGATCTGGCCGAAGTGCCGGCGTTGATCGGTCAAGCGCAGCAAGCTGCCCAGGAGGGCGCCTGGGTGTTGGGTGGCCTGCGCTACGAGGCTGCACAGGCCTTCGACGCGGCCATGCCGGCGCCGCAAGGGACCGGGGCCGCGCTTGCCGAGTTTGCGGTTTTTTCGCAGGCGCCCGAGCCCTGGCCGGAGGCAGTGCCCGCCGGCACCGGCTTTCTGCATTGGCGCGACATCCAGGCGGAGCCGGACGAGCGCGCGCAGATGGCGCGCATCCGGCGTTGGATCCAGGATGGCGACTGCTACCAGGTCAACCTGTGCACGCGCATGGCAGCCGATGTGCTGCCAACCGAACTGCCTGATCTGGCCCAGATTTTCCTGGCATTGCATGCCAGCCAGCCCGGGGGCTTCTCGCTGTTCCTGCGCGAGGCGGGCGTGGCCAGCGTGTCGCCCGAGCTGTTCTTCGATTGGCGGCTTGTGCCCGGTGCCGAGCAAAGCTGGCTGCTGGCCGCGCAGCCGATGAAGGGCACGGCGCCGCGCGGCTTCGATCTGGCGTCCGATGATGACGCCCAGGCCTACCTGCGCACCAGCGAGAAGGAGCGCGCCGAGAACCTGATGATCGTCGACCTGCTGCGCAACGACCTCAGCCGCGTGGCCCGGCTCGGCAGCGTGCGCGTGCCGCGTCTGTTTGAGTTGCTGGCCTTGCCCACGGTCTGGCAGATGACCTCGACCGTGACGGCGCTGAGCCGACCCAATCTGCGCTTGAGCGAGGTGTTTGCCGCCTTGTTCCCTTGCGGGTCGGTGACGGGTGCACCGAAGCTGCGGGCCATGCAGATCATCCGCGAGCTGGAGCCGGGCCCGCGCGGCTGGTATTGCGGCGCCCTCGGGCTGTTGCAGCCGGGCGGCGCGGCGACGTTCAACGTGCCGATCCGCACCGTGGAGCGCGATCCGTCGGGCGGCTTGCGCTGTGGTATCGGCAGCGCCATCACGCTGGATTCCGAGCCCCAGGCCGAGGTGGCCGAATGGCGGGCCAAGACGCGCTTCCTGCGCCGCGCCGAGGCGCCGGTGGCCGCGTTGGAAACTCTGAGGCTGGAGCAGGGCGCGTATGCGCGCCTGGATCTGCACCTGGCCCGGCTGCAGCGCTGTGCCCGGCATTTCGGGCTGAAGTTCAGTGCGGCCAAGGTTCGCGCGGTCCTGGACGACCTGGCAGGGCAGCATGCTGATGGAATCTGGCGCGTGCGGCTCACGCTGGATGCGCAGGGGGGATTGGCGACGCAGGTCCTGCCGCTGCCGGCCACGCCCGCCGTGGTGCAGCTGGCCTTGGCCAAGACGCCCATGGACAGCCATGGCGCCGGTGCCGAATTCGTCCAGCACAAGACCACCCGGCGCGAACTCTACGAAGCCTTTGCGCAGGGCAAACCGCCGCAAGCCTTCGATGTGCTGCTCTGGAATGCCGGGGGCGAATTGACCGAGTGCAGCTTCGGCAACATCGCCTTGCAGATCGACGGCAAGTGGCTGACGCCGGACCTGCGCGCCGGCCTGCTGTCCGGGGTGATGCGCCAGGCCCTGCTTGGCAGTGGACAATTGCACGAAGCACGACTGCTCAAGACTGACCTGGCTCGCGCCCAGGCGCTTGCCTTTTTCAACAGCTTGCGGGGCTGGTGCCCTGCCGAACTTCTTCCTGACACCGATACGGCGCCGAGCCCGGCGGGCCGCGCCTGATCCCAACCTGATTCCTCATGTCGACATCGTCCCCGCGCCGCCGCAAGGCGCTTGAAACCGCGCCTGCCGCGCCCAGCGTCGAAACCGTGCCTTTGGCCGCCAAGAAGGCGGCTGTTCGCAAGAAAACCCCGGCCAAGGCCACCAAGGCTGTGGCGGCTGATGTTGCGGTCGCCGCTGAGTCCGTGTTTGAACCTGTGCCGGCACCTGCACCCGCGAAGCCAACGCGCAAGCGGGCGCCGGCCAAGAAAGCCGCCGCGCCGACTGTCGCGGAGCAGCCCGCACCGAGCGAAGCCAAGCTGTCCAAGCCGCGTGCGCCCGCGCGCAAGCGGGCCATGGTCGCAAAGCTGGAAGCGCTTGCCAAGGCCGTTCAGCCGCGGCCGGAATTCGAACTGGGTGCGCGGCCCGAGGGCACCCTGTTCGGCAATTACGAGCTGCGCCGCGTGGCGGACGGCAGCGCGGTGCATATCCGCCTGCGCGGCAGCCAGCTGGGGCACTATCGTTGCTCCTGCACCGATTTCCTGGCGAGCGAGAACGGCTATTGCAGGCACGTGAATGCCTTGCTGGAACTGTTGGCCGGAGAGCCTGAAGGCGATGAAAACCGCATCGAACGCGTACGCGAACTGGCGCGCGGTGAGCAGCTGCGGCACAGCGAAGTCTGGCTGGCGCAGGGCCTGGAGCGCCAGTTGATGCTGAAGCTGGGGGCTGACTCGGACGAGGCCTGGTTGGTGAGGGTGCCGACGGTCCTCTCCAGCGTGCAGCCTGAGGACTGCGTGGGCGGCGCAGCGCTACGCTTCAGCCCAGAGCCCGCGCAAACGCTGTTCCAGCTGATGCAGGCCGCCGCCGGTGCGGGGCACACCCTCGTGGTCGACGCTGAGGTCTGGCCCCAAGTGGCCTGGAGCGCCGACACGCAGGAGCGCGTGCGGCGCCTGGAGGCGATGTATCCGCAGGGACCGCACAGCGAGGCCCTGCGGGCCTTGTTGCGCGAACCGCTGCCGGCGTTCCGCTGGGAGTCCGCTTTGTTTGCCGTCTGCGCCGGCCGCGCCTTGCTGGCCGACGACCTCGGGCTGGGCCAGCAGGCGGCGGCCTGGGCCGCCCTGGCCTTGTGGCGTCAGGCGCTGGGCCTGGGCGCAGCCGTGGTGGTGGCGCCCGCTGATCGTCATGCGCGTTGGCAAAGCAAAGCCGTGCGCTGGCTGGGTGCCTGGCCGGCGCAAGTGAGGCTGGCCGACCCGGATGCGCCGGGTGAACTGGACGCGTCCATGGACCTGTTGATCGTCGATGCCGTGCAGGATCTGCGTGGCGAGCAGGTCCTGCGCGCCTTGGCATCCCACCAGAGGGCTCATGTGCTGCTGCTCGCCGATCGCGAGCTCCTGGGCGAGGACGTCCTGGCGCCGCTGGTCGCGATCCTGGACGTGGCGCGCCGCGGTCCCCTGGCTCGTTTGCACGCGCTGGCGCCTGACGCTTCCAAGCGCGAGCAGCGCGAAGCGCTCGAGACTGTGATGTTCAGCCGGCGCCGCCGCGACCTGCAGGGGCAACTGCCCGTGAGCTTCGATACGGTCGTGCGTGTCGACGTGCCGCCGGACTCGAATGGCGACGTCTCGGGTGAAACCATGGCTCAGGTGCGTCAGGCGCTGGCCCATTGGCGACAGCATGCCTATCTGTCGTTCGCCGAGCAGTTGTCGCTGACGCAGCATCTGTCGCTGTTGCGGGCAAAGGCCAACAGCGGGCCCGCGTGCGAGTTCAAGGCGCAGGCCTTGCTGGCGCAATTGCCGCAGATCGTGCCAGCGATTGCGCAACGCGTTCTGGTCCTGGCGCAGCAGGACCCGGCCCTGGCGGGGCTGGAGCAGCGTCTGCGCTCGCAGGGCCTGTCGGTGCAGCGTCTACAGGCCCAGCAAGGCCGCGACGAACGCCAGGCCCTGCTGGACCTCTGGCGCGGCGATTCGGGTCTGATCCTGCTCGCCAGCGATGCCGCGTGTGCCGGTCTGGACCTGCGGCAGCCGGGCGCGGCCCTGGTGCATTTCGACATGCCCTGGAACCCGGCGCAGCTGGCGCATCGCGTGCAGGGGCTGGCGGGCGAGGGCGCGGGTCTGCCGGTCTGGCATCTGCGAGTTGCCGGCAGCTTCGACGAGGTGCAGGCGCGCGTGCATGCCGATGCAAGCCAGGTGCCTGCAGCAGGCCTGGATTTCGAGCCGAACGCCCAACCCTTCCTGCAGGGCGCGGACCTGCAGGCCTTCATGCAGGCGCTGGCGCAGGCCATGGACTCAAAAGTGATGGATTCAAAATAAGGCTTGCTAGGTAAAACCCTAGCATGCTACACTCGTGGTCTCGCTGCTTGAGGGAATCCAATTTTGTGGAGCCAAGCAGCGGTTCGAACGTCTCCTCTGACCTCGTTCAGGCCGCGGGCACTTCAGGCAGATCCAGCAGCAAGCAGGATTTGCCTTCCGAAGCTGCACAATCCCCACGCGACGCACTGAACACCCTCGGGTTTGGTCGGCGGCGATGCCGTCGCTTTGACTGTCCACCCGACGCCGCACCTGGCCGCACGATCGTGCTTAAAGCCCCGGTGTACGACGCGAGCCCGTCTTCCTGCGACTTCACTGTCTTGCCGCGCATTTCTACATGCCGCGTGGCGGGATTTGCTTTGCCTGGGTTTTTTGCGCCCAAGCGGAGCCTTGCATTGAGAGAGAACTATGAGTTTCGAATCCCTGGGCCTGAATGAAGCCATCCTGCGTGCCCTGAAGGACGCCGGCTACGAGAACGCCACCGAAGTCCAGTCCCTGGCCATTCCGCCTGCGCTGGAAGGCAAGGACCTGATGGTGTCGTCGCGCACCGGATCGGGCAAGACCGCCTCCTTCATCATCCCCGCGCTGAGCAAGATCATTGCCGCGCGTGGCGACAACACCAAGCGCCGCGAGAAGGGCAAGATCTACGGCCCCCGCGTGCTGGTGCTGGCCCCCACCCGCGAACTCGCCATGCAAGTGGCCAAGGCCGCGCAAACCTACGGCCGCCATGTGCAAGGCCTGAAGGTTGCGACCGTGCTGGGCGGCATGCCCTATGCCTTGCAGCTGCGCCAGCTGGCCGGTCCGCTGGACATCCTGATCGCCACGCCCGGCCGTCTGCTGGACCATCTGCAATCCGGCAAGTGCGTGCTGGAAAACGTCGAGATGCTGGTGCTGGACGAAGCCGACCGCATGCTGGACATGGGCTTCATCGACGACATCAAGGTGGTGGCCGAGCACACCCCGGCCACGCGTCAGACCGTGATGTACAGCGCCACCTTCGCGGGCCATGTGGGCCGTCTGGCGCAGGACCTGCTGCGCGACCCGCAGCGCGTCGAGGTGAACTCGCATGCCGACACGCACGAGAACATCGAGCAACGCCTGCACTGGGCCGACAACCACAACCACAAGGACCAACTGCTGGAATCCATCCTGGCCTTGCCCGAACTCGACCAGGCGGTGGTCTTCACCAGCACGCAGCGCGATGCCGACTGGCTCGCCGAGCGCCTGCAGGAAATCGGCCATGCCGTCGCTCCCCTGCACGGCGGCATGCCGCAAGGCCGTCGCAACCGCACGTTGATGGCTCTGCGCCGCCGCGAGCTGCGCGTGCTGGTCGCCACCGACGTGGCGGCCCGCGGCATCGACGTGCCGACCATCTCTCACGTGATCAACTACGGCCTGCCCATGAAGGCCGAAGACTATGTGCACCGCATCGGCCGCACCGGCCGCGCCGGTCGTCAGGGCCTGGCGGTGACGCTGGCCGTGCGCGACGACGTGTCCATGATCCGTCGCATCCAGCAGTACACGACGCAGCAGATCCCGGTGTCGCATGTGGCCGGCCTGGAGCCCAAGACGCAAGAGCCGCGCATCTTCCCGCCGCGGCCCGCAGGCGGGTTCGATGAGCGCCGCCCCGGCGGATTCGGCGGCGGCAAGTTCGGCGGCAAGCCGGCTTTTGGCAACAAGCCCTTCCACCGCGACGGCGGCCGTCCCTTCCAGGGCGGCGGCAAGGCCTACGGCCGCGAACAGGGCCAGGGCTTCCGCAGCGAGACGCCGCGCGGTGAGTTCCGCGACCAGCCGCGCTTCGAAAACCGAGGCGAACAGCGTGGCGAACAACGCGGATTCGAGCATCGCAACGAAGGCCGCGGCTTCGAACACCGCGGCGGCGAACGCCGTTTCGACGCACCCCAGCAAGACCGTGGCTTTGCTCCGCGCGGCGACAAGCCCGGCTTCGGCGGCAAGCCTGGCTTTGGCGGCAAACCCGGCTTCGGGGGCAAGCCTTTCCATGCATCGCGTGACGGCGCCGGCGCTGGCGCCGACGCCCGTCGCGGCGGCGGTTTCCAGACTGAGCGTCCCGCGCGCGGCGGTGCCGACAAGCGCGGTTCGTTTTCGCAAGGTCCGCGTCGCGGCGGTTTCGGCCGCTGATCGTCGGCTGAACTGATTCGAGCCCGCACAGGTGCAGCCTGCGCGGGCTTTTTCATTGGGAGTGCTGCAAATGCGGCTTGGCGAAGCGATCCTGATCGTTTATGGCCTCATGAGCCAGCTCAGCTTTTGTGTTTACGGCTTTGACAAGCTGGCCGCCCGACAGGGCTGGCGCCGGGTGCGCGAGCGCAGATTGCATTGGTTGGCATTGCTGGGCGGTTGGCCGGGCGCATGGCTGGCGCAGCAGGTGTTTCGCCACAAGACCGCCAAGGCGCCGTTCAGGCGCTGGTTCTGGCTGACGGTGGTGCTGAATATGCTGGTCTTAGGTGCCGTTGTGGTGCTGAATCAGCTCCAGCGGCTGTAGGGCAGAGATGCCAGGGCGGAATTGAAGTAACGCGGGTCGTGCGTGACTTCCTCGCCGAGCCAGTCGGGTTTCTCGAATGGATGGTCCTCGCTAGGCAGCTCGATCTCCGCGACAACCAGCGGTGCGTTGTCGCCCAGGAATTCGTCAACCTCCCAAAGCATGCCCCGGACCAGGATGCGATGGCGGATCTTTTCAATGCGCGGCCCGTCGGCCAGTTCCAGCAGGGCCTTGGCGTCTGCCAGGGGGACGGGGTATTCGAACTCGGCCCGGGTGGCTCCGCTCGATCGGCCCTTGATGGTCAGCCAGGCCTGCTCGCCCTGGATGCGAACGCGCACCGTGCGCGCCGGATCGCGGTTCAGGTAGGCCTGGCAGATGTACTGCCCGTCCTCGCTGCGCCAAGCCTGACCCTGGACCAGGAATTTGCGTTCGATCTCGATGCCCACGCCGGACTCCTCGATGTCAGCGGCGTGCCACGGCCTGCGCGCATTCGCTCACCAGCGCGGCGCCCTTGTAGATCAGGCCGGTGTAGATCTGCACGAGGTCGGCACCGGCCTGGAGCTTGGCGCGCGCATCCTGGCCGCTCAGAACACCGCCCACGCCGATGATGGGGTAGCCGGCGCCCAGGGCTTCACGCAGCAGGCGGATCACGCGGTTGCTGGCCTCGAACACGGGGCGGCCTGACAAGCCGCCCGTCTCATCGGCATGCGGCAGGCCCTTGACGGCGTCGCGCGCAACGGTGGTGTTGGTGGCGATGACGCCGTCGATGCCGTTGTTCTTCAGCGTCTGCGCAATCACGCCGACCTGGGCCTCGTCGAGGTCGGGCGCGATCTTGACGAACATCGGCACCACGCGGCCTTGCGCCGACTGGAGCTGCAGCTTGCGGGCCTGCAGGGCCGAAAGCAGCGCGTCCAAGGCTTCGTCGCTTTGCAGGGCGCGCAGGTTCTTGGTGTTTGGGCTGGAGATGTTGACGGTGATGTAGTCGGCATGCGGGTACACGCCTTCCAGGCCCAGCAGGTAGTCGTCGACCGCGTTCTCGATCGGTGTGACGGCGTTCTTGCCGATGTTCAGGCCCAGCAGGCCGCCGGCCAGCCGGAAGCTGTGCGCGCGCTTGACGTTGGCGATGAAGCTGCCCAGGCCCTCGTTGTTGAAGCCCAGGCGGTTGATCAGCGCGTCGGCCTGCGGCAGACGGAACATGCGCGGCTTGTCGTTGCCTGGCTGGGCCTTGGGCGTGACGGTGCCGACCTCGATGAAGCCGAAGCCCATGGCGCCCAGGCCGTCGACGCAGCGGCCGTTCTTGTCCAGGCCTGCGGCCAGGCCGATGCGGTTGGGAAAGCGCAGGCCGGCGACGGTCACCGGATCGGCCACGCGGCGCTGCGTCCACAGGCATTGCGCGGGCGTGTTCTGCAGCTTGGCGATGCTGCCCAGCGTGAGTTCGTGGGCCTGTTCAGGATCGAGGCCGAAGAGGAAAGGGCGGGCCAGGGCGTAGGGGATGAGGGACATGGTCGGACGTGGCTAAAGCAGCCGGGATTGTCTCATCTCACATTTCGGCGAGGCGGAGTGGCGATAATCTCCCATTCCTTCTTGATGGAACGCCACCATGACGCCGCAGGACCCTACCCAGATCGGCCGCGAAGCTGGCCGCTTCGACCCGCCCAATGACGCCACGCACGACAGCACCCGCACCGACGACACCCGCATCGGCGCCGTGCGTCCGCTGATCTCGCCCGCGCTGCTGCTCGACGAGCTGCCGGTGAGCGAAGAGGCGCTGACGCTGGTCCAGCAGGCGCGGCGCGAGATCGGCAACGTGCTGCACGGCCGCGACGACCGATTGCTGGTGGTGGTCGGTCCCTGTTCCATCCACGACCACGATCAGGCCATGGACTATGCGCGCCTGCTCAAGGTGTTGCGCGACGAACTCAGGGACGACCTGCTGATCGTGATGCGCGTCTATTTCGAGAAGCCGCGCACGACGGTGGGCTGGAAGGGTTACATCAACGATCCGCGGCTCGACGGCAGCTTCCACATGAATGAAGGCCTGCGGCTGGCGCGCCAACTGCTGCTGGACGTCACGGCGCTGGGCCTGCCGGCCGGCACCGAGTTCCTCGACCTGCTGTCGCCGCAGTACATCTCCGACCTGATCGCCTGGGGCGCCATCGGCGCGCGCACGACCGAGAGCCAGAGCCATCGACAACTGGCGTCGGGCCTGTCGTGCCCGGTGGGTTTCAAGAACGGCACCGACGGCGGCATCAAGGTGGCGTCTGACGCGGTGCTCGCCGTGCAGGCCAGCCATGCCTTCATGGGCATGACCAAGATGGGCGTGGCGGCGATTTTCGAGACGCGCGGCAATGACGACTGCCACATCATCCTGCGCGGCGGCAAGACACCCAATTACGACGCGGCCTCGGTGCAGTCCGCCTGCGAGGCCTTGAAGACGGCCGGCCTGCGCGAGCAGGTCATGATCGATTTCTCGCACGCCAATTCGAGCAAGAAGTTCGAGCGCCAGATCGACGTGGGCCATGACGTGGCGGGCCAGATTGCCGGCGGCGACAAGCGCGTCACCGGCGTGATGATCGAGTCGCACCTGCAGGCGGGGCGGCAGGACCTCTTGCCGGGCCAATCGAAGGCGGATCTCAAGCCGGGTGTGTCCATCACCGACGCCTGCCTGGGCTGGACCCAGACCGAGCCGCTGCTGCGCGAGCTGGCCGCGGCCGTGCGTGCGCGCCGCACGAGCTGACCCCCGTTGAACGATCGAGACAGACCCATGACACAAGACGAACTCAAGACCCTGGTCGGCCAGGCCGCGCTTCAATATGTCGAGCCGGGCAGCCTGGTGGGCGTGGGCACCGGTTCCACGGTGGATAAATTCATCGATGCGCTGGCAGCCAGCGGTATGCAGATCGCCGGTGCCGTGTCCAGCTCGGTGCGCTCCACCGAGCGCATGAAGGCCTTGGGCATCCAGGTTCTGGACGCTGGCGAGGTGACGAGCCTGCCGGTCTATATCGACGGCGCCGACGAGATCGACCACGGCGGCTGCATGATCAAGGGCGGCGGCGCGGCGCTGACACGCGAGAAGATCGTCGCCGACCTGGCGCAGCGCTTTGTCTGCATCGCCGATGAATCGAAGCTGGTCGAGGTGCTGGGCAGCTTTCCTTTGCCGGTGGAAGTCATTCCGATGGCGGCGGCGCAGATTGCCCGTCGCTTCGAGTCGCTGGGGGGGCAGGCCACCTTGCGTGCCGGCGTGGTGACCGACAACGGCTGCCAGATCCTCGACGTGCGCGGCTTGAAGATCAGCGACCCCAAGGCCTTCGAAGCCGATGTGAACCAGTGGCCGGGCGTGGTCACCGTGGGCGTGTTCGCACGCAACCGCGCCAGCGTCTGCCTGCTGGGCACCTCGCAAGGCGTCAAGACGCTGAGCTTCTGAGCTCAGGCGCCGCGTGATTGCCTGACGGCAAAGCGCATTGGATCGACGGCATCCAGCAGGCTGGCCTCAACGGGGCGCGGCGTACCCAGCAATTGGCTGGCTGCCAACTCACCGCACAAGGCCGCCCAGGTGATGCCGCGCGAGGCCAGGCCGGTGCACAGCAGCAGGCCGGGCAAGCGCGGGAGCAGGCGCACCTGATCGTTGCGTCCATCAGCCGGCAGGGTGCCCAGGGCGCCGACCAGGGGCAGCTTGTCGGCGGTCACGGCGCGCCAGCCGACCCGGCCGGTCCATTGCTCGGGCTCGGGCCAGTCCATGCCTGAGAGCGTGCGCAACTGCTGCAAATTGAAGGCCTGATCGCTTGCGCGCAGCTGCGGATCCAGGTCATGGTCTTGCGTGGTCGCGCCGCAGAACAGGCTGTCGCGCAGCGGCACGCCATCCGGGCCGGGCTCCGCCAGCGCGTAGCCGGTGCCTGCCAGAGGCAGGGCGGGTGCGAACAGATCGGCAGATGTCGCGCGGACCTGGGTGATCTGTCCTCGCTGGCTCACCATGTCCGGCCACACGATGCCGGATGCGGTCGATTCGGGATAGGCGCCGACGAAGGCGCTGCGGGCAAGATCCAGGCTGGCGGCGCCGGCCGTGATCACGACGGCATCGCCCTGCGCCAGGACTTGGCCTTGCGCGTCCAGGGCCAGGCAGCCTGCATCGCGGATTTGCAATGTGGCGACCGCGGCCCGCGTGCACAGCCGGGCGCGATGGGCTGAACGAGCCAGAAGGGCCCGCACGTAGTCGCCCGGCGCCAGCGCGCCGCCGCCCGGGTAGAACCAAGCCGGCTGGCGCAGCGGCCAGCCGCTCATCCGGGCCGCCTGGTCGCTGTCCAGCGCCTGCACATAGTCGGCGGGCAGGCCCAACTGCTGCAGCACGGCCTGCATCTGCACCAGGCTGCGCTGTGTCTCCAGGCGCAACAAGCCTTGCTGCAGCCAGGGCAGGGCGCCTTGGTCATGCAGTTGGCGGCTCAATCGTCCGGTCAGCAGGGCCGCGCCGCGGTTGAAGCGCGCGTGCAGCCCATCGTTTGGATTCAAGGTGCCATGAAACAGGCCGCCGGGGTTGCCCGATGCCGCTTGAGCCGGTGCGTCCAGGGTCTCCAACAGCGTGCAGTCCACGCCGTGGCGGGCGAGCGCATCGGCGCAGGCGGCGCCGGCCAACCCGGCACCGATCACCAGTACATGGCGAGCCGTCGGCGCCAGCGCTTGCCTGCCCGCTGGCCTGGCCAGGGTGTGGCGCGGGACGAAGCGGCCGAGCGTCATGTCCGACTTGTTGGCAAAGCCGGGCGCCAGATCGACCCGGAAGCCTGTTTCCGTGAGGGCTTCGCGCACGCTGCGCGAGGCGCACCAGGTTGCCACGCTGGCGCCTGGGACGGCGAGCCTGGCCAGCAGCTTGAGCGTGTAGCGGTCCCAGATGTCCGGGTTTTGGGCGGGCGAGAAACCGTCGAGGTAGAAGGCGTTGACTTCGGCCACCAGTTCGCGCAGCCAGTCGCGCGCATCGCCCAAGGCCAGCATCAGCCGCACGCGGCCGCCTTCGAAGTCCAGCAGATGCAGGTTGTGGGTCAGCGGTGGCCAGGCCTCGACCAGTTGGGCTGCGAGCTCGGGCGCCGGACTGTGGGCATGAGCCTTGCGCAGGTCTTCCCTGCGCAAGGGGTGTTTTTCGATGCTGATGAAAATCAGGCGCTCGCAGGCTTGCGTGTCCTGGCGCCAGGCCGACCAGGTGGCCAGGAAGTTATTGCCCAGTCCGAAGCCGGTTTCCAGGATGACGAAGCGAGGCCGGCCCTGCCAGCGTTCGGGCAGGCCGTTGCCGCGCAGAAAGACATGCTGGGCCTGGGCGAAGGCGCCGGCGCGGGGGTGATACAGGTCCTCGAATTGCGGGGAGTGGGGCGGGTTCAAGCCCGAGAAGTCCACCTGGGCAGGAACGATGGCGTGCGTTTTCATGCTGGACGGATTGTCCGCCGATGAAAAAAGGCCCGGAGCAGTGTCCGGGCCTGGGTCATGCGCTGCGTCAAACGATGCTCAGCGCTTGGGCTGGGTCAGGCGGCCACCGCCATTGCTGTTGCCTTGGCTGGAGCGCCGCGCATCGCGGCGGCCATCGCGCTGGCCGCCAGCAGGATTTGTTGACGGGCCGCGACTCTGTCCAGCAGGAGCGGCCGAGCGGGGGCTGCGATCGGAACGATCAGAGCGATCAGAAGGTCGGTCGCCGCCGCGTCCGCCGCCGGAGCGGCCGCCACCAGGTCGTCCGCCCGAGCCTGGGCGACCACCGCTGGAAGAGCGGCCCGCGCCGCCGTTGAGCACCATGCGGCCCAGCACGATGGGTTCGGGCTTGGCGTTGGGGTCGGGCTCGAATCCGGCCACGACCTCGCGCGGGATCTCGCGCTTGATCAGGCGCTCGATGTCGCGCAGAAAGCCATGCTCGTCGACGCAGACCAGCGACACGGCCTCGCCGCTGGCGCCGGCGCGGCCGGTGCGGCCGATGCGGTGCACATAGTCTTCCGCCACATTGGGCAGTTCGTAGTTCACGACGTGGGGCAATTGGTCGATGTCGATGCCGCGGGCCGCGATATCGGTCGCCACCAGCACCTGCAACTCGCCACTCTTGAACTCGGACAGGGCGCGGGTGCGGGCGCCCTGGCTCTTGTTGCCGTGGATGGCCATGGCCGAGATGCCTTCCTTGTCCAGCCACTCGGCCAGGCGGTTGGCGCCGTGCTTCATGCGGGTGAAGACCAGTACCTGGTGCCAGTTGTCCTTGCGGATCAGGTGGGCGAGCAATTCCTTTTTCTTGTCGCGGTCGACCGGGTGCACCTTTTGCGCAATGGTGTCAGCCGTGGCGTTGCGGCGCGCGACCTCGATCAGCGCGGGCTGGTTGAGCAGGCGGTCGGCCAAGGCCTTGATGTCGTCGCTGAAAGTGGCCGAGAACAGCAGGCTCTGCTTCTTGGCCGGCAGCACGGCCAGCACCTTCTTGATGTCGTGGATGAAGCCCATGTCCAGCATGCGGTCGGCCTCGTCCAGCACCAGGATCTGCACATGGCTGAGGTCCAGCGTGCCTTGCTGGTGGTGGTCGAGCAGGCGGCCCGGCGTCGCCACCAGGATGTCGACGCCCTTGCGCAGGCGGTCGATCTGCGGGCCCATGCCCACGCCGCCGAACATCACCATGCTGGTCAGCGGCAGGTATTTGCCGTACGTGCGCACGCTTTCTTCGACCTGCGCCGCCAATTCGCGGGTCGGCGTGAGCACGAGTGCGCGAATAGCGATACGGCCGCGAGCATCACGCAGCGGGCCCGCGGCGGCCAGGCGGTGCAGCACGGGGAGGGTGAAGCCGGCAGTCTTGCCGGTGCCGGTTTGCGCGCCGGCCATCAGGTCGCCGCCTTGCAGCACGGCGGGAATGGCCTGGCTTTGAATGGGGGTGGGTTGGGTGTAACCGGCGTCGGCGATGGCCTTCAGAAGGGGCGCGGCCAGGCCCAGGGAATCGAAACTCATTGACAGCGAAGTTCGCTTGCTGATCCAGTGCGCGGCTGCGCTGCCTGAGAAGCAACGCCAGTCTTTGAGCTGCGCGGGCAGCATGCTTGAGCTAAAAAAGAAAAAGACACTGAGGCAAGACTGGAGCCGCAGCGTCGGGAGTGATTATAGGTGGAGTGCCACGCCCTTGCTTGAGGGGGAGACTCGAACGGAAACCGGATGGCAGAATGAATTCATCATTTCCATCAAATTAAGATCCGGTTGTTCGAGATCATGTTTCGCAGTTTTAGTGTATTTTCAAGAAAGTGTGCTGGAGGCCCGAGGTTGTGGCTGCCGCTGCGCGTGATCTCGTGTTGGGTTTTCTTGAGTTTCTTTCAGATGGTTGGAGCAGAGACGGTGGATGCAGGGCGGGAAATGACGGCTGCGCAAACCTCCTTGGGCGCGGACGCCATCGTCGTGGGCATGTTGGGCTACACGCACTGGCCTGGCGCGGTCCGGACCCTGGAGATTTGCATCACACGTACCGCGCCGCAAGCCGCCTCGATTGCGCAGCAGATCGAGCAAAGCCCTTCGGAGTGGCCCATGGCGGTGCGGACCATCGAGGCCGACGTCCCCATTCCTGCGTCCTGTGACGCTGTCTATTTCGGAGGGTGGACTGTCGCCGCGCAACTCCATGCCCTGCGCAAGCTGGCTCACAAGCCGGTGCTGACCATCGGCCATGGGCCGGATTTCTGCAGCAACGGCGGCATCTTCTGCATGCAGTCTGTCGATGGACAAACCCGGTTTGAGGTCAATATCGACGGCGTGACACGCAGCGGGCTGCGGATCAACGCGCAGGTCCTGCGGCTGGCCAAGCCTCGCAAGGTGTCGGTGCCATGAGCGTCGAAACCCGGACCCGTTCCCTGGCGCAAGTGCTGCGCCGCGCTCAATTGAGCGTGGCCTTGGTGGCATTGCTGACCGTCGGCCTGGTGCTGACGATGGGCGCCGCGCTGGTGCTGCGCTCGCTGCTGCTTCACAACCTTGAGCTGGCTTCGCGCTCGATGGCCTATTCCTCGGAGGCGGCGGTGACGTTTCGTGACCGCATGGCGACTCAAGCCCTGTTGAAGGAATTCGTGGAGCGGGAGCAACTGGCCGACGCGCGCGTGGTCTTGCGATCGGGTGAAATATTGGCGCAGTACCGGCGCCCCTCCAGCAACGATTGGATGACCGCCAAGGTGCAGGCCTGGTTCCCGATGTATGCGCGCAGTCCGGTGGGGAGCGATGCAGATGAACTGGATGACGTTGTCGAGGTCCATGGCGACACAAAGGCCTATGTGCAGCTGCTGAGCTGGTCCCTGCTGGGCGTGATGTTCAGCATGGGCATGACCATCCTGGCGGTGCTGATGGTGTCGCGCCGCCTGGAGCGCGTGGTGTTGCGGCCGCTCGGGGCCTTGGCCAAGCACACGAGAGCGGTGCGGGATGAGCATGCTTATGGGCGGCGGGCTCCCTCCGCCGAGGTGCGTGAGATCGACGCGCTGGGAACCGACTTCAATGCCTTGCTCGACGAGGTGCAGGCCCATGAAAACGAGCTCTTGCGCCGCCACGAGGCCTTGCAGACCGACCATGAGGTGCTGTCCATCCAGGCGCGTGTTGACGCCTTGACGGGTGTGTGCAACCGGCAATTCTTTGAGTCGCAGTTGCGGGAAGCCATCGCACGCTGTGCGGCCGATGGGGGCATCCTGGGCTTGCTGTTCATCGATGCCAATGGCTTCAAGCAGATCAATGATCGCTACGGCCATGAGGCGGGCGATCGCGTGTTGATGGCGTTGGCACGGCACCTGGGGCAAGTGGTCCGCGACACCGACCTGGTGGGGCGCCTGGGGGGCGACGAGTTCGTCGTGCTGATTCGGCCGCTTCGCCTGGCGACTGACGCGCAGAAGGTCAAGCAACAGGTGGTCAGCCTGCTGCAAAGCACGCCTGTGATGCTGGACGCAACGCACCAGGTGAACCTGGGGGTCAGCGTCGGCGTGGCGGTGTATCCGTTTGACGGCGCCGAGGTTGCATCGCTGCTGCGGGCGGCCGACATGGCCATGTACCGCGACAAGATCAGGCAAAAGGGCGCGTTCCAATTGACGGCGGCGGGCGAGTCGCCGCTGCTGGCCTAGGCCCCGCAGACTGAGAAACGGGAGATCGAGAACATGTCGAATGCCTCATTGTGTTGCCTGGTTCGAGTGTGGCGTCAACGCTGGTGCTGTGCGATGGTCCTGCTCATGGTTGCCCTGTTGTCCGGCTGTCAGCATGCACCGCCGGTCGATGCACGCGCGACCCGCATGTCCGCGCTCAAGGCCATGGGTTTCGAGGAAACGGCGCAGGGCATGGAGCTGAATCTCTCCGACAATTTGCTGTTCGACTTCAATTCGGATGCCTTGAAGCCCATGCAGCGCGTCGAGTTGGTGCGCATGGGCCGGCAATTGGTTGATCTGGGCATCGCCGCCATGCGCGTCGAAGGCCACTCCGACAATGTGGGGACGGACGAGTACAACACGCGCCTGTCCGTGCGCCGAGCCCAGGCCGTGAGCCAAGCCTTGGTCGAGTCGGGTTTTGCCGAGAATAGCTTGGCCACAGTAGGTTTTGGCGCTCAAAAGCCCATTGCAGACAACACCAAGGAAACGGGACGGGCCCAGAATCGCCGCGTCACGCTGATCGTTTCGGCCATCTGATCGTCACTGTGTCTCATGTGTCGCCTCGATTTGGCCTCGATTTGACTTCGATTTGCCACGTTTGGACATGCAAACCCCAAAGGGCGGCGACAATACGTGTTTGAAGCGCCCCAGCGGCGCTCTTATTACGTCGCATACCTCTACAGAGTCATCATGGCCCAGCACGTCTTTTTGGCGAAAAAACTGCCAGCCTGCGGCGGCCCTTATTCAATTCTTTCGTTCGGAGCCCTGTAACCATGGCGCAGTATGTTTTTGCGAAACACCTGCCCGCCTTCGGCGGTCCTCATTCAGTTCTTTCATTCGGAGCCCTGTAACCATGGCGCAGTATGTTTTTTCCATGAACCGTGTCAACAAGACGGTTCCCCCGAAACGCCACATCCTCAAGGACATCTCGCTGTCTTTCTTTCCCGGCGCCAAGATTGGCGTGCTGGGCCTGAACGGTTCGGGCAAGTCCACGCTGCTCAAGATCATGGCGGGCGTGGACAAGGAGATCGAAGGCGAAGCCGTCCCGATGCCAGGCATCAAGATCGGCTATCTGGAGCAGGAGCCCAAGCTCAATCCCGAGCAGACTGTTCGTGAGGCCGTGGAGGAGGGCATCGGCGGCGTGCTGGCAGCCAAGAAGCGGCTTGACGAGGTCTATGCCGCCTATGCCGAGGAGGATGCCGACTTCGACGCGCTGGCCGCCGAGCAGGGTGAGTTGGAGGCCATCATTGCCGCTGCCGGCTCCGAAAACACCGACCTGCAATTGGAACTGGCCGCTGATGCCTTGAACCTGCCGCCTTGGGACGCCGTGATCGGCGTGCTTTCGGGTGGCGAGAAGCGCCGCGTGGCGCTGTGCCGCTTGCTGCTGTCCAAGCCCGACATGCTGCTGCTGGACGAACCGACCAACCACCTGGACGCCGAATCGGTCGAATGGCTGGAGCAGTTCCTGCAGCGCTTCCCTGGCACCGTGGTGGCCATCACCCACGACCGTTACTTCCTCGACAACGCGGCCGAGTGGATTCTTGAACTGGACCGCGGCCATGGCATCCCCTGGAAGGGCAACTACTCCGACTGGCTGGACCAGAAGGAACGCCGCCTGGAGCAGGAGCAGAAATCCGAAGACGCCCGCATGAAGGCGATGAAGGAGGAGCTCAAGTGGGTTCGCTCCAACGCCAAGGGCCGCCAGGCCAAGAGCAAGGCGCGTCTGGCCCGCTTCGAGGAACTGAGCGACGTCGAATATCAGAAGCGCAATGAGACCAACGAGATCTTCATTCCCGTGGCCGAGCGCCTGGGCAACGAGGTGATCGAGTTCAACAACGTCACCAAGAGCTTCGGCGACCGCGTGCTGATCGACAACCTGAGCTTCAAGGTGCCGGCAGGTGCCATTGTCGGCATCATCGGCCCCAACGGCGCGGGCAAGTCGACCCTGTTCCGCATGATCCAGGGCGCGGAGACGCCCGACAGCGGCGAGGTCAGCATCGGCAAGACCGCCAAGCTGGCTTTTGTCGACCAGAGCCGTGCCAGCCTGGACGCCAGCAAGACCGTGTGGGAAGACGTGTCGGGCGGCCTCGACAACATCGTCGTCGGCAAGTTCGTCATGCCGTCGCGTGCCTACATCGGCCGCTTCAACTTCAAGGGCAACGACCAGCAAAAACTGGTCGGGCAGCTCTCCGGCGGTGAGCGCGGCCGTTTGCACCTGGCCAAAACCCTGGCCCTGGGCGGCAACGTGCTGATGCTCGACGAACCGTCCAATGACCTGGACGTCGAAACCCTGCGCGCGCTCGAAGAGGCGCTGCTCGAATTTGGCGGCTCTGCCATGGTGATCTCGCACGATCGCTGGTTCCTCGACCGCATCTGCACGCACATCCTGGCCTGCGAGGGTGATTCGCAGTGGTACTTCTTCGACGGCAATTTCCACGAGTACGAAGCCGACAAGCGCAAGCGTCTTGGCGAAGAAGGCGCCCGGCCCAAGCGCATGCGCTTCAAGCCGATCAAGTAAAGCGGCGAGTTCTGATCCAAAGGGCCTGGTCAGGCCCTTTTCCTTTGGCTTCATTCACAGATCTTTACCGCTGGCCAATGACGCGGTTACGGTGCTCGCGCAAGATCCCCCCATCGATCTTGATTGGAGACCACAGATGAAGCCTCAAGCAACATCCCGCTGGCTGATGGGCGCCACGGCCGCCTTGGCCATGCTGGGCGCGAGCGTGCAGGTGTTTGCAGACGATCAGGCTGCGGCGGCCTCGGATCCCATGGCGCATCACGGCATGCCTGGTCGTGAAGGGGGCTGGCAGCATCGCGACCATCATGAACATATGGCGTTTTTGCTCGATGCGGTGGATGCCACCGATGCGCAGCGTGCCCAACTCAAGCAGATTCATGAAGCCGCCCACAAGGACATGATGGCGCAGCACGAAAGCGCCAAGAAACTGCACGAGCAGATCGGTGAGTTGCTGGCTGCGCCGACCGTGGACGCTGCCGCCATCGAGAAGGTCCGGCAGCAATTGCAGGCCTTGCACGAAGCGCAGTCCAAGCGCATGACGCAATCCCTGATCGATGCGGCCAAGGTGCTGAATCCGGCCCAGCGCGCCAAGATGCACAGCCTGATCAAGAAGCAGCATGAGCGCATGGCCGAGCACGTGCACGGGCGTGAAGCTCAACATGAGGCGCATTGAGGGCGTATGCTTCAATCTTTGCAACCGAACCCTGCCGCGGGCCCGGCGCCAGCGGCCCACGTGCACGGCGCGCAGTCCCTACACCGCATGAATTCAAGACTTTTGCTCATCGACGACGACACCCGCCTGACCGGCATGCTGGGCGACTACCTGAGCGCGGCGGGTTTTGAAGTGACGCAGGCGGCGTCGCTGGGACTGGCCCGGCAATGCCTGGACTCGGCGCTGTTCGACCTGCTGGTGCTGGACGTGATGCTGCCGGATGGCGACGGCCTCGATTTTTGCCGGGAACTGCGCCGCGATTCGCGCTTCAAGCGCCTGCCGGTGCTGATGCTGTCGGCGCGTGGCGAGCCCATGGACCGGATTCTGGGCCTGGAGCTCGGAGCCGACGACTACCTTGCCAAACCGTTCGAGCCGCGCGAGTTGCAGGCGCGCGTCAAAGCCATGCTGCGTCGCGTGGAGCCCGAACTGCAGGGTGACGAGGTGCTTCGCTTCGGCCGCTTGGAAGTCGACTTGGCCGCGCGCATGGCGCGCCTGGACGGCAAGCCTTGCGATCTGACCAGCCATCAGTTCGACCTGCTGGCCGTGATGGCGCAAAGCCCGGGTCGGGTGCTGTCGCGCGATCAGATCATGGATTCGCTCAAAGGCCATCCGCTGGACGCGTTTGACCGCTCCATCGACGTCCATATTTCCCGTATCCGGGCCGTCATCGAAGACGATCCCAAGGCGCCGCGGCGGGTGCTGACCGTGCGCGGTGCCGGTTATGTGTTTGCCCGCAAGCAGGACGCGGAGAGTCGTTCGGCGTGAGATCACTGTATTGGCGGATCTATCTGACGCTGGTGCTGCTGCTGGCGGCGTTCGCGTTCGGCTCGGCCTGGCTGTTCCAGCATCAGATCGAGCAGGAGCGTGGCGGCTTTGACGCGGTGAGTCGCGAGCGGCTCACCGCCATGGCGCTGCTGCTGCAGCGTGCGCTTCCGTCCGCGGATGCGCCGCGCGAAGTGCAGGCTGCCGCCATCGGGGAGTGGGGGCAGCATTTACGCATGGCCTTCGAGTTGCTCGACGCGCAGGGCAATCGCATCGGCGCGTCCAGCCTGTTTGACCGTCGCCAGGACATCCTGGGCGCGCGCAATGTCGAGATTCCATTGCAGGACGGCCGGCGTATCGAATTCCTGCGGGTGCTCAGACCCCCGCCGGGCTTTGCCCGTGCCGGTCAGCCGCCGCCGCCGGGCAACCCTGCGGTGGGAGAACCGCCGGTCGGGCGTCCTGGCGGCCCTGGAGGCCCAGGGGGGGCGGGCGGTCGCTTCGGTGGCCAGGAAGGGGAGGACTGGGAGCGCATGGCCCGGCTCAGCGATTCCGCGCTGCCGCGCTGGCTGCCCGTGCCGGGCGGACCCTTGCACGGCACCTCGTTGATCCTGGTGCTGCTGGTCTTGTTCCTCGGTGTGGCGCTGGGCGCTTTTCCCGTCGTACGGCGCCTGACCCGACGCCTGGAGGTGCTCAAGGCCGGCGTGCTGGAGTTTGGCGCCGGACAGTTTTCACACCGTGTCGATGACAGCGGCAAGGACGAAGTGGCCGACCTGGCGCGCAGTTTCAACCGCGCAGCCGGACAGATCGAGACCTTGCTCCGCTCGCATCAAAGCCTGCTGGCCAATGCCAGTCACGAGCTGCGGTCGCCGCTGGCCCGCCTGAAGATGGCGTTCTCGATGCTGGATGCGGCCGATGGTGTGCAGCGCCAGCGTCTGCAGGACGAGATCCACACCAATATCGCGGAGCTGGATGCGCTGGTCGAAGAAGTCCTGCTCGCCAGCCGCCTGGACTCGGTGCAACGCAACAATCTGGATACCGATGTGGACTTGCTGCCGCTGGCGGCCGAGGAAGCGGCGCGGGCAGGGGCGGAGCTGGATGTGCCCGAGGGCTTGTCCAGCGTCAGGATCCATGCCGAAGAGCGCTTGCTGCGGCGCGCGCTTCGCAATCTGCTGGACAACGCGCGCCGCTATGGCGGGCCGGACATCAGCGTGGAGATGACGCGCCCGGCGGGGTGGGTCGAGCTCGCCGTGTGCGATCGCGGGCCCGGTGTTCCGGAAAACATGCGTGAGCGCGTGTTCGAGGCCTTTTTCCGTTTGCCCGGACATGCCGAACAGGCCGGCGGCGTGGGCCTGGGGCTCAGCCTTGTCCGGCAGATTGCCGAGCGCTACCACGGTCGCGTGCGCTGCGAGGCTCGGCCGGGCGGCGGCAGCAGGTTCGTGCTGAGCCTGCCGGAACGGTTGAATCAGGCCGTCTCGGCGTAGAGGCCGCGTGCCTCTATGCGGTGCACGCGGGCCAGGTAGGCGCTGAGCATCAGGGCTGCTGTGAGCAGCCCGGCCGTGGCGGCGAACCAGAAGCCGCTGGCGCCCTGCAGCAAGGTTGGCACGGTCTGGCGCGGGCCGAATGCCAGCAGGTAGCCGCCGCCCAGGCCGATGCCCCACAGTGCGACGGCGTAGATCACCAGCGGCGCGCTGGCGATGTGGTGGGCCCTGAGCACGAAGGCGGCCAGGGTCTGGCCTGCATCGCCGACATGGAACAGCCAGACCCACAGCAGCAGCGGCATGGCGGCGGCGATCACGCTGGCATCGTGCGTGTACAGGTTCAGCACCTGTTCGCGCAGTCCGAACACCAGGCCGCCGCTGAGCAAGGCCAAACCGATGGACAGCTCCAGCCCATGCCAGCCCAGGCGCCGGGCATCGGCGGCATCCTGCGCGCCGACCCGCTGCGCCACCAGCGTGCCGGTGGCGCTGGCCAAGGCCAGCGGCATCATGTACATCAAGGCGATCAGGTTCGAAGCAAGCTGATGCCCAGCCACGGCCGTGGTGCCCAGCCGGGCGATGAAAATGGCCATGAAGGTGAAGCCGGTGACCTCGATCAGAAAGGTGCCGCCCATGGGGATACCGAGCTTGAGCAAGCCGCGAATGGCGTTTTTTGACGGACGGTGCGGGGCGCCATGTTGCAGGCCGAATCGGTCATAGAAGGGGTCGCGCCGCATCAGCACAACGGCCGCGAAGCTGTGCCCACATCACGATGCTGGTGGCGACGGCGCATCCAGCGGCGCCCAGGGCCGGCACGTGAACAGGGCCGAACGGCCAGGGCAGGTCAAAGCCCCGGATCATCAGGTTGTTGAGCGGGATCTTGAGCAGCAGGCCGGCAACCTGCAGCAGCATCACGAGCTTGGGGCGGGAGACGGCCGTGTTGAAACCGCGCAGGGCGGTGAAGGCCAGCGAGGCCGGCAGCGAATACACCAGGGCATGCAGGTAGGCACGCACCCGAGTCTCGACCTCTGGCGCCGTCTTTGCCATGGCAAGAAATGGTTCGGGCCACAGCAGCACCAGCTCCCCTAGCATCGACAGGCCCAGGGCCATCCAGACGGCTTGATGCAGGGTGTCGCCGACCTCCTTCATCTTGCCTGCGCCAAACAGCTGGCCGACGATGGGCGAAACCGCCAGCACCACCCCCATCAAGCCGATGAACACCGTCATGAAGACGGCGCCGCCGACTGCCAGTGCAGCCAGGTCGACGGCGGAATACCGCGCCACCATCAGGGTGTCGACGGTGGAGAAGGCGAGCACGGCCAGCTGTCCGACCAGCACCGGCCAGGCCAGCGGAGCGATGCGCTTGAGGCTGCTCCAGTGCGTCGCCTTCACGTGCCCGCTCCGGGCTGGGGCGAGGCGACGGGCGTCATTTCCCGCGCGCGTTCGGCATAGCGGTTGAAGCGCCAGGCCGTGGCTTCCTGGGTGATGCGGCGCCAGGTCGCGCGCTTCTCCGTGGGTGTCATCCGGGGCCAGTTCTGTACTTCGTCGAAATAGCGGCCACAGCCTTTGCAAACCGCGTCACCCTGGCTGGTGGAGCAGATGGCGATGCATGGCGCGTCGGGGGTGCTGCGGTACCAGTCCATCCAGGCGATCAGTGCCGCTTCGGGCATGCTGGTGGGGTCGCACTCGGCTTCGCGGTAGTACACCAGCAGCGCGTAGACCTCGGCCAGCGCCAGCACGGCGGGGCAGGCGCGCATGCCGTCCGACGAGGGCGCGCGCTCACGCCACCAGTTGATGGCGGCCTCGATGTCGGTGATGTGTATGCCTGCCACGACGCGACCTTTGCAGCGATCTCAGTACACCAGGCCCATGGCCACGCGCACTTCCTTGAGTGTCTTGCGCGCCACGGCGCGGGCCCGCTCGGTGCCCAGCTCGACGATCCAGTGCACCTGCTTGGGGTTGGCCAGGATCTCGGCGGCGCGCTCGCGCCATGGTGCCTGCTCGCGCTGAATGGCGTCTATGACTGGTTGCTTGCAGTCCAGGCAGCCGATGCCGGCCGATTTGCAGCCGGTCTCGGCCCAGGCCCGGGTGGCGTCGTCGGAATACAGCTCGTGGAAGGCCCAGACCGGGCAGCGCGCCGGGTCGCCGGGGTCGCTGCGCCGCACGCGCTGCGGGTCGGTGGGCATGCGGCGGATCTTGTCCTCCACCACGGCCGGCTCGTCGCGCATGGCGATGGCGTTGCCGGCGCTCTTGCTCATCTTGAATCCGTCGAGGCCCTGCAGCTTGGAGGTTTCCGTCAGCAAGGCCTGCGGTTCGGGCAGGATCCGGGCGGAATCGTCCGTCTTGCCGCCGTAGATGCGGTTGAAGCGCCGCGCGACTTCGCGCGTCACTTCCACGTGGGCGGCCTGGTCTTCGCCGACCGGCACCAGCGCGGCTTTGTAGATCAGGATGTCGGCAGCCTGAAGCAGCGGATAGCCCAGAAAGCCGAAGGTCGCGAGTTCGCGGTTTTTTTCGACCTGGTCCTTGTAGCTGGGCATGCGCTCCAGCCAACTCGAGGGCGTGCTCATGGCCAGCAGGGTGAAAAGCTCTGCGTGCTCTGGCATGCGGCTCTGGATGAAGATCGTGGCCTGCTCGGGGTCCAGTCCGGCGGCCAGCCAGTCGACCACCATGTCGTAGACATTACTTTCGATGGCGCTGCGATCCTGGTAGTGCGTGGTCAGGGCGTGCCAGTCGGCCACGAAGAAGAAGCAATCGTGCGTCGCCTGCAGCCTGACCCAGTTCTTCAGCGCGCCGTGGTAATGGCCCAGGTGCAAGGTGCCGGTCGGACGCATGCCGGAAAGCACGCGCGGGCGCGGCGGGGGAAGGGGGGGGGGTGCGTCAGGCATGGGGGGAGATTCGGGTGGCGTCTTCTCGGCGGGCCTGCGATTGTAGAGACCTGGGAAAATTGCGCGCGCTACACTGCCGCCCCATGAAAAACATTGTGATCCTGATCTCGGGGCGGGGCTCCAACATGGAGGCCATGGTCAAGGCCTGCGCCGCCGAGCAGTGGCCGGCGCGCATCGCCGCCGTCGTCAGCAATCGGCCCCAGGCGGCCGGGCTGGCATTCGCCGCCCAGCATGGCATCGCCACGGCCGTGGTCGATCACAAGGCCTATCCGGACCGCGACAGCTTCGACGCCGAACTGGCGCGCGTCATCGACGGCTTCGCGCCTGATCTGGTGGTGCTGGCCGGATTCATGCGCATCCTGACGCCAGGTTTCACGCAGCGCTACGGGGGGCGGATGTTGAACATCCATCCGTCGCTGCTGCCGGCCTTTCCTGGCTTGCACACGCACCAGCGCGCGATCGACGCAGGCTGCCACGTCGCGGGCGCGACCGTGCACTTCGTGACGGCCGAGCTCGATCATGGCCCGATGGTGGCCCAGGCTGTGGTGCCGGTCTTGCCGGGCGACGACGAGGCCAGCCTGTCAGCCCGCGTGCTGGCGCAGGAGCATCGCATGTACCCGCGCGCCGTGCGCTGGTTCGTCGAGGGCCGGCTCCGCGTTGACGGCGCGCGGGTGCAGCAACTGGGCGGCGAAGCCCAGGTCTTTACGGCTCCATAGGCGCAAAGCGCCGCACCGGCACGCCGTCGATCTCCAGCGAGCCGAAGAACATCATGTGCGGCCTGACCCACAGGCCCGATCCGGGCGCATACAGCGGCTTGTAGACCACCAGCGGCTCCAGTGTCTCGCTGTGGCGGGCGCAGCCCAGCACCTCGTATTCGCCGCCTTTGTAGTGGCGGTAGCGACCCAGTGGCGTGGCAGGCAGGGGCGGCAGGTCTGAGGCGTCATTCATGGCACAGGGATATTCGCTGGGATAATTGGCGCATGCATCCTAATGCCCTTCTCGACATGAGCTGCGAATTGCTGCGCAGCGTCCTCAAATTCGATGCGCCGGCCGACGGCGTGGTTTCGGCTTACTTCCGCAAGAATAAGGCGCTGGGCCAGCGCGAGCGCCACACGCTGGCAGAGACGGTCTATGCCGTGCTGCGCCAGCGGCTGGTGTTGCAGCACCTGGCCCAATCCGGCAGCGGCCCCCTGGAGCGCCGCCTGTGCCTGCTGGCCTGGGCCGGCAGCGACAGCTTCCTGCGCAGCGCCATCAGCCCGGCCGAGCAGCAGTGGCTGGCCGAGGTCAGCAAGATTGATCGCGCCAGCTTGGCCCCCAAGCTGCGGCACAACCTGCCTGAATGGCTGTCCGAGCCCCTGATGGCGCGTCTCGGCGAGCAGGCGTTCTGGCAGCTCGCCGACGCCATGAACGAAGGCGCGGCGCTGGATTTGCGCGTCAATTTGCTCAAGTCCAAGCCTGAGGAGGCGCTTGCCACGCTGAAGGCGGCGGGCATCGAGGCGCAAGCCATGCCGTATTCCCCCTGGGGCTTGCGCGTGCAGGGCAAGCCCGCACTGAACAAGCTCGAGGTGTTCACCTCGGGCGCCGTGGAAGTACAGGACGAAGGCAGCCAGCTGCTGGCCCTGCTGGTGGATGTCAAGCGCGGCGAGATGGTGGTCGACTTTTGCGCAGGCGCGGGCGGCAAGACGCTGGCGCTCGGCGCGGCGATGCGCAACACCGGACGCCTCTATGCCTTTGACGTGTCGGGCCACCGGCTCGATTCGCTCAAGCCGCGCCTGGCGCGCAGCGGCTTGTCGAATGTGTATCCGGCGCAGATCTCGCATGAGCGCGATGAACGCGTCAAGCGCCTGGCCGGCAAGATCGACCGCGTGCTGGTCGATGCGCCTTGCTCGGGTTTGGGAACCCTGCGGCGCAATCCGGATCTCAAATGGCGCCAGTCGCCAAAGGCGGTGCAGGAACTGCAGGCCAAGCAGACCGCCATCCTCGACAGCGCCGCGCGCATGGTCAAGGCCGGCGGGCGGCTGGTCTATGCCACCTGCAGCCTCCTGAGTGCGGAGAACGAAGAGATCGCGCAGGCCTTCAGCGCTGCGCATCCTGACTTCGAATGGCTGAATGCCGCCGAGGTCCTGGACAAGGCGCACGTGAAGTCATCGGAGTCGCTCTGTGAAGACGGGTTCATCCGCCTCTGGCCGCACCGCCACCACACCGACGGCTTCTTTGCCGCGGTCTGGCAGCGCAAGAGCTGAGGTTTGCGGCGCAAATCGGGATGAACTGTGCGCTATTGGCGCTTGGCTTGATTTGCGACAAGCCGGGGCGGACGTGACCGGCTAGGTGATTTAGACCCGCGCATCTACAATTGAAGGCTTACTTTTCATCAAAACGAAGCCCATTTTTGAAGTGGGTTGGTTTGCAAGGTTGGGACTGAATGAACGAATTGATGACCATGCTGGACGCGGTGGTGACCTGGCTGAGCCAGGGATTGACGGGTGCGAGCGTCTGGCAGATTGTGGTGTATGCCTTGGTGGTGACGCACATCACGATCGCCGCCGTGACGATCTTCCTGCACCGCGCGCAAGCGCACCGGGCGCTTGACCTGGGGGCCATCCCCTCGCATTTCTTCCGTTTCTGGCTGTGGCTGACTACCGGCATGGTGACGCGCGAATGGGTAGCCATCCACCGCAAGCACCACGCCAAATGCGAGACCGAAGAGGATCCGCACAGCCCGGTCACTCGCGGCATCGATACCGTGCTGTTGCGTGGCGCCGAGCTGTACCGTGCCGAAGCCAAGAACCAGGAAACCATCCAGAAGTACAGCCACGGCGTGCCGAATGACTGGATCGAGCGCAATCTCTACTCGCGCTTCAGCTGGCAAGGCGTGGGCTTGATGCTGATCATCAACATGGCGCTGTTCGGCGCCCTGGGCGCCACGATCTGGGCCGTGCAGATGCTGTGGATTCCGATCTGGGCCGCGGGCGTGGTCAATGGCATCGGCCATTTCTGGGGCTACCGCAACTTCGAGGCGCAGGACGCTTCCACCAACATCTCGCCCTGGGGCCTGATCATCGGTGGCGAAGAGTTGCACAACAACCACCACACCTATCCGACCTCCGCCAAGTTCTCGGTCAAGCCCTTCGAATTCGACATCGGCTGGGGCTATATCCGCGCCATGGAAATGCTGGGCTGGGCCAAGGTGCGCAAGATCGCGCCGCAGTTGCAGACCGGCGAGCTGAAGGCCGAGGCCGACAAGGATACGCTGGAAGCCATCATCGCCAACCGCTACGAGATCATGGCCAACTACGGCCGCAACCTGAAAATCGCCTGTGCGCTGGAATTGGTGCATCTGAAGCAGCAAGGCGCGCAACATACGGCGCAATGGCGCCAGTTCAAGATTGCGCAGCGTTGGGTGCATCGCGATGCCGATCGCATCCCGGCTGCTTTGCGGCAAGACATTGCGGGCGCGCGTGCGTACAGCCCCGTGATCGACAAGCTGCTGGTCATGCGCGAAGAATTGCGCCAACTGTGGACCCGCACCAACGTCTCGGCCGAGCAGCACGTCAAGGACCTGCAGGCCTGGTGCAAGAAGGCGGAAGAAAGCGGCATTGCGGAGTTGCGCAACTTCTCCCTGCGCCTGCGCGCTGCCAAGCCGGCCTGAGTTTCAATCATTCTTCCTGCTGAAAGCGCGGCCTCTGTGCCGCGCTTTTTTGTCGCGATATTTTTTGTCGAGATATGGCGATTCGCGGTCCGGCTGTCCAGGCGATCTGGGCTGTCTTGTCATGAAAATGAGCCGGGCCAGGGTATGAAAAAAGCCACCGGCGCGAATCGCGCGGGTGGCTTTCTCGGACCTGAAACCTGCTGAATTACTTCAGCTTGGTTTCCTTGTACAAGACGTGCTTGCGGGCCTTGGGGTCGAACTTCATGAATTCGAGCTTTTCGGGCGTCGTCTTCTTGTTCTTGTTCGTGGTGTAGAAATGACCGGTACCTGCGGTCGATTCCAGCTTGATTTTTTCGCGTGCGCCTTTAGCCATGCTAGTGCTCCTTGGTCTTCAGTGGGCGATCAGAGCTCGCCCTTGGCGCGCAGATCGGCGACGACCTGGTCGATACCGACCTTGTCAATCAGACGCAGGGCGGCATTGCTGATACGCAGACGCACCCAACGGTTTTCAGTTTCCAGCCAGAAACGACGGTACTGCAGATTGGGCAGGAAGCGACGCTTCGTTTTGTTGTTGGCGTGGGAGACATTGTTTCCCACCATGGGCTTCTTGCCCGTGACTTGACAGACGCGTGCCATGACGCTTCTCCGGTTCGATTGCTCTATTCACCAGACGCTGCGAGTTGTTCATCAATGAGCAACTGCGCGTCCCATTGACCGCTCTATGCCTGCTAAACCTTTTGCAGTTTTAAATTGCACCAGGGGCGGTCCATCTGGCAGGCAAGCCAAAGAGTATAGCGTAAAAAGCAAAAACTGCGAAATGGCGGCATTCCGCCGCCTTTCACCGTCAGCTACCCGATTGTTCCAGGAAGCGCTGCGCATCGAGCGCGGCCATGCAGCCCGTGCCGGCACTGGTGATGGCCTGGCGGTACACGTGGTCCTGCACGTCGCCGGCGGCAAACACGCCAGGCACGCTGGTCATGGTGGCGAAGCCATTGAGGCCGCCGCGGGTGATGATGTAGCCGTCCTTCATCTCCAGCTGCCCCTTGAAGATGTCGGTGTTGGGCTGGTGGCCGATGGCGATGAAGCAGCCCTGCAGGGCCAGCTCCTTGCTGCTGCCGTCCTGGTGTTTCAGGCGCACGCCTGTCACGCCGCTGGCGTCGCCCAGTACTTCGTCGAGAGTCTGGTGGAGGTGCAGCTCGATCTTGCTGGCCGCCACTTTCTCCATCAGCTTGTCGATCAGGATGGGCTCGGCGCGGAACTTGTCGCGGCGGTGCACCAGGTGCACCTTGCTGGCGATGTTGGACAGGTAGAGCGCTTCTTCCACCGCCGTGTTGCCGCCGCCGACGACGCTGACCACCTGGTCGCGGTAGAAAAAGCCGTCGCAGGTCGCGCAGCCGCTCACCCCGCGCCCCATGAAGGCCTCTTCGGAGGGCAGGCCCAGGTACTTGGCCGAGGCGCCGGTGGCGATGATCAGGGCATCGCAGGTGTAGCTGCCGCTGTCGCCCTTGAGCTTGAACGGACGGGTGGAGAGGTCGACCTCGTTGATGTGGTCGAACACCATCTGCGTTTGGAAGCGCTCGGCATGGGCCTGGAAACGCTGCATCAAGTCCGGCCCTTGCACGCCCATCACGTCGGCGGGCCAGTTGTCGACATCGGTGGTCGTCATCAGCTGGCCGCCTTGCGCCATGCCGGTCAGCAGCGTGGGCTTGAGGTTGGCGCGCGCAGCGTAAATGGCAGCGGTGTAGCCGGCCGGGCCTGAGCCCAGGATCAGTAGTTGAATGTGTTGGGTGTTTTCGCTCATGGGGCAGATATTAGGTTGCATGCGCGACACAGAGTGCGCGTGGGGTCATTCTTTACGGTCAAGACCCTATGGCGGGCCGTGACTTAGTTGGCACAATGCTCGCATTCTAGGCAAGCGGCCGTTCAGCAAGCTGACGCGTCCCGTTTGACCCCAAATTCCGATTTCCAACCTGCATTCAAATCCAAAGGAGTTCGTACATGGCGATGCTGTCCAATCTCGATCTGATCCGCAGGGTGCCCTTGTTCTCCCTGCTCACCACAGATCAGGCGCAGTCCATCGCTGACAGCGTGGTGAAGCGTCGCTTCAAGCGCGGCGAACTGATTGTCGAGCAGGGCACCAAGTCGAACGCGTTGTTCATCCTGCTTAACGGCCGTGCGCGGGTCTTGACCGCCGACACGCGCGGACGCGAAGTCATCCTGGCCGTGCTTGAGCCGGGCGACTACGTGGGTGAAATGAGCCTGATCGACAACGAGCCGCATTCGGCCACGGTGCGCGCCGAAGTGCAGACCGACATGCTGGTGCTGGGCCGCAACGAGTTTGCCCGCTGCCTGCCTGACAGCAGCAGCCTGTCGTATGCGATCTTGCGCGGCCTGGTGGCGCGCCTGCGCAATGCGGACCGGCAGATCGAGTCCCTGGCACTGCTGGACGTCTACGGTCGCGTCGCACGCACACTGCTCGACATGGCGGAGGACGACAAGGGCGTCAAGATCATCAAGGGCAAGGTCTCGCGCCAGGACATGGCCAAGGTCGTCGGCGCCTCGCGCGAGATGGTCAGCCGCGTCATGAAGGATCTGGAAGACCGCGGCGTGATCGAGACGCTGGAGAGCGGTTCGGTTGTCATCAAGGACCGCCTGCCGACCTGACGCGTTCCTGGGTCACAATGTCGGCATGAGTTTCCCTCTCGGTTCATTGCTGGGTGGAGACGGCGCCGCCGCCTCCGACAAGACCTACAAGCGTCAATCCAAGAAAGCGGCCCCGGCCGCGTCCGCGCCGGCCAGCGTCTTGCGCTCGCCGTTCTGGCTGGGCGTAGGGGCCCTGGTCTGGGTGCTGTGGCTGCTGGCCATGGTGACGCACGATGCCACCGATGCCGCTTTTTCCATTGCCACCGACAAGATCGGCTACGGCAACCGCGTGGGCGCCCTGGGCGCCTGGGTTTCGGACCTGTGCCTGTTCCTGTTCGGCTATTCGAGCTGGTGGCTGCTGCTGGTGTGGCTGAGGTCCTGGCTGGGGCACCTTGCGGATGCCTTGCGCATCGACGAGTCCCAGGTCCAGGTCTCGCGCTGGCCGTCGCGCGCCTTGTGGGCCGGGGGCTTGCTGCTGTTGATGCTGGCGAGCACCACCCTGGAGTGGACCCGCATGTATGGATGGGAGGCGCGCCTCCCGGGCGGGCACGCAGGCGGCGTGCTGGGCTACGCGCTGGGCGCCTGGTCCATGCGCGTATTTGGGTTCGCCGGGTCGGGCGTGCTGGCCATTGCGGGCCTGCTGCTGGGCAGCTCGCTGGCCCTGCGCTTTTCATGGATGCGGCTGGCCGAGCATCTCGGCACCTGGATCGACGAGCGCCGCGAGCGTCGCGTCGAGCGGCGCGAGATCGAAGAGGACGAGCGCGTCGGCAAGGTCGCCAAGCGCGAGCGCGAGCAGGTGGTCGAGGTCGAGCGGCAGGTCGTCGAGGAGCATGTGCCCATCGTGATCGAGGCGCCGGTGATCGATGTGCCCAAGTCCACCCGCGTGGCCAAAGAGCGCCAGTCGACGCTGTTCACCGATCTGGCCGACACCAAGCTGCCGCAGGTTGATCTGCTCGACGCGGCGCCGCCGCGCATCGAATCGGTCACGCCCGAGTCGCTGGAGATGACCAGCCGCCTGATCGAAAAGAAGCTGCGCGACTTCGGCGTCGAGGTGCGGGTCGTCGCCGCCTCGCCGGGTCCGGTGATCACGCGCTATGAAATCGAACCCGCCACCGGCGTCAAGGGCTCGCAGATCGTCAATCTGGCCAAGGATCTGGCCCGGTCCTTGAGCCTCATCAGCATCCGCGTGGTCGAAACGATCCCCGGCAAGAACTACATGGCGCTGGAGCTGCCCAATGCGCGCCGCCAGATGATCCGTCTGTCCGAAATCCTCGGTTCGCAGGTCTACGCCGACGCCAGCTCGCAGCTGACCATGGGCCTGGGCAAGGACATCGTCGGCCTGCCCGTGGTGGCCGACCTGGCCAAGATGCCGCACTGCCTGGTGGCCGGCACCACCGGGTCGGGCAAGTCGGTCGGCATCAACGCGATGATCCTCAGCCTGCTCTACAAGGCCGAGGCCCGCGATGTGCGCCTGATCCTGATCGATCCCAAGATGCTGGAAATGAGCGTCTACGAGGGCATTCCGCATCTGCTGGCCCCCGTGGTCACGGACATGAAGCAGGCCTCCAACGCGCTGAACTGGTGCGTTGGCGAAATGGAGCGCCGCTACAAGCTCATGAGCAAGATGGGCGTGCGCAACCTGGCCGGCTACAACAAGAAGATCGACGAGGCCAAGGAGCGCGGCGAGAGCCTGGGCAACCCCTTCAGCCTGACGCCAGAGGCGCCCGAGCCGCTGGAACGCCTGCCCCATATCGTGGTCGTGATCGACGAACTGGCCGACCTGATGATGGTGGTCGGCAAGAAGATCGAAGAGCTGATCGCCCGGCTGGCGCAAAAGGCGCGCGCCGCCGGCATCCACCTGATCCTGGCCACGCAGCGTCCCAGCGTCGATGTGATCACAGGCCTGATCAAGGCCAACATCCCGACCCGCCTGTCCTTCCAGGTGTCCAGCAAGATCGACAGCCGGACCATCCTCGACCAGATGGGCGCCGAGGCGCTGCTGGGCATGGGCGACATGCTCTACATGCCCTCGGGCACCGGGTTGCCGATCCGCGTGCACGGCTGCTTCGTCAGCGACGACGAGGTGCACCGCGTGGTGTCCTACTTGAAAGAGCAGGGCGGCGAGCCCAATTACATCGAGGGCATCCTGGAAGGCGGCGTGCTCGATGGCGATGCCGGCGAGCCCGGCGCACCGGGCGAGGCCAATGGCGAGGCCGATCCCATGTACGACCAGGCCGTGGCCATCGTGCTGCAGCACCGCCGTGCGTCAATCTCGCTGGTGCAGCGCCATCTGCGCATCGGCTACAACCGGGCGGCGCGCCTGCTCGAGCAGATGGAGAAGTCCGGACTGGTCTCTGCCATGGGCAGCAACGGCAACCGCGACCTGATCGTGCCGAAACGTGACGAATGAGCGCGACGAATGATGAAGAACTTGCGATTTCTCTTGGCGCCGGCCCTGCTCGCAGCGACCGGTCTTGCCCACGCCGATGCCCTGACGGCCCTGAACGACTTTGTGCAGAACGCCCATAGCGGCCGAGCCAGTTTCACGCAGACCGTGGTGTCGCCCGACGGCGCACGCAAGAAACAGTCCTCCGGCACCTTCGAGTTCCAGCGCCCGAACCAGTTCCGCTTTGCCTATCAGAAGCCGTTCGAGCAACTGATCGTCGGCGACGGGCAGAAGGTCTGGATGTTCGACCCCGACCTCAATCAGGCCAGCTCGCGCCGCATGTCGCAGGCCCTGGGCGCCACGCCCGCGGCCTTGCTGGCCGGCGGCAACCTGAGCCGCGATTTCGAGCTCAGCGTTCAGCCCAGCGCGCAAGGCCTGGACTGGGTGCAGGCCACGCCGCGCCACAGCGAGGGCAACATCCAGAGCCTGCGCATTGCCTTCAAGGGCAAGGACTTGGCGCAACTGGAGGTGGTCGACGGCTTTGGCCAGCATTCCACCCTGGTGTTCGGCGGCTTGCAGGTCAACGTGCCGATCGCCGCCGAGCGCTTCCGCTTCGATCTGCCCAAGGGGGCCGATCTGCTGGAGCAGTGAGCGCCAGGTTGGCAGGCCATGTCTGATCTGTTCTCCCAGGAGCCCGCACCGCCGCTGGCCGAAGCGCTGCGGCCCAAGGTGCTCGATGAAGTCATCGGGCAGTCGCATCTGCTCGGCGAAGGCAAGCCGCTGAAGCTGGCGTTCCAGTCGGGCAAGCCGCATTCGATGATTTTGTGGGGGCCGCCCGGTGTGGGCAAGACCACCCTGGCGCGGCTGACGGCGCAAGCCTTCCATTGCGAATTCATCGCGCTGTCGGCCGTTTTCTCTGGCGTGAAGGACATCCGTGCCGCGATGGAGCAGGCCCAGCACAACCTGGCCCTGGGCAAGCACACCATCCTGTTTGTCGACGAGATCCACCGCTTCAACAAGGCCCAGCAGGATGCTTTGCTGCCCTATGCGGAAAGCGGTCTGGTCACCTTCATCGGCGCGACCACCGAAAACCCGTCATTCGAGGTGAACTCGGCGCTGCTGTCGCGGGCCCAGGTCTATGTGCTCAAGTCGCTGACCGACGATGAATTGAAGTTGCTGCTCAAGCGCGCGCAAGGCGCTGCGCTCGGCTCGCTCGATTTCGACGACCTGGCCGTCGATACGCTCATCGGCTATGCCGATGGCGATGCCCGCCGCTTCCTGAACCTGCTCGAACAATGCAAGACGGCAGCCGGCGCGGCAGGTGTTGCCAAGGTCGACGCCGAGTTTGTCCAGAACGCGCTGACCCTCAACAGCCGGCGCTTCGACAAGGGTGGCGACAACTTCTACGACCAGATTTCGGCCCTGCACAAGTCGGTTCGCGGCTCGCATCCCGATGCCGCGCTGTACTGGCTGACCCGCATGCTGGACGGCGGCGCCGACCCCCGCTACCTGGCCCGGCGCATCGTGCGCATGGCCTGGGAAGACATCGGCCTGGCCGACCCCCGGGCCATGCAGATCGCCAACGACGCGGCGCTGACCTTCGAGCGCCTGGGCAGCCCCGAAGGCGAACTGGCCCTGGGCCAGGCCGTGATCTACCTGGCTGTGGCGGCCAAGAGCAATGCCGGCTACACGGCCTACAACCAGGCGCGGGCCTTCGTGAAGCAGGACAAGAGCCGCGAGGTGCCGGTCCACCTGCGCAATGCGCCGACCAAGCTGATGAAGGAGCTCGGCTATGGACACGAGTACCGCTACGCCCATGACGAGCCCCATGCCTATGCGGCGGGCGAGACCTATCTGCCGGACGGCATGGCGGAGCCCGGCTGGTACCGGCCCGTGCCGCGGGGCCTTGAAACCAAGATCGGCGAGAAGCTGGCTTTTCTGCAAAAACTGGATGACGAAGCCGGCGCCTGAGTGTCGTGCCGGCGGTCCGTGGTGTATTTGACGATTGCGCCCGAGCCTTGCGCGGTGTACACCGCATACCAGACCGCCGCCGAAGGGGAATACCCCTGACTTGAGGCCCGGGCGGCACTCCTAGAATCGCGCCCCAAAGGCGGCCCTCTGCATGGGCCGTGCCTGTTTCTTTGAACCGGAGAAAAACCGCATGGAAACCTTGATCCAGCAGATCATCAACGGCCTGGTGCTGGGCAGCATGTACGCGCTGGTGGCGCTGGGCTACACGATGGTGTACGGGATCATCAACCTGATCAACTTCGCGCACGGCGAGGTGCTGATGGTCG